>Ga0302225_10002155_pt1 | contig 11912 bp, 6 predicted proteins | sample II_Palsa_E3_2_FD_193515 | JGI IMG/M metagenome (GOLD analysis project Ga0302225, IMG submission 193515) | Peat permafrost microbial communities from Stordalen Mire near Abisko, Sweden - II_Palsa_E3_2 | ecosystem: Environmental > Terrestrial > Soil > Palsa > Peat permafrost | place: Sweden...
TGCACCAGCCGCCGGCGTGATCCAGCCACACCCTGAGGCGAATGGCATTGATCCCAATGCCCTGGAGCACGTTGAGGCAGGGTTCCGGCATTCCCTGCTGGGTGCGGAACACATAGCCGCTGTCGTGAACCATCTGCGTGTACCAACTCGCATCGGCGCCATTCGCGAAGGATGCCCCGGCCGACCCGTCCGCAGTCGCCAGGAAGAGACAGGGGCACAGGAAGGCCACAGCCAATCTGCGGAGGGCGCCGGCATCGGGTTGGGATCGCGTTGGGAGGGGTAGGCTCATGGCGTCGACGGAGTGAACATGCGTCGGTCATCAGGACCATTCCGAGCCCTTTTGGTGCCTGCAAATGGAACCACGCTGTCCTGACATGACATGGTTGGAATTCGCTCCTAGCCGAGTAACGTCAAGCCCACTGCTGATCCTTATCGCCGGATCTTATCATGCAGGCGGGTGCTTAGGCAGTAATTGGGGATCATGCTGTGTATTGTAAAGTAACGCGTTGCAACAATGTCCGAGCCATTTGCTTCTTCCGGTGCCCACGTTGCTTGAAATGCCCTGCGCCAATTTTACCCGCCCGCCATGGTGCGGATCTATGTAGCCGACGAAACGCTGAGCCAAGTATTGATCTTTCACTAAACAATGGATATGCGTTTGAGCTTTCTTCCAGGGCAGATCGGAGGCGGCGATGCAGCTCCAAAGAAGCTGTGTCGAGTGTTGCAGGTGGATGAGCTTCTGCGCGACGCCCACTTCCAACTCGTCAATGTTCGCCGGCGTAGTGTTGGCGAGCGTTTGCTTGGTCTGGGTCCAGACGTGCTCGTCAGGATTGAGCTCTGGTGCGTATGCGGGGAAGTGATGCAGATGGAGGCGCCGGCAGCGACGCAGATACTGACGCACGGCTTCGTTGCGGTGGATTTTGGCGCTATCCCACAGAAGCACGACCTCTCCCCGAAGGTGCCGCAGCAGCAGGCGCAGGAACCCGACGACCCGCTCCCCATTGATGTTCTCGCGGTGGCATCGGAAGTACATGCCGATCCGCTGCCGGACCGAGGAGATTGTGATCGCGGAGATGACCGAGACCCGGTCGTGCCGATAGCAATGGCGCAGGATTGGGGTCCGTCCGACAAGCGCCCAGGTCTTGCGGACGTTGGGGGTGAGCATGAAGCCGCTTTCGTCGAGGAAGACCAGATGAGCGCCGAGCTTACGGGCGTTTTTTTATATCGGGCCAGTCGGCCCGCTTCCATTTGGCAATCTCCTCTTCCTTGCGCTCCATCGCCCGCCGTTCCGGCTTCTGCCAGGTCCATTCCAGCCGCTGAAGAAGCAACCGCCGGGCGCCGGTCAGCCCATAATGCACACCGAAGCGCTTCTCGATCAAATCCGCGACCCGGCGCAGCGTCCAGAGGTCCGTGGCGTACCCCGCCTGCTGGGCGCCGGCGACCAGCAGCTTGGTCAGAGTTGCCGTTTGGCCAGGCGTCAGCCGCGGCGGCCGCCCTGGGATCGGTTTCGTGCGCAGGCCCGTTCTGCGGTTCTGCTGATAGGCTTGCTTCCATCGCACCACCGAGCTCACCGACGCCTTCACAGCCCAGGCCACCTTTTGGTAGGTCTCGCCCGAGCGCAGTAACCCAATCGCTTTGCGGCGGCGTTCTTCCAGCCGCTCCGGACTGCCAGGAGGTCTCATGGGCCCTGGCATAGCAGAATCGGGAATGGTTATCCATTCTTTAGTGAAATCTCAATAATATCCAACCCTCCCATGCTAGCGGCAACACCGCTCCCACCGTCACAATCAGCGGAAACCCCGACCGGAGCCAAGGGCGGCGGATTGATTGTCCGCGAGAACGAACGAACGTGCTAATTCCTGATCTGCCACTGCGTGCCTATATTGCCCAGATAAACAGAGGAGGAGTAGGTGGTGCCATTCATCAGCCAGACATAGCGGTCCCCGGTGGAGGTGTTCTCAAAGACGATGTCCGGCTGCCCCGCAATGGTGAAGTCCTCGGTCGCCGCAATGCGCCACTGCGTGCCGACGTTGCCAATGAAAACGGAGGAGGAGAGGGTGGTGCCGTTCATCATCCAGACGTAGCGATCGCCGGTTGAGGTGTTTTCCCAGACGATATCGGGCTGTCCGTCGCCCAGGAAGTCGCCCGTGTCCGCGATTCGCCACTCCGTGGGCATGATGCCGAGCGAGACGGTCGAGACTTGGCTGGTGCCATTCATGAGCCAGATCACCCGTTCCCCGGTCGTCGTGTTGCTCCAGAGGATGTCGGGGGAGCCGTCGCCGTTGAAGTCGGCGACCGCGGCGATGGACCATTCAGTCGGCACCACGCCGAGGGACACGCTGGAGACGTAGTTCGTGCCGTTCATGACCCAGATCAGGACCTCCCCGGTCGCGGAGTTCTGCCAGAGGATGTCCGGGCTGCCGTCGCCGCTGAAGTCGCCCGTCGCGACGACCTGCCACGCCGTGCTCACGTTCCCAATGAAGACGCTGGAGGAGAAGGTAGTGCCGTTCATCAGCCAAACATAGTGGTCCCCGGTCGTGGTGTTCTCGAATAGGATGTCCGGGTTGCCGTCACCGTTGAAGTCGAGCTTTGCCAGCTCAACCGGCTGCAATCCCGACTGGCCCAGCACCCAGTTATCGGCGACGATTCCGAGCGAAGCCTCCCCTGCGATCCTGGCGCCGTTCACTATCCAGACCGAGCGCTCGCCCGTCTCGGCATTGGTCATGAGCAGATCCGGTGCGCCGCCGCCTAAACTATTGCCGGCCGCAGAGATCCTCAGCTCGGCGGGAATGATCCCGATCGATTCGTCCGAGGCGTGGGAGACACCGTTCATGAGCCAGACCAGCCCCTCGCCGGTCGTCGTGTTCCTGTACAGGATGTCCGGAGCGCCGTCGCCATTGAAGTCGGCGACCCCGCAGATTGACCAATAGGTCGGGACCACGCCCAGCGACACGGTCGAGCTCAAGGCGGTGCCGTTCATGAGCCAGATCACCCGTTCCCCGGTCGTTGTGTTTGTCCAGAGGATGTCAGGCGACCCGTCGCCGTTGAAGTCGCCGACCCCGGAGATTGTCCAGTTGGTCGCGACGACGCCGAGCGATACGCTGGAGGAGAATGTGTTCCCATTCATGAGCCAGATCACGCGCTCGCCGGTCGCCGTGTCGGTCCACAGGATATCGACTTGGCCATTGCGGTTGAAATCACCGGTGCCGTCGATCTCCCAGCTGGCCGCGACGGTGCCGAGCGGCGCGCTGGAGCTGAGACTGGTGCCATTCATCAGCCAGATCACCCGGTTGCCGGTCGACGTATCCGTCCAGTACAGATTGGCCGGCGGCGGCATGACCAGAAACCCATAGGCCGTGATCGCGCCCACCAGGGGCGAATCGAGCTGGGTGGAGGTGGCGTCCTGTCCGTCGTCCGCGTAGGCGTACAAGATATGGAAACCGTACTGCAACGATGACACCGTGCCGCTGAACGACGAGCTGCCCTTGGTCGCCGCGTTCCACGGCCCCTGCAAGGTGTCGACCTGGAAAAAGACATTTTGGGGCGGAGGCGCCGTCGGGCTGAACGTGCTTGTCGCGTTGAACGTAAAGCCGGCCGTTGGGCTGAAAGTCGCATTTCCGGCGAGTGGCGTGATGCTGGCGCTCAGTGGGACAGCCTGTTGATGGTCCTCGGTGATCACGGTCGCATTGGCGCTATGCTGGTTGGCGACGTAGATACTGTTCGTCACGGGGTTCACGGCGACGGCACAGGGCCCGCTTCCCGCAGCCACGGTGGTGGTCGTATTCGTGGCGCCGTCGATCACCGTCACGGAATCGCCGTTGAAGATGCCTACGTAAATCTTGTTAGTCGCAGGGTTCACAGCGATGGCATAGGGTCCGCTTCCCGCAGGCAGGGTGGTGGGCGCATTCGTGGCGCCGTCGATCACCGTCACGTTGTTGCCCGCTATATTTGCAACATAGACCGTGTTCGTCACGTTGTTGACCGCGATGGCACGGGGATAGCCGCCCGCGGCCACGGTGGCGGTCGCGTTCGTGGACCCGTTGATCACGGTCACGTTGTTGCTCCCTGAGTTGGCGACATAGACCGTGTTCGTCACCGGGTTCACAGTGATCGCCAGGGGTGCGATCCCCGCCGTCACGGTGGCGGTCACCGTGTTCGTGGCCCCGTCGACCACCGTCACGCTGTTTCCGGAGAAGTTGGCGACGTAGATCGTGTTTGTCACCGGGTTCACGGCGACCGCAGCTGGTTCGCTTCCAGCAGCGATGGTGGAGGTCGCATTCGTGGCGCCATCAATCACCGTCACACTGCCGCCCCCTTCGTTGGCAACGTAGACCTTGTTCGTCACCGTGTTTATCGCGATGCCGCAGGGCGCGTCTCCCACAGCCACCGCGGTGGTCGCGTTCGTGGCCCCGTCGATCACCGTGACGCTGGAACTTCCTCCGTTGGCCACGTAGATCGTGTTTGTCACCGGGCTCAAAGCAATGAAATCGGGGTCGGACCCCGCTGCCACGGTCGCGGTCACCGCGTTCGTGGCCCCGTTGATCACCGTCACGGTGCTGCCTACGGAGTTGGCGACATAGATCGTGTTTGTCACCGGGTTAGCGGCGACTGCAACGGGTTGGTTTCCCGCAGCCACCGTGACGGCCGCATTCGTGGCCCCATCGATGACCGTCACGTTGGAGCTTCCCTGGTCGGTGACGTAGACCTTGTTCGTGAGGGGGTTCACGGCGACGCCAATGGGTGACGTTCCCACGTTCACGGTTGTGACTGCATTCGTGGCCCCATTGATCACCGACACCTCGGAGTCGGCGAAGTCCGCGACATAGATCTGGTCGGTCGTCGTGTTCACGGCGACGGCGCTGGGCTCGGATCCCGTAGTCACGGTTGTGGCCGTATTCGTGGCCCCGTTGATCACCGTCACGCCAAAGCCGTGTGCCTGCGCGACATAGATCTTGTTGGTCCCCGGGTTCACGGCGACTTGACCGGGTGCGGCCCCCGTAGCCACGGTGGTGGTCGTGCGCGTGACCCCGTTGATCACCGTCACGGTGTTGCCCGCGGAGTTGGCGACGTAGATCATGTTGGACACTGGGTTCACAGCGACTGCAGAGGGACCGGTTCCCACAGTCACCGTGGTGGTCGCATCGGTGATCCCGTCGATCACCGTCACGCTGTTGCTCGATTCGTTGGCGACGTAGATCGTGTTTGTCACTGGGTTCACAGCAATGCCACTGGGTCCACTTCCCACAGTCACGGTATTGGTCGAGTTCGTGGCGCCGCCGATCACCGTCACGGTGGAACTGTTTGAATTGGCCACATAGATTCGGTTCGTCACGGCGTTCACTGCGATCGCAATGGGTCCGGCTCCTACGGTCACGGTGGCGGTCGAATTCGTGGTGCCATCGATTACCGTCACACTGTCGCTGCCAAAGTTGGCGACATAGATCTTGTTCGTCACGGGGTTCACTGCGATCGCACCGGGTTCAAGCCCCGTGGCCACGTTGGCGGTCGCGTTTGTGGCACCGTCGATCACCGTCACATTGTTGGTATTTTCGCTTGCGACATAGATCGTGTTTGTCACGGGGTTCGCAGCGACGGAATGGGGTGCACCCCCCACGGGCACGGTCGTGGTCGCAGTCTGCGCGCGAAGCGAAACCGGGCCGATCGGCGCCAGAAGAAATCCACACGCAAGCAGAGATGAGAGTGCACGGCCGCAATTCCTGCGGCGGGTCCAATTAGGATCACCTGGGCGAGCGGGCGAGGGCGGCAACGGCGGAATGAGGGATGGGTTGTTCATGGGAGTGGGCGCGAGGGAAAAGATTCGCCGCTGCCCCCAAAGCGAAATTTTCGCTGAAAAGGGGTCATTTCGGCCCGGGAGACGGTGCGCCTGGCTCTAGAAATCGGCGGAGGCGTCTTTGCACGCCCGGGCCCCGGCTGCCCACGCCATTCGTATCGCGGGCAATTTCCAAGCGCAGACGGGGTTTCTGGAAAACGGGTTGGAGATGCCTGGAGGCTCCCTCTCTGGACGCGTTTCTATCCGCCATGATTCCCGCTCCCTTCAAATCGAGGCGTTTTCTCCGGAGCATTCTTGCTGCACGCGATGCCGGATTCTTGCCGGCATTCAGCTGGGCCGGTAGGAGACTACGGGCGCTAAAGCCGGACTCTGCCCCAAGATAAGGCTGCGGCGCGGCATCGACGCGACTTGCAATGACTCAGCACGGCATGCCCGTTTTTGCGCTGCATTTCTCTCGGTGCCTCGGACAGTGCCGCCCAAGGCTGTTGAGGACGCAGGTCGGGGTGGGACAGTTTAGGGTGTGCGATCCGGAGTCGGTGGGCGCGTCGCGGGAGAATTGGGGCGCCACTCCGGCTTCGCCTGACTTCGATGGCGCTTTCTGAATGCAATCGAGCTCCAGGATGCTTGTGCATATGGGTGAACGCATTGCAACAGCGCCTGATCCGGCTTGGACGCTTCGCACGCGCGCCATTCTTGATTCCCGGGGCGTCGATTTAATCCTCTTCGGCCTTGCGCTAGCACATTCCAATCGGCCCAATCTCCGGCCATGCCCCGTTCCTTTCTCTCCCGCCGCTTTGCCCTGTTCCTGCTGGCCATCGGCCTGCTTCAATCCACCGCGATGGCGCGGATCTACCTCGCTGACGAAACCCGCGACCAGATAAACATCTACCCCAACAATGCCACCGGCTTCAACGCGACCCCCACCGTCGTTATCACCGGCAGCCTTACCCAATTAAGCGAACCCTTCGGCGTCGCAGTCGACGCCAACTACATCTACGTCGCCAACTGGGAGAGCTCCGGCAAGGTCATTGGCAATTCGGTTACGATCTACCCGATCAACGCCAGCGGCAATGTCGCCCCGGTGGCCGAGATCATCGGCAGCGGCACTGGCCTAGGCAATTGCGAGGGCATTGCGGTCGACGCAAATTATATCTACGTCGCCAACGAAAGCACCGTCGACTATCCCCTAGGCTCGATTTGTGTCTTCCCGAAGACCGCCAACGGGAACGCCACCCCGGTCGCCATCATCGGCGGCCAAGACTTTGTCAACGCGGGCTTCGGCTATTTCAACGGAATCGCGGTCGATGACACAAACATCTATCTCGCGAGCCAGGCCGGCGGAACTGGCGGCGGTGCGGTGGCAGTCTTCCTGAAGACCTCCACTGGCAATTTCACGCCTGGCATCATTCTGCTTAACAGCGCCAGCGGTCTGCACGCTCCCAGCGGCATGGCGGTCGACTCCAACTATCTCTACATCACCAACGAGGATGCGGTGTCGAGCCTCTACCAGGTGGTCCTTTACTCCTTGAGCGGCCTCAACAGCGGCAGCACCCCGGCCGTTACCATCAGCGGCGCCGGAACGCTCCTCGAAGGTCCCGTCGGCATTGCGGTCACCGGCACCGATATATACGTCAGGAACGCCGCTACCGAAACGGTCACCAGCTACCCGCTGGGCTCAAGCGGCGACGCGACCCCGAGCACCGACCTCGGCGGCGTGAATTCCGGCTCGGTCATAACAACAGGGACATTCCTCGCCGCCGACACAACATCCTTCACCCACTTTTTGGTGAGCTACCCGACCGTGGTGACCAAGGGCAAGTCATACAGCATGACGGTCACCGCCGTCGATGACTCGGGCAACACGGTCATGGGTTATTCGGGGACGGTTGCCTTCACCAGCACGGATGGGGCCGCGGTCCTTCCGATCAATTCGACGCTGAACAACGGGGTGGGGGTCTTTGCCGTCACCCTAAACACAAACGGAACCCAGACGATCACCGCGACCGACAATTTCCTGTCCTACGAAACCGGCACCTCGGGGAACATCAAGGTAGGCGCGGCGCCCACGACGAATGCCAACCTCTACTGGACGGATACGTCGACCGGCAACCGGGTGATCTGGGTGATGAACGGGACCAGCTACACCTCCAGCGTGTCGCTCGGCAACGTTGCCACCACTTGGGAGATCGACGGCACGGCCGATTTCAACACCAACGGAAACACCGACATCCTCTGGACAAACACGACAACCGGCGAGCGGGTGATCTGGCTGATGAGCGGCAACGCCTTCTCCTCCAGCGTCTCGCTCGGCATCGTCCCGACCAACTGGTCCATTTCCGGGGTCGGCACCTTCGGAGGCGGCAACCAGCCCGACATCCTCTGGACGAACACGACGACCGGCGAACGGCTGATCTGGATCATGAACGGCACCGCGTTCTCTTCAATCGTGCCGCTCGGCGTGGTCCCAACGTACTGGTCCATCGACGGGGTCGCCGACTTCAACGGCGACGGCGAGCCCGATATCCTGTTCACGAACACCACCACCGGCCAGCGGCTGGTGTGGCTCATGAATGGAACGAGCTTTGGTATCGCCGCGTCGCTCGGGATTGTCCCGGCGGAGCTGAGGGTCTCGGCGGTGGGCAACAATGGCGGGAGCGGCGTGGGGGACATTGTCATGACCAACTCAGAAACCAACGAGCGGACGGTTTGGGGGCTGCTTGGCGCCACTCTCGTTGAATCAAACACCTTGGGAACCGTCACCTCGAACTGGGAGCTGTTCCAGGGAGGCGTGGAGCCGGTCGAGCTGGCAAAGCTCGACTTCAACGGCGACGGCAACCCGGACATCCTATTCGAGAACAGCTCGACCGGGGACCTCTATGCGTGGCTGATGAACGGGACCAGCCTCTCCTCCAGCGTGTTCATCGCAAACGTCCCCGCGCCGTGGCAGGTCGTCGGGAGCGGCGACTTTAGCGCCGACGGAAGCCCGGACCTCCTCTGGCAGAACAGCTCGACCGGCCAGGTCGTCATCTGGGTCATGGACGGCACAAGCTACGTCTCCACCGTGCCTGTGGCCACTGCGCCGGCCGGCTGGTCGATCTCCGCGGTCGGCGACTTCAACGGCGACGGTTCCCCCGATATCCTGTGGACCAATACGTCGACAGGAGAGCGCCTGATCTGGCTGATGAGCGGTCCCAACATCGTCTCGAGTGTCTCGCTCGGCATCGTGGGAACGCAGTGGCGGATCGCGGACACGGCCGATTTCTTCGGCACCGGCCAGCCGGACATCGTGTTCCAGAACACCTCGACCGGGGACATCTACGTGTGGCTCATGAACGGCACTACCCTCTCCTCCTCCGTTTTCCTTGGAAATCCGGGCACGCAGTGGCAGCTCGCGGCGACCGAGGACTTCACCGGCGTCGGCCAGCCGGACCTCGTGTTTGAGAACACCTCCACCGGCGACCGCTATATCTGGCTCTTGAACGGCACCACCTTCGAGTCCTCCGTCTACCTCGGCAACGTGGGGACGCAGTGGCAGATCAGGAACTGACTAGGCTGGCTCAATCCCGCGGGCATTCCCCCGCGCCGCGCTCGGCCTGCCCTGACCGGAATGCGCCCGCGCCGCGGAAACGCCCGCCCCCTTGGGTATCTCTTGCCATCGCCTGCCAGATTCTCCAATTTCCCGACCGTGCCAAACGTTGGGAAGTTCGCGATTTGGTAGCGGGTTACGCAGCCCGTTAAACCCGATCCCGGCTACCCGCCCCCGCCCAGGTCAATCCACGCCCACCCGGAACAGCCATGAAGAAAATTGCCCTCCTCTGCCTCCTCGTCTCGCCGGTATTGCTTCCGTCCGTCCGCGCCGACGCCCCTGCCGCCCCGGCTGACGCCCCCACGGGGGGCCTTCGCTTCAGCATCGCGGTCACCAAGTTCGAGAATCACGCCAATTACAACGGGAGGTTCCAGCTCGCGGACACCTGGGGCGCGATGCTCACCGACTCCCTCCAGCAGTCCGGGCATTTCATCGTGATCGGCGAGGCCGACATGCGGGACGCGGCGATGAAGGAGCAGGACTTCGCCAAGAGCGGCCGGGTGGCGGGCGGCGACAAGGCGCCGGCGACGGGCTTCATGACGCCCGCGCAGCTCCTCATCAAGGGCGAGATCACGAACTTCCAGACCACCTCGGGCCAGCACGGCGGCCTGGCGGTCCACGGGTTCAACATCGGCATGGGGGGCGACACGGCCGAGATCAACGTGGTGATCTACGTCGTCGATTCGACCACGGGCCAGGTCGTGGCGTCCAAGAAGGTGATCGGCACGGCCAAGAGCAGCGCCATGTCGGTCGGGTTTGTCGACCGGGACTTTGGCGGCGACATCGGCGGATTCAAGAAGACCAACGTCGGCACCGCGGTCGAGCAGGCGATCGACCAGGGGGTGGCCTTCATCATCACCCAGATCCCGAACCTGCACTGGAGCGGGAACGTCATCCTGGTGAAGGGCCCGCAGGTCTACATCAATCGCGGCTCGCGCGAGGGGGTGGCGGTGGGCGAGGTCTTCAAGGTGGGATCCTCGGAGGTCCTGCGGGATCCGGCGACCGGGGAGACCCTGGACGTCGCCTTCACCGAGAAGGGCCAGATCAAGGTCGTCAGCGTGAAGGAGAAGATCGCGATATGCGCGGTCGTGACGGGTGACGGGCTCGAAAACGGCATGTCCGTGGCGCCAGTCACGCCTTGAGTTTGCCCGCTGGCCGGGGAATCTTGACCAGGAAGGGCTCAAGCGCCCCCGCCTGCGATGGCGGGAACCTCCCCGTCACCAGCACGCCATCCTCTCGGTGCTCCTGGTCCTGGACGCTGCCGAGCTCGTGCAGCCGCGCGACGAGGTCGTAGCGGTTGAGGGGGATCAGGAGCTGGACCGTGCCGGGCCCCTGCGCGACCATCTCGCGGCACCGGTCCTCGAGGACCGCGATTCCCTTGCCGGTCCGGGCGCTGACGAAGAGCGCGTCGGGCACGGCCTGCGTGGCCGCCCGCATCTCGGCGTCGTCGGCGAGGTCGACCTTGTTGAAGACGTTCAGGACGGGCCGGTCGCCCGCCCCCAGCTCGGCCAGCACGCTGAGGGTCGTCTCCCGGTGCTTCTCGAAGTGGGGGCTGGTGACATCCACCACATGGATGAGGAAGTCGGCGAGCAGCACCTCCTCAAGGGTCGCCTTGAACGCCTCCACGAGCCCGTGCGGCAGCCGCCGGATGAATCCCACCGTGTCGGTGAGCAGGAGCTTCTGGTTGCCGGGGAGGACGACCTGCCGGGTCGTCGGGTCGAGCGTGGCGAACAGCTTGTCCTCCACGAGGACGCTGGAGCCGGTGAGCTTGTTGAGCAGCGACGACTTGCCCGCGTTCGTGTAGCCCACGATCGAGGCGGTGGGCAGCGGAACGCGCACCCGCCGCGTCCGCTGGACTCCGCGCTGGCGCACGACCGCCGCCAGCTCCTCCTTCAGGTGGGCGATCCGGTTGCGCACCACGCGCCTATCCTGCTCAAGCTGGGTTTCGCCCTCGCCGCCCATCGCCCCTTTGCCCCTCTGCCTCGAAAGGTGGGTCCAGGCTCGGGTCAGGCGGGGAAGGGAGTATTCCATCCGCGCCAGGGCGACCTGGAGCACGGCTTCCCGCGTGTGGGCCCTGTCCGCGAACACCTCGAGGATCACCTCCTGGCGGTCGATGACGGCGAAGCCCGCGAGCTCCTCCCAGTTGCGCTGCTGGGCGGGCGAGAGCGCCGAATCGAACACGATCACGTCGGCGGCGTCGGATTTGGCGACCGCCACCAGCTCCTCGGCCTTTCCCTTGCCGATGTAGAGGGCGGGGGACGGCGACCGGAGCTTGATCAGGGTCGCCCTGACGATCGACAGGCCGAGGTTCTCGACGAGCTCGGTAAGCTCCGCCAGCAGCTCCTCCCCCTCGCCCTCGGGCATCTCCGGGGTCTGGACCCCCACAAGGAAAGCGCGCTGTGCCTTGGGCAGGGTGGGTAGAAATACGGCCATTTAAAGGATTGCGGATAGTAGTTCGCCCACATGGGCTTGTCCACGCTAGTCAGTTCTATCCATCCGCGCCGCCCAACCATGGCAACCTAATGCCCGCCTGCT
>Ga0302225_10002157_pt1 | contig 11900 bp, 10 predicted proteins | sample II_Palsa_E3_2_FD_193515 | JGI IMG/M metagenome (GOLD analysis project Ga0302225, IMG submission 193515) | Peat permafrost microbial communities from Stordalen Mire near Abisko, Sweden - II_Palsa_E3_2 | ecosystem: Environmental > Terrestrial > Soil > Palsa > Peat permafrost | place: Sweden...
TGAAGATGAGATGTTCCTCGTGGTGAAGGGACGCTTCCGCATGGAATTCCTCGGCCGCCACGAATGGATCGAAGAAGGCGAGTTCATCGTCGTGCCCCGCGGGGTCGAGCACCGTCCCGTCGCTGAGGAAGAATGCTGGATTCTGCTGTTCGAGCCGGCGTCCACGCTGAATACGGGCAATGTCGTCAACGAGCGCACCCTGGCTGAACTGGAGCGGGTGTAGAAGACGCGCCTGAAGATGGAAATTGCCGCAAGCTTGGCGGATTCGAGCCGCCGCCCGCTTCAATCCACACATGAGCTTAGGAGTAGCATAGACGTATGGAGATCGTTGTCTATTCCGCCGCCTGGTGTCCCGATTGCCGCGAGGCCAAGCGCTTCCTGGCCAAACACAACCTTCCTTACAAAGATATCGACATCGAGACCACGCCGGACGCTGTGGAAGAGATCGTCAAACACACCGGCAAGCGCGCCATCCCGCAATTCGTAATCGACGGCGAGTGGGTGCAGCCCTACGTTGTAGGCGAAGGATTCCTCTACGACAAAATGGCCAAGCGCCTCGGAATCGCGCAGCCTTAGCGAACGTACGGATACTGCCAGCTTATTCTTCCCGAAACTCATCCCGTGAAATCGGGGCACCACTTCGTTTCGCGACGTTGCAAAAATCCTGCAACATTTTTGCTTGACGGCCAATCGCCCGCTCGAATAGGCTTCCGCTACTTCCCAAAAAACCGCTCGACTAGGAGAGAAACATGTTACACGGTCAAGTCTCCGGGCCCCTACACACGCGCAACCTCAAATCCACAACAAAAACTCTCACCACCGCAACGCTGTTCACCACTGTCTCCCTCCTCGCGATTGCCGCGTTCTCAGCTCCAGCTCACGCGCAGCTTTCGTTGGGCTCGGTAACAAATATCGGAGACCCCTTCGCCTGTCCCGCGTCAGGCTGGTACTCCTACAATGCCGGCGGCGGCACTGTCTATTCCATGAGCTGCTTCGGCGCGACCCTGTCGAGCTGCTCCAATGCCCAAGACATCGGTTTCACCTTCGGCTACTTGAGCCCCTCGGGCATTATCACGGGATCGGTGAAGGGGGTCATCGTCTTCTTCAACGGCTCAGGAGGCGAAGAGCCGGCTGGAGATGCCACCGGCACCCCGGCTGGAGAATTCGACTTCACCGACTATTATTTTAAGCAAGGCTATGAGATTGTGCAGATAGCGTGGGGCTCGGACTGGGAGCAGAACCAGACCTCCTATTCGCCGGGCCAATACGGAAACATTCAGAATGCCGCCTGCCGCCCAGCGACATTTCTGAACTACGTTTACAACAGCATCTATAAACCGGTTCAGCAGAGCTACCCAAGCGCCGGGATGTGCGCCCAGGGAGCCAGCGGCGGCTCGGGTGCGGTCGCCTACTCCCTGGCCTATTACGGTGCCGGGAGCTGGCTGGATAATGTCGAGCTCATATCGGGGCCGGTATTCGGCGACATCAAGCAAGGGTGCCAAGTGGGACCGACAGCCCCTTCCGTCACGGTCTGCGGACAAAATGGAGGAAGTCAGTACGGGTGCCAGCTCGGAGCAGGCGGGAGCACATGGACCCTTTCCCCCGAATATATAACCCCAGCCGTTACTTCGGTTGGGATATGGACGAACGACACAAGCTGCGGAGGCTCGAACTCCACCTCTTCGGCGTCTAACTTGCGGTGGTGGCAGCAAAGCATTGTCGATGACGGGACCAACAGCCCGACCTTCACATACCCGAACACCGCCATGTCAGGCTGGCTTTGCCGAAGCGTCAGCAATCCCCACAATATCAACTGTGCAACGAACTTCAACCCGAATTACTGCCCCAATAACACCAGCCCTCAAGGGCAGATCTTCTACGCCCAGATCGGATCCTCAAACTCACCGCCCCACTATGACGTGTATGCGGTCGATCAGTGCAACGGGCCGGAGGGTGTGACATCGGGAAACGTGCCCGGAGTAACGAGCAACCCCACAGGGCTCATCGCGATTGAGCAAGACATGGCCGGAGGAAACATCCTGCCAGCCCAGTGCTTCCATGGGATCCACCACTAGGTCGGACCTCGCCTGCCTCAATTGAGCGGCCCGATCGTAGATCGGGCCGCCACAGCGCATGCGAACCTCTCACCACTTCACGGCGATTCCTGGCTTCCATTACCAGCGAGGTTCACGGGCTGTGGTCTGACCGTGCCCAGCGGAGTGATGTAAAGCGCAGCGGCTCGCGATCCAGTCTTTGTGGGAGTGAACGTCACCGTCACCGTGCAGCTACCGCCGGGGGGAGTTCCGTGCCCGGTGCAATTGTCCGTCTCCGAGAAGTCCTTCGAGTCATTGCCACCGATGCCGATGTTCTCAAGCTCAACCGCCCTACTCCCCTCGTTGGTCACGGTCACCGCTAGCGGAGAACTCTTGGCGCCCACCTTCTGACTACCGAAATTCAGGCTCACGGGCAAAGCCTTTACCACCGTTCCGCTCCCCGAGAGCTCGACGAATTGCGGCTTCGAGGATGCGCTATCGACAAGAGTTATGGATCCCACTTGGCGCCCTGCGCCTTCGGGCTCAAACACCACGCTTATGACGCAGCTCCCGCTTGCCGGTATCGTCCCGCCGCAGCTGGCGCTGCTTTCCCGGTACTGTCCCGTGACTTTCACGGAGCCGATGGAAACGGCCTGCGCTCCATTATTGGTAAGGGTTACGGCCCTGGGAGCGCTGCTTGTATCGATGAGCTGCACAGGGAAGGCCAGCGGAGCGCTGGGAGAAAAGCTCACCACGCCGGTGTTCAGCATGGTCGTGAATTTACCCTGAAGTCCGTCCAGAAGTGCCACATCGAGCCTGCCGTCGCCGTTGAAGTCGGCCGCCAATGCCCCGCCTGTGGTTCCCGACAAATAGAACTGCGCTGGCTGGAAGGTGCCATCGCCGTTCCCCAAAAATTCGGCGACTCCAGCTGGGGGACTTGCCCCCGCAACCAAGTCTAACTTGCCGTCACCGTTGAAATCGCCCACCTCAATTGGCCCACCACCCTGGAATTGATATATTACCTCGGGCTCGAAGGCGCCATTTCCGTTGCCGAGACGTACGCCCACGCCCCCCGACACGTAGCCGATGGCGAGATCCATTCTGCCGTCACGGTTGAAGTCCGCTGTGGAAACCCAGTCCGGCACGTATGTGAGCGGGGAAGTGAGGGAGGGCTGCAGAGTTCCGTTTCCGTTGCCCAACAGTACGCCCATGCTCGAAGTTCCGCCAAAGGCGCCGACCACCACCACATCGAGCTGATGGTCGTTGTTGAAATCGCCTACCGCGAGGTACCCAGGGCCGACGAACGAGTTGTTATCGCTCGGAGCCTGAAAAGTCCCGTCGCCATTGCCCAGCAGCACGCTGATGTAAGGTGGGTCGATCACCACGATATCCGGCTTGTGATCGCCATTAAAATCGCCGACAGCGATGACGGCACAGCCGCCCGTGGTGTATGAGGTTTTGGGAGGCTGGAACGTGCCATCGCTGTTGCCCAGAAATACGCTGACACTGTTATTGTCAGGGGCGACCACCAAGTCCAGATTGCCGTCCCCGTTGAAATCGGCGGCGGCTATCGCGTAGAACACCCCCGAGTAATTGACAGGAGATTGAAAGGTCCCGTCGCCATTGCCCAGCAGTATGGAAAGGTAGCCGCCCGTAACAGCAACGTCCAGCTTGCCATCGTGATTGAAGTCGCCAGCAACCATGCCGAACGTTTCGCCGGGCAGCCCATGAATGGCCCGCGTTTCAAATTGCGCCGATGCCACCGCCGCAAAACCCACGACGCAGAGCGCGGCCATCGCGACGTGCTTGCCGTACAGTCGAGTCAAGAGAACCTCCTGGCGGGCGAAATAAGCGGCCAGCCAAACTCGGGGGAGAAGCGAGACGGTGGGGAGCCGCCCAACCGCTTCTTAGTCGCCTAACTTATCATCAAATAGCATCGCCGCGCGACAGATTTCCACAGAGCGTTGTGACATCTAACCTTGCGCCCCACTCCGAACTAGCCCATGATGGCCAAGGCAAAGGCGGTAGCACCAGCCGAGAACAGCCCGGACGTAAGTCCTTTGTTTTGCCGATTTTATTTCTAAGTCCTTTAGGCTCCGGATTTTACGGGGATTTTCTTGCTAACTCGATGATTCCATTACCCCTCAAGGGGAGGGGGCATCGATACGTTATAAAATGGTAAACAGCACTTCCTAAGCCGGAAACAGCCAAAAGCCCCACCGAAACGAAATAATTTCGTCGCAACAATGTTCCATCCGCAACAAACTTTCGACACCTTCCCCACATCATCTTCCGTACTGTGGAAAACCATTCCCCCACAAGCGAAGATGGCCGTTCATGGCCGAACCGGAAGTCCCACAGGAATCCTGCGCAGTCAGCGAGCATTGGCAGCAATTGGTCCAAGCCGTTCTGGGAGCCGCGCTGCTCATCGGCGCAGTCTCCATATTCCGCTACTACTCGCCAGCCGCGGCGCAAAGCCCGCAGCCGGAAGATCTGCAGAAGCAGGTGCATCAGCTCACGCAACAAGTGGCGCAACTCGAGAAAGAGCAGGCGATGCCTGCATTGGTGCTGAACCGCTATCGCAATTCGATTGGCTACGTTTACGGCGTGTATCAGGTTGGGTTCCCGAAGCAGCCCGCGGCAATTCGGGCGCGCGTCTCTGGCACCGGATTTCTAGTCGGCGATGGACTGCTCGCGACCAACCGTCATGTCGCCGAACCCTGGTATGGAGATACCGAGGCGGAAGCCCTGATTCGTCGCGGAGCCTCGGCCATGCTGGAAAGTTTGGTCGTGTTCTTTCCCGGTTCGCCAACCCCGCTAAACTTAACGCGAGGCTCGGTTTCCTCCGCAGTCGATCTGGCGGTGCTAAAGATTGAGGATAAAGACGCGGTGCGCGGGCTTGCTGTGCTGCCGCTGGCAAAATCAGGCACGTCGCCGGGAGAGTTGGTAACGGTGATCGGCTATCCCATGGGAATCGCCGGGATGGTCGCCAAATCCCCGAGCGGAATTTACCAGCGGCTGGCGTACCGGCACAACGACATTACAGCGGCGAGCGAACTCGCGGCGCTGTCGCTGATTCGTCCGTCAACCACTTGCGGGCATCTCGGCGATGTGGTGGGCGACAAGCTGATCTACGATGCGCCCACGGCACACGGCGGCAGCGGCGGGCCGGTATTCAACTCCAACGCCGAAGTGATCGGCGTGAACTCCGCCTACATTGACGGATTCTCGGGTGGCACGCTGGGATTCTCAGCCGAAGCGTTGCGCCCACTGATTGATGAGGCGCAGAAGCAGCGTTAAGGATTGAGCGAAGAGATTCAAAAATCGGATTACGAAAACAGCCGTTTCGACCTTGGTTCAGGTTTCTTGAAAAACGAGTGAAGTGGCTATTATTCAATCCTGGAAATCGACGCCGGATTTCTGGGGAACCACCCCGATTCGCGCACGTGCTCATCGTGGAAGCGCCGGAGATGGGCGGCCATAACGCCGCTCCGGTCCAGGTATCCGACAATCTTGTTATGGTCCGCGCGGTCGACGACGGGCAGACGTCCGATGTCGTAGCGGAGCATTTTCGTGGCAGCTTCAGAGACTAGTTCGTCGGGGTGGGTCACGATCAGGTGAGTGCTGCCGGCTTCCTGGACGGTTATCGCGCCGGAGGCATCCTGGCTAAGAGCGCGGAACAAATCACCGCGGGTGATGATGCCGGAAAGTTTCCCGGCGTGGTCCAGGATCAGAAGGGCCTGGTGGCGGGCGATCTCAGGATCATGGCGGGCAACGCGTTCGGCCAGGGCGCTCACCGTGGTATCGGACGAAATGGCAGGAAATTCATGCTCCATGGTGTCGGCAACCCTGGATTGTGAAAGAACATCTGCTTCGTAGTCCTGATGGACGTGCAGGCCGCGGCGGGCCAGTTTCTCGGTCATGATTGAAGTGTTGGGCATGAAAAGCATGGCGATGCCGTCGGCAATCACGCTGACCAGCATCAGCGGCAAGATAGAGTTATAGTCGCGCGTGATTTCGAAGGCGAAGATGATGAACGTGAACGTGGCGCGCGAGGCTGCCGCAAAAACCGCGCCCATGGCTACCAGCGCGAACGCTCCGGGCGAGAGGTGTGCGGCGGGAAAGAAGTAATTGGCCATCATGGCGAAAATACCCCCCATGGCGGCGCTCCACATGAAGCAGGGCGCGAGCAATCCGCCCGAGGTGCCCGAGCCAAGCGATATAGCCAGGGCGGCGGCTTTAGCAAGCATGACGACGAGCAGAAGCTTCCAGGCAAGCTGACCGTTGAGAATGTCTCCGATCGTGTCGTACCCGACGCCGAGCACGCGGGGCACGAAGAATCCGATGATGCCGAGGCCGAGGGCCCCGAGGGCAGGCCACCAAACTTCGTTGATGGGGAGGTTATCGAATTGGTCTTCGACCCAATAGAGCAGTTTGCTGAAGCCGACGGCGGCGACGCCGCAGATCAGTCCTAAGACAAGATAAAAAGGCAGCCCGCGGGGAATCGCAAAGTCCATTGCGCTGACCCTGAACATCGGCCCCGCGCCCAGTAGCTGCATATGAACCGCGGTCGCCAGTGTGCTCGCGATCACGAGCGGAATGAACGAGCGGGACTTGAATTCGAATAGCAGCAGTTCAATGGCGAGAATCACGCCGGCAATGGGAGTGTTGAAAGTGGCCGACATGCCGGCGGCAGCGCCGCAGGCCAGCAGTACTTTGCGCTCCACCGCTGTGGTGTGGAAGGCTTGGCCCACCAGCGAGCCGATCGCTCCACCAGTTTGAATGATCGGGCCTTCGGCGCCGAAAGGGCCGCCGGTACCGATTGCAATTGCCGCCGAGATGGGCTTCAGGATGGCCACCCGTGGGGCGATGCGGCTGCGGTTGAACAGCACGGCCTCCATGGCTTCCGGGATGCCGTGGCCTTTGATTTTCGAAGTGCCGTACTTTGCCATGACGCCCACGATGAGGCCGCCGATCACCGGAATGACGATTACCAGCCAGCCGAGTTGATTGTGCTGCGGACTGGAGAACTCAGCCGACCAGCGATGGAAGAAGAAGAGGTTGGTGAATATGCCGATTAACTTGTAGAGAGCAAAGGCTACGACGCCAGCGACCAGACCGATCGCGGCGGAGAGCAAGGAGATCAGCAGCATGCGGAAGGGTGCAGGCGGCGAGTTCTCTGCCCTGTTTTGAGCTGAGGCGTTTAGAGTGGTACGTGAATCCGCGGAACCGATGGGAGGCTCTGAATTTTCGTCGCTGCGGGTGCTCATGGATGCCTGGCGGTCCGTCCTTTTTCAGGTGGTAAGGCAGAATTTTGGGGTGCAGATTCATTACCATCCCGCATGACGCGGCGAAGAGCGGCCACCAGTTGAGGTCCGGCAGAACGCAGCTCGTCATGATGATGAATCGCCAGTTCTCCGAGGACTCTTTCTCCTTTGGAGGTGAGGGCGAGCAGCACTTCGCGGCGATCGTCGTGAGCCCGTGTGCGATGGACGAACCCTCCCGCTTCCAGGCGGTTTACCAGTTCCACGGCGCTGTGATGGCGGATTTGCATGCGGTTGGCCAGTTCGCGGATCCGCGGCCGCACCTCCGCGGGCATGCCTTTGATGGCCAGCATCAGCTGATATTGGCCGCGCTCCAGTCCGGCTTGCTTCACCACCTGCTCGCTAAAATGGAGGAAGCGGCGAATCTGGTAACGGAACTCCGCCAAGGCCTGGTAGTCCGACAAAGTGAGCTTCTTCATGCCGCTGATTGTATCGTGCTGCGATCCAGCAGGATCTCCATAGTATATCGTAGGACGATATAGAGCGAAAGCTGAAAGCGCCTTGCCGCGGCCAATGCCGCTGGCCTCTTTTTCGTACTCCATTTAGAATCCAATGTCCAAGATTCATCGGTACTGACAGGAGCGCACCCTCTTTGATTCCCCGTTATACCCGCCCGGAAATGGGCCGCATCTGGAGCGACGAGAACCGCTTCCGCACCTGGCTGGCGGTGGAAGTCGCCGCCACCGAGACTCTGGCCGAGGCTGGCATGGTGCCAAAGAGCGCGGCCAAGGCGATCCGCGAGCGCGCCGATTTCCGCGTGGAGCGCATCCACGAGATCGAGGCCGAGGTACGGCACGATGTGATCGCTTTTACCACAGCCGTGGCTGAGATCGTGGGCGCCGACGCACGCTGGTTTCACTACGGCCTCACTTCCAACGATGTGGTCGATACGGCGCAGGCATTGCTGATCAAGCAGGCCTCTGCTTTGATTGCGCAGGATCTCGATCGGCTGGCGGAGGTTCTCGAACGGCGGGCGTGGGAGTTCAAAGACACGCCCATGGTCGGGCGCACGCACGGCATTCATGCCGAGCCCATTACCTTTGGATTCAAGCTGGCCAACTGGTATTCGGAGACGCAGCGCAACATCGTGCGCTTCGCGGCGGCGGCCGAGGATTTGCGAGTCGGGAAATTCTCGGGCGCCGTGGGCATCTTCGCGCATCTCACGCCGGAGATCGAAGAAAAGATTTGCGCGCGCCTGGGCCTGAAGTCAGCGGCGGTCTCGTCGCAAGTGATTCAGCGCGACCGTCATGCGCACTATCTTGCGACGCTAGCCGTGATCGCGTCGACGCTGGACAAGATCGCGACCGAGATCCGTCATCTGCAACGCACCGAGGTGCGCGAGGCCGAGGAGTTCTTCAGCGAAAAACAGAAAGGGTCGTCGGCGATGCCGCACAAGCGGAATCCGGTGACCAGCGAGCAGATCAGCGGGCTGGCGCGGGTGGTGCGTGGCAACGCGCAGGCGGGATTTGAAAACGTGGCCTTGTGGCACGAGCGCGACATCTCGCATTCGTCGGCGGAGCGCGTAATTCTGCCGGACTCGACAACGCTGGTCGATTATCTGTTGAACAAGACGGCCAATCTGATCGAAACGATGTTTGTGTATCCCGAGCGCATGCGGGCCAATCTGGAGAGCACGCGAGGGTTGATCTTCAGTGGGCAATTGCTGCTTGACCTCGTGGAGCATGGAGTTTCCCGCGAAGATGCCTACCGCATCGTGCAGGCCCATGCCCTGCGGGCGTGGAGGGAAGATCTCGACTTCCAAGAGTTAGTGCTGGGCGACAAAGAGATCACGGGGAAGGTTCCGCGAAAACGGATTGAGTATGCCTTCGACCTGCCTCGCCAGTTGACGAACGTCGATAAGATTTTTGCCCGCGTGTTCGGCAAGCGAAGCCGCGGCGCTAAACCAACCGGGCGCACCAAGTCCTCGCGTGCGAACAACCGCGCAAACTAAGCGTGTTTCCCGCCTGATAGATTCAACCCGCCCAGCGTGAAACAGTTGCGGCCGTTTTCCCGCGCTGCGCGATCTCTACGCGTGCATCTTCTCCCGGCGCCTCCGCATCGAAAGAATTAACCATGTAGTTAGATCGTAAAGTTGTGTCAATTGGGTCGGAGGTGACCTCTCATGACAACGAAAAGCTTTCTGAAAATGGCGGGTTCGTTGCTGGCTGTGGGCGTGCTAGGCGCGACACTTGTCGCCCAGACCCCGCCTGCGGCTCGGTACGACAATCAAATTCAAACCAAAATCACGCAGAAGCTGGACGCGAAGAGCCAGTTCCGTGACGTGAAATCCAGCGTGGAAGACGGCATCGTAACCCTCACGGGCACGGTGAATCTCTACCAGCGCAAACTGGACGCGGCCAAGGTCGCTCGCAAAATGTCGAGCGTGCAAGGCGTGCGCAATCTGATCACGGTGGCGGGGCCGAACGTTCCCGATGCGCAACTGGAGGAGAAACTGGCCCAGAAGCTGACTTACGTGCGCGTTGGTTACGACAACACGTTCGATTATTTCGCGCTCGGCGTGAAGGATGGCGTGGTCACGGTGGAGGGTGAGGACCGCACCGGCGTTGGCCGCGACGAAGCCCTTGCTGACATCGCGAACATGCCCGGAGTGAAGGACGTGGTCGCGAACATCTCGGTCGAGCCGGTATCCACGTTCGACGAGGGTTTGCGCCTGCGCATGGCCCGGGCCATTTACCGCGACCCTGTGCTGAGCAAGTACGCCATCGACCCGGCGCAGCCGATTCGCATCATCGTGGAGAACGGCCACGTGACACTCTACGGCATTGTAGATACCACCATGGACAAGACTGTCGCCGGACTGCGAGCCGGTGCGGTCTTCGGCGCCTTCAGCGTGGAGAACAAGCTGGTGGTGGAGAAGGGCTCGGAACAATCCGGAATGTAATGCCGTTTACTGCGAGGGCAGGTGGCGCGGCGGCAAGCCGCGCCTTTTTTTTCACTTCGGCGGCGTGTGATCGAAGGGGAGCTTGGTGTAGCGCTCTTTCTCCACTTCGACGACTAAAGCCACGCGTCCTTCCGGACTCCGCATTGGGAACGGCTTGCCCGTGTACTTGTGCGAGATCGGATCCATTACTTTCAGCTCGGGATCTGGGCGGCGTTCGATCACGCGACCGCGGATCTGCACCTCTTCATAGGGGTTGTCAAAATTAACGATGGACAAAGCCACGCGCGGGTCGCGGCGCGTGTTCCTGGCCTTGAGTGAACCTTCGCCGGTGCAGACGACGATATGCTCAGCCTCGCGTCCGATCCAAACCGGTACGGACTGCGGAGAGCCGTCTGGCATGAGAGTCGCGAGATGCCCAAAGTTTGGACGATCGATGAGTTTCTTGGCCTCTTCGGACAATGTGACGGCCATAAATATTCCTCCTCTGCTTGAGATTCAAGGAAGCCGGTTAATCAGCGACGCCACATACCCCGCGCCGAATCCGTTATCGATATTCACTACGCTCACATTCGAGGCACAGGAATTCAGCATGCCGAGCAGCGCCGTCAGCCCCTTGAACGATGCACCGTAGCCGACGCTGGTAGGAACGGCAATCACCGGGGCGCCGACGAGTCCTCCCACCACGCTGGGCAGCGCGCCTTCCATGCCGGCGCAGACGATCACTACGCGGGCCTTGGTCAGCGCCTCACGATTTGCCAGAAGACGGTGAATTCCGGCGACGCCTACATCATAGAAATGCTCGACTTCGTTGCCCATGAGTTCTGCAGTCACGACGGCTTCTTCGGCCACTGGGATGTCGCTGGTGCCCGCGGAGACAACCGCGATCATTCCTTTGCCGTAGGTGTGCGGGTCGCGTTGCAGGACGATCGCCCGCGCCAGTTCGCGATACTCGGCGGCGCGCACTTTCTTTTTCACCGAGGCGAACTGCTTCCGGTCGGCGCGCGTGGCCAAAACGTTGCCTCCATGTTTGGCCAGTCGCGCGAAAATCTGAGCCGTCTGCGACGGTGTCTTCCGTTCTCCGAAAATCACTTCCGGCATTCCCGCGCGCAGAGCGCGATGATGGTCGACCTTGGCGAATCCAAGATCTTCGAACGGCAAATGGCGAAGACGCTCTACGGCGTCGTCGGGCGCAATTTTGCCCCGCCGCACCTGCTCGAAGAGTTTGCGAATGGATTCGGCGTTCACGGCAGCACTCCCAACGCGAGTTCTAGATTAGCATTCGCGACGGGGCCCGCGCCCGAGACAGCAAAGTTGGCATCTTGCCAGCCGTCCTTAGCCCTTCGACATCGCGCAGGGCAGGCTCCCAGCCGCCGAAGCCTGCCCTGAGCTTGTCGAAGGGACGGCGGCGCTACATCGATGCCGCGCGGAGTCTGGCAATCACGGCGATGCAGACTTTGCGGGCCAGTCCTGGCTTGTCGAGATGAGCGAGGAACAGTCGTCGCAGACCGGTGGGCTTCACTTTGCCCGCCAGGTAAAGGTCATAGATCCGGCTTCCGATGCGGTATCCCCAATCCTGCGCGGTGGATTCAAACTTCTCCGCTTCGGCGCGGATGGCGGCCTGTGCAGCTTTTTCCACCGCGG
>Ga0302225_10002163_pt1 | contig 11884 bp, 10 predicted proteins | sample II_Palsa_E3_2_FD_193515 | JGI IMG/M metagenome (GOLD analysis project Ga0302225, IMG submission 193515) | Peat permafrost microbial communities from Stordalen Mire near Abisko, Sweden - II_Palsa_E3_2 | ecosystem: Environmental > Terrestrial > Soil > Palsa > Peat permafrost | place: Sweden...
GAATCAGTCATTTACGGAGTTTTGACCTGGCTGAATCCGGCCAAAATATAGGAAACAAAAGACTTACCCGTAAAATATTCCATCCAAAGGACTTAGGGGATTCCGTGTGGGCTAAATGCCTTGGAATCAGCCGCCCGTCCTCAAAATATTGAATTCGCTGGAGTTATCTCGCTGCTATTGGGATGTCAAAGAACCAATGCGTAAAGGATATGGTCGCATTCTTGGAAGTTGGAGTCAAGGGAATTCGAGGGGTCACAGGCCGGCTGGCTTATGTATAATGGCTGGCGCTCAAGCTATAGGAAGGAACCTATGAAAAGCCGAAAAGTGTCGGAGCAACTCATTAAGGCGGCCAAGGCCTTGCTGGATGCGATTCCGCACGAAAGCGATGACGAGGGAAAAAAGGTCAAGAAGAAGAAGAGTGTTCTCCGCGCCAGGGTGATTCTGCGACATCTGCCTCGTCCGGTCGGTGGCGGTGGTGGAGTCATCGGTGGAGGGGATATCTGAGGTTGGATTACCGTTGTTGTCGAAGGGCGGGATCACGCCATAGCAATTCCAGATCCGGGTCGTTCTTTACGAATATCAGCAGCGGATCGTCCGGCCGAAGCGACTGAACTATTTGAACGGCTTGACGACGATTCCCCAATAGTTCATAGGTCGGGACGAGGCGGTCCGCGAATGTATTCCGCGATTGCGGCGGAATCTTGTTAATTTCGTCCTCCGCTCTGTCCTTGCGCTTCAAGGTCGCCCAATATTCGGCGAGATCAGCGTGTGCGCTATCATCCGATCGCACAGCTTCTAAATGTTTCTCGGCGAGTGTGATCGCCTTGCGAAAGGCGTCCTTGGCCTTCTGCTCGCTGTCAGGTATGTGCAAATAGGCCTCGCCCAGATCTCCCCAAAGACCGTAAAGGTTAGCATCGAGCTGAATCCCGGAGTTGAAGGCCGCCGCAGATTCCGCATAACGGCGCTGATAGTAGTAAGCCATCCCCAGGGTCAGGTAAGTTCGAGCAACCGGCTCAAACTGGGTCGTCTTGGCGATCCGGTCCGAAGCCTCGCGGAACTTTCCCTCGCTCATATCCAAGACCGCTAAATTTCGATAGAGAAGCTCATTGTTGGGAGTAAGGTTGAGTGCCGACAGGTACGCGCTGCGGGCGTCTGCAATTCGTCCGCGATCAAAGTAGAACAATCCGAGCAGGAGGTATCCATGCCAATCGGACGGTTGCCGCCGGATTGCCTCGCGGTATTGGGTTTCCGCCTGCTCATATTGCCCGTTCCGGGCATAGGCCTTGCCCAGTATTCTGTAGGCTTGCGCGTTGTCGGGCGAAATTCGTAGTGCGCTCCGCTCCTCTTGAACTGCTTCCGCTGGGCGCCCAGTGTCGGCGTAGACTTCGCCCAGGCTGACGTGGCCTTCGGCAAGACCAGGCGCCAGACGAATAGACTCTAGAATTGATTTAATCGCCACTTCTCTTTCCTGAGCATCGTTATTGATCCTGGCTTTCAGCCACTGGGCTCGACCGAGGGATGAGAAGGCACGGGCGTAGTTAGGATCAAGCTGGACAGCAGCACTCAGGCTCTCGATCGCATGATCGACATTGCCGCTTACATCGTAGCGTGCCAGATAGCCAATCCCTTTCAGGTACTCAGCATAGGCGGCGGATGTGGATGTTTCGCCCTCGGAGATTTGGCGGGATTCTTCGGGAGTGAGCTTCAGTTCCAGCATCCGGAGAGCGCCACTAGTTACCTCATCTCGGAGAGCAATCGGATTGGTCCCGTCGAATTCGAAAGTTCTTGAAGCGATCTGGTGGAGCGTGCTTGTGTCCACGAGGTTCAATGTGAACTGAATACGATTGGCCCACTGCTGGGCGCTGCCGGTTATGGCAAGGTTGACACCATAAATGTTGCGTGCTGTTTCCACGCTGGTGAGGTGACGGGTTCGGACCTCGCTGGCCGGAACGACCATGAGCTTTCCCTTGAATTCTTCAACCTGGCTGAGCTTGGAGGTTATGGTCTCGACTATCCCATCCGCGAGCACGCGAACCGTTTCGTTGTTCCCAACCATGACGAAAGGCAAGACGGCGATGCGAGTTTCGCTGGGTAGCGAATGGCGGGATCCTAGATTGCTGACGAAGCGCTGGATTTGGGGGAACTCTTTTGCAAAGAAAAGGCCGATAACCAGAAGTCCGGCGGCGGCCGACAATATGAGCGCCCGATGGCTTCCAAACCCCCTGATTTTCTCTTTAGCGTCGTGGCTTGGTTGGTCGCCTGGCACGGCTTGCTTTTCGGCGACAGCTTGTTCGTGCTCGACGACCGTTACCTTTGCTGCGAAGCGGTAGCCGCGTCCAGGTATGGTGACAAGGTAGCGATTTTCTCCTTTCGAGTCGCCGAGAGCTTTGCGCAGGACAAAGATATGGTGCGCCAGATTTGATTCCTCGACGAATGTCTCAGGCCACACCGCCTTCATCAGATCGTCCTTGCTGACGATCTGTTGGCTGTTCTGCACCAGCACCATCAGAACATCGAAAGCTTTGGGTTGAAGCGGAATGGGATGGTTTTCGGCAAGGAGAAGGCGGTGATCAGGATCCATCCTGAATCTGCCGAATTCGTAGAAGCACCTTCCTTTGTTTGGCTTAGCTGCTATCAAGAATCCTTCAGAATTATTCATGGCGATCTAAAAGACTATTAAAGGCCGGATGATGCAGGATCGCTCACGTTGCAGGCGGTTGAGAAGCAGCCAACCACTTGCCAGAGAATTTAGCACGGACTCTGGCAGCGGGAAAAGGCTTCTTTCGCCCATAGCTGCAATATACGAGTGATCCCCCTCCCAAAGGTAAGGGACGCAAGGGGAAATAAGGAGAAGAGAGATGACCATGCTGAATAACCCCAACGGAATTCTGTTCAACAGTAACAAGACTAAACTCTACGTCGCCAATTCTGGCGGTAGCCAAGTGCTGGTTTATACGGAAAACATCGGGCCGCCGTTTAGCTTAACCCAGCAGGTTGGCGATACCATCTCCAACGAGATTAGCTCACCCACGCGGCTTGCATTCGATGCAAATGGGTTTCTGTACGTGACCAACCTGGGTAACAACACCGTCACCGTGCACAACCCGAGCACTCCCGCTGCGAAGCCCGTCGTCATTAGCCAGCACATATCCCGGCCGCTTGGCGTCGCGGTCGATCGGTCGGGCAACGTCTATGTGGCCAACAACAGCGCCGACAACATTACGGTCTATACCGGCGGTCCAACGAGCGGGTTCAGCTATTCACACACCTTGACGCAGGACGGCAAAGGGCACACGTTCTTAGCCCCGGGCGCCCTCACCTTCGACGTTCAGAGCGGACTCCTGTATGTTGGTCTTGGGCCTACGAGCGGGGCCGACTCGCTGTTGCAGTATCAGCCTCCGCTGAAGAGCACGAGCAGCCCCATGGGCGTTCTAACCAACACGGACTGCCCGACTAACCCGACCGGCCCGACGGGAGTCTGCGTTGTTGACTTCGGCGATCCCGAAGAGACACAGGTCTACGTCAGCAGTTACTACAACTCCAGCGTCACGGCGTACTCCCAGCAACAGATCACCAATGGTGGATGCGTCACCGTCCCGCTCTTCACGTCAAGAGGCGGCAAGAGCGGCATTGCCCAGCCTGAAGGCGTAGCCGTCGATCTTTCCCGCTTCGTCTTCGTGTCGAACTCAAGCGCGAACACGATCACCGTCTACTCTAATCTGCAAGACAAGCCCGTATATACCCAGACCTAAGGAGATTCCAATTCGGTAGTGCCCGGGCACATTGCCGGGTGCCCCCGCGGCGACTTCCCAACGCAGCACGTCGTCACCGCCTCCACGGCCGCAGGATCAAGACGCAAACCAGCGTCCTGACCCTGCGGCCAACTAAAACAATTCAACCATCGGCACTACGGGTGCCGAAAAAAGGAGACTAAAGTGAAAAAGGAAAAAGTGAACGGGAATGCGAAACTCGCAATCAAGAAAGTGACTCTGCGAGATCTGGATGAACCCACGCTGGCAGCGGTGATGGGAGGTGGAGTTCCAAGACCTGATGGAGCTACACAGCAGCAGATTGGAGAGTCGCGTACTTGTTGCCTCAAGTTTAATTGACTGTTCGAAGCCCGCCTGCTTGGACTTGGACTGGACGAAGTAGGCACGGCGTGAGTGTCGGCGGGAGTTCGCGACTTCCGGCGCAACATGCCGACACTCTTCATGGCCGCAGGGATCAAGGCGCAAACCAGCGCCCTGATCCTGAGGCCATTTTCCCCTCCGGATCGATCGAGCGCCAGATTTAGCATTCCTTTCACACTCCCGTATCTATTGGTTTTTCAATCAGGTACACACTGTACCGGGTTCCTGTCGCTGGGTTGACTTCGGTAACTCGCGTTCCTCATTTTTGGCAACTAATGTCTATGGTAGGGGTTCTTATATCTAGGGATGGCTATGCCTAGACTGGGGAGAATACGGCGCGCCGTTTGCACGTTGTTGGTGCTGGTGGTGGGGTGCGCTTGCTTGGCCAGCGCGTCGGCCACTCTTCTGCTAGAAGAGCCTTACGGCAAGATGGGATTCTTTACGGCCACGGGACATGCGGCGGTGTATTTGTCTGGAGTGTGCGCGGAGACGCCGGTGGTGCTGCGGCCCTGCGCCCCTGGAGAAGTGGGATCCGTGATCAGCCGCTATGACGGGGTGGGCGGGTACGACTGGATCGCGATCCCGTTGATTCCTTATCTTTATGCGGTGGAGCGGCCGGAGGATATTCCGCTGTTTGTGGATCCGAAGATGGTCCTGTTTCTGCGTGACCAATACCGGCGCAAGCATCTGGAAGCGGTTGCGCCGGATCTGGCCGATAGCGAAACGCCGGGCGGGAACTGGTATGAACTGGTGGGCTCCGCCTACGACCGCGCGGCCTACGGTTTTGAAATCGAAACCACTGCGGCGCAGGACGAGGCGTTCATTCGCGATTACAATTCGGCGCCGAACCGTTCTCATTTCCATCTCAGCTACCGCAACTGCGCCGATTTCGCCAAGGACGTGATCAACTTTTATTACCCGAAAGCCCTGCACCGCAGCATCGTTGCCGATGTGGGAATCACCACGCCCAAGCAGATGGCGAAGACGCTGATCAAGTTCAGCGGGCGGCATTCCGACTTGCAATTCTCGCGATTTGTGATTCCGCAGATTCCGGGAAGCGCGGCGCGGAGCACGCCGGTGCATGGAGTGGTGGAGTCCTTCCTGAAATCGAAGAAATATATCGTTCCCACTGCCGTGGTGAATCCGATCCTGGCGGGTTGTGTGGTGGGAGTCTACCTGGGCACGGGCGCAGGGCGCTTCGATCCGGCGCGGCAGGCGCTGGTGTTCAACGCGCAGCGAGATCTGGAAACGCCTCTGGGGGCGGAGGATCGCCGAGCGTTTCTGAGCGCCCTGAACCACCTCGTCACCGATCCTGCGACGGAAAGCGGCCGCGGCCGCGTCGAAAAATTCGGACGGCTGTTGCACAACGCGGCTCCGGAGCTGGATGCTGAGGGACGTCCGATGCTGCGCATTCGTAGCGGAGAGGGAATGGTGAGCGTAGGCGTCACCGGGAGCAACATCTTTGCTTATGACGCTCCGGAGACAATCGTGCAGCAGCTTCTCGAGGCACGGCTTCGGGAGGAGTTGCGGCGCGGGAATCCGCCGAAGGTCTCTGAAAGCGACGTCGATCACGACTGGAAGCTGCTACAGAAGGCGCTGAATATTCCTGACGATCAGGTAGCCACCCAGTCTGCCAGGCCTTTGCAAACTGGCTCGCAACCGCGCTGGGAACGCGCGGGGAATCGGCCGTGAGGGACGAACCCCGCAAAGATCCAAGTTAATACCTGCAACTAACAGCCGTTTCTCCCAACCAGCTTTATTGTTGGTCTTGCTGCTGTTGGGGTTGCGGCGACCGCTGCGGAATCGGCATGCCAGGAGCCGGAGGGTAGACGCCCGGCTGCTGCTGCCCGCCCTGTTGCTGCTGCATCTGCAGTTGCCGCTGCTGCATCTCCTGCAACATTTGCTGTGGAGTCTTCACTCCAGTCTGGTCCGGAGGGATTGCTTGCGGCTGTTGTTCCGCTTCCGCTGCAGCTTGATCGGCGGCGTCATCGGTAGTTTCCTCGGCCGCATCGGCCTCGGGAGCGTTCGCCGCCGCATTGGCATCCGGCGGTGCACCGGCCTGCGCCGCGCCGGGTTGCGGTTCGCCGGGCGTAGCCGTATCCGGTCCGGTTTTGGCCACCAAAACCACCCGCACCAGCGCATTGGCATCTTGCGGGGAACCCAGCAGGATGTAATTGAAGCGCGATCCGTTCAGCAGTTCGGCCATCACTTCCCGGGCCGGCCCGGGACCGAGGCGCGTCACGACTCGTTCGCTGGCGGTGGCGGGAACTTCGATGTCGGCTGCGGTATGCTTGCGCACGCCACGCAGAATGTCACCCAGGGTGGAGTTCGGAGCGACGATCGTCAGCAATCCATCCTGGTAGCTCACTTGCGGAGCCACTGCCGGGATGGCATCCAGAGGAATCTGTGGCACGGGCCCTTGCGGCCCCGAGGGCAGCGGCGGTGGCAACTGTTGTTTCTTGACCTTGTTTAGCCGGTGCGTCGTCTGCGTGTCAGCCCGCCCCACAACTGGCAGGCACAGGACGCCTGCAACCAGCAACCCGGCCAACTTCAATCCTGCGCTCATGACAAGCCCTCTCGTTTGCCTTTACGATCTGTCCTAATGTTTGGGGAGACTAGCGGTATTGAGTGCAATTCTAGCACCGCTTTTTGACCCTCGCCGCCGGAGAACATGGGAATCGCATTTCCCCTACTCTATAGAATGGATTGACTTTGCGCTCTTGCAGGCCGAATGTGAACATTGCGCTGGAGGTACAAATGTGCAAATCCTTGCACTTACTGGATGAGCGCAGGGAGTACAATTCCCTCCGGAGAACGGAAAGAAGTGCGTGACTCAGAGTTTCTGAAGAGCTCCTTCCTTAGGCATAAGACGACGAGCACGAATTGGCGCCGGCGGAAAAACCTGTTCGGTGCCGCCGTGCTGAGTTGCGCCGCGCTGGCGTGGCTGGCGTGCTCTGCGGCGAGCGCCCTCGCGGAGAGTTGCGCTACATCCACCGACATGGACGACGCCACCCGCACTGCTCTGGTCGCTGCCGGTCAACGCTATTTCGATCTTATATCCAAAGGCGACGCGGCCTCGCTTCGCCAGAGCGCCATCCCCAGCATAGCCTCGGATTTTTCGGGCATTGAGGCCATCGTGAAGGACCGGCAGGTTGCATTGGCCGGTTCCAAGGGCACAGCCCGTCCGCCTTTTCTGCTGAACGCGGAAGGCGCGACGCCCATCGCGCGCGCGGAATTTTTCTGCGGCGTTTTCGGGAGCAAGGGCCAGACTCGCGACAGCGCGGTGTTCTCGTTGAGTGACCTTCCGCCGGGCAAATACGGCGTTGTCATCCTCGACGCACCGTCCTCCAAGGGCGCATACACGGTTTCGCTGATCTTGCAGCAGCAAGGTTCCGATTGGAAGCTGGGCGGCCTCTACATCAAAGCGGCATTAACCGGGGGCCACGACGTAGAGTGGTATACCACGCGCGCGCGCGACTTTCAGGCGAAGGGACAGGCGCACAATGCGTGGCTCTACTATCTCGAGGCTCGATCGCTGGTTTCACCCTTGCCGTTTATGAGTACTGCCGTCACCGACAAGCTTTACGACGATTCGCAGAAGCTGCAGCCGGCAGATCTCCCCGGGGAAGGCAAAACCACGGATCTTTCCGCCGGAAGCTCGGCCGGGACCGTGACCTACAAGCTGACCGCGCTTTTTCCTGAAGTCGTGGGCGACGATCTGGATGTGATCGTGAGATATCAGTCGAGCGATATTTCCAACACCACGCTGGCTTACCAGAGCAATGTCGCGGTGATGAAGGCATTGATCGCGAAGTATCCTGAACTCAGAGACGCATTCACCGCCGTCGTGGCGCGTGCCGTGGACCCCAGCGGCCACGACTACGGCACGCTGCTGGCGATGAAAGACATCAAGTAGTTCTCGGTTCTCAGTTTTGGTCCAGCAGGCAATCTTTCGGATCTTTGTCATCGCGCAGACCTAAGAACACTGGGGCTCGCAACTTCGGCCCGCTGCCTGCGCTTGCACCCCCGGTCCACTCGGCGTATTCGATCTCTGCCACAAGTTCCGGTTTCAACCAGTACACTTTTCGCAACGCCTCGACCTCGCCGCCGAAGGGATTTTTCCTGGTCTCCCGTGGTTTGAGCAGTTGCCAAACTTCGTCGAGCGATTTCTGATCGAATCCGCTGCCTGCCTGGCCAACATGAATCAGCCGGCGTTGCTTGTCGTATAGTCCGAGCACAATCGACCCAAAATGCGCGCGGCTGCCTTCCGGTTCGGTGTATCCGCCGATCACGCATTCGAGCCGGTGAGTGATTTTGATTTTCAGCCACTCGCTGGTGCGGCGCTCCTGGTAAATGCTGCCGCGCTTTTTTGCGAGGATGCCTTCGAGGCCTTTTTCCCGAGCCATTTCGAACAGCGCCTTGCCCTGCTTCTCGTAATGATCGGAATAACGCACGGAATCGCCCGCAGTCAGGATTGAAGCCAGCTTCTTTTTCCGCTCTTCCAGAGGAAGTTTGCGCAAGTCGTAGCCATCGAGATAGAGCAGATCGAATGCGTAGTACAGCACGGGCACGTCCGCGTTGGTGGCGGCGCGGCGGCCGCCGGGACGAAAGCCGGTGCGCTGCTGCATCAAGCTGAACGAGGCGCGTCCCTGCTCGTCGAGCGCGACGACTTCGCCGTCGAGGATTGCGTTTTTCGCTTTTACGAACCGGGGCAGGTCTTTGAGTTCGGGATAGCGCTGGGTAAGTTCGTTCTGGTTGCGCGAGACCAGCCGTACTTTGCCGTTCTCGATGAACGCTACTGCCCGGTACCCGTCCCATTTGATTTCGAACAGCCAATCCGGCCCATCGAACGGCTCGTCGATGGATGTGGCAAGCATGGGATGAATTTCGGTGGGCATGGGGCGCTTGACGAGGTCACCCAGAACAAAACTCTTTGCCGCAGAGGACGCAGAGAACGCCGGGGGTTGTGATTTCTTATTTAGCGAGGCGGAGGCAATTGGCGGAACTTTCTCAGGAGGGTCCGGTTTTTTCCTGCTCTTCCCGGCGTGCTTTGCGTCCTCGGCGGTATTCAGTTTTTTTTTTGGCCGCCTGCCGCGGCTTTCTTCTTATCGAGTTTCGCCACGGCATCGGCCAGCCATGCGGCCTTCAACTTGCCGCGGCTTGTGGGACGGCTCGTCCACTCTGCCGAGCCAGCGTCTCCGGCGATCTCCGCCAGGCTGCGCTTGCTCAGCACCGACTCGTCATAGGCATCGATGTCGTATCCCTCGACAACGCGGTCATCATGCTTCTTGATCAGCAGCCATTCGTTGCCTTTGCTTCCGGGACGGCGGCCCTTCATCTTCACCAGCGCGAAGTCGCCCTTCAGCTTCTTGCCAGCGAGACGAAATTTCAAGTCTCCCTTGGCCAGCATTGCGACGGCTTCGGCTTCCGTTCCCGGCACATATTTTCCCTGCACTGGAATGGGAGATAGCGGCTGCCACGTACCCACGTCCCACACCATCACCGTGCCCGCGCCGTAGTTGTCTTCCGGAATGATGCCCTCGAAGTCGAAATACGAAACGGGATGATCCTCCACCTGCATCGCGAGGCGCTTGTCCGCCGGATCGAGCGACGGACCCTTGGGCACGGCCCACGACTTCAGCACGCCTTCCATCTCCAGGCGAAAGTCATAGTGCAGCCGGGTGGCGTCGTGCTTCTGCACCACGAAGCGGTGACCGGTTTTGGTCTCGATCTTCGGGGGAGGCTCGGGAGTTTGCTCAAACTTGCGCTTTCGCTTGTATTCTTCCAGGGGCATGGAGAACACCATTTAAACACAGAGACACCCCTCGGCTTCGCTCGGGGCAGGCTCCGTCACGGAGAAAAGCGGAGCAGTGCTCTCTTGAATCGTTACAGAGGCGTCACCCGAAACCCGGCGCCTTTCATCCGGGTGAGGGATCTCGTGTGTAGCAAGCACGAAGGCGACCCGCGCGAGATCCTTCGCTCCGCCTGAAGAACGGCTGCGCTCAGGATGACGCCGCCGTTGGGGGGACATGCTTTAGAATCCTTGCACCATGCAACGCGAATTCCCCGAAGTACCGCTGGTCGGAGTGGGCGCAGTCATCATTGAAGGGGATCGCGTAGTTCTCGTGAAGCGGCTTCACCCGCCGCTGCAGGATAAATGGTCTATTCCAGGAGGCGTGCTCGAAGTGGGCGAACGGGTGCGGGAAGCGGCCATGCGCGAGGCCCGCGAGGAAACTGGACTCACCGTCGAACCCGGCGAACTACTTGGAGTCTACGACCGCGTGCTGCGCGATGCCGAGCAGCGCGTGCAATATCACTATGTTTTGATTGATTTCCTATGCCGCCGGGTTGCGGGAGATATTGCTGCCGCCAGCGACGCGGGCGAAGTTCGGTGGTTCACGCGGGAGGAACTGCCGGGGCTGAAGTTGGCGGAGGATACGGTGGATGTGATTGGGATGGGCTTCGCGAAACTAGGGGACAACCCGTAGTTGTGGCGCGGCTACTGGCGGGACGTCGGACGTCACAGCAGCAACCGGCGTTAGTCAAATTCCGGCATTCGCTCCTTCGGCCACTTGAATGGAAAAACCTTTCCGGCCTCTTCCGCTGTCATTTTGATGCCTGCTAACTCGGCCGCCCGAGCCAGTATAGGATCTCGACCCTGGACAATGTCGGCCGGGGCCGGGAGGATTTTCTCGTCCGGAATAACGCCGATATTCTCAAGACTCTGTCCATCAGCCATGATCATATCCGCGGTCGAAACCTCGATTCCATATTGGGCTACAGTGGTCGCGTCAAGTTTAACCGCGTGAACGTATACTCTCCCTTCCATAACTGCACCCTTCGAGCGGTCACCAAGGACAGTGCCACGTTTTCCCAGCTGGACAAGACGAGAAAAGATCTCCGCCGCGGAAGCTGTTCTGCTGTCTATCAGAACTATCAACTTGCCCGCAAATGCCTTTTGTCCGCGAGATCGTACCATTTCCGCCTGCAATGTCCCTCGTCCCTTGACATCGGCTAGTTTTATGTCGTGATCAAAAAAACCTCCAACGAATTTCTCCAGAGCCTCCGTCAGCCCTCCGGGGTTACCTCGGAGATCGAGCACCACCGTTCTGTATGAGCGGCTCCGATTCAGCAGACCGTCCACCGCGCTCGGTTCGAGGAGGAAGTCCGGCAATCTCCAGAAGAGGACCTCGCCATTGCTGTAGTACTGGGAACGATCACTTGGCCCATGATAGTTACGTAGCCAGGTCATTACATCGGAGCGATGAATAATTTCCTGACCTGGCACAACAGTTGCCATCGCCACGAGGCTTCGCTCGACTGCACCCGGAGACCGCACGACCAAGCGAAGTCCCGACTGAGGGACAATATGATAGGCGTACTCGATGAATCCAATGTCCTGTCGTGTAACCGCAATGCCGTTGACCGACACAATCTGGTCTCCCGGCTTGAGTCCCTTCGTTAGCGCATCACTTTCTGGGCGTACAGCCGTGACAAAACAAGCGGAATCCCCAATCGCTTCCATGAGCCACCCGTAATCCACCCCGTAAGGACGAGCGGGCGGATTAAAATGAGTGTGGGAGTCGTTGACTGCAGCAACCGCAGCCGCAATGTCCAAGAGTCCTTCGTCTTCGGATTTTGCACCGGCGATTTCCTGTCTTGCCTTATCGAACCTCTGACGCAGGTCCAGGCCATGGATGGCCGGATCGTAGTAATGGTCCCTTATGTCTGCCTGAGCAGTATCCAGCATCTGA
>Ga0302225_10002166_pt1 | contig 11876 bp, 9 predicted proteins | sample II_Palsa_E3_2_FD_193515 | JGI IMG/M metagenome (GOLD analysis project Ga0302225, IMG submission 193515) | Peat permafrost microbial communities from Stordalen Mire near Abisko, Sweden - II_Palsa_E3_2 | ecosystem: Environmental > Terrestrial > Soil > Palsa > Peat permafrost | place: Sweden...
CACGCAAGGGCCAGCATGGCCGTCGAAAGACGCCACTCACCCCTGCGGAGCGAGGCCCAGGCCGCCGCGGCCGCGACCGCAACGCCCATCGCGATCCAAAGCGGGCCCGGCAGGATCGTCATCCCATAGCCCATCCAGAAGGTCCCGAAGAGGCGGGCGGCCACGTACGCCATCAGTCCGCTTGGATCGATGGCCGTCGACTGGATGAAGTGGCCGCGATAGCCGTACAGGTAGCTCGCCTGAACGGCACACGCCAGGAGCGCCAGGACCGCCAGAATCGCCGATTCGCGGGTGCGCCGCAGGGCGGACCTGAGGACGAACAGGGGGAACAGGAAGCAGAGGAACGGGCCGGTGAGTCCGCAGAGCGCCAGGGCGCCGCGATCGCACCATCTTTGCGCAGCCGTCGCGCCGTCGTCCGAAATAAGAAGCATGACCAGGACAAGGGCCACGCACCACTGGAGGTTGGCTAGGCTCAGGAACACCTCGTCCGTGTGGGGCACGAGCGCAAATGCCAGCGCCAGCGCAGGCTTCGCCGGCAGCCGGACTCGCCGTGAGAAGAGCACTGCGATGGCCGCGGCGTCAAAGCAAAGGGCGGCGACGTTGTAAATGGTGGGAGCCAGGAGCGGGTCGAAGAATGCCGCCGCCCACGCTACGCAGCGGGGGAGCAGGTGCAGGTAGCCGCCGTAGGGGGTGTGGAACGCCGCAAGGCCGAGCTGGCGGGCGCCGATGAAAAAGATGGTCCCGTCCTCGGCAAAGAACTGGGGGTTCCGGAGGGAGTCCGGCTTCCTGAGGATCAGGATGAGAACGACCGCTGCCAGCGTTCCGAGGGCGATGGAGCGCCGCCTCACGGTGGACCCGGTTTGCTGCATGGATCCGTTCCGGGGGCAGGCTAGGGCCGCCGCCGCGCGCCTTGGCCCGGCTTTCGCCCGGTCGCCGCGATAAGCTGGTTCGGAAGGTCGACGACGCGCACGGCCTCGAATCCCGCCTTGGAAAGGTAGATGCCCAGTTCCTCGCGGGTTGAGGCCATGCTGATGTGGGCGGGCCGGCGGTCAATCGGGTAGCGGGCGCCCTCGGTGAACACGTTCCAGCCGTGCTCGGAATCGAGGGGATAGTTGTCGAAGTAGCCGCGACCGCCCGGCCGCAGGACCCGGAACGCCTCCTCCACATAGCGGTAGCGGTCCCACTCATACAGGTGCATGAAGACGATCGTGCAGTAAACGAGGTCGAAGGCGTCCTCGGGAAACTCCTGAAGCCCGACCGTCGACAGCTCGACGAGCCGCGTGTTCGGCAGGCCCTGCAGCCGCGCCGCGGCGTGCCCGAGCATCCCGCCGGAGATGTCCGCCCCGAACCATTGCAGGCATTCGCCGCCGAGGAGCTTGCCGACCCGCCCGATGCCGCAGCCGATCTCCAGGACCACGTCGTTCCTGTCGAGGCCCACGGTCGCGCGCAGCGTGTCGATGAAGCCCCGCGCGGTGAGATCCATGGTCGGCTCGTCCGTGTGGCCGGCGACCGCAAGCGAGGCCACGTCGAAATCCCTCGCCTGCCGGTCCCACACCCTCTTGTACGCCGAGCGGTCGCCCAGCGTGCCGGTGCTGTTGCGCCAGCGTTCGTGGGCGTCGTCCGCGCTCATGCGCCTGGGGGCACGCACCAGATCGAGGTCTTCATGATCGAACGCCATTCCGAAGGTTCCAGCTGCGCCTCGAGGCTGAGCAGGTGCCGTCCCGGCGGTGTCTCAAACGTGACCTCGAATCCCGGGCGCGGGTTTGCCGGCTGGGGCCCGTGCCTTTCGATGACCTCCGGCTCCTCGAGGCCATGGCGGCCGACGAAGAGCCGCCCGTCCAGGTCGACCCGGATGGCGGAGACCGCCCGGCCGTCCTGGGGCCACGCCCATCCGCGCAGCGTGAACGTGGGTTCCCGGTATATGCGGAAAGGCGACGTATGCAGGTAGTAGGTGAACACGCCCCCTTTGACCGGGGATCCCCCAGGCGGAACGGGCGAGCCGGCCCGGGGGGAGCTGCCGGATGCCCGCAGCGGCGCGCACAGGCGCCAGAGCCACGAGCGCCTGATGCCCTCGAGCTCGACCTCGAGCGCGGCCTTTTCTTGGCCCTCGGCCTCCAGCATCCGGGTGAAGAGCTCCATGTCCGCGAACGCCTCCTGCTGGCGCCTGAGCAGCCCCGCCAACTCCTCGCGCAGCACGTGGAGGTACGAATTGCGCTCCCCGCGGTCGAGAAACTCGTTCACCATCTTGGCGCGGAACGCCGCCTCGCGCCGCTTCACGTCGTCGATCTCCGCCGTCAGGGCGGCGATGCGCAGGTTTGGGTCGTCGGGCGCCGGGTTCATTCGAGGTGCTCCACCCAGGACTTCCTGGCGCGCGAGAGGTAGGCCGGGGAGAAATCCTCCCCGACCAGGGTGAGGTTGGGATTGTAGGCCGGGTCGGACATGAGGAGATCGGCCCACGTGTCCATCATGTAGTCGATCTCGGACTGGAACCGCGCCTTCTTCTCGGGGGTGTCCTCGACGCCCCGCGTCGCCGACTCGTGGTGGTAGAACTCCGCGTAGGGCGTCCAGAGGTTCCGATATCCCGCCTTGATGAGCTTGCAGCACAGGTCGACGTCGTTGAACGCGATCGACAGGTACTTCTCGTTGAGTCCGCCCACCTCCTGGAACCTGTCCTTCCGGATCAGCAGGCAGGCGGCGGTCACCGCGCTGTAGTTCTGGACGAGGCGCAGGCGGTTCTTCTGGCCCTGGTCGCCCCGCGGGAACTCCTTGAACGGATGCCCGGCAACGCCCCCCAGGCCAAGGATGACGCCCGCGTGCTGGATGGTGTTCAGGGGATAGTAGAGCATCGCGCCCACGGCGCCGATCCCCGGCCGGACGGCATGGCTGACCATCTCGGTCAGCCATCCCGGGTCGATCGCCTCCACGTCGTTGTTGAGGAGCCCCACGATCTCGCCACGGGCCTCGCGCACGGCGCGGTTGTTGATCGCCGAGTAGTTGAACGGCTCGCCGCAGGGCATGACGCGGACCCGCGGGTCCTCCCTCGAGACCTGCGCAAGATAGGCGAGCGCTTCGGGATCGTCGGAACCATTGTCGACGATGACGATCTCGTAGCTGGGATAGTCGGTCGTGGCCAGGATGCTCCGGACCGCCTGCCGGACGAGCTGGAGCGCATTCCGGGTCGGGATGATGAGCGAGACAAGGGGGGCGGCCGACGGCACGGGATACTTTATCCGCCAGTGATCGCCCGGCACCGGCAGCAGCTCGACGGTTTCCCCCAGCCGCCTGAAGTGGTCCTCGAGGGCCATGCGGGCCGCCTCGATCGGGTAGCTCTTCTCCGCGAGCTGGAGGGCGGTCGAGCCCGGGACGGCGCGCCAGTGGTAGAGCAGCTTCGGAATGTGGCGTATCGAGGAGGGGGGGATCCTCTCGATCGCCCGAAGGAGCAGGTCCCAGTCCTGGCTGCCCTCGTATCCCTTCCTGAAGCCGCCGAGGGATCGGACAAGCTCGGTCCTGTAGACGGAGAGGTGGGAGGTGTAGTTCTGGCCGTGGTTGAGGTCGGGGTTCCAGTCCGGCTTGAAATACGGGTCGAAACGCCGGTCCTCCACGTCGACCTTGTCCTCGTCCGAATAGATGAACTGCGCGTCGGGGTGGGCGTCGAGCTCGGCGGCGACCTCGTACAGCGCCATGGGGGACAGCACGTCATCGTGGTCGAACAGGGCGATGAATTCGCCGGTGGCGAGGTCGACGGCCGTGTTGGTCGCCTCGCAGATGTGGCCGTTGGACTTCCTGAACTCCACCTTGATCCGGGGATCCATAGCCTCGAAGCGCTCGAGAACCGTTCGCACGTGGGGCTGCGTCGAGGCGTCGTCCGCGATGCACAGCTCCCAATGGGGGTAGACCTGGTCGAGCACGGACTGGATGGCCTTCCCGAGCAGCCCCTCCGGCGTGTCGTATACGGGCATCACGACCGAAATCACGGGCCTTGTCGCGAAAGCCTCGATGTGGGCCCTGACCGCGGCGCCATCGGCGGCATCGAGCGCCTCGTGCTGCTCGCACCATTTCTCGTATTCGCTCCGTTCGGTGGGGTCCCCGGCCTTGCCGACGTGCACCATCGCCTGGAAATAGGGGTGCCAGCCGTCGTCGTGCTGCACCTCCACGACCAGCAGGTGGTCGCCCAGGTGGGTGCGGACGTCTATCTTGATGCCGCAGTACTCGGCCTGCCTCATGCCGGTCGAGACCAGGACGTCCAGGCGCTTGGAGCCGTAGATCCCGATGGTCGTCTCGCCCGCGAATTCCGCGCGGATTCCCAGGATGGGGGCACCGGAATTCTCATAGCACCAGCCGAGGATCAGGAGCTTGTTGGACGCGGTGCTCCACGTCCTCGGATGATCGAAATTGAACGTGTAGGCGTGGGCGACCGGCGCCGTTCCGTTCGCTTGCGGCCTCGCGGCCGCGGGGACTGGAATCGCCGGCGCCGCGGGGGCGGCGGGCGGGGGCGGATGGGCCGGGACCCCTTGGGGCCGCGACCGGCCGAGGAACCTCTCCAGATCCCGCAGCGGCGCCGTGAGCCTCCAGGACAGGGAGCGGACCATGGACTTTAGCCTCTGTTCGCGGGCCTTCAGCTCGGCGTCCATCTACAGCATCCTCGCGACCAGCTTCCCATGCTCCACGGACGCCTTCGCGGTCTCCGCGGAAGCCTTGGCCAGGTCGGCGGAGGCCGCCTCCATCTGGCTGCGGGCGATCTTCTCGACGCCGTTTATGCGGGCCTCGAGATTCTGGATATGGCGCTCGGAAAGCTTCTTGTGCAGCTTCAGGTGCCGGTCCTGCGACTCGATCCGCTCCTCCAGGTTTCGCGTGTGCTGGTTGGCGAGCTCCTTGTGGAGCTCCAGGTGGCGCACGGTTTCCTCGAGGCGCATCCTGACCCTGTCCCTCTCCAGGGCCGCGCCGGACTCGCGCTCATCCTCGACCCTGACGATCGCGGCGAGGTCGGCCGCCAGGCCCGCGAGATCAGCCGGCGGCGCGCCGCTCCCGGGCTGGAGGGCATCGGACAGCTCGCGCGCGGCAACCGTCAGGTCCGAGCCCGCGGAGTTCCGGATTATCTCCCAGCACGCTCGGGGCGGGCTCGCGAGGACGGAGTCGTAGATCTTGGCGAGCGCCGCCGTGTTGGCCTCGAGGTCGAAGTGCTTGCTCGCGAACGCGGCGCCCCGCTTTCCCAGGCTTGCCGCAAGGGCCGGGTCCCTGAATATCCGCTCGCAGCAGTCCGCGATGTCGCCGGGGGTTCCGCTCGACAGGAAGAGGGCCTCGACCCCGTCCCGCATCTCCAGCGCGATGTTGGTCGCCGGCAGCACGACGGGCCGGCCGGACGCAAGGAATTCGGGCAGCTTCGAGGGAAGCCGGAAGTCGTTGAACGGCCCGGGCCTGCCTGGCTGAACAAGGGCGTCCGCAAGGGCGAGGAGCTTCGGCAGGCGGCCCTTCGCGACAAAGCCCAGGTCGAGCACATGCTCCTTCAGTTCGGGGGAAAGACCCTCGAGAAACTCCGGCCGGTTGAATCCCGTCCGGACAAGCCGGGTCGGCAGGCCCCTCTGGTTCAGGAGCCGCACCGCCACGTAGAGCTCCCGCATCTCGGGCTCGTTGGCGAACGTGTTGCTTCCGGTGAAGACGACGACCCTCTCGCCGGATAGGAGCCCGAGGGACCTGCGAAGCTCCGGGGCGGCAGGCGCCGGCGTCAGATAGTCGGGGTCGACGCCGGGCGCGATCACCGAGCAGGGAACGGTGGCCGGAACGAATTCCCGCAGCCTGTCGACGATCACGGTCGCCGCGTCCGCGAGGCGCAGGAAGGTCCTGTGCCTCACGGGATGGGGCAGGCTGTCGGACATGATCGAATCCAGCTCGTCAAAGCCCATGGCCCTCAGCTCCGCGATCGGCCTTCGCGCGTACCCCGAGATCAGGTATTCCTCATTGTCCTCCAGGTGGATGATCAGCTTGGCGCTGCGCCTGGCCGTCCGCTGGTAGGCCACCACGAACTTGCGCACGCATTCCCGGGGCGTCCATGCGTGGATGATGTCCGCCGTTGCGCGGTCGGGGAAGAGCGCGGGCTGCGAGAGAACGTCGTCATACAGCGCCGGGATGTAGACCGGGTCGGATGCCACCGACAGGGTGTCCCGGCCCGAGGGCACGGCGACGACGACCGCATGTCCCTGCGCCGACAGGACGTTGGCGAAGCCGCCTATGTGGTTCAGGCTGTTGGTGGTGAAGTCGCCGTAGTTGACAAACAGGATGTTCACCGGGTTGGGTCCGCGTCGCGCGCTGTCAGTACGGCTTCACGGCACTGGCAGCGTCGCTCACCTCGGTCGATTCGGGCTCGGGCAGATTGTCAAAGCCGCCGGACACCCTGAAAATGATCGCGTCCCAAGGAGTCGCGCCCCGCTGGGAGCGGTTCGGCGAAAGGCTCCAGTCCATGATTGCCATGGCGAGGATGCAGGGGTCCGAGATCGGCAGCTCGGCGAAGGTCTTCTCCCGGACGACAAGGGGAACCGCCTTTGAATCCATCCTGCCGATGAACTCCGCCAGGGCCGCCTGGTCGGCCTCGCCCGGGCCGCGGGCCCCAAACTCCTTGCGGCCGAGGTCCGCATCCTCGGTGCGGCCCGCCTCGGCGAATAGCTCGATGGCCTTGAGGTCGCAGGCCCGGCTGAGCCTCGCGTCGAGGCTGGCTTCCCGCGCGTACGACCGCACCGCGTCCAGCCGCCCCGAGTCCGCGAGGTAGCGCAGGTACGCGAGATGGGCCCCGACGGGCGCCCCGGAGCCGGGCGCGGCGCCCAGCGAGGCGCTGTATTCGGCGAGAAAGGGCGTGGCGTCCTGCGCCCTGTCGGGGAAAAGCTGGGCGGCCATCGCGGGAACGTCGTCCCTGAGGGCCAAGCGCTGGACGTTGAAATGGATGTCGCCTATCGAGCTGCCGAGCGGGAGGTGCAGCGACTCCCTTCGGTGGATGAGGATCTCGCGATCGACGACGGCGCGCATCGCCGCGGTCCGAACGGCGTCCTCAGGATGGTCGGCGACGAACTGGAACAAGGCGGAGCGCGGCCTGCCCAGCAGCACCATGGATTCGGCCAGGATCGGATTGAAGTCGGACTGGCACTTTTCATCGGGCCTTATCGCCTTTAGCATCCCGTCGACGATCTTCTTCTGGTCGTAGTCCGCGGCCACGCGGAAGATGGTCTGAAGGAGAAGCGGCCGGTGCTCGTCCAGGACCGGGAAGGCCATGACCTCGCCCCACCGCTGGCGCCGCGCCATCACCTCCAGGATGGCCACGAGGGCCTCGTCCCGGATCGGGTCGTTCCTCTTCTCGTCGAGCCCGTAGAGATAAATCGCGCAGTTGACGTCGTCGAAGGCCCCGAGGCGCTTGCGCTCGAGGTTGAAGAGGACGCGCTCCTTGAAGTAGTCCAGCGGGTAGGGGCCCAGCTTCAGGTCACCCCGGCTCAGCGCCTTGGCGGTGGGCGAGTCCGGATAGACCCTCCGGGCGCGCTCGACGTTGGATTCGGCATGCTTCCAGTAGAACTGCAGGTAGGAGTACGAGTAGCTCCCCTCCGCCATGGTCGTCACGTAGTCGTTCGCCTGTTCGTAAAGCCGTGCGGCTTCGGGGCTTCCAACCTCCGGGGTCGATCCGTCCAGGTTGGCGGCAGGCAGCTGCGCTGACGAGGCCAGCGCCGCGACGAGGAGACTCACCAGGCGTATCCGTGGGGGCATTGGAAAAAAAGGCGGACCCTCAGATTTGCAGGAGTCCGCCCGGTAGGTAAATGACGAAGTACGGGCGTCAGAGCTTGTAGCCGCACTCCGCCGCGTCCTTCGCAAACGTCTTCACCGTGTCCAGGGACACCTCGGTCAGGTCCATGCCGAGCATCTTGGCGGCCTTCCCGAGGATGTCATGGGGCACCGTGATGATGGCGCAGCCGCATTCCTGGGCCTGGAAGATGTTGAGGACCTCCCGGGTGCTCGCCCAAAGGAGCTCGGCCTTGGCATGGTTGTGGAGGAGCGCGGTGCAGGCCCGCATGAGCGGCATGGGGTCGACGCCGGTGTCTGCGATTCGTCCCGCGAACACCGAGACCACCGACGGAACGGCGGGATTGAGCGCCTCGGCGACGCCGGCAACCTGCTTCAGGGTGAGGATGGCGGTGATGTTGAGCTTCACACCCTGCGCCGCGAGCTCCTTGACCAGGGGCAGCGAGGATTCCCCGCGCGAGTTGGTGATCGGGATCTTCGTGTAGACGTTCTTGCCCATCGCGGTGATCTTGAGCGCCTGCCGCTTCATGTCCGTGAAGTCGTCCGTGAAGACCTCAAGCGAGATCGGCTTCGCCGTCACCGTCTGGAGGATATCCCGCGCGAACGCCTCATAGTCCTTGATCCCGGCCTTCTTCATGAGGCTCGGGTTGGTCGTCAGGCCCTTGATGTAGGGCTTGGAATAGAGGTCCAGTATGCCCGCCTTGTCGGCGCCGTCGGCATAGAGCTGTATGGTAAGGTCGTTGAGGGATTTCATGTGTTTTTGGAGGTCAAAATAGAGGTCACTGTTTGGGAACCGGCAAGTAGATTATAGACAACGCCAGTAGTCTTCGCGAATCCGACAGGAGTGGATCGAAGGCGTAGGCAAAGACATCTGACAGCCGGATCGCCCAAACCATCTATTCGGGGCGCCGTTTTCAGGCATCTTTCCCGGGCTGGGCCGATGCTCCCAGGATGACCGCGACCGCCTCGGGAAAAGCCCTTACCGTATGATCAGGCAGCAAGTTGAATTTCTCGTCATAGCCGAAATCGATGAGCACGGTCTTGACCCCGGCGCGTCTGCCGCAGTCCACGTCGCGCCACCGGTCGCCGACCATCCAGGACCGGGGCAGGTCGGCGCCGAGCGCCGCGGCGGCGTCGAGAAGCATGCCGGGCTCGGGCTTGCGCCTGCGGGACGCCTCGCCCATTCCCGGATCGAAGCACACCTCGACCCGGTCGATCTCCGGGACAAGCTCAAGCAGGCGCGCGTGCATCGCGTCGACCAGGGACCGGGGAATGGTGCCGCGCCCGACGTCGGGCTGGTTGGTCGCGACGACGAGCAGAAAGCCGGCCTCCTTGAGCGCGCGGCAGCCGGCGGCGACCCCTTCGTGCAGCCGGAACTCCTCGACCGTGCCCGGCGGGAACGGCTTCCCATCCCGGACGACCTGGACGTTCAGCGTTCCGTCCCGGTCCAGGAAGACTGCGGGCCGCAGCGCCATCCTCCTCAGGGCTTGGCCGCCACCGACTCCCACTTCGTCTGGTTCACCTTGAGGTCGGGATGGGAGACGAAGAGGTGCCAGACCACCGCCTGGAAGGCTTCGCTATGGGGCGTGACATTGTTGGGGTTGACCGTCGGGACGATCACGCACGCGTCGGCGACCTTCGCCGTGTAGCCGCCGTCCTTGCCCACGATCCCGATGATCCGGGCCCCCACCTGCTTCGCAAGCTGCATGGCGGCGACGAGGTTTGGCGACACGTTTTTCTCCAGGTTGCCTCCGCCCACGGACAGGATGAAGAGGCAGTCCTTGCTGTTCAGCTTGCCGACGCGCAGCCACTCGACGAACACGCTGGCCCAGCCGTCGTCGTTGGTGCGGGCGGTCAGCTCGGCGACGTTGTCGGTCGGCGCGTACGCCTCGATCCCCGTGATCTTCCGGAAATCGTTCACCGCGTGGGACGCATTGGCGGCGCTTCCCCCCACGCCCAGCATGAACAGGCGGCCCCCGTGCTCCCTCACGGCGCGCAATTCGGCGACGCATTTTTCGCAGTCTGCCGGGTTGATCTTGGCCACGATCTCGGCCGTCTCCTTGAGGTGTTGTGCGGAGTATGACATGGGATGCAGAATGCAATAGGGGGCACCGAATGCGAGGCGGCAATCGCCTTCTAAACAGAGCGACATAAGTTATTGCGCATGACTGGAGGTGTTTCCGGGCTGGCTAAGGATATGGGGTGAGATTTGCCTGACAAACGTTCAATTTCGCTTGCCATCGTAATGACATGTCTAATTTAACGGTGTGCTTTTCGGATGCACCGGACGATCCCACGGCAAGCCTAACGCTAGGTATCCATTATACTAATACGTGGCCTAATACCAGCGGCCACACTGGATCAGCCCAGATAAGCCGGCGTCAGGCGCCGATCAACCTATTCACTCAATAGAGCCGGAGTTCCCAATCTTCGAATGGTGGTTCGACGCGGAAGCTCGGATCGCAGTATGAATGCAGGAAATCGGTCGCCCGTTTCTCCGCGTGCTTTAGATTGGTAACCTCACCTTTGTCGTTTACTTCCAGAACGTTTACGAGGATCGCGTAGGTGTGCTCAATGGCGCTGGGCTCTTTTCCGTAGAGGTCCAGATATTGGACTCCTTCGAGCATGTTATGCGTTCCGCTTGCTAGGAAGTACGAGAAAGTCCTAAGAGCGCCGCTGACGCTGTGGGGCAACTTCATTGTTTGGTCGAACCATGCAAAACGACTCGTTTAAGTCCAACCTAAGCCACGGGCGCCAGCTGTCGGTGGGAGCTCTGGTGTGGTGTTCGGGACTGGGCGCGATGCACCTACGAGACAACTTCGCGCCGGAAGCTTACGATCAAACGGCGCGGCCCGCGCTCGCTTCGCCACGGGAAAGTTGAATGTTTCCTGGGCGTTCGCCGCCGAATCACTTGAAATGCCGAGCGAGCGCCGGGGAGCCCGGCCTAGTTCCTGATCTGCCACTGGGTGCCCACGTTGCCCAGGTAGACGGAGGACTCGAAGGTAGTTCCGTTCATCAGCCAGACATAGCGGTCCCCGGTCATGGTGTTCTCAAAGACGATGTCCGGCTGGCCTACGCCTGTGAAGTCCTCGGTCGCTGCGATCTGCCACTGCGTGCCGGGGTTGCCCAGGTAAACGGAGGACTCAAAGGTGGTGCCGTTCATCATCCAGACATAGATATCCCCCGTCGAGGTGTTCTCAAAGACGATATCCGGCTGGCCGGTGCCGTAGAAATCCGCCGTGTCCGCGATGCGCCACTCGGTTCCCGTGATGCCGAGGGACACGCTGGAGACGTAGGCTGTGCCGTTCATGAGCCAGATCACGCTCTCTCCCGTCGTCGTGTTCGTCCAGAGGATGTCCGCGTTGCCGTCGCCGTTGAAGTCGGCCACCGCGTCGATCGTCCACGCGGTCGAGACAACGCCGAGGGAGACGCTCGAGACGTAGCTCGTGCCGTTCATGAGCCAGATCAGGCGCTCGCCCGTCGAGGTGTTCTGCCAGAGGATGTCCGGCTGGCCATCGCCGTTGAAGTCGCCCGTCGCGGCGATCTGCCACTGGGTCGGGACATTGCCGATGAAGACGCTTGAGGTGAGGCTGGTGCCGTTCATCAGCCAGACATAGTGGTCCCCGGTGGCGGTGTTCTCAAAGAGCAGGTCCGGCTGGCCGTCGCCGTTGAAGTCCAGCTTTGCCAGCTCGACCGGCTGAAGGCCCGACTGACCCAGCACCCAGTTCTGAGAAACAATTCCGAGCGATGCGGTGCCGGCCACGGAGGTGCCCTTCATGATCGCGACAGAGCGCTCGCCTGTCTCGGCATTGGTCACGATCAAGTCGGGTTCCCCGCCGCCGATGTTGTTGCCGACCCATGAGATCCGTAAATTGGCAGCAAAGACCCCAAGCGACATCCCAAGCGGCACTCTGGAGCTGAAGCTCGTTCCATTCATGAGCCAGATGTACCGCTCTCCGTTTGTCGTGTTGGTCCAGAGGATGTCCGGGGACCCGTCGCCGTTGAAGTCGGCAACCCCGTCGATGGACAGATAGGTCGGAACGACGCCAAGCGAGACGCTCGAGGAGTAGCTGGTGCCGCTCATGATCCAGATCACCCGCTCG
>Ga0302225_10002171_pt1 | contig 11865 bp, 9 predicted proteins | sample II_Palsa_E3_2_FD_193515 | JGI IMG/M metagenome (GOLD analysis project Ga0302225, IMG submission 193515) | Peat permafrost microbial communities from Stordalen Mire near Abisko, Sweden - II_Palsa_E3_2 | ecosystem: Environmental > Terrestrial > Soil > Palsa > Peat permafrost | place: Sweden...
CGGGCGCCGCCTGCACGGATAGGGCAAGAGTCACTGAGCCCAGCAGGCTCGTACAGATCAGCAACGGCAACATTTTCATCAGGCTCACCCTCCTCGGTTGTGAAGCTCGATTGTGCCTGCCACAGGCTTCATCATCCCGTGCCAGATAGCATGGTTCTCACACGGAACGCGTTGCCACCACCGGCGGCACTGCGGCGGCGCGTAATGCAGGTCCCAGTACGGCCAGTTGCCCCAGCGTCCAAAGGATAAGCGCACCCAGCGCCAGGTAATACGATGGCAGTCTCGGCAGTTCGTCGTTCTGCATCAGTAGGACATTCAGCGCTAGCGCCAGCATTATCCCAGGCACGATACCGCCACTGACGATCAGGAAGTTCTCCATCTGAAAGTAACGAAGGATGTCGCCGCGCGTTGCGCCGATCGCGCGGCGAATACCGATCTGCCGCGTGCGTTGCTGCACCCAGAAATTCGCCAGTGCGCGACATTTTCGGCGGAATCAGACGATCCGGATCGATCCGTGTCAACGTTTCGACAGCGGCCTTGAGTACCTTCTGGCGATCCTGTGCTGCGCTGCGCAGCACATAGGTGATCTCGTTGTCGCCCGGCATCGATGGCACCATCACGCTGTACTGATTAACGGCCGGCGCGCGCAATCGAGGGCGCAGCAGCGTATCGACAATTCCCACGATGCGCATGGCTGGGCGGGCTTCCATGTAGACGCTTTGGCCGAGCGCACTGCGACCGTGGTAGAGCCTTTCGGCGAGTGAACGGCTTACCAAGACGCTGGGCACATTGGCGACAACCCAGCCGGGCTGGGCGGGTACGAATTCGCCAGGCACAAAGTCGCGGCCGTCGACAAGTTTCAGCCCCAACGTCGCCAACTCGCTGGGCGTACCACTATAAATGCTTGCCTGCACACAACCGCTGCTTCGCTGCATCGACCTGTCGGCCGTTGCCTTGTTCAGTGCTTCCAGGCTGGCGCACATGCCGTAGCTGGATTCGTCCAGGCCCAACGGCAGCGAATCCACCCCTGCCGCAGCCGTTACGCCGGGGATCGCACGGAGTGCAATCAGGTCGGTCGCATGCCTGACTTGCGAATTTTCATGCTTGTCGATGCCAATAACTTGAACCATCGACAGCTCGTCTTCCACCAAGCCTGTAGCGAGCGTGACCTGATCGACGCGATGGGCGATCATGAAAACTACGTTGCAGACGACAGCGCAGGTCAAAGAAACCTGCAAGGTCAGCAAAAGTGCAGTAAGTCGATGATGGCGAAGACTGGCAAGAATTGGTTGCAACTGCATGTGGATAGCCCTCGGCGTCACAAGGTTTTCAATTGCAATGCCGGCACTACGCGGCAAGCACGCCACGCCGGCAAAAGGCCAGCCATTACGCTCGCAGCTATGGCCAGCGCGAACGTACCCAGCAGCATGGGCACATCCATCTGCACCAGATGCGCGTAATCGTCGGGACGTTGGCGCACCTCCCACAATCCGAGTTGCGCGATTAGCAACCCCAGCAACCCTCCAGCGAGGCCTATCAGCGCCGACTCGATGCCGAGCTGCAGGAAGATATCGCGCCGCTTCGCCCCGAGCGCGCGCCGTACGCTGATCTCACCACTACGGCGGAGGAATTTGGCCAGCAACAGCGCCACAATGTTGACCATGCAAACCAGCAAAAAGGCCAGCGCAAGCCATAGCTGGAGATGAACATCATTCGGCACCAGATTCTGATGACCCAGCCATTGCATCAATCCGTAGAGCTTTGCGTTGGTCGCAGGTCTCTGGAAACGACCCAGCGATTTCTGTTGCGCAGAGTAATCGACCAGAAACTGCCGATACGCCGAGACCTCGTTGGCGTTTCTCAACTGCACCCAGAATTGCAGCCAGCTGGTGGTTGAGCTGACTTCTCGACTCTCAGCCTGATCGACACCCCAAGCACTGAAATTGCCATTCACGTCCAGCTTCAGATCCACTGCCGTAAACAACGGCAGGAAGAATTGATCAGCATCGCTGTAACGGCTGGCCGAGGCATCGGCATAGAACACGGGTTCCGGTTGCCATTCGCCGGTAACACCGATGACACGATAGTCGTTGTCTCCCAGACGAACAGTTCGGCCGACGCTGTTTGCACTACCGAACAACTTGCGGCTGAGCGTGTCGCTCAGCACTACTACATGAGCGCGAGCGATATCGTCTGCGGAAGACCATCCCGTCCCGTATTCAAACGGCACCCCGAATAATGCGAAGAAATCGGTCGTGGCATAACGTCCGTCCACATTGAACGGTCGTGCACCTTGCTGCCCCGAACGCACCAGTAGCTGCCCACCGGCCATCGCGGCTTGTCGCTCGCCCCGACGAGCCCTGAGCAGCGCCATCGCGTCGGGCCATGTGAGATTGTCGGCGGGGTCGGGGCCGTCACCTTGCTGGTAGTTGAGCGGCAAAGGATCAAGATGTGGACAAAACAATTGTTCACTACGCCCAGGCAGCGGATCACCCGACAGGACATGCAATACGGTCAGCATCGTCATGCTGGCTCCAATCCCCAGTCCGATCGCCAGCACCATCAGCGCAGTGAGAATCTTGCTGCGCCTCACACTGCGCGTGGCCAGATCAAGGTAGTACCCGAACATGGTTCAATTGCTCCTTGAAAAGGGAATACCAAAACGCTGGTATGCCCCCCAACTTAGGCAGTTTGCAATCACGCTCATCGCCATCTGTAACTGGAGTGCGACCGGCACACAAACCGCGCTGCCAGTTCTTTCATTGACAGTAAGCAGATGTATGCGCGCGCAGCATCGACACGTCCTGGCATCATACGGAACGCGTCGCCACCACCGGCGGCACTGCGGCGGCGCGCAATGCGGGTCCGAGCACGGCGATCTGGCCGATCAGCCATAGCGAGAGCGCGCCCACCGGGAAATAGATAGCTGGCAGTCGCGGCAATTCGTAGTGCGCCATCAGGAACAGATTGATACCGAAAGCCAACGCCATACCCAGTGCAATGCCGACGGTGGCGAGCACGAAATTCTCGGTCTGAAAATAGCGCAGGATGTCATTTCGCGTGGCGCCGAGAGCCCGACGTACGCCGATGGTGCGGCGACGTTGCGCCACCCAGAAACTGGCCAGCCCAACGATACCCAATGCAGTGACGATCAACAGCGCCGCGATCACACCGGCCAGGATGCCGGCCATGGCACGGTCGTCCTGGAAAAACTTCTGGCGTACTTCATCGAAGCTTCGCTTGGTTGTCACCACACGCTGTGGGTCGGCCTTCTTCAAGGCGGCAATCGCAGCAGCCAGTACGTTTGCGCGATCTTCCGGCCGGGTGCGAATTACATAACTCTGGTCTTTGTTCGCGCCCATGCGTAGTGGCACGACCATGGTGTACTGCGCCTTGGCTGCGTCGAAGGCATTGGGTCGTACCAGGCTGTCGAGCACACCTACCACGCGCAGTCCCACGGTGGGCGTGAGGTAGATGATGCGGCCCAGCGGATTCTGTCCCGGCCATAGTCGCTCGGCCAATGTGTGGGTGATCAGTGTCACGTGCGGCAGGCTCTTGCTATCACCTGTGCCTAGCCCCTTCATCGCCGTCTCCACATCGACAAAGTCATCGGACTGCAGGTCACGTCCCGACACCAACCGCGTGCCCAACGTCGGCGACAGGTTTTCGCCGAAGTAAGTCGTAGCGTTGAGCGTGCGCTGGGGCTGTGCCGGGTCGAGCGAGACGTTGCCGTTTGACGAAGATGTGCCGAATGGCACCTGGTTGGAGGATGCCACCGATTGCACGCCAGGCACCTGCCTGAGCAACGCGACATCCTCCGCAAGGCGGGCATACGGATTGGTGGGCGCCGTCACATCGGCAACCTGGATCTGCAGCAGCTCGTGTTCGGCCACGCCACTGGGCATATCCATGCGCTGCAGACGCTGGCCGATCAGAAAGACGGCATTGCAGACGATCGCGCAGGTCAACGCGATTTCCAGAATCAGCAGCCAGGCGGTGAGCTTGTGACGACGCAGCGTGGAGAGGATCGGAAAGATGTCCATGGGATCGCCTCAGTTGCTCTTCAATTGCAGGGCGGGCGCGATCTGGCACGCGCGCCATGCGGGCAGCAGACCCGCCAGCAGCGTGGCGCATAGCGCCAGAACGAACGTGGTGAACAACATGCTCAGATCCAGGTGTGCCAGTACGGCATAGTCCGAAGGCCGTTGACGCACCAGCCATAATCCGAACATCGCCAGCAGCAACCCGCCCACGCCGCCGACCAGACCGACTACGCCGGATTCGATCAACAACTGTGCGAACAGCGCGCGACGCGACGCACCCAGAGCACGACGCACGCCCAGCTCACCAGCGCGACGCATGAACTTGGCCAGCATCAATCCCACCGTATTGACCAGGCAAACCAGCAGGAAGCCGAACGCAAGCCAGGTCTGCAGGCGTACGTCGCCGGGCACCACCATGTTGTAGTCGAGCCACTGCATCACGTTGCGCAGGCGCACGTTGGGCGAGCGCTGGAAGCGGCCCAGTGCTTTCTGATCCAGCGAGTAGTGCACCAGAAAATCCCGATACGCAGTGACCTTTGCAGGGCTGTCCAGTTGTGCCCAGAACTGCAGCCACACGCAGGTATCCGACGGCAGGATGCCGGAAGCACCGCCGCCGCCGTTACCCCAGCAATCGGTCGACCCGCCGCGATCCAGCCGCAACTGCAGCATGGTCTGCAGCGGCAGGAACACGTCTTCTCCATAGGCGTAGGAGCCGGTGTTGAGATCATAGAAATGCGGGTTGGGCTGCCAGCTGTCCAGCACACCAACGACCCGGAAAGAGACGCCGGCCAGGCGCAGCGTGCGACCCACGCTGTTCGCCCCGGAAAACAACTTGTCGTTGAGTGATTTCGCGATCACGATGTCGCGCGCCTTGGCCTCTCCTTCCGTCGCGGTCCAGCCCTGGCCGTAAAGAAACGGCACGTCGAACATCGGGAAAAAATCGGCCGTGGTATAGCGCGCCTCCACGTAGAACGGATCAAGCGAGGATTGATCGGGTTGCACCGGCACCGATCCGCCGGTCATCAACGCCTGATGATCCGCACGTGCGGCACGCAACAGGTTCAGGCCATCGATCAGGGTAACCTGATAGGGCGGCTCCTTGTCCGGGTCGATGCCCTTGATGTCCTGCGGGTCAACCTGCACGTAGTACAGCGATCCGCTCTTGTCCGGCAACGGATCGCCCGAAAGCACATGCAGCACCGTGAGCGCCGTCATGCTGGCGCCGATGCCAAGCGCAATCGCCAGCACCATCAGCGCCGTGAGCATCTTGTTGCGCCTCAGGCTACGCAGCGCGAGATCGAGGTAATAGCCGAACATGTCATGACTCCATCAAAGGTAGATCGTGTCGCTGCTCATCACACGCTCCGGGTCGCCACTACGGGAGGCACGGCCGCCGCGCGCAATGCGGGGCCGAGCACCGCCAGCTGTCCCAGCGCCCAAAGCACCAGCGCGCCGACTGGCAGGTAGTACAACGGCAGATGCGGAAGTTCGTAGGACTTCATCAACAGAAGATTCAACAAGAATGCCAGCGCCATGCCGATCGCAATGCCGAAGCTGACGATCAGGAAATTCTCGGTCTGGAAGTAACGCAGAATATCGCTGCGGGTGGCACCGATCGCGCGGCGTATACCGATCTGCCGGCGTCGCTGCTGCACCCAGAAACTGGCCAGCCCCACGATGCCCAGGGCGGTGACAAGCAGCAGCGCCACGATCACGCCGACCAGCATGCCAGCCATCGCGCGATCCTGTCGAAAGGTACTGGCTCGCAAGTCGCTGATCGTCTGACTGCCTTCCTGATCGAATACCGCATCCGGGGCGACTTTCGTGATGACCGCGCGAGCGTCGCGCAACACGTGCGGCACATCCTTCGGTGCGGCGCGAAGCAGGTAGCTACCGGCGAGATATTTGCCTGGCAGGGCGGGCACAAAGATCGACCAGTCCTTGCTGCCTTCAGGCCAGCCAGCCGGATCAGGCCTTACCAGATGATCGATGATACCCACGACGCGATAGTGCCACTTGTCCACCCACAACTCCTTGCCCAAGGGATCGACGCCAGGCCACAGATGCTCGGCAAGCGAACGAGTGATCTGCACGGAGGCATCGCCCGGCATGAGGCCTTCGAAGGCGTGAAAATCATCGGCCTGAGGACCGCGACCAGCCACCAGACGCACGCCCAGCGCCTCGAGGCTGCCTTGGCTTCCGACGTAGAACTCCACCACACCGCCAAAATGCTGACCGGCCGGATCCAGCGTGATGCCCGCCGTGCCGCGACGGGCGCCGAACGGTATGGAATTCAGCACCGTGACCGATTGCATGCCCGGGATATTGCGTAGCCCGGATATGGCCCGTGCATTGAGATCGACGGCCTGCTCGGTCTCATAACCGGTCAACTGCACCGTCGCCAGCGAAGTCTCGTCCACGCCGCTGTTTACATGCATCAACGCGATCCTGTTGGCGATCAGGAAACAGGCGTTGCATAGCACCGCGCAGGCCAATGCGATCTCCATCGTGATCAGCAATGTAGCTAGGCGATGGCGGCGCAGCGCGGCAAGAATGGGTTGAATCTGCATGGCGATGATTCCCTAGAGCGTCTTCAATTGCAGGCCTGGCGCAAGCCGGCACGCGCGCAGCGCCGGCAGCAGCCCGGCGAGCAGGCTGGTGGCGATAGCCAGCACAAAGGTGAGCAGAAACATGCTCACGTCCAGATGGGCCATGTCGGCGTACACCGCCGGCTGACGACGCACCAGCCACAGTCCCGTCAGCGTCAGCAGCCAGCCGCCGATGCCGCCGAGCAGCCCGATCAGACCGGCCTCGACCAGGCATTGCGTGAACACTGCACCACGGCTCGCGCCCAATGCACGACGCACGCCTATCTCGCCGCCCCTACGCAGAAACTTCGCCAGTAGAAGGCCGATTGTGTTGAACAGGCAGATGGCGAGGAACGCGAATGCCAGCCACGTCTGCAGCCGCACATCGCTTGGTACTACACCGTTGTAATCCAGCCACTGCATCAGGCTGCGCAGGCGTGTGTTCTCGGCGTGGGTGATACGGCCAAGCGCCTTCTGCTGCTCGGCGTAGCCAGCCAGAAAGGTGCGGTAGTCGGCGACTTTCGCAGCGCTGCCCAGTTCGACCCACAACCTGATCCATTCGCACGGTGCGTCCTGCAGATGACCAGGCTTGTCCGGCATATGCCAGCACGTGAACTGCCAGAAATTGCCGTCGTTGATCTCAAGCCCACTGGTGAATGGTGTGAATACGTCCTCGGGCTTGGTATAAAAATCCGCCGTCTGACCGTGCGCGAAACGTCCGCCAGCCACCATGTAGAACTGCGGCGAAGGCCGCCATGGTTTCAACACGCCGACGATGCGCACATCGGTATCACGCAGTTGCAGTGTGTGGCCCACGCTATTTGCGCCGCCAAACAACCGGTCATTCAGATCCGCCGAAATTACCGCCACGCGTGCGTGCTTTTCGTCGTCCTGCGGCTGCCAGCTACCGCCGTACTGGAACGGTACGTCGAACATCGGGAAGAAGTCCGATGTGGTGGACAACATCATTTCCATCAGCGGCGGAAGATTCGTCTGCGGCGCACGCACCTTGAGCTGGCTGTCGACGAGCAGCGCCTGCCGATCCGCACGATGGGCACTCCATAGATCCACTGCCGAGTGGTAATCCATCACGTCAATCGGATCTTTGTGGCTGAAGTCCGTGGTGGGGTCTGCATCCACCTGTGGGTAAAAGATTGTGCCACTTTTCCCTGGCAATGGATCGCCGGATAGCAGATGCATCACGGTCAACGTCGTCATGCTGGCGCCGATACCGACCGCGATGGCTATCACCATCAAGGCGGTCAACACTTTGTTGCGCTTCAGACTGCGCACTGCCAGATCGAGGTAATAACCAAACATTGACCAAGCTCCTTCGATTCTCGCTTCCCGACGCGGAAGGCGAGTGTCACGTGTCATACCGATCTGGTCGCCACCACCGGCGGCACCGCTGCCGCACGCAACGCAGGACCGAGCACAGCGAGCTGGCCGATCAGCCACAGCAGCACTGCACCCACCGGAAAATAGATCCCCGGCAATCGCGGCAATTCGTAGTGCAGCATCAGGAACAGGTTGATGGCGTAAGCGAGCGCCATGCCGATGACGATCCCGATCGTCGCCAGCAGAAAGTTTTCGGTCTGGAAGTAATGCAGGATGTTGGCGCGGGTGGCACCCAATGCACGCCGCACACCAATTGTGCGCCGTCGCTGCGCGACCCAGAAGCTGCCCAGTCCGACGATGCCCAAGGCAGTCACCACCAGCAGCGCCACACACACACCGACCAGCAGGCCAGCCATCGCGCGATCATTCTGGAAGAACTCGCTGCGTACGTCGTCCCATGTGCGGTGCTCGATCACGACGCGCCGGGGGTCGTTTGCCTTGAGCGCAGCAAGCGCCGCTTTCAGCACGCGCTGCCGTTCCTGCGGTGCGGTGCGGATCAGATAACTCGAACCATCACCAACGACGGGACGGATCGGCACCAGAAAGCTGTATTCGGCACCGCTCGACAAGCTGCTCGGCCTGACCAGATGCGCAACGACACCGACCACGGTTACCGGCGTCTTGCCAAAATAGACCTGCTTCCCGAGCGGGTTCGCACCCGGCCACAGCCTGTCGGCCACCGACTGGGTGATGATCAGCACGCGCGGCAGCGCCTTGTCGTTGGGATCACCGCCAGCCGCGGCTTTGTTGACGGCATCGAGGTCACGGTAGTCGTCTTCGCGCAGGTCGCGTCCTGCAATCAGCTGAGTGCCGAAGGTCGGTGACAGTCTCTCTCCCCAGTACAGCGCCGCACTCAGCGTGGGTGCTTTTTGCGCTGGGTCGAGCTTGATCGTGTTGTTGGTTTCCGAGCTGCTGAATGGCATCTGGTTCACCAGACTCGCTTCGCTGACGCCGGGGATCTGTCGCAACGCGGCCAGGTCTTGACGCGTACGCGCTTTGCCATCCGGTCGTACGCCCAGATTCGCGAGCTGAATTTCCACCAGTTCGTGCTCGGCAATGCCACTGACCATGTTCATGCGCTCGAGCCGCTGACTGATCAGGAATACCGCGTTGCAGATGATCGCGCAGGTCAGCGCGATCTCGATGATCAATAGCCACGCCGTGATCTTGTGCCGGCTCAAGGATGAAATGATCGGACGGATTTCCATATCAGTTGCTCTTCAATTGAAGTGCGGGCGTGATCTGGCAGGCACGCCACGCCGGCAGTAGACCGGCAACCAGACTGGCGCCAACCGCAAGCAGAAACGTGGTCAGCAACATCGACATATCCAGATGAGCCAGCGTGGCGTAATCGGAAGGTCGTTGTCGCACCAGCCACAGCCCGAGAAAGGCCAACAGCAGGCCGCATATCCCGCCGCTGAGGCCAATCACGCCAGACTCCACCAGCAGCTGCGCAAACAACGCACGCTTCGAGGCGCCCAACGCTCGGCGCACACCCAGCTCACCCGCGCGGCGCATGAACTTGGCCAGCATCAGGCCCACTGTGTTGACAAGGCACACCAGCAGAAATCCGAACGCCAGCCAGGTCTGCAGACGCACGTCGCTGGGCACCACTTTCTGATAATCCAGCCAGCCCATCAGATCAAGCAGGCGCACCTTGACCGGGCGCTGGAAGCGGCCGAGGGCTTTCTGATCCTGCGAGTAGTGATTGAGATAGTCCCGATAAGCAGCGACCTTGATCGGGCTGTCCATCTGCACCCAGAACTGCAGCCACGTACAGGGCGCGATCTCCAGATTGTCGTTATGGCCACCCCAACAATTCATCATTCCACTGATGGTGAGCTTCAGATCACGGGCGGTGCTCAACGGCAGAAATACATCCTCCGTCGGCGAGTAACTTCCGGAGATGTTTATATCGTAGAAGTGCGGATTTGGCCGCCAACGATCAAGCACGCCCACGATGCGAACAGCGGCGTCGCCCAGCTGCAATGTCTGGCCGGTGCTGTCCTTGCCACTGAACAGCTTGTCGTTGAGCTTGCTGGAAATCACCGCAACCCGCGCCTTGCTGTCGTCATCGGTCGTGGACCAGGCACGTCCATACCGCATCGGCGCCTTGAACATCGGAAAGAAATCAGCGGTGGTGTAGCGCGCATCCGAGTAGAACGGGTCCACGCTGGACTGGGTCGGCTGCACCGGCACCGTGCCGCCTGTCATCAATGCCTGATGGTCAGCACGTTTTGCGTGTAGCAGATTCATACCGTCGATCCAGCTCAGCTGATCCGGCGGATCGTCCGCAGGTTGATAGCCGTCCATATCGCGCGGTTCGAGTTGTGGATAGAACAGTGTCTGGCTCGTTCCAGGCATCGGATCACCCGACAGCACATGCAGCACGGTCAGCGTGGTCATGCTGGCACCGATGCCGAGCGCGATCGCCAACACCATCAGCGCGGTAAGCATCCGATTGCGCTTGAGGCTGCGCAACGCCATGTCGAGGTAGTAGCCAAACATTTACATTCACTCCGTGATTTCACGCTGCGCGTGTCGCCACCACCGGCGGCACATGGGAAGCACGCCGGGCCGGCACGAATACCGCGCCCTGCCCGATCACCAACATCACCAACACGCCAGCCAGTACGTACAGCACCGGCAAGCGCTCCATCTCGTAGTGCGTCATCAGCCATAGGTTGAGCGCTATCGCCAGCAAGATGCCCAACACCACACCGACGCCGGCGATCAACAGATTCTCAATCTGGAAGTAACGCAGGATGTCGATCCGGCGCGCGCCTAGCGCACGCCGGACACCGATCTGTCGATGCCGCTGGCCGACCCAGAAACTGGTAAGGCCGACGATGCCTGCAGCAGTGACGCCCAGCAGGATCAGGCAGACCACGCCCATCAAGATCGCCATGCCGCGATCGGCACGATAGGCCTTTGCGCGAATATCGGAGAACGACTGCACGCCCCAGCTATCGGGCATGATGCGCATGGGATTGGCCGCAAAAAGCGCCTTTCGCGCTTCGTGCATCACGTCCGACTCGCGTCCGGGTTGCGTGCGTACCGCATAGCTCGCCATCACTCCGTCCAGACGAACCGGCTCCAGGATCGAGTTATAGGCAAAGGGATTACCCCAACTGTCCGTGGTCGGCGTCTGCAGCTGTTCGACAACGCCCACGATGGTCGATGGCTCCCGCTTTCCATCCTGATAGACCGTCTTGCCCAGCGCATCGCCCTTCGGGAAAAGTTTGTCCGCCACCGGCTTGCTCACGATGATCACCGGTGAGGCCCCCGTACCGCGGATGGTGTGATGCAGGATTTCACTGGCGCTGAAGTCGCGACCGGCGATCAGGTGCGCTCCCAGGGTAGGACGCAGTTGTTCATCCCCGTAGTAATAGGCCGCCTGGACGGCTATACCCTTTTGATCCGGCGTGAGGGTGACGTCACCGCTCCATATCATTCCTTGTATGGGCATGCTCTCCGATGCTGCCACTTCCTGTACGCCAGGCAGACTCCGCAACGTGGCAAGGTCCGCCCGCTGCAACTCATCGAGCTTTTCGACGGACGCGGCATCGTCACCGCTGGGTGCTCCCACCCATGCCTGCGAAACCCGCAGCAGATCGTTTTCCTCGATGCCGGTCGGTCGATTCAACCGCTCGATACGCTGGCCAATGATGAAGACCGCATTGCAGACGATCGCCAACGTCAGCGCGATCTGCAGCACGATCAGCACGACGCCAGCCTTGTGCCGGCGCAACGCTGCGAGGATGGGATGTACGGTCATGACGCGATCCTCAATTCGTCTTCAGCTGCCACGCAGGTTGCACGCGTGATGCTCGAAA
>Ga0302225_10002173_pt1 | contig 11858 bp, 6 predicted proteins | sample II_Palsa_E3_2_FD_193515 | JGI IMG/M metagenome (GOLD analysis project Ga0302225, IMG submission 193515) | Peat permafrost microbial communities from Stordalen Mire near Abisko, Sweden - II_Palsa_E3_2 | ecosystem: Environmental > Terrestrial > Soil > Palsa > Peat permafrost | place: Sweden...
TTGAAAATTGGCCCATAATGCTGCCAACTGCCTTAAAGGGTTATAGAAAAGTGTTGCGTACGACAAATAACTTACCAGCAAACCTATGCTAAACCTATGGGTGCTGATTAGGTAAATGCCCAGCGTAAGTACCAATAATTGAGCGATACTGGAGAAAAAGCTATAAACCGGCAAAAAAACATTATTTGCCAAACCTGCGCCTATTGATGTTGCATAGTTTTGCTTATTGGCGCCATCGAAACGCTTGCGGAAATAATCGCGGCGGTTAAAGGCGATAATTACCTTAAAATTATTCAGGCTTTCCTGTATCTCGGCGCTCATGCCGCCTACACTCTTTAGGTTGATGGCATTTTTACGTTTAACCCAGGGCGATACTATACTGGTAAACATTAAAATAAGTAAACCCGGTGCCAGGGCAGCCACACCAAGGCGCACATTTATAAGCAGTAAAAATATCCCCGCCCCCGTCATGGTGGCAATGCTGCCGATGAACTGCATTAATGATTGTGAGAAAAACTGGTTCAGCTTATCGGTATCGTTGTTTACACGCGATATCAGGTCGCCGGCTTTGTTCTGGTTAAAAAAATCAACCGGCAGCAATTGCAGTTTGTTGAATATGGCATTACGCAGGGTAAACAACATGCGCTGCCCTACCCCGCCCATCAATTTGGTTTGCTGGTAGCTGCTTACCAAAGCTGCCAGGTACATGATTAATAAAAAGCCACAGTTGATGAGCACACCATGGTAATGCTTGGTTTGTACATAATTATCAATGGTGTGCCCGATGATGAGCGGCCCCAATAAGTTGAGCGTTGAATTAATGAGGATGGCTATAACCGCCAATAGCAAATTCTTCCTTTCATGCTCTATCAGCTTTAGCAGCTTTTTAAGAGCTACGTAGGTTGAGGTTTTTTCCTGCTGCTCCGAAAGCTTGTTTAAATTGTAATTCATTTTATATCTGTCTGCTTTCGGGTGATTATTTGTTAACGGTTTCGTAGTTACTGGTGCTCTGCTGCGAATTAAATATCTGCACATACTCGGTACTGTTGTGCATCAGGTCTTCGTGCGTACCGCTGGCTACTATTTCGCCCTGCATCAGCACTATGATCTGGTCGTAATGCTCAACCGCGCTTATTTTTTGCGTTACGGATATGAGTGTTAAGCCGGGATAGTTCTTTTGCACATTAGCCAGTATCTTTTTTTCGGTATTGCCATCAACCCGGGCGGTAAAATCATCCAGCAATAAAACTTTAGGGTTAACTGCCAATGCCCTGGCCAGCATAATACGCTGCTTTTGCCCGCCCGAAAGGCTCGACCCGCGCTCAGAAACTATGGTGCTCAAACCATCGGGCAGGCTGTTGATAAAATCCCGCAGTTCGGCGGTATCAATGGCTCTTTCGAGCGATTCATCGGTCACCGTATCGCTGAAGGCGATGTTCTCCCTGATGCTCATATTAAAAATGATGCTATCCTGAAAAACAAACCCTACCTGGCTGTGGAAGGATTCATTATCATACTCTTCAATGCCCCTGCCGTCAAATGCTATAGTGCCCGATGTCGCGTTGATCAAACCGGTGAGCAGGTATAGCATTTGCGTTTTACCTGCGGCCGTAGGGCCGATCACGGCTATTTTTGAGCCTGCTTTTACCGAAAACGATATGCCTTTTAAAGCTGGTTTTTGTCCGTATTTTACCACTACATCTTTCAGATCGATGTCGCCGCGAAGGTTTTCTTTAATAAGGCCCTTGCCTAATGAATCGGGAGCATTGAGCACCACGCTTATACGCTCGTAGGATGCCGTTGCCTGCGCTATAATATTGCTCATAAAGCCGATAACCAGAATTGGGAATATCAATATGGACAAGTAACTGTTAAAGGCAGCGAAATCGCCCAAACTCATGGTACCGTCGATCACATAATGGCCGCCTAATGCCAGTATAGTTAAGGCGGCTATGTTCGCTGTAAAGGTGATGACCGGGATAAGGCTTGCAAACAGGTTAAGAATGGTAAGCCCAAACTCTTTGGCTTTGGTATTTGCCGCTAAAAATTTGGCATACTCCAACTGTTGCGAATTGATAACGCGGATGAGCGCCGAACCTAAAATACTTTCGTTAATTACCTTGTTGAGCCAATCGATAACCGCGCGACTCTCTTTAAACAACACCCTTACCTTGCGCAATACATAAAAGAAGGTACCGCCGATAATGGGGATTATAGCTATAACACAAAGTGCCAGCTTCCAGTCTATAGTGAGCAATAAAATGCTGGCACCTATAATAATGAATAAGGATGAAGCAATAGACACGATGGCCTGCGAAACAAACATTTTGATGGAATCCACATCGGCGGTGAGATTGGTAAGCAGTTTGGATGGATTTACCGCCTCCACAAAAGCATAGCTTTGTTTGGAGATCTTTTCGGATAAGCGGCTTCTCAGATCGCGCGCCACACGTTCCGATGCATAGGTTTGGATGATGCTTTGCAGGTAAGTAAATACAAATATGGTTAAAATAGCCAGGGCAAACTTTATCATCAGCGGCCTGTAGGCAAAGTGTTTATGGGTGTAAGCATCAATGCCGTTAGCTATTAATTTAGGCAGTAACAGGTTAATACCGTTGCTAAAAAGCGCGAAAACAAGCAAAAATGTAATTAAACCCACATAAGGTTTAAGCAGACTAAAAATGCCGGGCTGCTTTGGGCTGGCGGTCTTTTTTTGTTCTATTTGTTTTCCCATATAACGTGCTTTAATTCAAATGCAAAGTACATCTCCATTAATTTTGGTAAAAATAACAAAGCTTTACTACGGCTGGTGTAAATAAATTTATAAAAAGTAGCCCCCTCTAAATCTCCCCCGGTAGGGCAGATTTTTGATTTGTAATTTTAAGCCCTCCCTACCGGGGAGGGTTTGGGTAGGGCATTAATATCACAGACGATTTGGCAATGAAAACATTTTAAAATACTTTTACAAAATTGCCGCTAAGGCAATAAACATCAATCTGCAAAAATGATAAACCCATTTAATCGCGAAGCTGAATATATTTTAGAAGACGAACGTGCATTGCTGAGGCCGCTTGAGGCTACTGACATTAACCTGCTTATTCCTTTTGCCATTAATGAACCTGATACCTGGAAATTTTCTATTGTAAGCCCAAAAGGCGAAGAAGGCATGAGAGCGTATGTGAGCCAGGCCTTAGCCGCAAGGGCCGAAGGCAAGGAATACCCCTTTATGATGTTTGATAAAAAAACAGGTGAGTACGCAGGCTGCACCCGCTTTTACGATATACAACCGCAATACCAAACCCTGCAACTGGGCTACACCTGGTATGGCGAAAAGTTTCGCGGAACGGGCTTAAACAAACACTGCAAATTTTTGCTGCTGCAATTCGCGTTTGAAACTTTGGGGATGGAAAGGGTGGAATTTAGGGCCGATGCCAATAACGCACGCAGCATAGCTGCCATGAAAAGCCTCGGCTGTAAGGTAGAGGGCATTTTACGCAGCCATACGCCGCTGGAGAATGGCCTGCGCAGAGATTCCATTGTGTTAAGCATTTTGAAACCGGAATGGAAAAATGGCGGAATGGAATATTTGAAGAATAAATTATAGGCGCAGGTAAACTCTGTTTTTTTAACCACAAGGTACACAGAGAAAAAGCACAGTGTACTCCGAGTTTTTATATTGTAGAATATTCTAATTGATTATTCTACATCTTTTGATTTGATTAACATGATCCAATCATTCGCGCCATAATAAGGCTTTGCGAATCTCCTGTTTTACTCAGTAAACTCTGTGGTAAAATCAGCTACTGCCCGCTAAAGTAATCTTTATTTAGCCACCGATAAAGGTTTGGTAACTGATGATGATCCCCGTATCTTCAATTCGGTTTTCAGAGTTATTTGTTGGTTTTTGCGGCTATGGGCCGGGGTGTTCAGCTTGTTTAACAACAGGGTGATCACATTGTCTGATATTTCCTCAATAGGCTGTGCTATAGCGGTTATTGATGGCGAGTAGAGTTCAAAAACATCATAATCATCAAACGAGATCACGGCTATATCTTCCGGCACTTTAATGCCCATGTTGTTGATCACTTTTAAACCGCAAACACCTATACGGTTAGTACCGAACAGGATGGCATCAAAATGCTGGTCTTTCAAAAACTCAGTAATGGGTTCAATAATAAATTTAGCATCCTGGTTAAAAACCACCTCTTTTATATGGGGTTCCAGGTTATTTTCTTTCAACGCTTTTACATACCCATCCAAACGGGCCTGCATTTGTGTTTGATGCGACTCGAAGGTTATAAAGGCGATATTTTTATACCCGTGATCTATAAAATATTGGGTGGCATTGTAAGTAGCATATAAATTATCGATCACTACATAGCTCGAATCAATAGTTGGGTAATACCTATCGAACAATACCACCGGCAGTTCATCCTTTATTAAAGCGGCAATATCTTCTTCAACACCAACAGGTGGGGCAATAATGTAGCCATCCACATGCCTGTCGCGAAACATGGCTATCAGATCCTTGGTTTTAGAAGCATCATTATCGGTACTGCAATAAATGATCTTGTATCCATTTTTATAGGCCCTATCCTCAATAAAACGGGCAATGTTGGAAAAAAAATGATCGGATATATTTTCAACCATCAAACCTATGATGTTTGATTTACCGGTGCGCAGGCTTTTAGCCAAAGAATTGGGCTTATAGCCAACTTCTTCAACAAATTTCAAAACGCGCTCAACTAACTCTTCACTAATTCTTTTTTCCTTGGCCCTGCCATTCAGAATAAATGATACGGTAGTTTTAGATATATTAAGTTTGTTAGCAATATCTACTATCGATAATCTTTTCTTTATCATTTAATTGTTGGGGTAGATTGAATTTAAGTTTATTCTAAAATAATAGCTAATATAACATCAATTTATCGATTTACCAATAAAATACCCGATAAGATTTCATTTACATTAAAATAATATTGGTTTATGTTAATATCTTATTATCTCCTATTTTAAACAAGTATTAATGTACATACCTATTGCTTGTTAAAAGTACACTAAGGTGCTTAAATATTAGAAATAATGCAAATATTGTCCATATAAAAACAAAACTTCATAGCACCTATTTTACAACCGGAAAAGCCGAAATGCGTAACCTGGCGCCGCCCATTGGCACCAGTGTTACCATGGTAGCAGCCGCTGTTGTTTGTACCGGGCTTTGCGGTAAAACACCACATAAGCCGTATTGATCCAATGCCCAGCCGGGTATTTGTTTAGCATTAACTTTTAATTCAACCGGCGCATTCGCATTGGTAAAGGGATCATCATTTGCCGGCCACTGTTTTTTGTAAACAGTGAATGATGAAGCCGGATCATCGGCGTTTAATACCAGCCCGTAATTCCATGCCGAAGCCGCGTAAATATCATAGGCGGGCCATTTTGCAGGGTCGGCGGTTGCCTGCCAGCCCGAATCGCCCTCTACATTAACCTTACCGTTTATCTTCACATAATTTTCGGCAATTTTAAGGGAGAACGTTAGCGGGCCATAATTTACACTTACACTATTTTTGTTTTGCTGCCATTGCCTTACTGTAATTTCCATTGGCAGTTTTAAAGCAATCTTGTCGCCCTCCTTCCATTTATTGTTCAAAAGTATATAACCTCCGGGTATGGCTTTAACCGCCATTATTTTCCCGTTTATTTTAACTGATGCATTTTTACACCAAACAGGTACGCGTAAATAATACGGGAAGACAACGCTTTTTGCTGTATGTATTGTAAAGTTAACTTCATCATTAAAAGGATAATGGGTGGTTTCTGCAACAGTTACTTTGTGCCCGCCGGCTACTTTCGCGGTTACCGCGCCCGATGAATATAGTTGCGCGGCCAAACCATTATCGGGCGTAGCCATCCAGCTATTTTCGGCATAATATACCCAGCCTGCCGAGTGGTTATGCTGGCAACAACGGCTACTGAAAGGATTCATAGCTAAAAAAGGCCCCGAGTTGCCAATGCCCGGCGAATGATCTTTACTATCGCTTACTACCATATTTGGGGCAGTAAGGTAACGCAGTGCCTTATAATCGGCGGTAAAAGCTGCCGGGAAGGTATTAAAAGCTACATCTTCGCAATTTTCGGCCCAATAAGTATCCCCGGTGCTGGCCAGTAATATTTCATCAGAGGTCATTTGTTCAACCATACCACAGGTTTCCACCGCCTGCCGTGGGTCGGTATAGCCTTGCCTCGCGTTTTCATCGGCACCAAACATGCCGCCCGGCACCTGCCCGTATATATCGCGTACCAACTTAAAATCGTTATAGGTAGCATCCAGATCGCTGCTGTTATGGCTTTGCTGATAGTAGGTTGCCGGCTCCCTGAAACATTCGGCAATATTCACATTATGCCAGTTGGGCAGGTTATTTGCCTGCCGCCAGTTAGCTGTATTATGATCTATTTTCGTGGCCAGATCCAATAGCCATTTTTCGCCGGTACGGTTATAAAGCCAGTAAACGCTTAACAAGTTATCGCCGCCACGGCTGTTTTCCCAGTAATCCTGCAAAAATTTATCATCGGGTATGCTCAGCTCCCACTTAAAATAATTACGCATAAAAGTGAGCACCCTGGCATCATGCGAATAGTCGTAATACGATTGCAGGCACCATAACATCGGCATATTGGCCCACAAATCCCGGTTATGGTTTCCCTTATAAATAACGGGGCCGAAATCGCCATCGGCCCTCTGGTTATTCAATACCGCGCCGATCCAGAATTTAGTATCGGCAAGCATACGTTTATCACCCAGCATATAAGCAATATCGCCATAGCCTTTTAGCCAGTAAGGCAGCTCTTCCCAGCCATATTTTCCTTTGCCGTCCTTATTCAGCCAGGCATTATCGCTTCTGTTCAGCCAAATGCTTATTTCGCCCAGGTGGCCGGTTAGGCCTGCCTGCTGTAGTTCCAATTGCTTTTTTAGCCATCCGGCGGGTTTTATGGCGGTAAGCGGCAATTTTACAAAGCTCTGCGGCATTAATGGCGCTTTATTGCTTACATACCAGGCATTTACGATTTTGTCAGTTGGTTTAGCTATAGCTACAGCAGTTTGCGCTTTAATGCTGCCTGCTATAAAAAGCAGGATAGCCGTTAATAAAAAACCGCTGCAAAACTTCAACATTACTATTTGCCCTTTAATTTTTGCTCCAGCACCTTCATAAAATAGCCGCCAACCACGCTCCGGGCCTGGAAACCAACCTGGCTGCCATCTGTTGTTTCGTGCCAATCGCTCAAGGGAACGCGGGTGGGTGTTTCGGTGGCGTATTTGTATATCGGATCAACAAGCGCTTTAAAATCCGATCTGCTACTGGCTAAAGTCGCCGTCCACATTATCCAATCGGATTTAGTGTAGGTTTTCCGGCTGTCCAGTGGTAAACCGAACGCGTTTTGTTTGGTGAGATAGTATTTGATCTCCCTGTCATAAACCGACTGCGGGAACAAATGCAAACCCAGCACCTTATCCCAAACCAGGTTATACTTCTGGCTCCAGGTATCGGGTTTTTCAAACACGAGCGAATAGTGATCGCCGGCATCAGCCAGTTTCATCCAGCGGCCAACCATTCCGCTGGCTATGGCGCGGTATTTTGCAGCAGTTGCTTTATCGCCCAATTCATCGGCCAGATAGGCGTAGCAGGCAATGCCCACAATGGCTTTGACTGATAAATTGGCATTGCGCGCCAAATGCCCGGCGAAATCGTCGGTACATAACTGGTTTGCCGGGTCGAAGCCTTCATTCACCAAAAAGTTGACCCATTTGCTTAGGGTTTTCCAGTGCTTGCGGGCATAAGCCGGGTTGTTGCCCTCCGCTTTTACTATGGCGGCTGTAAGGATGATCATATTGCCCGATTCCTCTACCGGCATATCCTCGCCATAAGTTTGGCCGTTTGCCAAAGGATAAGTGCCCAGATCGTGCGCGGCGAAATCCTTAGTGAACTTGCCGCTTTCGCTGTAGTAAAAATTGCCGTTCAGCATACCTTCCATCAATTTGGGGTTATAAACCAAATACAATGGCGCGGATGGATAAGTAACATCAACCGTATTGATAGAACCGTTGCTGAAGTTCTCTTTGGATAAAAACAGGATCTCGCCCTGCGGGCTTTTGGTTAAAGCATGAGCTGCAATACTCTGGCGATAGGCCAATACGCACAATTTAGCGTAGTTTTTACCACCAGCGCCTTCGGCAGTAATGTACATACTGGTATTGAACTGGGCACATTCCTGCATTATGGTGGAATACTGGGTGGCGGCGCTGTTCAGTACCTTTTCAATGGTTTGTTTGCCGCTTTGTTTCCACCAGGGTTTCAGGTTTTGCTTAAAATATTGCACCGAGTACAGGTCGTCATAACCCACTTCCACAAATTTCTCCACCGGTACCTTGCCTATCCAGCCAAAAGGAATAACGGTGTTCAGCATCAGTTGCCTACCTTCCTTTGCAGTTGAATTGGTGCTGCCACTAATGAACGAGCTAACCGCTTCGCTCCCATTGCTGATGTATTGCGTAGCGTTTTCAATTTTTGGTAATGCCACATACATATAACCCCAGTCTATCCGCAGGTCATCTCCCTTTTTCTGTAGGATGGGCTGCTCAACCGTTCCCGCCTTTAGTATGGATAAATTGGCAGTGGCGTACTTTTGGGTACTTACCTGCTGCGTTGGGTGATTGACGGCGATAGTTGTCGACGCGCCGAAATACACCTTAACCCGGTGCGGTTTGCCATCGTTCGACTTGATCTTATACGAAATATACGATACCGGCCTCGATAGTACCTCCAGGTTACTCATCAGCAATGGCGAGGTAAAAGTAAGCTGCAGATCGGCCTTGCCGCATTTAAAGTGGTATATGGTTTGGGTGGCGTTAATATCCACGCTCTTTTGCTCCGCAAGCTTTACCACAGCGTTGGATGCAGGGTTTAGCTCATCAACCAGCCCGGCATCCAGCCAGGAGCCGCCCGCCGAATTGGCGCAATGAATAGCCAGCACATTGGTGCCGGTTTTAAGCTGCGCTTTAAACTCATCTATCGGGATCATTTTGAAATCGTTTACCCAGCCGGTATAGCTGTAAACCTTCACCCCATTCAAATAAACTTCCACATTATCATCATGGTAAAGCTTCAAATACAGCTTGTTAATATCCAGGTTGTTAAGCGTAAATGTGCGGCGAAACCAAATATCCTTGCTATCCCATACGGTTTTGGCCTTGCTCCTGTCGTCGGTAAATGGCGCTGCGCCGGTTTTCCAGGCTGTATCATCAAAACCGGGGTTTGTCCAGCCTTCGGTAGGCTGGGTTTCGGTATATCTGGCTTCGTAGGCTTGCTCGTCCGATGCCGGCAATATCGTCTTATAAACCTTGTCCTCCTTACCCAAAAAACGGTAAATATCGCCGTCGACGCTGATCAGCCCCAACAGCGGCTGATCCTTACCCGTCCAGTGTTTGGTGGGCGAGGCATTCAGCGTATCGCTGAACGACCATATACTGAAATAAGGATTGTGCGTGATCAAAGGATATGCAGGCGCTTTACGGTACTGCGCGGTGGCGCAAAGGCAAAGGGCAAGCATGCTTGCAGCTAACAGTAATTTTTTCATATAACAGGTTTACAAAGGCTTAAAAAGCTAAAACTACAATTTATAAGTTTTAGTTTTTAATCCTGAAATGATCTATCGATTTACTTAGTCCTTCATACCCGTATTTGGCATTTTGCCGGTAAATAGTTGGGCAATCCGGGTGTGTATTGTACAATTGGTTCCATTCGGCCCAAAGCCTGTCATAATCGGCAATGGCCGGGGCAAGGCTCGCAAAGTCCGTTTTGCCCGATCTCTCCATCGCGTAGCCCTTCAGCATAATGTAATAAGCACGTTCAAAAATGGCGTATTTAATGCGCCCGTAAGTGCAGCTAACCTGCACAAAGCTGTTTAGCGTGGCATCCCTGAAATGCAATTGACCCGCCATGCCCTCTATCTGCTTCCAAAGCTCAACAGCGTTCTGCCTTTCGCGAATATGCGCGTCAATCGTACTATCCTTGATGATCCTGTCAAAATAGGGCTTGAGCATGGGCAGGTCGCCGAGCACATCGTCCCGGGTCCACAACACGAACGACTCACCCTGTTCGCTGTATTGGCCCTCCATTACGCCTTTGGCCGATAACAGGCAAAGCCGGTGAAACAGTGGGATCTCAGAATCCGGCAAACCCTTTGACTTTGCGAAATCCCGGAACAAACTAGCTTCGCTCATCTGCGGATGCTGTGTCCAACGCGCGATCACGTCCGCGTTCAACTCCGACCAAAACTCGTTCTTGCTGAACGGGCCGCCCCAGCCACCGCCGCGCGCCCAGGTCCATACCCCGGCATAATGCGGGTCGGTTTTGAACTGGTTAAGCGATATGAATTTGCCGCTTTTGCCCTTCTTCAGCTCATCAAAGCCGTTGATCACACCAGCGGCTATATAGTCCGGACTCGCGCCCTTGCCTTCGTATTCGCGCTGGCATTGTACCTCAACAACCTGCTTGTGCTTGCCAATTCCCAAACAGGGGTTAAAGGGAACGCCGTATTCGCTGGCCTCGTTTATCCAAAAGGTGCCAAATTTGTCGTAATCAGGTTGTGGCTGCGCCAATGTGCCGCGCCAAAAATCAACCATGGTATGCTTAATGGAAAAGTACAGCTTTGGGTGCGGTGCTATCTGATCGCTCACAAACAGGTAATCCTTAGGCAGCGAATGTAGCTGCCCCGCATCCCAGGTACGGTAAAATATCTCCTTGTTACGTTTTACGCATACTTCCTCGCGCAGTATCTGCAATAGGGTTACATGATCCTGCAAGCCGTGTATCAGCGGGTTATTGCCTTTGTAAAAGGGCGCGTCGTTCAAATAGGTTTCGCCGGTGCGCACTACCAGGCCGTCTAGCTGCGGAAAACGGTCGAACATCTGGTTCAGCAGCGATCGTACGCACTTTTGGGTAAAGGGCTTACTGATATCAATGCGCCCCTTCGCATCGCAAATGCTATCCTTGTACTTGTTCACCAGCGCCGTTGGCAGCACTATCATATCGATCATGCAATACACCTTCAGGCCCGCTTTTTTGGTGGCGGTGTACTCGCTGTCGAGCAATTTGGCCTTCTTATCCACCCAGCGCCGGGTGCTGTCGCCTGCCGGGAAGATGGTTGGGTCAAAGCCCTGCCAGTCAATCCCGAATTGTGCCGCCTCGAACAAAAAATATACCTTGGCTCCATAGCCCTCTTTTTTCAGAAAATGGTCGTCCAAAAAGGCTGATTTCGTCGGTGCTTCGCCCGGATTATGGTGTACCATGTTCATCAGTACCGGTGTTTGCTGCGCGAGGGAATTTACCGCCCAAAAACAGCAGCAGATCAACAGTAAAATATACCTTTTATCCCTCATCTCCATACACTTTGTTCTGTTTTTTGGTTGATACTCCAAAATAACATTTTTTCCTGAGCCCGAACATAACCCGAACGGTACCCGAACATAACCCGAACGGTACCGAAACACACCCGAACACGATCGTGAACACCCGAAAAAGCCCGAACACTTAAACCACTGATATACAACAAACTAACAAAAACAAGCGTTTCCGCAAGCGAACGCTTGCTAATCGTGTAATAAGCTGTTTATCAATAGCTTACAAATCAGATGTTTCCTGCAAAAGAACGCTTTTCAATACACTAAGCCCCTGAAAGCTATCGCTTAATTTACTGCTGCCAGCGGCTCATTGTAAGGCACAACCAACAATTTGGGCGTATCGTTTCCAATTATATCCGCGTCAAATTCTATATGTATGGCCTTGCTTTCGCCCGGCAGT
>Ga0302225_10002184_pt1 | contig 11834 bp, 9 predicted proteins | sample II_Palsa_E3_2_FD_193515 | JGI IMG/M metagenome (GOLD analysis project Ga0302225, IMG submission 193515) | Peat permafrost microbial communities from Stordalen Mire near Abisko, Sweden - II_Palsa_E3_2 | ecosystem: Environmental > Terrestrial > Soil > Palsa > Peat permafrost | place: Sweden...
CGCCGCGATGCTCTGTCCTTTCAGCCGCACCGGTTTCGCGCCCAGGTTTTCCGCGAACTGCAGATTGGACTGCAGGGCCTTTTCGTCGTCTTCGTCCGCCTCGCCTTCCAGGTCTACATGCACCGCGAACAGTTCCGCATCCATCCGTCGCGCCATGCGCGCCGCCCGCGCCACCAAATACTGCGCCTTGGGGTTCGCGCTGATACATACCGCAATCCGCTCGCGCACGCCCCAACTTTCCTGAATGTCTTTTTCCTCCATGTACGATTCCAGGCTGCGATCCACTTGCTCCGCAACCTGGCGCAATGCCAACTCGCGCAGAGCGATCAAATTGCCCCGCCGGAAGAAATTCTTCAGCGCCTGCTCGATTTTTTCCGTGCCATAGACGTCGCCGCGGCGCATGCGATTTTGCAGCGCCTCGGGAGTCAGGTCGACCATCACCGTTTCGTCCGACACCTGCAGCACCCAATCCGGCACCGTCTCGCGCACCGGCACGCCGGTGATGGCTCGCACGGTCGGCGCGATGCTTTCAATGTGTTGGATATTTACCGTCGAAATCACGTCGATCTTATTTTCCAGGATTTCCAGCACGTCCTCATACCGCTTGCGGTTCTTGCAACCGGGAATATTGGTATGGGCCAGCTCGTCGACCAGCACGACCAGCGGCTTCCGTTCCAAAATCGCGTCCAGATCCATTTCCGCGAACAGCGTCCCTTTGTAATCCATCATCCGCCGCGGAACCGTTTCCATCTGCGACGCCAGCTCGGCGATTCCTTTGCGCCCGTGCGTCTCCACAATGCCGATCACCACATCCTGGCCGCGGCTGTGCCGCCGGATCGCTTCGCTCAGCATGCTGAAGGTTTTGCCCACTCCCGGCGCGTAGCCCAGAAATAGCTTCAGCGAGCCCTTGGTCCTCTCGGCGGGATTTGATTCAGCCAGCCATTCCTCTGGAGTTTTCATGTTCGATTCATTCTCTTTTTCAGGGCCCGGAGCAAGCTACGGTAGAATATCTACGTGCGCACTTCCATCCTGATGCGATTCGTCCGCTTTCTCAGCGCGTTCGTCGTCGTGATGGGCATCAGCCTTTTTTATCGATACATCCTGCCGGTAAATCCCACCACGGTTGCGCTCACTTTACTACTAGCCATTCTAGCGGTTTCTACGGTCTGGGGCATTGCGGTCGCCGTTTTTATGTCCATCGTCGCCATGTTGGCGTTCAATTATAATTTTCTGCCGCCGGTGGGCCGGTTTACCGTGGCCGATCCGCAAAACTGGGTCGCGCTCTTCGCCTTTCTGGTCGTCTCCGTCCTGGCCAGTCACTTATCTTCGCGCGCTCGCCAGAAAGCCGAAGATGCTTCCGCCCGTCGCCGCGAAATCGAAAAACTCTATTCTTTCAGCCAGGGGCTGCTCGAATCCGGCAACGTCATTCAATTGCTGAACCGCATTCCCACCCAGATCGTGAATATTTTCGAAGTGGGCGCCGCCGCGCTCCTGCTCGCCGAAAAACAAAAAATCTACCGCTCCGGCCCGGTGATTCCGAAGCTCGACCTCGAAACTCTGAAAGCCGTCGTCGTTCGGGATGAGCCGCTCCTGGATGTGGCCAACAGCATTTGCCTTGTTCCGCTTCGCCTGGGCGTCCGTCCCATCGGCAGTTTGGGTGTTTCTGGCACCATGCTTTCGCGCCAGACCCTCGAAGCGGTCGGCACGCTGGTTGCCGTGGCCATCGAGCGCGCGCGAGCCATCGAACAGCTTGGCCTTACCGAAGCTGCTCGCGAAAGCGAACGCCTGCGCACCGCGCTCCTCGATTCCGTCACCCACGCTTTGCGCACTCCGCTGACCTCGATCAAAGCCTCCGTTACCAATTTGCTCTCGACTCAAACATTCACCGATCGCCAGCGCCACGAGCTGCTGACCATCATCAATGAAGAATCCGATCGTCTGAACCGCCTCGTCGGCGAAGCCGGTGAGATGGCCCGTCTCGATGCCGGCGAAGTCGAACTCCGCATTGAGAGTCTGCCCATCGAAGACGTGGTCCAGGCCGCGTTGGCCCAATGCAAGCTTTCCCTGTGCGGCCGTGAGGTTCGCGTCCAAATTCCCGCGGGGCTGCCCCACGTGCGCGTGGACCTCGGCCGCATCCGCGAAGCGCTCGTGCATCTGATCGAAAACGCGAATCAGTACTCTCCCGCCGATCAGCCCATTACCATCACTGCCGAAGCGAATCAGGATTTCGTGGTGACCAGCGTGGCCGACTGCGGCGCCGGCATCGACGATATGGAGCAAACCCTAATCTTCGAAAAATTTTATCGCGGCAAAGACCAGCGCTATCTGGTGCAGGGCACCGGCATGGGTCTGCCCATCGCCAAAGCCATCATCGAAGCCCACGGCGGAACCATCACCCTAACCAGCCAGCGCGGCCAGGGGTCCGTGTTTTCCTTTACCCTTCCCATCGATCGCAGCGTCCGCTCCGGAGACTGATGCCCGACCAAACCATTCTCATCGTCGACGACGAGCCCCAAATCCGCCGGGTGATGCGCACTACTCTTTCCTCGCACGGTTATTCCATCATCGAAGCCAAATCCGGAGAAGAGGCGCTCAGTCTTATCCGTACCGAGCACGCCGACTTGATCGTTCTCGACGTGAATCTGCCCGGCATCTCCGGCCTCGATACTTGCCGCGAAATTCGGGCCTCCAGCGACGTTCCCATCATCATGCTCACCGTGCGCAACAGCGAACGCGACAAGGTCCAGGCGCTCGACGCGGGCGCCGATGATTACGTCGTTAAGCCCTTCGGCGTTGAGGAATTGATGGCCCGCATCCGCGCTGCCCTGCGTCGCGCCGGCCCCGGCGACGCCATCCCGGCCTTCGTCTCCGACGATCTGGTGATCGATTTCGAAAAACGCGCGGTCACCGTAAAAGGCGCTCCCGTAAAATTGACGCCCAAGGAATTCGAGCTGCTGCGGCAGCTCGTCGCCAACGCCGGAAAGTCCCAAGCCCACCGCCGCCTGTTGCAAGCTGTCTGGGGCCCGGACTACGGCGACGAGACCGAATACCTCCGCGTCTTCATCAACCAGCTCCGCAAGAAAATCGAACCCGACCCCCAGCATCCGCGCTACATCCACACCGAACCCTGGATCGGCTACCGCTTCGAACCGCCCGCCGCCAAGCCTCGCGCTCCCCGTTCTGCCAAGTAGTTCTATTTCTCCAGGTAATACTGTAGCGAACTCACTACGCGCACCGTCTTCATCAGGCTGCTTTCCGCGCCAGAACTATCCATTCCTGGCTGATCTTCGCTCGCGCTCCCCGAATTGGCGGCTAGAATCGAAAAGACTCCCTGATTCGCCTGCCGAATCGAGCCCACCCGGCTGCCTGAATCCGCAGCGAAGCGATCGGCCGAAGCGCGAGCGTTTCGCGTCGCTTCGGTAATCATGTCCGGCTTGATTGAATTCAGTCCCGTAAATTTGTAAATCAATCCCTGTCCGGGTTCGCTGTTCAAGACGATTCCCGCCTGCAGCAATTCCATCGTTTTTTGCGACGCGGCTGCCACTTGATCCACTCGCGGCGTCCTCACCGTGATTTGCTGTTGCACGATGTATCGTCGTGGCGCTCGGCCGGAGCCGCCGTATTCGTTTGCCTGCGTATCGATTACTCGCACCAGTCCCAGTTCGATTTCAGTCGGCTGGACGCCTTGCTTACTCAGAAAATCCAGTATCGCTTTCTTGTCGGTCTCGCTTTTCGCGTACACCCCGGTCAAATCGTCTCCGGCGTCTTTGTACCCGATCGACCAAATTGCTAGATCTGATTTGACGTTGCGCTCCGCCAAACCCTTCACCGTCACGTACCGGTCGCCCAGCCGCGTTTCCTTGATCTGCGCGCCAAGAATCCAGCCACCCACAATCAGCCCTACCGCCAGCATCACTCCCAGCAGCGCAGTCCCGCTGCGCTGGGTTGAATTCGCACCGTCCATATGCTCGCGCCTCCTGGCCCGCTGGCTGCATTATGGCATTCGGCGGACCACTGCGGTGCGCAGGGCCGAATTCGAGTCATCGCGCTAATTCCAATCAATTTAGCGGCGCCGCACCAGTGACGGTAGGTCCGAATGCCTCTTACGGTTGTGGCCGCAATTCCGCACTGTGTCGAAATCGCCCCTTATTCATCGGCCCGCAACCCGCCAGTAACATCGCGCCGAAATCGTTTGATACTATCTCGTTACAAAACGCTATCGCGCCAACCACTGGCGCAAAGGAAGCAACCAATCATGCTGCCTCCAAAGCTCATTCTCGCTCCCATCGACTTCAGCGATCCCTCGCATGCCGCGATGAACGTGGCCGCCGACATGGCTTCGCGCTTCGGCGCCGACTTATTGCTGGTCCACGTGGTTCCGGCTATCCCCGACCTTCCCGTCGACGTGTCGATCCTGAAAGAACGTGCTTACGACGAAGGGCTCACCACGGAAGCCGCGCAGCGCCTGACCGATCTGGCAGCCACTCTCGCGCCCAGGAATATTAAGGTGCGCACCGAGCTCGGCAGCGCCAACGACGTCGGCATGGAACTGGTCCGTTCCGCCGAGCACAACAACGTTGATATGGTCGTCATCGCCACCCACGGCATGACCGGCTGGCGCAAATTTGCCTTCGGCTCAGTTGCGGAAATTGTGGTGAAGCAGGCGTCCTGTCCGGTCCTGCTTTTGCGCGCCGATCCCGCCGCACACGTAGACTCGGACGGGAAATCCGTTTCCGCTGCCTCCAGCTAGATTTTCAATAAGATTTTGGTGCGGAGTTGGTGCGGCGATTTCGCCTCTAGCGCAACGGATGAACGGCATTCAATTCCAGGTTTAGTTCCAATACATTCACCCGCGGCTCGCCCAAAAATCCCAGCTGGCGCCCCTCCGTGTGCTTTTGAACCAGCGCGCGAATTTCGCTCTCGCTCACCCGGCGTTCTTTGGCCACCCGCGGAACCTGAAACTCCGCCGACGCCGGAGAAATGTGCGGATCTAGGCCCGAACCCGAAGTGGTCACCATGTCCGCCGGAACTGCCGTCCCCGGATTCTCCGTCTCGGCGTGTTCCACGTCCGCCTTTACCCGCGTGATCAGCGCCGAATTCGTGGGCCCCAAATTCGAGGCTCCTCCGCTCGCGGCGTCCGGATCGTATCCCGCAGGACCCGCCGCCGACGGCCGCGAATGAAAATATCCCGGCGAACTGAACGGCTGCCCGATCAGGCTCGATCCCACCGCCGTCCCGCCCGCGCTGATCATTTCTCCGCTAGCCTGTCGTGGAAATATCCGTTGCGCCAGTGCCGTCGCCACCAGCGGATAAATGATACCCAGCAGCACCGTCGTGACCACCGTCATCCAGATTGAAATCAAGAAATTGCGTTTCATGTGTTCCTTATCCTTACGCCAGTCCGATATGCGTGATCAGCACGTCGATGATTTTGATTCCGATGAACGGCGCAATAATCCCGCCGAGCCCGTAGACCAGCAAATTTCGACGCAGCAGCGCTTCCGCGCCCAGCGGCCGGTATTTGACTCCGCGCAGCGCCAGCGGCACCAACGCAATAATGATTAACGCGTTGAAAATCACCGCCGAGAGAATCGCTGATTCCGGCGTCTTCAGGTTCATCACGTTCAGCACGCCCAGCTGCGGCAGGGCCGCCGCGAACATCGCCGGGATAATCGCGAAATATTTCGCCACGTCGTTCGCCACTGAAAACGTGGTCAGCGCGCCGCGCGTAATCAGCAATTGCTTTCCAATCTCGACAATCTCAATCAGCTTGGTGGGATTCGAATCCAGGTCCACCATGTTTCCCGCTTCTTTCGCCGCCTGCGTGCCGGCATTCATGGCCACGCCGACGTCCGCCTGCGCCAGCGCCGGCGCGTCATTGGTGCCGTCGCCGGTCATCGCCACCAGTTTGCCCTTGGCTTGCTCACTGCGAATCAGCGCCAGCTTGTCTTCCGGCCGCGCCTCGGCCAGAAAATCGTCGAGCCCCGCTTCGCGCGCAATCGCCGCCGCCGTCAACGGGTTATCGCCGGTGATCATCACCGTACGGATACCCATGGCGCGCAAATGCTCGAAGCGCTCGCGCATCCCGCCTTTGACGATATCCTTCAAGTGCACGATACCGAGCACCCGGCTGTCTTCGGCGACCAGCAGCGGAGTTGCGCCCGAATTCGCTACCCGTTCGATCGCTTCCTTAACCTCCGGTGGAATCGTCCCACCGGCTTCCTTCACATACTTGATGATTGCGTCCGGTGCGCCCTTGCGGATTTTGCGTCCGTCCATGTCCACGCCGGACATCCGCGTGGTCGCCGAGAAGGGAATGAACGTCGCCGCCGAAGCCGCCAGCTCTCTTCCGCGCAAACCATATTTCTCTTTGGCCAACACCACGATCGAACGCCCTTCCGGCGTTTCATCCGCCAGCGACGCGAGTTGCGCCGCGTCGGCCACTTCCGCATCGGTCACACCCGGCGCCGGAATAAATTCCGTCGCGTGCCGGTTGCCCAGCGTGATCGTTCCGGTCTTGTCTAGCAGCAACGTGTCCACGTCACCTGCCGCTTCTACCGCGCGCCCGGACATGGCCAGTACGTTCTTCTGCAGCACCCGGTCCATTCCGGCGATGCCAATCGCGGAGAGCAATCCGCCAATCGTCGTCGGGATCAGGCAGACCAGCAAAGCCACCAGCACAAACACCGACTGTGGCGCGCCGGAATAAATCGCCATGGGCTGCAGCGTAGCCACCGCCAGCAGAAAAATAATCGTCAGCCCGGCCAATAAAATATTCAGCGCGATCTCATTCGGCGTCTTCTGCCGCGACGCGCCTTCCACCAACTTGATCATCCGGTCCAGGAACGTTTCGCCCGGGTTCGAAGTGATGCGCACCTTGATTTCATCCGACAATACGCGCGTGCCGCCGGTCACTGCCGAGCGATCGCCGCCCGATTCGCGAATCACCGGCGCCGACTCTCCGGTGATCGCGGATTCGTCTACCGAGGCGACTCCCTCAATCACTTCGCCGTCCCCGGGAATAAATTCCGTCGCCGCCACCATCACCACGTCACCCAGCCGCAGCTTCGAACCCGGCACCGATTCGATCGAGCCATTCGCGCATACTCGCCGCGCAATAGTTTCCGACCTCGCCCGCCGCAGCGCTTCAGCCTGGGCCTTGCCGCGCCCCTCCGCCATGGCTTCCGCAAAATTCGCGAACAACACGGTGAACCACAGCCACACCGTAATTTGCAGCGAGAATCCGAATCCCTGGGAATGATGGATCAGCCCGCGCACCAGATCCACGGAGGTCAGCACCGCGCCGACCTCCACCACGAACATAACGGGGTTTTTCGCCAGTGTCCGCGGGTTCAACTTCACCAACGACGACCCCAGCGCCGGAACCACAATGTCCCGCCCCCAGCGCGATTTTTCACTCTTACTGCTTTTCGTGGAAGTGACCATGGTTTCTTAGAACACCTTTCCCGCATGCATCAGCAGATGCTCCAGGATTGCACCCAAACTCAGCGCCGGAAAAAACGTCAGCGCGCTGACAATTAGCACCACAAAAACCAGCAGGGAACTGAACAGTGGCGTGGTTACCGGAAAGGTTCCCGCGGATTCCGGCACGAATTTTTTGCGCGCCAGACTTCCCGCGATAGCCAGAATCGGTATCACCGCAAAAAATCGCCCAAACAGTGTCGCTAACCCGATCGTGGTGTTGTACCAAAGCGTGTTGCCGTTGAATCCGGCGAACGCCGATCCGTTGTTCCCGGTGCCGGACGTATACGCATACAAAACCTGCGACAGCCCGTGCGGCCCCGGATTCGAAATCGAAGGCGTGCCGAATTTCGCCGAAACCACCGAAATCGCCGTGAACGTCAGAATCACCAGCGGGAAAATCAGCACGGACAGCATGGCCATCTTCACGTCGTACGCTTCGATCTTTTTTCCCAGGTATTCCGGCGTCCTTCCGACCATCAATCCCGCGATGAACACCGAAAGAATCACGAACACAATCATTCCGTACAGCCCCGAACCCACGCCGCCAAACACCACCTCGCCCAGCATGATGTTCACCAGCGGCACCATGCCGCCCAGCGGCGTGAACGAATCGTGCATCGCATTCACCGCGCCACAGCTCGCGTCGGTCGTCACCGTTGCGTACAACGCGGAATTCGTGATGCCGAAGCGCACTTCCTTGCCTTCCATGTTTCCGCCGGGCTGTTGCGCGCTGGCGGTCTGGTCCACGCCGGGCAGTAGAGGATTCCCGCGCGCCTCCGCGGAATAGGCGCAAACCACGCCCGCGGTAAACAGCACGGCCATCGCGCCCCAGACCGCCCATCCGTGCTTCTGCGAACCTGTCATCCGCCCCAGCGTGTACGTCAGCCCCGCCGGAATCGCGAAGATCATCACCAGCTGCAGAAAATTTGTCAGCGGCGTGGGGTTTTCGTAAGGATGCGCGCTGTTGGCGTTGAAAAATCCGCCGCCGTTGGTTCCGAAAATCTTGATGGCTTCCTGCGAAGCCACCGGCCCCTGCGGGATCACTTGTTCCTTCACCACCTGCGTGGTCGTCTTGCCATCTGCACCAGTAACCTGCACCGTCTGCGCGTCAACCATTTCGGTGGTCACGTACGGCTTCAGGTTTTGAATCACGCCTTGCGACACAAACACCATGGAAATAACCAGGCACGCCGGCAGCAAAACCCAGAGCATCGTCCGCGTCATGTCCACCCAGAAATTCCCAATCGTGTCCTGCTCCCGTCGCGCGATGCCGCGAATCACTGCGATCGCCAGCGCGATGCCCACTGCCGCTGAAGTGAAGTTGTGATACGCCAGGCCGGCCATCTGCGTGAAGTAACTCATCGTGACTTCCGGCGTGTACGCTTGCCAGTTCGTATTGGTCGTAAACGAAGCCGCGGTATTGAACGCCAGGTCCGTCGCTACCGCGCCTAATTTTTGCGGATTCCAGGGCAGCCATTGCTGCACGCGCTCGATGGCGTACAGCACGATCATCGGCACCAGGCTGAAGCACAGCATCGCGAACGCGTACTCCGTCCAGCGCATTTCGTGCTGCTCGTCCACGCCGGTCAGTTTGTAAATCAGCCGTTCGATGGGTCGCCAGACCGGGTCTATGAACGTTTTTTTGCGGTCGTACACCCGGGACATAAAAACGCCGAGCGGTTTCGTGACCAGAAAAACCGCGGCAAAAAAAACAAAAATCTGCAGCCAGCCATTCGCTGTCATTTTTGCTAGAACCTCTCCGGCCACAGCAGCGCCGCGAACAAATACCCCAGCACCAGCACGCAAATTCCCAGCAAAACGATATTCCCGATCATTTCCGCTCCCCTACTTCAGGCGATCGCAGCCGCGCACGTAGGCCATCGCCACCGCGAAGAATCCAATCGTCACCAAAATAAAAACGATATCTTGCATCTTGCTCTCCGTAACGCGATCGATCCCGCTCAGTAGCCGCTTACAGCCAACGCGTCATGCTGTTCTAGAAAAAGAAGATGGCATCGCCAGCAAAAGTCAGCTGGTTCTTCTTGGTGCCCGGGCATCCCAACTGCAAACAGGGCGAATCGTACGCCGGGCGATCGTACGAATGGTCATAGCGCAATTCCGGCCGCAGCAGGATCGTGGTTCCAACCCAGTGGCCCCAACCAACCAAATGTTCGGAATACTGCGTCTTGGTCCCGGTGCGCTGGCCCTTGCTGTCGTTGACGTACTCGTTGCGAATCGAAATGTAATTCTTGGTGGAAAGCTCCTTCTCCACGTAGTTCAGCACCGCCCACTCCGGCGCGTAACAGGTCAGCTCCGTTGTACTGTTGCAATACGCTCCATTCGCGCCCACTTCCAGCAACGGTGCCGCCGCTGGATTGCGCACGTTGGGAACGTCTTTTTCCCACATGTACCAGGCTTCGGTATCGGTATGCAGCGAAGGATGTGTACGAAATTTGTGATACCAGGTCAGGTAAAAGGAATTCAAATTGTTGTAGGCATATTTCCCATCATTCAAGGCGTTGATCATCGGATACAGCGAGTCGTTCCCATCGTTCCACAGGTATTCCGCGCCGAAATTCAGGGTTGGTTTCGCATCCTTGGTGTTCCATGGCGGAGTTTCGCAGCCGGCCGAAATTCCGGCCTGCACCAGCCAGTGATCGTTCAACTTCACCGTTCCATTCATGCCGGTCTGGGTGTAGCAATCGGCGGTGTACAGGATGGAGTGGCTGTAGGTGTAGTTGTTCGGCGCCAGTTGCGCTTCGATGTCCGGCAACGAAATATAACGTCCGATGCGGACGTCCAGGCCCTGCGCCATCTGCCCCCAGTACAAATCCGCGTAGAACATAACCGGGTCATACCCGTATTCCAGATTTTTCCCCAGCAATTGGTTGCTGAAAATTCCCTTCGCGGTCGTAAACCGGTAGTCGAGCCCGTAGAGCTGCGCGATCCGAAATCCCCAATCGAAGTGATCCGTCTGCACCGTGTCCGGTTGCCGCTCGATATAGAGAACTTCCTGGTCGGGCTGAATCGAATTCGCGACCTCGTCATAGGCCACTGGATAGTTGGCGTAGCGGCTTTTGTCCGACGTGCTCACGTTGAATCCCGCGTCCAGCCAGCCGTAAATTTGAATTCCGCTGCGCTTCCAGGCGTCGCCGTGTGCACCGCTCCAGATCGCCTGCATCAACGGGCTCGATTGCGTCCATGGCGTTCCAATCGTAGGCGAACCGCCATACGGCCAATCGGAAAACGGAAATGGAGGATTGGTCACCGGAGCCGGGAACCCGCGTCGCGCCGGCGCGGGTTCGCTGGAACTGGCATTCGACGCCGGAGGATTCCAGTCTTGTTTGTAGGCATTAATCAACCGCGAGAAAAAATTGCCTTGCGCCGCGTTACCGTCACCGACTTGACCCGCGGAGTTCGAGGATTGTGAGCCGTTTCCCGGTTGTTGGCCCCAGACAATTTGCGGCACCAGGAACACCATGACTACCGCCGTAGCCTGCAATCCACGTGTATTCCTACCGGCCACAAAACCTCACTAGGTCCGCCTGAAGAAACTGACTGCCAATAAACGAAAGGGTCCTGCTACGCCTGATGTTTTGGAGTCTTATGCTCATCGGCTAACGAAACGATTCGACCAGCCGATTCAATACTCCGATTTCCGCAAATACGCCGACCAGCCCGCCGATCGCTACCCCCACCTGAATTAAGGTCTCGTGCCGCGCGTGCTTCGTGAACTTTCTGGGCGAGTCCAACTCCGACTCATTTTCCGCATCCATTCCCACCAGGTGGTCGCTCAAACGCTTTTCCAGCGCGCCAACTCGTTGGTGCTCGCGGTAGAGCTGCAAAAATACGTACCCGTAGAATCCCAGGACGAGAACACCGCCAATTGCGAACCCAGCGATAGCCAGCATGTTCGCCCTCCCCGGTCCCGCACCTTGCGCTCAATTCGGCCGGACCGCATGCATTTGGACCATACGTCCGCCCCCGTGAGGAAAGCATAAGGAAGCCGTAAGGGTTTCATAATGATTTGGGCCGCACGATGTTGTGAAGACTCAGAAGTTGTAAATCAAATCCATGCCGAAGAAGAGCTGGTTGCGGGCTCGTCCGTCGTTATAAGCCGCCAGATCTCAGGAGTGGTCAAAGCGAATTTCCGGCCGCAGCCTGCGCTGCACCGCTCCGGAGCGACGCCAAGGCGTCCGGTATTTTCTTCAGCGGATGGCGGATTACGACGATTCAGAATGCTCGTGAAGCCCACGGCGACGAGGATTACGATCGCCGGATCAATGGGATGCCGGTAGCGCAGAGACGGGTGCGTAGCGTAGTACAGCACCGGGTAGATCAAGGGAAGC
>Ga0302225_10002187_pt1 | contig 11826 bp, 7 predicted proteins | sample II_Palsa_E3_2_FD_193515 | JGI IMG/M metagenome (GOLD analysis project Ga0302225, IMG submission 193515) | Peat permafrost microbial communities from Stordalen Mire near Abisko, Sweden - II_Palsa_E3_2 | ecosystem: Environmental > Terrestrial > Soil > Palsa > Peat permafrost | place: Sweden...
CCTTCGCCTGGAGTTCACCCACGAGCAACGACTCGGCGATCCTCGTCACCCTGGCGCCGGGGGCGTACACGGCGCAGGTCTCGGGCGCGAGCGGCGACACCGGCGTCGCCCTGGTCGAGGTCTACGAAGTGCCTTAGGACCGCTTCACGTCGTTTCCGCCGATTCGGGCCATCCTAGTTCCTGATCCGCCACTGGATATCCACGTTTCCGAGATAAACGGAGGAGGAATAGGCTGTGCCGTCCATCAGCCAGACATACCGGTCCCCGGTTGTCGTGTTTTCGAAGACGATGTCCGGCTGACCCGCTCCGGTGAAGTCCTCGGTCGCCGCGATACGCCACTGCGTGCCCACGTTGCCCAGGAAAACCGACGATGAGAAGGCGGTGCCGCTCATCAGCCAGACGTAGCGGTCCCCGGTCGAAGTGTTCTCCCACACGATGTCAGGCTGGCCGTCGCCGTAGAAATCACCCGTGTCGGCGATTCGCCACTGCGTGGGCACGATGCCGAGCGAGACGCTCGATGCGTAGTTGGTGCCGTCCATGAGCCAGATCACCCGTTCGCCGGTCACCGTGTTGGTCCAGAGGATGTCGGGGGAGCCGTCGCCGTTGAAGTCGCCGACGGCGGCGACGGACCACTCGGTCGGGATCACGCCCAGCGACACGCCGGACACGAAGCTCGTGCCGTTCATGATCCAAATCACGACTTCACCGGTCGAGGTGTTCTGCCAGAGGATGTCCGGGTTGCCGTCGCCCGCGAAGTCGCCGGTCGCCGCCACCTGCCACTGCGTGGAGACGTTGCCGATGAAGACGCTGGAGGAAAGGCTGGTCCCGTTCATCAGCCAGACAAAGTGGTCGCCAGTCGCCGTGTTCTCCCAGAGGAGGTCCGGCTGGCCGTCGCCGTTGAAGTCGAGCTTTGCCAGCTCAACCGGCTGCACTCCCGACGGACCCAGCACCCAGTTCCCGGTGACGGTTCCGAGTGAAACCGTGCTCGCATGGACGGCGCCATTCATCACCCAGATCGTCCGCTCGTTGGTCTCGGCGTTGGTCATGAGCAGGTCCGGCGAGGTGCCGCCGGAGTAGTTGCCGACCGCCGAAATCCTCAGCTCGGCCGGTACAACCCCGAGCGATTCGGTGGAGCTGTAGGTCGTTCCATTCATGAGCCAGACCAGACGCTCGCCGTTTGTCGTGTTCGTGAAAAGGATGTCGGGCTGGCCGTCGCCGTTGAAGTCCGCGACCCCGGAGATGCTCAGATAGGTTGGCACCACGCCAAGCGAAACGCTCGAAATGTAGTCGGTTCCGTTCATCAGCCAGATCACCCGTTCGCCGGTCGTCGTGTCGGTCCAGAGGATGTCGGGCTGACCGCCCTCGCCAAAGGCGCCGACCCCGGAGATCGACCAGTTGGTCGCGACCACGCCGAGCGACACGCTCGATGAGAAGCTGTTTCCATTCATCAGCCAGATCACCCGCTCGCCGGTCGTGGTGTTGGTCCAGAGGATATCGGTATTGCCGTCGGTGTTGAAATCGCCGGTCCCGTCGATCTCCCAGTTGGTCGCAACCGCGCCGAGCGGGACACTGGACGCGTAGGTGGTGCCGCTCATCAGCCAGACCACGCGGTTGCCGCTCGCCGTGTCCGTCCAGTACAGCGACGAAGCCGGGGTCGGCGTGACCTCCCCGATGACCGTCACGCTGTTGCCGTCAAAGTTCGCGACGTAGGCCAGGTTCGTCACCGGGTCCACGGCGATCGCATACGGGAAGATTCCGACGGCCACGAAGGTGCTCCCATTCGTGGCCCCGTCGATCACCGAACCCGCCCCGTCCCCCTGGTTGGCGACGTAGATCGTGTCCGTCGCCGTGTCGACGGCGACCGCAGAGGGACCGGACAGCACGGCCACGGTCGTGGTCGCATTCGTGGCCCCGTCGATCACGGTCACGTTGTTGCTCTCCCGGTTGGCGACATAGACCGTGTTGGTGACCGGATTGATCGCGACTGCGTAGGGACCGCTTCCTGCGGCGACAGTGGCGGTCGCGTTGGTGGCCCCGTTGATCACCGTCACGTTGCCGCTCCCATTGTTGGCGACATAGACCGTGCTCGTCACCGAATTGACGGCGACGGCATAGGGGGTGGTGCCCACCGTCAGGGTGGCGGTTCCATTTGTGGCCCCGTTGATCACCGTCACATTGTCGCTCCCCTGATTGGCGACGTAGACCATGTTGGTCACCGGGTTGACCGCGATGGCAAAGGGATTGGTGCCCGCCGCCACGGTGGTGGTCGCATTTGTCGCCCCGTTGATCACCGTCACGTTGCCGCCCATCTCATTGGCTACGTAGATCGTGTTCGTCACCGAGTTGACCGCGATGGCATAGGGCTTTGAGCCGGCGGCGACGGTTGTCGTCGAATTGTTGCCCCCGGAGATCACCGTCACGTTTCCGCTCCCCGAGTTGGCGACGTAGATCGTGTTCGTCACCGGGTTGACCGCGATGGCGGCAGGAGTGGTTCCCACGGCCACGGTGCTGGTCGCGTTTGTGGCCCCGTTGATCACCGTGACTGAGCCGCTCGTCTGGTTGGCGACGTAGATCATGTTCGTCGCGGGGTCGACCGCGATGGCACAGGGATTGGTTCCCGCGGTCACGGTGGCGGTTACGTAGCTCGGGCCCCCACCCGCTATCACCGAGACGGAGGCCCCCGCCTCGTCGACGACGTAGATCGTGTCCGTCATCGTGTTGATCGCGATTGCCGAGGGGCCGGATAGCACGTTGACGGTGGTGGTCGCGTTCGTGGCCCCGTCGATCGCCGTCACGCTGTTGGCCTCCCTGTTGGCGACATATGCCGTGTTCGTCACCGGGTTGACCGCAACGGCATAAGGGCCGCTTCCCGCCGCGACGGTCGTCGCCGCATTCGTGGCCCCGTTGATCACCGTCACGTTGCCGCTCCCCTCGTTGGCGACGTACACCGTGTTCGTCGCCGTGTTGACGGCGACGGCATAGGGGGTCGTGCCGGCGGTCACGGTTGTGGTCGCATTGGTGGACCCGTCGATCACCGTCACGTTGTCGCTCGTCTCGTTGGCGACGTAGACCGTGTTTGTCGCCGGGTTTACCGCGATGCCGAAGGGGTTGGTGCCCGCCGACACGGTCGTGGTCGCATTCGTGGCCCCGTCGATCACCGTCACGCTGCTGCTACCCTCGTTGGCAACGTAGACCGTGTTCGTCAGCGTGTTGACGGCGATGGCATCGGGATTGGTCCCCACCGTCACGGTGGTGGTCGCGTTTGTGGAGCCATTGATCACCGTCACGCTGCCGCTACCTCCGTTGGCCACGTAGATCATGTTCGTCACCGCGTTGACCGCGATTGCAGACGGAGTCGTGCCCGCGGCCACGGCGGTGGTGGTGTTCGTGGCCCCGTTGATCACCGTCACGTTGTTGCTCGTCTCGTTGGCGACGTAGACCATGTTCGTCGCCGCATTCACCGCGACGGCGACGGGATTGGTTCCCACGGTCACCGTCGTGGTTCCATAGGTCACCCCGTTGATAACCGTCACGCTGTTGGCATCCAGGTTGGCGACGTAGGCCGTGTTCGTCACCTGGTTCTCGGCAATGGCCACGGGAAAAAGCCCAACGCCCACGATCTGCGCATGGGCGTTTGGCCCATGGGCTGCCGCAACAACAAGAACGATAGCCGTGACAAAATGAGGGAAGCGACCGCCGGCACCCCGCAGCACCTCCCGGAAGGTGTTCATCGGGCGGCGCCCATGCCGGATGCGAACGGTCATAGCCAATTCGACAAAGAAGCCGGCAAACGGGAACTCAAGGTTCCAATTGTCATGGGACGATTAAAACCACCAGCAACCTACCGTCCCGCCGCATCTTCCAGCTTCCAGATCCTCGCGCTGAATTCCCCGTAGTGGGGCTTCCCGGCCGGAATCTCGGAAACCATGCGGTATTCCTGCGCAAAGCCTGGAAGCACGCTCTCAATGGCGTAGTCCGCGTATCGGTTGGTCTCGACGACGATGTCCGGCAGGTTGCGGGGCCCATGCCCGCGCAGCTTCGCACGAAAATCCGCGTTTTCCATCTGGCAGACGCGGAGATCGAGGATTGCGGGATTCCATATGCGCAGGCCGCTCAGCGGATACAGCACCAGGGGCCAACCCGCCACCACCAGCGAATCGCTGGGGTGCGATGCCCGTCGTATTTCGCGCGCGGTGGAAAGATAGAAGCTTTCGTCGACCACGGGGTCGTCCCACCGGCCGCGCATCGCCGCCCGATAGTGCACGGCCAATGCATGGGCGCCCCGATAGTTGGCAACGAGGGCCTGGAAGGAGGGATGGGCTTTCCAGCTGATGAATCCCGCGCATGCAATCGAGAACGCCACGAACCGCCATGAGGCGGCAAACCCGTAGCGGCTCTCGAAGAACCCCAGTCCTGCGGCCGCAAAAATCGATAATCCAAAGAGAGCGTAGCTCAAGTGATAGGGGAAACCCAATTTGATGAAAAACTCCGGAAGCGATGCGAAAGCCAACAGGAGGCCCAATGCGCCGATCACCAGCGCCCGTTGGGACCGTGGCGTCGCCGGCGACTCGCGGAGCGCCATCATGATCGCGGCAAGCCCCACGACGCAGAGCGGAACCAGCTCCCACAGGAGCACCTGCAGGCTGAGACCCGCCACCATCGCGTGTTGATTTGACGTGTTGGTGACCTTTTCCATGGCCCCGTACATGGACCCCAGGTGATGGTAGCCATCCAGGATTGCGCCAAGTTGAGTGCCAGCTCCTCCCCTCGAAAGGCAGACGGCGAGGACTGCCGCGCCTGCGGAAAGGCAACCGCCCGAGATCGCGGCCCCCAAGGGCTTGGCCCCGGCGACGTACCACACCGTCGCGAGGACTGGCAGCGTGTACACCACAAACGTCTCGCGGGCGGCACAGGCCAAGCCCAGGCCTATGCCGACGCCGATCCAGTATCCCATGCCACCTGCGTTCTTGGACCAACCCTTGATCAGGCACGTTAGCGCGAAGGTAAGGAAGAGGAATGCCAGGAAGGCCGGATTCTTGAATCCCGCGTTGATGAAAAGCGGCGCATTGAGGCAGACGGCCGAGGCTGCCGCGCAGACGAACGCAGAGCAGCAGGAAGCGATCCGCACCAACAGGAAAAAATGCGCGAGCGTGAAAAGGCTCGCGACCAGCATATCGACCACCCTCGCGGCAATGAGGGGATTCGGCGCATGGGTGATCCAGGGTGCGAGCAGGCTGGGATAAAAGGCCAGCGTGCTGACCGGTGCGAAGTCGGGCACCGAGCCGGCGTGCATGGAGTGGATGGCGAACGCGGAGGCCAGATAGGCCCCTTCGTCGGTATAGGGAGGCAGCGTCAGTATGCTTGATCTCAGCATGATCACGAGGCCGACGAGCGCCGTCGCCAGGAGGCCGTTCAGCGCCGTGCTGCCAAGCCTCGTCCCCGCTGCATTTTCCAGGCGATGCATGGAATCGGGACTTGAAGCGATCCTCAAGGGACCCGGATCACCCTCGCCGGGAAAGGCGGATCATCGGGCGAACAGGCATGCTGGCGCCGGGAATGGGGGAATCTCACCAGGCACGGGCGAGGCTAGTTCCTGATCTGCCACTGCGTGCCTATGTTGCCTATGAAGACGGAGGATGAGAATGCGGTGCCGTTCATCAGCCAGACATAGCGGTCGCCGGTCGAGGTGTTCTCAAACACCAGGTCCGGCTGCCCGGCGCCCGTGAAGTCCTCGGTGGCCGCGATGCGCCACTGCGTGCCCACGTTGCCGATGAAGACCGAGGAGGAGAAGGCGGTTCCGTTCATCAGCCAGACGTAGCGGTCCCCGGTCGAGGTGTTTTCCCACACGATGTCGGGCTGGCCGGTTCCCAGGAAATCGCCGGTGTCGGCGATTCGCCACTGCGTTCCCATGGTGCCGAGCGAGACGCTCGACGAGAAGCTGGTTCCGTTCATCCGCCAGATCAGTCGCTGGCCGGTTGCCGTGTTGCTCCAGAGGATGTCCGGGGAGCCGTCACCGTTGAAATCGCCGACCGCGGAGATCGACCACTGGGTCGGCACGATCCCGAGCGACACGGTGGAAACGTAGGTCGTGCCGTCCATCACCCAGATCACGCATTCGCCGGTCGTCGTGTTCTGCCAGACGATGTCGGGGCTGCCTTCGCCGCTGAAGTCCCCGGTCGCGACGACCTGCCATTGGGTGGAGACATTCCCGATGAAGACGCTCGAGGAAAAGCTGGTTCCGTTCATCAGCCAGACAAAGTGGTCGCCGGTGGTGGTGTTCTCGAAAAGGATGTCCGGCTGGCCGTAGCCGTTGAAGTCGAGTTTTGCCAGCTCAACCGGCTGCAATCCCGACTGGCCCAGCACCCAGTTGGAGGTGACGATTCCCAGCGAAGCCGTGCTCGCGAACCCGGCGCCGCTCGGCTCCCAGATCGTGCGCTCGCCCGTCTCGGCGTTGGTCATGACCAGGTCCGGCGCGGCGGCGGGGCCATTGTTGCCGACCGCCGAGACCCGGAACTCCGCGGGAATGATCCCGATCGACTGATCTGAGACGTGGGTGACACCGTTCATGATCCAGACCAGCCCCTCGCCGGTCGTCGTATTCCTGAACAGGATGTCCGGAAGGCCGTCGCCGTTGAAGTCGGCGACCCCGCAGATCGACCAGTACGTCGGGACAACGCCGAGCGACACACTCGAGGAAAAGGCGGTACCGTTCATCAGCCAGATCACGCGCTCGCCTGTCGCCGTGTTGGTCCAAAGGATGTCGGGGTAGCCATCGCCGTTAAAGTCGCCGACGCCGGAGATTATCCAGTTGGTGGCGACGGTGCCAAGCGACACGCTGGAAACGAAGGAGCTGCCGTTCATGAGCCAGATAAGGCGTCCTCCGGTCGTCGTGTTGGTCCATAGGATGTCGGTCTGCCCGTTGAGGGTGAAGTCGCCAGCGCCGTCGATTTCCCAGTTGCTCGCGACGTTGCCGAGCGGCGCGCTGGAGCTGTAGGTGGTGCCGTTCATCAGCCAGATCACCCGGTGCCGGTCGACGTATCCGACCAGTACACGTTCGAATTCGATATGTTCACCACCTGGTTGAGCGTCGGTGAGAAGCTCGTATTGAAGTCTCCGTCCGATGCCGCGTACTCCACCTTGACGAAGTTGAGGCCCAGCGACAAACCATCATCGATGGCAAATGTCGCCTGTCCGCTGCCATTGAGGGCCACGGCGGATCCCAATGAAGCGTCGTTCACAAAGAGTTGCACCTCCCCTGCCGGCACTGCCGTCGACGGGAAAACGGCCGCCACGGTCACGGTGAAAGTCACGGATTGCCCAGAGGCCGAGGGATTTGCCGAGGAGCTCAGCGTTGTCGCGGTCGATGCCTGAAGCACCGAAAGGTTGGACGCCGACGAGGAGCTGCCCGCGAAGGAGCTCGAGTTCGAGGTATAGACTGCAGAGATGGAATAGGGCGCCCCTTGCGCCGGCAGTGTATTGGTGGTCAATGTCGCCTGCCCGCTGCCGTCCAACGTAATCGGGGTTCCTATGCTGCCGAACTGCACGGACCCCGTCGGCACCGATTCGGAAGGGGGCGACGTGACCACGGTCGCGGTAAGGGTCACGTTCTGTCCATAGACGACCGGGTTGACCGAAAGCGATAGCGTCGTCACCGTGGATGTCGCGCCGCCCCTGTCGGGAGCGTCAGGTTGGACGGCCGCCGGTGCGCTGCGCGCCGGCAGCCCCGCCGTCAGAAGAACCAACGCAAGGGTGAGCGGTGGGAAGGAGCGGGCCATGATCGTGGATTGGGCATGTTGGAATGCGCCAAGGCAAGGTTGAAGGGGGCGCCAATCCCATTCAACGGCGCCGGCATCCAGGGGTCCGGAAACCCGGGTTGCCGTGGTTGGCCGCGCGGCTAGCTACCATCAGCTACAGCTAGGGGCATGTGGTAATGAATGCTCCAAGGTACCATAAGGGATCATTGCTTCGATTTCTCGACCCTCCATTCGCGTGATAGCGGAATTTCCCTCGGGTTGTCTGCCATATTCCACTCGGGGACACCGTGCGCCTGACCCAATTTCCGGCTCCGGCGCGCCGCGCGAGACGTTTGCTCGGCAACGGAACACAGGGATTTGATCGCCTATGCGACTTGCGCAGAAGTTGCCCAAACCTGAGTGTCGGGCGTCACCCACAACGACAAGCTGGCGGGAGACGCGCCGTCTGTTGCCCGAGTCGGCCTGGATCGAGCCTTGGTGCCTTCCGGCGCGGCGGGAGCTGTGAACGGTCGCTAAAGGGCCTGGCAATCCGTCACCAGCGCATCCTCATGTTCGGTTTGCCGGATTGGAAATCCAGTTGAACAGGCCGTCGACGTCCTGCGTGAAATACGGGCCGACAACCACGGAGTTGCTGCCGTCGCTGCGGAGGTGGCTCTGGAGGCCGTTCGCGTACTCGGGCGGAGAGCCGTTGTAGGCGGTGATCCACGGTCCGCCACTGCTGCCGTGCTGCATGTAGTCGTTGTTCAGACCGATGGTGCCCGAATCGTCGCCGTTGGTGAGGGTTCCGATCGCCGAATCCATGGCGTTCCCGTTGTAAGGCGGATTGGGGGTCCCGGGATAACCCACCGCATCCCAGGTGCGGCCGGAAGTCGAGGCGTTCCACAGCATGCCCAGCCACCCCGCATTGTTGCCCGGGTTGTTGTCGACCCAGATCATCCCATAGTCGTAGGCGAAGTTTGTGTTGTTCACCCAGGCCGTCCACGCCGCCTCGTAGGAGTAGGAGAAGCTGATCCCGGGCAGCAGCGGATACGAAGGATAGAAAACGACGTTTTCGGACCAGACGCCGGTATAGAACACGCAGTGCCCGGCGGTAAGCAGAACGTTCTGTGAAACAACCGAGGCCGACCCTGAAAAGCCGTTCCCGTTCTGGGTGAAAAACAGCCTACCGCAGCAGTTGAAGGGATACGTCAGGGGCTTTGAGACCGGGTAGTCGGTCCTTGCCGGTCCGCCTCCGCCAGCGGGGCCGCCCGTGGGCATGAAAGCCCGGCTTTCCGACGTTCTGGGGCGCCTCGATGAGCGCACCTCCCCCTTTGGGCCGCTGGGGGAGCGGAAAGGGCTTGGCTGCGGCCCGCCGCTCGGGAGTCCAATATTCGAGAGCCGCCGACTCCTTCGTCTTGCCAGGCGAGACGGGCTTGGAACCTATGACGATGTTTTTTTCTGTAGGGGGCATGGGGGGTCGATCCTTTCGGGTTTTATTTTGTCCCGGCTTTGCCGGGTACGCGTCTATCGGCTAACATGCATGCTTGGGAGAATGCGGCCGCCGGGGATGTTCGTCGTGATTGCGGGCGTCGTTATCGGCGCCGCAGCGGGCGACGCACCCCCTTCATTGGACGCGGCAACCGGCCGCTCGAACAGAATAATTACGCTAAAACGCGTAGTATGGACATATATCCTACTCCCAAATCGCCGGGGCAAAAGTCCCATACACATCCGAGACACTATCCAGCGGACTTTTCCTCCGCTGGCGTCGTTACACTGAGCACAAAGGGTCAGACCACCCTAGCTACAGTACATGCCAGATCCAACGGGGGCGTGGCCCTTGCCGAAGCCATAAAGATGCGCTTCGCAAATGCAATTCCCCAACCTAGGTTAGATGCATCCGACTTACTGCCACGCTTGCGCACCTGCACATATATACTCGTCCGATCAGGTTAATGGTGTGTCTCCTTAGCGGGATCAAATTCAAGATTACGAGAGCCGGAAGGATTAAGATAGAGATTTATCTTTATCGCTCCATCACCTGGCGGCTTTGGCTGTATTTCTGTCTCGATACTGGCATATTCCTTGCCGTCCGCAAGCCGGATGTAATAATTGGCTTTATTATTATTCTGGTAATTGGGATCGCCTACTTGATTCCGAACCACAATCTCGCTCTGATATCCTCCCTTTGGTGCCTCCAACATGAATTCGTCGTGAGATTCTACAAGTCCGCCAGCACCCATGGCACGCAAGGTGACTGCCCAATCGAAGTTGCCCGCACTATTCGCCGGGCCCCTATTGAGGCTGATCATTATGTCTCCGGTCGGCACTCCACCCGTCGTCTTTCTCCCAGACGACAAATTAACGTACTGAGGCGTGCCATCTGCCCTTAGCAGATATCGATTCCTGCGAACAGTAAGCGCTTCAGCATTACCCTTCGCTTGAATGCGGAAAATCACCGGCTTATTCACATCGGGCTGATAGAAATTTGGGTCTGAGAATTCCGCATATTCAAAACCGAAAGGATTCTTCTTCGAGCTATAATAGCCCGTCTTCTCCACAGTAACGCCCAGGAATTTACCAACGACACCGGTGAGAGAAAAGCGGCCCGCCGAATCGCTCAGCGCCACGGATTGGGTCGTGCCAGCGGCTGACAGGTCGTTCCGAGCAAACTTTACCGTGACATCAGCAACCGGGCGTTCATTTTCATCCACCACCTGTCCGTAAAACTCGATGGCCATTTTCCCCTTCCAATCAGGATCGGTTTGCTGCCGCTGGTTATATACCGCCCATCTCGGATCATTGAGATCTGTCGCTCTCCCGCCAGACCACCTTTCATAGGTACCGAATCCTGAAGATACACCAGCTGAACCAGCGCCTTGCGCCGGCGGTCTTAACGATGAGAATGCCAGGACGCCAGCAAGCATTAAATACTGTTTCATTGTGGTTCTATAATATTGAATAATTCTTCGTAGAAACTCTGTAATTGTTGGATGTCTCTCGTAAATTCCCCACTGTGATCGGCTCGGGTGGCCAAGAGATTCGTCGGCGATCCCGGGCCAAGGTCGACCTCAGTGTACACGATGCCCTGAATTCCGGCGACCGCTCCCGCGGCCTTGGAACGCGAACGCGCGACGAAGGACATAGATTCATAGAAGGTAGATGTAAGCCGAAGCCAGCCCAAGTCGATGGCGTTCTTATAATGGTCCAATTGCCCTACATTGGGCCCAAATTCGTTTCCTGATTGATCGAGCGCCGGCATATAAGTATACTCTGAAAACCCCTTAGCTGGCTGCGTTCCCGGCCACCTCAGCAGGTCTGGCTTGTTGATCTCTTGGTTCCCTTCCCATGCGTTAAGCGGTCCTGTCGCAAGCGCGTAATCTACCGCGTTATAGAAATTGAAAACCTTGGCTCCTCCGGAAGTGCCGACGAAGCCCCGGTAGCCCAAGTTGCTCGAAGAGTCCGGCGTCGGGTTATTCGCCTCGGCATTCCACATGGGAGGATAGCCATTGATGCTCGTAGGATCGCTCTTCCCACCGGTTGTATCAAAGCAGCCGGCCGGAATCGCACCCTGCAGCATAATGATATTACTTGCGGCCATACCGAGTTGAATGGCCGACCCAACGACCGTATTGCCTAAACTATGGGCAGCTACATTCACGGTATATCCGTTCGGAATATTTGTACTCGAGACGAAGTCGCGAAGCCCTTTACCCCACGTCCAAGCCTCCCATTCGTTCAAATTGTATTGCGCTGGCACGCTGCCATTGAAAAGCCCTACCAATGTTTCCCATCTGAAGGAAATGAAACGGCCATTGAAGCCCTGCCACCATAGCCGCTTGAACCGGGATTTCCCATTTGAGTTCATGTTTTGAGCGGGTTCTGGGCTCGGTCGGGGTAAAGGTGTATGTATTTACTCGGTCTATGTTTGATCAGCAAGTTTCCAGTGCTTTGGGGAGACGTTAATACGCAGATTCTGCCATTTTGACCCGCCGCCGGACCAAAATGCGACGAAGGCGTCGGCAGTAAAAGACACCACTCCTACGGCGCTTGGCGCTGAATTCTGCGGATGCGGGAGATAGATCATCCGGGA
>Ga0302225_10002211_pt1 | contig 11728 bp, 11 predicted proteins | sample II_Palsa_E3_2_FD_193515 | JGI IMG/M metagenome (GOLD analysis project Ga0302225, IMG submission 193515) | Peat permafrost microbial communities from Stordalen Mire near Abisko, Sweden - II_Palsa_E3_2 | ecosystem: Environmental > Terrestrial > Soil > Palsa > Peat permafrost | place: Sweden...
TGCTCCTCCCCTCGCTAAATGCGCTCAGGGCAGGCCGGATGACAATGCTCGCCGGATTGTCATTTGACGGATTCGTCGAACTCTTTCATCCAGTTTTTCTTTTTGAGGACTTCGCGGGCTTTGGCGCCGTCGGGCGGGCCGACGATGCCGTCCTTTTCCATGAGATCGATGAGGCGCGCGGCGCGTCCATAGCCGATGCGCAGGCGGCGCTGCAGCGTGGAGGTGGAGGCGCGGCCCATTTCGCAGACCACGCGGACGGCGTCCTGGTAAAGCTCGTCGTCAACTTCTTCGCCGCCTTCTGCGGCATCGCCACCAAGGCTCGCGGCATTTTCATCGCGCGGCGGCTTGAGGAGTTCTTCGTTGTAAATGGCCTTGGCCTGCTCGCGCCAGAAATCGCAGACGGCGATTACTTCCGATTCGTGGACGTAGGGGCCGTGAATGCGATGCAGGCGCGAAGATCCGGCGGGCAGGTAGAGCATGTCGCCCTTGCCGAGGAGCGATTCCGAGCCGTTGGAATCGAGAATGGTGCGTGAATCGACTTTGCTGGCGACGCGGAAAGAAATGCGCGCGGGGAAATTCGCCTTGATTAGGCCGGTGATGACGTCCACCGAAGGGCGCTGCGTGGCGAGAATCAAATGGATGCCGACGGCGCGGGCCATCTGCGCCAGGCGCGTGATGGATTCTTCCACGCCATTCGTATCCACCATCATGAGGTCGGCGAGTTCGTCGATGACGATCACGAGGTAGGGCAGCGGCTTGTGTTCTTCTTCATCCACGTTCTCGAAGAGCGAAAGCGACTGGCCCTTTTCGAATGTGCGGTTGTACTGGTCAATGTTGCGCACGCCGCGCTGCGCGAGAAGCTTCAGGCGGCGTTCCATTTCGCGGGTGGCGTTGCGCATGACGTTGGCGGCGACTTTCGGATTGGTGACCACCGGGGTGTAAAGGTGCGGAATGTCGGCGTAGAGGCCGAGCTCGAGCTGCTTGGGATCGATGAGCACGAGCTTTAGTTCATCGGGCGTGGCTTTGTAAAGCATGCCCATTAGCAGGGAATTGATGAACACGCTCTTGCCCGTGCCGGTGGAGCCGGCGATGAGCAAGTGGGGCATTTGCGTTAGGTCGGCGGCGCGGATGCGGCCGATTAAATCTTTGCCGAAGGGCAGAGTAAGTTTCGAAGGCGAGTGGCTGAATTCGGGGGATTCGACCACGTCGCGCAGTGCGATCGTTTCGCGATGCACGTTGGGCACTTCGATGCCGACGGTGGATTTTCCAGGGATACGTTCGATCAGGATCGATTCCGCGCGGAGGGCCAGGCACAAATCGTCGCCCAGGCCGGCGATGCGGCTGTATTTGATGCCGGCTTCGGGCTTGAGTTCGAAGGTGGTGACTACCGGACCAGGGTTGATTTGCGTCACGTGCCCGGCGACATCGAATTCAGCGCATTTCTGTTCGATGGCGCGGGCGCAGGCTTTCAGCTCGGACTCGTCCATTTTTTCGCCGCGCTCGGCCAGGCGGAGCAAGCCCGGGGAGGGAAGCTTATAGCTTGTTTTTCCGCGTGCGATTTTCGGATCGGGTGAGGATTTCTTGGGAGGCTCGGCCTTCTCGAGTTCGTGAAACTTGATTACCGTGGGAGCAGGAGAGCGGCGCGCTTCGGCTTCTCCATCCTCAACGTCCTCCTCTTCTTCCGCTTCTTCTGCGGCGAGTTCTTTGGTGGAGACGCGCTGCTGGGCTACTGGCGGGCGGCCCGCGATTTTGATTTCTTCGACGCGTTTGCGCAGGCGCGTGGATTCACGCTCCTCGCGCCAGGCGCTGATTTTGGCCATGGTCTTGCCGAAGAGGCTTTCGGGCGAGATGGGCGCTTTCAGCCAGGAAGCAGCGGTGCGCAGCGAAAAACTTGTGGTGAGAAACAGCGCGGTGAGAATCATGGCGATGGAGACGAGATTGCCGCCCAAGGGATTGAGAGCCGCGCGCAGGCCCTGGGCCAGGAGCGTGCCGAGCAATCCGCCGGCAGGGAGCGCGCCGCGAACTTCGGGCATGTGCGCGAGCGACATTTCGGCGGAGAGCGAAACGAGCAGCATGGAAAAGCCGACAAGCTTCGCGATCGGTGCGTCGATTAATTGACTGCGAAACCAGCGCATGGCCACCAGGAACATTCCCACCGGAAACAGGAAAGCGCTGAAGCCGCAGAACTGGAAAAGCAAATCGGCCATGTGCGCACCGACGGGGCCGATCCAGTTTCTGGCCGGGCCGGTTCCGGGCGGCGCGGCGGAGACGTTGAACGACGCGTCATGCGGGGAATAGGAAAGCAAGCTCAGCGCGAGCAGAACAGCGAGGCTGAGGCCGACAAATCCGATGAGCTCGTTGAAACGCTTATTTTCGGTGGGCGTGAGAATGCGCACAAACTTCTCCTTTTACCCTGAGGCACGCGCAAGGCGGGACTCGAGGGACAGCTAAATGGGGAAGGCTCCCGCGTGAAACCTAGGGCGCGCGGGCGCTATCGCGCGGAGCCCAGAGGGAGGAACGCGAGCAACAGGATGACTATACCAAACAAGATCCGGTAGTAAATAAAGATCTTGAGCGTGCGTGTTTGCAAGTAGTGCAAGAAGAAGGCGATGACCAGATAGCCCACGACAGCCGATACCAGCACGCTCGTGACGATGGTGGAGAGCGGCATATCGAGCGCGCCGGAGCGCTGCATCTTGAGGAGCTTGGGTACTTCCTTAGCGGCGGCGCCTGCGATCAACGGCGTGGACAACAGAAAAGAGAAGCGGGCGGCGGCTTCACGCGTCATGCCGCGGAATAAGCCCGCGGTGATGGTGATGCCGGAGCGCGAAACGCCGGGGAAAAGCGCGAGGGCTTGCGCCGTGCCGATGGCCATGGAATCGCCGAGCGAAACCTGCTCGATGTGGCGGTCCATGCGCGCCACATATTCGGCGTACCACATCAAGAGGGCGATGGCGATCATGGCGCAGGCAATGGGGACCGGGTTGCGCAGGTGTTCCTCGATATATTTCTCGAAGAAGAATCCGACCAGGCCGCCGGGAATCGTTCCGGCGACGAGATACCAGAACATGCGGCGATTTTGCAGGACCATATTCTCGCTGGCGCGCTGGGGATAGTGGAAGCCGAGGCCGCAGAGCGTGAGCTGAATCCATTCGCGGATAAAAAAGAGGAGCACGGCCATGAGCGTGCCGAGGTGCAGAGCCACGTCGAAGGCCAGGCCGGGGTCGGGCCAATGAAGCAATTGCGGAATCAGAATGAGGTGCGCGGAGCTGCTGATGGGCAAGAACTCAGTCAAGCCCTGAACGATTGCCAGCACGATCGCTTGCCAAAGTAACATTGCTATCTGCTCTCTTTCGCCGCTGCGGCTGCTGGTGCGATGGCTTTGGTCATGGCAAAGGCGTCGCGGCCGCCGGGATAATAGTTCTTCCTTACGCCGCGGCTACGATATCCGTGCTTGCGCCAGAAGGCAATCGCGGATTGGTTGTCTGTTGCGGTTTCGAGAGCTACTTCGCGGACGCCGTTCTCGGCGAGCCGGCGCTCGACTTCATTCAGGATTGCGGTTGCGGCACCCTGCCTGCGGAATTTTTCGAGGACATCAATGGTGACGATGTAGCCGAGGCGGTCGCGATGCGCGCTGATGCAGAAGCCCGCGATTTCGGCATTGGCTTCGGCGACGATGCATTCGGCTCCGGAGAAGCGCAGATAGGTGCGCAGTTCGCGCTTGGAGTAGGCGATCTCCGGCTCGTAGCAGGCCTGATCGATCTCATAGAGCGTTTCGAAGTCGTCCGGGTTGTAGGTGCGCAGCGTGAATTTCACAGCGAAGATCTACACTTCCAGAATCACGGGAAGGATGAGAGGGCGTTTGGAGGTCTGTTTGTTGAGAAAGCGCTTCAGGTCGGCGCGGATTTTTTCCTTGATCACGTTCCAATCCGTTTTTTCTTCCTGGCTGGATTGCTCGACGGTGCGGAGAATGACTTCGCGAGCTTGCGCGAGGATTTCGGCGCCGTCTTCGGAGGGCAGGAAGCCGCGCTGGACGATTTCAGGAGCGCTCTCCATGCGGCCGGTGTGCTTGTCGATGGCGATGATGGTGACGACCACGCCGTCTTCGGCGAGGTGGCGGCGATCGCGAATCACAACTTCTTCGATTTCCTCGAGCGAGCCGGAATCCACGCAAACGCGGCCGGCGGTGATGGGTTCGCGGCGGTGCGCGCCGCCATCGGGAGTGAACTCGATGGGCTGGCCGCTCTCGATGAGAAAAATCTGGCTGCCCACCGCGCCCAGCTGTTCCGCGAGAGCGGCATGGCGGAAGAGCTGGCGGTATTCACCGTGAACGGGAATGAAATACTTCGGCTTCACCAGCTGCAACAGAATTTTCATTTCTTCCTGGCTGGCGTGGCCGGAAACGTGGATGGGGGCGGAGCGTCCGCCTTCGTAATAGACCAGCACGCGGCGGCGGAACAGGTGATCGATCATGCGGAAGATATTCTTTTCGTTTCCGGGAATGATGCGGGCAGAGAGGATGACGGTGTCATTTTCCTCGATGGACATCAGGCGGTGATTATCCACGGCGATACGCGAGAGAGCGGAGAGCGGCTCGGCCTGCGTTCCGCTGGCCAGAACGACGAGCTTTTGCGCATCAAAGCCCTTGATGTCCTGCGGGCGCACCACGCTGCCATCGGGAATGCGCAGCTTGCCGAGTTCGTGGGCGATCTCGATGTTGTTGACCATGCTGCGGCCGACGATGCCGACTTTGCGGCCGACCATGCGCGCTATGTCGATTACTTGCTGAATGCGATGCACTGAGCTCGAGAAGCAGGAGACGACAACTTTCTTGGGCGCGGCGCGGAATAATTCCTCGAGGCGCACGGTGACGGCGCGTTCGGATGGCGTGAATCCGGGGCGCTCGACGTTGGTGCTGTCGCTGAAGAGGGCGAGCACGCCTTCTTGCCCGTAGCGCGCGAAGGCGTGCAGGTCAAAGGGCTTGCCGTCCACGGGTGTGGGGTCGATTTTGAAATCGCCGGTGTGAATGATGACGCCCACCGGAGTGCGCACGGCGAGAGCCACGCAATCGACGGTGCTGTGGGTGACGTGCAAGTACTCGATGGTGAATGCGCCGATGGTGGTGACGTCCCCGGCAGCGACTTCCTTCAGCTTGGCGCTTTCGAGCAGGCCGTGCTCTTCGAGCTTCTTGCGGACGATTGCGAGGGCGAATTGCGTTCCGTAGATGGGAACGTTGAGGTCCGGAAGAATGTAGGGAATGGCGCCGATGTGGTCTTCGTGCGCGTGCGTCAGGACGATGGCCTTGACCATGCGCTTGTGCTGCTTGAGGTAGGTGGTGTCCGGGATGACGATGTCCACGCCGAGCAATTCCTGCTCGGGGAACATGAGGCCGGCATCAATGACAATGATTTCATCGCCGAAGCGGAGGGCGAGCATGTTCATGCCGAACTCGCCAAGTCCGCCGAGCGGAATGGCCCACAAAGATGTCTGGCTCAATTTATTTCACTAGTCCGATCTGCCGCCGGCGAACAACCGGGCAATCGCAACCAGCACGATAGCGCCCACGGTTGCCGCGGCCAGGCTTCCCCAAAATCCAAAGGCCACAATTCCAAGATGCTCAAAAATCCAGCCGCCGACAACGGCTCCAATGAGCCCGAGAACGATGTCAACCACGCAGCCGAACCCCTTGCCGCGCGCGACGGTGCCGGCGATCCAACCGGCGAGCAGGCCGATGATGATCCACCACAAAATACCGTGGGTCTCGACGTAAACGATTACGTCACGCTGCGAGGTCTGGTGCTGCACGAATAAAAACCACATCACCGACGCGATCATTAGAGCATCCTCCGTATTTTATGACTGGCAGAAAACATATCCCAGGGTCTTATAAACAAGTTTGGCGGCGAGGAAGTCCGCGGCGTGATAACCGGGGCGCGGCGCAAGTTCCGTGACATCCATGGCCACAATCTTTTTGTGGTCGGCCACGGCGCGCACGAGCGAGGTGACCTGGTGCCAATCGAGCCCGCCGGGTTCCGGTGCGACGGTGGATGGAACGATGGACGAGTCGAAACCGTCGAGATTGATGGTGAGATATACGCGCGGCCCCAAATCTTCGAGAACCTTCGCAATCCAGGTTTTCACCGGGGCGCGGACGATGTCCTTGGCCCAATACACTTTGGTGGGCAGCTGCGGCATTATTTTGGCTTCGCCCGCGGAAAGCGCGCGCAATCCCACCTGCACGGCGGGACAAAGCTCGACCACGCGGCGCATGGCGCAGGCGTGGCTGGCGGGGTTGCCTTGATATTCGTCGCGCATTTCGGCGTGCGCGCCGATGTGCAGCACGCAAAGGTCCTTGAATTTTTTCTTGGTGGCGGAGACGAGCGGGGGAGTGAGGCCGTGTTCGCCGCCAAGAGCGACGGTGAACTTGCCGTCGTCAAGAAGCGCGAGTTGCGCGGTGAAGAGTTCGGTCATCACTTCGTTCAGCGTTCCATCCTGGGTATCAATGGGTGGCTGGGTGCAAATTCCGATTTCCTTATGCGGCTCGGTTTGAAGCTCCTCGTCGTACAGCTCCATATGTCGGCTGGCAGCGATGATGGCGGCCGGGCCATTGCGAGTTCCACGTTCGTAGGTGGTGGTGCGCTCGAGCGGAACGGGGAAAATAACCGCGCGTGAGGTGGCGTAACTGGAATGTTCCTCGGTCAGGCCGCCAAAATTGTCGGGCGGCATGGGGGTGTATCGGGACATGTTCGATTCGATCTCCTGTACCGGGCTCGAAATTGTTCTTTCGCGCTCACCCTATTTGTAATATCAATGAGGCGGCAACAGATGCTTCCTGCAGTTCACTGGAAGCATACATTAAACTGCGAGGACGATGGATGGCAAAGAAAAAGGGAGCGACGGGGCGAATCCTGCACGACCCGATCGAGGATCGCCTGACGCCGATTTACCCGCTGGACCTTTCGCGCATCCGCACGATCGACGATCTGGTCCGCGCGATGGGCCAGACGGCGTACACCGCGCGGCAGATTGGCGATGCCGCGGACGTGCTCGAAGCCATGGCCCGGGACAAGGACTGCTTCATCGTGATGACCCTTTCCGGGGCGCTGACCGTGGGCAAAATGGGACTGGTCTTTTGCGATCTGGTGGACTCCGGGATGGTGAAGGCGATTGTTTCCACCGGCGCGCTAATGGCGCACGGCCTGGTGGAGGCCACGGGACGCTCGCATTTCCGCTACGACTCGAAAATGGGCGATTCGGAGCTTTTCATGGCGGGATACAACCGCGTGTACGATTCGCTCGAGCCGGAAGTGAATCTGGATGCGGTGGAAGAAGTTGTCGATCACATTCTGCAGCGCTGGGACCCCGACGAGACGATCTGTAGCTGGAAAATGAATCAGCGCATCGGCGAATATTTGCAAAAGCACGCACCCGGGCGCGGGATTTTGAAATCGTGCGTGGAACATAACGTGCCGGTTTTCGTGCCGGCGTTCACCGATTCCGAGCTGGGCATCGATTTGGCTCTGTACCAGAGGCAGCGAAAGAAAGAAGGGAAGAAGCCGCTGCGTTTTGATCCCTATCTGGATTTTGAGCATTACGCGGAAACCATGCTGGCGACGAAGAGAATGGGGATTTTTACCATTGGCGGGGGCGTGCCGCGGAATTGGGCGCAGCAGTTTGGCGTGTATGCGGAATTGCTCGCACGCCGCGGGTACGAGAAAATTCCGCTGAAGCGATACAACTACGGGCTGCGGATTTGTCCCGAGCCGGTGAATTGGGGCGGGCTTTCCGGGAGCACGTACACCGAGGCGGTATCGTGGGGCAAGTTTGTGCCGATTGAGGAGGGCGGAAGATTCGCGGAGGTGCTCGATGATGCCACGGTGGCGTTGCCGTTGATTGTGGGAGCGGTGTTGGAACGGATTGGGTTTTTGAAGGCGGATCGGACGTCGGGGCATCCTGCGGGAAAGAAAGGCACGCCCGCCTAAAGGCGGCCGCTACGAAGGCAAGAAAAAGCAAAGAAAAGCAAGTGTGGGTTAGTCGTCTTCGCCGATTAGGATGGCGGCGGCTAGGACGGTGGTCCACAGGCCGCGCTTGTCGCCGACGGCGGACTGGGTGATGTTCATGGTGCGCACGATTTTGTTGGAGATGCGGTAAACCTCTTTCTTCTCGTCCCAGGACAAATCCGGATCGAACTCCACATTGAGCGTGGTGGCCAGCATTTCCGCGGCGAGTTCTTCGGTGTATTCCCCGGCGATTTCTTCGCTCTCGCCGAAGGAGTGATGCTCGGACAAGTAGCCGAACATGGATTTGTCGGCGGGTAGCGCGAGCCCGACGCCGGCGGCGATCAGACGGTGCGGCTCGCGCGTCTGATTTTCGCTGATGACGGTGAAGGCTACCTGGCCGGGTTTCAGGTGCTTCAAACCTTCGCTGCGGGAGATGAGTTTGCAATAGGGCGGAAAAATCGAGGAGACGCGAACGATGTTGCACGCGGCGATTCCGGCGTTTCGCAGTGCGAGCTCGAAGCTCGAAAGGCGCTCGCGGTGTTTTCCGACTCCCTTTGTGAGGAAAATTTTCTTCGCGACGAACGCCATGGGCAGTGCCGGACTACGGTGCCTCCACTGGGGCGAATTGAAAAGTTATCTTGCGTTCGAAAATTAACAAGCGGGCGCAGCGAAGTCAATCGAATTCACGGTCGCATCATTACAATTGCATTACACGCGGATCCCTCGGCGCAAGAAAAAGGGGACCCGGTTTCGAGCCCCCCTTTGGAAAAGCAAGTTCGATCGGACGATTTAGCGCCAGCGGCGTCCGTACCAGCCACCGTAGTATCCGAAATAGAATGGAGCCGGGTAGAAGCCGATTCCGTAGGCGTAGGGATACGGGTAGTAATAATAGCCGCCGTACGGTTGTGGCGGCGGATAGCCATAGCCGTAGTAAGGAGCCGGACGGCGAAGCCGATTGCGCGTCGCGGTGGTGCCGTAATCTTGCGGAGTCACGGCGCGGAAGGCCATCTGACCGTGCGTAGTGGAAATCGAGATGGGCTCTTCGATCTTAAAGGTGAGAAGCGTTTCGGGCGGAAACACGGTGGGCTTCCCGCGGGTGACGAGAACGCCCGCGATGCTGGCCACGAAGCCTGCTCCGGCGCCGATTGCAGCGCCCGGCCCACCAGCGGCTGCTGCGCCAACGGCGGCTCCGAAACCTGTAGTTCCGGCAATGGCGAGCGCGTCGCGGCCGTTTGAGGTGCCGGCGGTGGCGTGCATGAGTTGCGATTTAACGTCAACAAGCTGGCCGTCCACGAAAGTGATTTGATTGAGCTGCAAGCCCAGCCTGGAGACACCCTTTACACGCCCGGCCTTCTGCGCCTCGGTGACGGTGGCGATGACCGTTTGGCCACGGCGCGCGACAACCCAGCCATCGGCGACGAGAGGCTTATCGAGGGTCAAGATGACCTGGTCGCCGACCTTGTTGTGGTCGCTCGAAAGCCAGTCCGAAGTGCGGACCTGAACTATGGTGTTGGCAGGCAGCGCGAGAGTGTCGGGAACCACCGCCGTCTGCGGCGGGGCGTCCTGTGGCGGCGCTTGGTCGCTCGAGTCAGGCGGCATGGGCTGCTGCGGCGGCGGGGGCGGCTGCGGCGCCTGATTTTGCTGCGACTGATCCTGGGGCTGCTGGTATTGCTGTTGATCCTGTTGCTGATTTTGTTGCTGATTTTGCTGATCCTGCTGCTGGTCCTGCTGTGCCGAGGCGGGCAGAGCGCTGAGAGACATGCCCAGCGCGAGGGTGCCAATCGCCAGCCGATTCCTTAAGATTCGATTCAAGCGGTTCGTTAGATTATTTTCCATGTATAAGCTCCTGCCTTCTGGGCCCAATATCTTTGATGCTTTTCACTCCTACAGGGATGGCGAAATACCCCCTTGGAGTTGTCCCACGGCTATGAAACCCGCATTTTGGAAGAAAGTTGCGCTGCGTGCAAGCGGGAGAGACAAATGAGTAAACCGGAAGATTCGATGCGGGTTTTGCCGTGGGGAAGGCAAATTATCGAGGCATTTTGCCGATGGTGGATTCTTCGGGTTCGGTCTGGCTCTTGATTTCGAGCGCGCCTAGGGCCGGAATGCAGGGCGCCAGGGTGTCCGCGATGGTTCGAAGCTCGCGAAGCTGCTGCGGCACGAAATCGGGCCCGGCTTCGGGCGCTGTAGCGCCTTTGCGCGAAACCTGAATTACGCCGATCACTTTCTTATCCAGCATGATGGGGCAGCTCATGAGCTTTTGGATGGCCACGCCACGCGCATCTTCGCCGATGGGCACGGCTTCGAATACCGAACTATGCGGCACCACGGCGAAGTGATTGATTAGTTCCGCGCGCTTTTCGCGGACGGTCCGCGCAGCTACGGCGCCGGTGCTGGTGAGGGGAATGCGCCCCACGGATTGCAGGTTTTCCGGCACCACAAACCTGAGGAAGCGCTCATCGGGCATGGTTACGAGGATGGCGACTTCGTGCGAGTGCACCGCGAACTGCTTGCGGATGAACTCGACCAAGCGCTCGACCCCGATAGGTTCGCCCGCGGAATCCTTGCGGACGGCTTCGCTAACCCACCGCTTGATATCGCCGATGAACTCGCCTTGCATTTGGCAATCTTCCTCTTGAGGCGAGTTTACCATTCTCCGCGCGGCGGTCCCGGCAATCTGAGCGCGATGTGTCCGGTGAATTACGGGACGAATGGAGAGGGAAATAAGGGAATTCCGGGCTCGTTGTGGCGTGGGCGCCAGTTCGATTCCATGGCGTTTCGCGTTCGGCGTCTTGCAAACTTCTTCGCCCATGCCTATACTCTGATTGTTGGCGAAATTGTTTCGGAGCGTGCATGCCGGCGGCAGCGGCTGAATCCAAAACAAGTTATATCCTGGACAAACTGCAGTCCCTCAGTGGCGTAATTCCCATTGGCGCATACCTGATAGACCATCTTTGGTCCAATAGCTACGCGCTCGTAAGCGCGGACAAATACAATCAAGTTTCGGGCGATTTGCAGACCGTGCCGTGGCGGATTTTGATCGAAGCCGGCGTGCTTTGGATTCCGATCCTGTTTCACGGCTGCTACGGCATTTACATCTGGTGGAAGGGGAAGTCGAATGCCCTGGGCCACCCGTGGATGTCCAACTGGATGTACGTGCTGCAGCGCTGGACCGGCATCATCGCGTTCGCCTTTATCGGCTGGCACCTTTACACCGAACGCTTCGGGGGGCACGGCGTCACGCGTTACGCGGGCGTGGCGCAGGACATGGCCGATCCCTGGTACGTGGCCGCGTACATCATTGGAGTGACCGCGTGTTCCTTCCACCTGGGCAACGGATTGTGGAATTTTGCGTGCAAGTGGGGCATCGCCATCACACCCAAGGCGCAGCGGGCCGCGGCATGGTTCGGGGCGGTGGTGGGCCTTAGCTGCACGCTCGCGGGCATCGCCATCGTGATTGGGCTGCACTACGCATGGTTTCCTCTGGGCGGTTACGTGCAATGAAACATCCCAAGATCATCGTGGTGGGGGGAGGCCTCGCGGGCCTGATGGCTACGATACGCGTGGCCGAGTCCGGAGTGCCGGTGGATTTGTTCTCCATCGTGCCGGTGAAGCGCTCGCATTCAGTTTGCGCGCAGGGCGGAATTAACGCGGCAAAGAATCTGAAGGGCGAGGGCGATTCCACCTGGAAACATTTTGACGACACCATTTACGGCGGCGATTTCCTG
>Ga0302225_10002219_pt1 | contig 11713 bp, 13 predicted proteins | sample II_Palsa_E3_2_FD_193515 | JGI IMG/M metagenome (GOLD analysis project Ga0302225, IMG submission 193515) | Peat permafrost microbial communities from Stordalen Mire near Abisko, Sweden - II_Palsa_E3_2 | ecosystem: Environmental > Terrestrial > Soil > Palsa > Peat permafrost | place: Sweden...
AGAGCGGCGGATGTCTTCCTGCGTGATGACGAAGATGGCCGCCGGAACTCTGGATATTTTCTGCTCCTTCTTCGAAGCCGAAGTCACATCGACGTTCATCAGGTCTTCGATTTTGAGGGTGGTAAGGTCGGGTGCCGCCTCCTGCGCTGGAGCGGCCAGAAGAGCCAACCCAAGGAGCACCAGCTCGCAGGCCACCGTTCGCATCAGCACGGGCTTCATCGCGCTCCAGGTCAGGGATTGCCATGGCCCTTTTGGCCAAGGCATCTCTTATTGGTTCTATCGGCAGGCGTGCGCGGTCGCGTGATGTGAGGGAGGTGACGCGGGAAGGGCAGTATGACCAGGCAACAACTGGAACGGATGGAAACTTCAGTACCTGGCCTGTCGTCAGGTGCTTCAGCCAGCCGGCCCTATTTAGGCAGACTCGCAGCAGGCTCTTGTTTGGGCGCCGGCGGGGCCGCCAGCGGAATCTCTTCCACGATATCGATGCCGGCGCTGCGAAGCAGTTCCGCTACCACGGCACGATTCAGCCGGGTGAAGTCAAATTCCACCAGCATCGTTTTCTTTTGTTCATCGAGCACAATCTTACGGATCCCGTAGACACCCCGAGCCTTCCCCAACGCCATCATGGCTGCTTCGCTCGGGTGCAGTTCGTAGCGATAAAGAACATCAAGGTTGGTGGTCATGAGCCATCATAGCAAGGGGTCAAAGATGGGAAAGGTAATTCACAATTTCCGGCGAGGTCCAGTCCTGGGCACTGATGAACTTACGCCGAATCTGCCCATTGCGGTCGATCACATAGCTCTCAGGAAAGCGAAACGTTCCATAAAGCGCATTGCTGGACCGCTCGGGATCGCGAATAGTCGTGAAGTCGATCTGATGATCGGCGAGAAACCGTCGATACGCGTCCCCATCTGTGTCTACGGAGACGCCCAGCACCGTCACTTGCGGCAATTGGTGCTGCAGTTGGTTGAGCGAAGGGATCTCCTCGATACAAGGGGGACACCAGGTAGCCCAGAAATTGAGCACCACCACCTTGCCCCGGTAGGAGCTCAACTGCAGCCTGCGGCCGCCGTCATTTAACGTGAAATCCGGTGCCGGCCGGCCAAGCTGCGTTGGATGATCACCGCGATCGCAACCTGCCGCCACCAGCAACAATAGAACAACACCACAACTGATCCACCTGGTCACGCTTCTATGATAACGATCAACGCCCAAAGCATGTGCTCATCCCGCCGAAAGGCTGTCGCAGGGCTGCGCTGAACGCGCGTACTCATTGGGATGAACCCGCGCTACGATCAGCCGGTTCACCAGCCTGGCAGGTAGAAGCCGGCTCACTATCACCGCAAGCCAACCTGCCCGGTAGTTACGCCATAGAACCCCAAGCTTGCGGCGGTTGTCTTCGCTCGGCTGCCGATTACCGATAAGCTCGCGCGTCAGACGGCGTCCGAATTGCCGCTGCACAAAGCGCACTCCGCGGCGATGCCTGCGCAATTTCTCCCGATCGCCCTGCACGTAAGGCAGCTCCATCTTGAGAACATCGAGACTGACCATAAACATCCGCTCTGCGTCGCCGGAGGTATTTGCGTCATGAAGCCGGTACTCGGCCACCGGAGTATCGTGGGTTATCATCGGGCTTCGCCGCGCTGTCCGCAGGTAGAGCTCGTAATCTTCTGCTCCTTGCACCCTTTCGTCGAAAAGCCCGGACAACTCTAACGCCGAACGCCGGTGCAACACCGAGCATGGGGTTTCGATGAAATTATGCACCAGAAGCTCCTCATAGTGGTCGCGTCCTGTTAGGTGTTTACGTGAGTAACCAATCGCTGTTCCGTCCGCCTGGATGTAGCGATGTTCCCCCACCGCCATGGCGCATTCTGGCCGGTCTTCCAGGCACTTTACCCCAACTTCAATCGCCATGGGCAACAGGCGATCGTCATGGTCGAGAAACAGGACGTATTTTCCCCGGCTGTGAACTACGCCAGCATTCCGGGCGGCCGAGATGCCACCATTCGTCTGGTAAACGTACTGCAACTGGTAGGATTGCGCGATCTTGTGCGTCTCATCGGTGGAGCCATCGTCCACCACAATAATTTCAACCCGCGCATACGTTTGCGCCAAAACACTCTGAATGGTTTGCGCCAGGTAACGGGCCGAGTTGTAACAAGGAATGACCACGGACACTAGCGGCGCCAGTTCGGACACCGGGTCAGTGGCCCCGGGAGTGCACTGCTGCAAGCTCATTTTCTTCCTCGGTCAACTTCCCAAATAGCCAGACGCACGGCATTTTCAACAGCTGTGGGGGAAAGGAGCAAAATTGTGGGGGGAGGCTGGGGGGAGTCACCATCCCATTTACTATTTTGACACACATTAAGTGTTTCTTTACCAAGCTGGTCATTTGGCCTAGCCAGGCTGTTTTCTATAACGCTCTCGAAGTGAACGGCGCCGGGAAGGTTGGCCGAATCGCCCACCCAAGCCAGTTAGTTATCGACTAGTTGTGATGCGGGGAAGGAAGTTTGGGATGCGTCTCTCGGTCATCGTGCCCGCCCGCAATGAGGCTGATGTTCTGGGATCCTGTCTCGAATCCTTGCTGGCTCAGTCGGTCGAGGGCTTTGCCCTGGACAGGGATTGGGAACTACTGCTGGTGGATGACGGCTCGACCGACAGCACCCGCTCCGTCGCCCTCGGATTTCCGCAAGTAAAGCTCCTCGATCCTGAACCGCTGCAACCGCAGTGGACCGGCAAGGCAAATGCCGTCTGGACGGGAGCCCAGGCAGCCCAGGGAGATTGGCTCCTGTTCACCGATGCCGACACCCTCCATGCCCCCGGCAACCTCGAGCGGGCCTTGCACGAGGCCGAACACGCAAAGGTCGTCATGCTCTCCTATTCGCCGCGTCAATTGGTAACCGGCTTCTGGCAGCGTGCGCTCATGCCGCTGATCTTTTCTGAACTTGCGCTCACCTATCCCCCGCAAAAGGTTTCAGACCCGTCGTCCCGGGTAGCTGCTGCCAACGGCCAGTTCCTGCTCATCGAGCGAGCCGCTTACTTCCAGGTTGGCGGTCATCGAGCGGTGGCCGGCTCTCTGCTCGATGACGTCGATCTGGCCTTCCTGTTGAAGCGAAGAAAATTTCCCATCCGCTTCCGCTACGCACCCGATGCCCTGAGTACAAGGATGTATCGCAGCCTCGGCGCCATGATCGAGGGTTGGACCAAAAACCTGGCCAGGCTCTTCAGCTTTCCTCTGTTGATGGCCGGCTGGCGGGCGGTGGATCTGCTTCTCCTGATCGGGCTGCCGCTCCTCTTATGGCATTTTTACGCCATACCGCTCTCCCGCTACGCACTCGCCGTCGTGTGGCTGAGAGTGTTGTGGAGGTTCTACTCGAGGGTGGCCAAGTCCAATTTTTCTGCGCTGGATTGTGCCCTTTCCGTCTTCGCCGTCCCTCTTTTTTGCCTGTTGCTGGTCTGCAGTTGGTGGCAACATTCCGTGCGCAACCGGGTCGACTGGAAAGGCCGGTCGTACCCCACTGCGAAGAATCACCTTTGACCTCCTCAAACTCAAAATAATGAAGAACATAGGCCTGTTGCAGCATCCTTTAGATAAGCTGTTTAGCCGATATAATGCTATCCAGGTCAACTATGATCCTGCTCACCCGAAAGGCTGAATTCTCCGCCTCCCACTACTACTGGTCAGAGCAGTTGTCGCCTGCCGAAAATGTGCGTCTTTTTGGCAAGTGTGCGAATCGAAACGGCCATGGCCACAACTACACCCTCGAGGTGACCGTGGAGGGCGAAATCGATCCCGTTTCCGGCTTCGTGGTCGATCTTAAGCAATTGAAAGACGTGATCCATCGCCAAGTCGTCGACGTTTACGACCACCGCCACCTGAATCTCGAGATTCCCGAGTTCAAGCACATGATCCCGACCACGGAGAATCTTGCCATCGCTATCTGGAAGCGGCTGGAGAATCAAATCGAGGGGGCAAAGCTACACCGTATCCGCGTATACGAGATGCCCGACCTTTTTTCTGACTACTACGGTGAAGCATGAGGGCTTACCTATCGCGCCGCTATGTCCTTAGTGCCTCCCATCGTCTCTATTCCGAAGCCTACAGCGAGGCCCAGAACAGGGCCGTCTACGGCAAGTGCGCTAACCCGCACGGCCACGGCCACAACTACGTGGTTGAGGTCACCGTTGGCGGTCAGGTAGATCCGGTCACGGGTATGGTCTGCGATCTGGCTGCGCTCGATGGTTGCGTAAGGACAAAAGTGATCGACCGCTTTGACCACACCAATCTGAATTTTGATCAGCTCTTTGCGGCACAGGTGCCCACCACAGAAAATCTATGTCTCGCCATTCACAAACTGCTCGCGGCGGACTTTGTTCACGCCGATCTTGAACGAGTGAGAGTGGAAGAGACGCAGAACAATTTTTTTGAATATTCCGGAAAGGGAAAGCATGGCACAGCCAGCAGTCGTTCGTAAGGCTCCAGTTTCCAAAGGGTTGAGCGGATTCTCAACCGAAGATCTCTACACCGAGCTGATTACGCGCTTAGGGGAAGACCCCGGCCGCGACGGCCTGATCAAAACTCCGCAACGCACTGAGCAGGCCATGACCTACCTCACCAAGGGCTACCGTGAGGATGCGGAGAAGATCCTGCGTGGCGCCCTCTTCGACGTGGACTATGACGAGATGGTGATCGTCCGCGACATCGAAGTCTTTTCCCTCTGCGAGCACCACATGCTGCCCTTCTTTGGCAAAGTCCACGTGGCCTACATTCCAAACGGAAAGGTGATCGGCCTGAGCAAGATACCCCGCCTGGTCGAAGTCTTTGCCCGCCGCCTGCAGGTGCAGGAGCGGTTGACCCGGCAGATTGCCGATTCCATCCAGGAGGCCATCGAGCCCCAGGGTGTTGGCGTAGTGGTCGAGGCCCGGCACCTGTGCATGATGATGCGCGGGGTAGAGAAGCAGCACTCCTCGACCGTGACCTCTGCCATGCTGGGCGTCTTCCATCAGCAGAACACGCGCACCGAGTTTCTGTCCCTGGTTCAATCCCGTAATCAGAGCAACCTATAGTTGAGAGTGTGAATGGACTCCTGGTGATTGATAAGCCGAGCGGGATGACATCGCACGACGTGGTCACGCGCTTGCGCCGTGCTACCGGCGAGTCGATGGTCGGTCACCTGGGAACTCTTGATCCCATGGCCACCGGAGTTTTGCCGCTATTGCTGGGGAAGTACACCCGCCTGGCCCAATTCTTTGGCCCCATGCCCAAGGCCTACAGCGGAGCCATCCGCTTCGGGTTTTCAACCGATACCTACGACGCTGACGGAATACCCGTCGCCCCGGTAGCGATCTGCTTGCCCACCAACGAAGAGATTCAGGCTGCCGCCGTCCACTTTCGCGGACAGGTTGAGCAGACCCCGCCCCCGTTCTCTGCCAAGAAAGTAGACGGCAAGCCTGCCTACAAGGCGGCGCGCCGGGGAGAGACCGTGGTGCTAAAGCCAGTGTCGCTGATGATTGAAGAGTTTGTGATCGGCGAACTGGAGGGTGAGTACGCCGAGTTCACCATGCGCATCTCCTCGGGGGGCTATGTGCGCTCGGTGGCTCACGACCTGGGCAGAGCGTTGGGCTGCGGCGCGCACCTGGCCCGTTTGCGCCGCACCGTCGCAGGACCCTTCACGCTCGCGCAAGCTCTCACGCTGGACGAAATGTGCGCCCTGGCGGCTGCAGGCGCCCTGGAACAAAGTCTGCCTCATCCCCGTACTTTATTACCGGAGCTCCCCGCCACCACCGCTGACACTTGGGTTGCCGGGCGGCTAAGAAATGGCAATGCCGTGAACCTGCCCGAGTTTTCCGACGCTCCACTGGCCAAGGTCTTTGCCGGCCAGCGCGATCTGGTGGCCATTGTGCGCCGGATAGCGGGCACACTTTTTCAACCCATCGTGGTTCTGGGTTGATGGATTCATTTCCGCAGCAGCGGTTCCACCAGCGGGAGCAGGTTTTTGGCCACCTGCGCATTGCCCTGGTCGGTCGCATGAATGCCGTCGGCCTGCATACTTCCCGCAACTCCGTAAACATCCTTAAGCAGGAATGGCAGCATCGGCACGTGATACTTGGCCGCCAGCAACGCGTAAGTCTGGTTGAACTGGCGGATGTAATCGGCTCCATAATTCGGCGGCAAGGTAATACCACCCAGGACAACCTTCGCCCCCGACCGCTGCAAAGTGGAAACGATGTGGTCGAGGTTATCTCGCGTATTTGCGATAGGCAATCCGCGCAGACCATCGTTGCCTCCGAACGCCACGATGACCAGCACTGGTTTCAAGCTCAGTGCGTCCTGCAACCGGTCGACACCGTCTTTGGTAGTGTTCCCGCTGATCCCTTGATTGATGACCTGGTAGTGGTAGCCCTGGGCATTCAAGTCCTTTTCCAGGTAATCGGGATAGCTGTCCCCGGCATCAGCGCCGTACCCGGCGGTAAGGCTATCCCCGAAAGCAACAATGACCGGCCGCCCATCGGGCTTCGCCGCATCGCTTGCCGAATCCGCAACCGGGGTGGGTTCAGGCGCCGCAGTCTCAGGAGTTTTGGAACGGCAACCAGAGAGCAGCAGGGAAGCAGCAAACACGAAGCTAAGAATTCGTCGGAAGGTCACAACCTCACTCTAGAGGAATCATGGCCCGTTATCCCACCCAAGTTGACGAAAAAGGTTTCTGCTCAGCAACACTCTCTGGAGGTGCCATCTCTCCCCCGTGTCATCCCGACCGGAGCGAAGCGTAGTGGAGGGACCTGCGGTTCAGCGGTCCTTTCTTGGAAATGTTTTTATACACGGCGTTACCCATGTCCCACACCCAACACAGGGGCAATCAATGATTGAAGTACGCGGCCTGAAAAAATCTATTCGCAACGGTAACCGGACGATCGAAATCCTTAAGCAAATCGATCTGCTCATCCCGTCTGGGCAATTCGTTGCCATCATGGGTGCATCCGGCAGCGGCAAAAGCACCCTATTGGGCCTTCTCGCTGGATTGGATTCACCCACCGAGGGTGAAGTCTACATCGACGGCACCGAAATCAGCCATCTTCCCGAGGACAAGCTAGCCGAAGTACGCGGTCAAAAATTAGGCTTCGTTTTCCAGTCCTTCCAACTAATTCCCACCCTCACGGCGCTGGAAAACGTCCTGTTGCCCCACGAACTGAATGGATCAGGCAACGGCCGCGCTACCGCTGCCGACCTGCTGCGCAGTGTGGGCCTTGGGGATCGCATGCATCACTACCCAATTCAATTGTCAGGTGGTGAGCAGCAGCGGGTTGCACTGGCCAGAGCCTTTGTCTTGCAGCCTCCCATCATCTTTGCCGACGAACCCACCGGCAATCTCGACTCCGAAAACGGCGCCCACATTCTCGATCTGCTGCTCGAAAGAAACCGCATCAGCGGAGCGACTCTGGTCCTGGTGACTCACGATTCTCAAGTCTCCGCCCACGCCGACCGTCGTGTCATGCTTCGCGACGGCATGATCGTGGAAGATACCATGCAAAGGCCGGCCTGACGTGGCAACCACGCACAAACCGTCACTCACCTGGAGTTCCGCCGCGAAAATCGCCTGGCGCGAGCTGCAGGCCTCGCGCGCCAAATTCTTGTTTGTGATTGTGTCTGTTGCCATTGGCGTTGCCGCCTTGACTGGAGTGCGCGGCTTCAGCGACTCCTTTCAAAAAACACTGCTCGGTGAGGCGCGCACCATCATGGCGGCGGATCTTTCTGCCCGCATGTTCCGCCAGCCGACAGAGCAGGAGGAGCAGCAGCTGAATGTAATGGCCTCCAATGGCATTCAGCGAACGCAAATTACCGATACCGTTTCCATGGTCTCCTCGCCTGGCGATCCGGTGCCGTTGCTGGTCTCACTCAAGGCCGTCGATCCCCAACGCTATCCGTTCTACGGCACGGCCGAACTGCAGCCGGCCGGGGACTTGCGCAAGGTGTTAACCGACTCAACCGTCGTTGTAGCCGAAGACTTGCTCATCCGCCTCCACACCCAGGTGGGCGCCAGCCTGAAGATCGGTGATTCCACTTTTCGCATTGCAGCCATCCTGGTCCATGAGCCTGATCGCATGAGTTCAGGCATGGGACTGGGGCCACGGGTGATGATGACCCAAAGCGCGCTTGAAAAGAGCGGCCTGCTGCAACAGGGAAGCCGTTCCGGTGAGCGCTTCCTGTTCAAGCTGTCCCCCAGCAACGGCAACATCGCGAAGGTGCGTGCCCGTCTGGAACAGGTTCTGCCGGACGCCCAGGTCACCGACTTCAGAGAAAGCAATCCAGCGCTGACCGACGGCCTGAAGCGCTCCACCGGGCTGCTCAGCCTCATCTGCCTGGTAGCTATGGTGCTGGGTGCGATCGGAGTAGGGATGGCGATGCGCGCCCACCTGCAACAACGGGTCGAGGTGCTCGCCATCATGAAGTCGATCGGCGCGCGTTCCTCCGATATCCTGCGCATCTACCTTTTTCAAACCGTGCTGCTGGGCTTGGTCGGGGGCTTGATCGGCGTCTTGTTCGGATTAGCAGTGGAGTGGGTATTCCCTTCCTTATTAGGGCAATTCTTGCCCTTGCGCCTCGATCTCCGTCTCCCTTGGCACTCCGGACTCGCGGGACTCGCCACCGGCATCCTGACCACCGTGCTCTTCTGCCTACCGCCGCTACTCGAAATTCGCACTGTCCGGCCCAACCTGGTGTTGCGCAGGATGGTCGAGGAGCCCAGCGCACGCCGGAGTTGGCGAATCCGCCTGCGCGAGGGCAGAGCACAGTGGACGGTCGCCATCATCATCCTGTTGGGATTGGGAGCCATCGCTGCAGCCCTCTCTGACTCGGTGGAAGTAGGGCGCTGGTTCGCGGGAGCACTGTGCGCATTACTCATCGTCATCCTGGGCATGTCTGCGCTCACGTTGCGTCTCCTGCGTGCGTTCCTGGCGCGCACCCGCATCCATCTGCAATCCGCTGTTCGCCATGGGCTGGCCAACTTATATCGTCCCGGCAATCAATCCGCCGCCGTTCTGGCGGCCTTGGGCATGGGCGTCATGTTGATCCTCACCGTCTTCCTGATGCAACATGGCGTGATTGGGGAAATGAAATTGACCTCCGGCCCCAACTTGCCAAACATCTTCCTGATCGATATCAGCAGCAAGGAACTGGAAGGCGTGAAGCATCTCTTAGCCCAGCAAACAGCGGTCACGGGCGAGGTGGAGACGCTTCCCTCGGTTGCGGGGCGAATCATTTCCGTGGACGGCGTTGCTGCGGACGGCCTCCAGCTAAAAAATTATCCCAAGCGCTTGCTGCAGACCGTCTCCCTTACCTGGTCGCAGGCTTTGCCGGCGGGATCTACCCTGGCGCAGGGAACCTGGTGGGACAAAGACGACGGGCAATCGCTGGTCATCACCGAGCACATTGCGGAGCGGCTCCATTTGCGCCTTGGCTCTCATATCGTGTTCACGTCGAATGGACGGACGATCCAGGCAACGGTGGCGGCGATCATTCGTCACAATGGCCAGCACGTATATGCGCGCAGCGAATTCATCCTCACCCCGAAAGCCCTGGCCGGTCTGCCGGTGGTTTGGTACGGGGCCGTGCATGTGGACCCGCGCCAGGTGGGCGTGGTGCAGAGAGCGCTGTTTAATTCCTATCCCACCGTCACGGTCATCAACATTGCCGATGTGATTGAGACCATCCAGGGGGTGGTGCAGCAGATCACCATCGTGGTTCGTTTTCTGGCTGCGTTTTCCATCCTTGCGGGCGCGGTCATTCTCGCCTCGAGCATTGCCAGCACTCAATTCCGAAGAGTGCGCGAGGTAGTCGTGCTGAAGACTTTGGGTGCCAAACGAAACCACATCGCCGCTGTCTTCAGCGTCGAGTTCATCGTGCTGGGCTTGCTCGCCGGCTTTGTGGGCGTGATCTTCGCCAACCTGCTTTCCCGGGTACTCCTGCATCGCCTGGATGTAGCCTTTCACATCGAGTGGCTAGCCACCGCCATCGCGCTGGTCGGGACTGCGGTGTTAGCGACAGCCACCGGCTGGGCAGCCAGCTTTCGCATCCTGGGCCAGAAGCCCCTGCAGGTTCTGCGGGAGGAGTAGGTGTTAGAGGACTACGCTTGTGGTTCAGGCAGCTAAGTCCGTGGCGGATGGGACGTTCACGCCAAGCCGCTACGTCTAAGACCAATTTTCAATTGTGATTGGTAATGACGTCCAGGACTCAATAGTTATCGAAAAGGTGCTCAAGTTCTTTGATCACCTTGCCTTCCTGGTCTATCGTGCCGGAGTTCCCACACTTATTCACCACCCAATGCTGGTAATTTGTGTTCAGAAAGAGGAGGTAATCTTGGCCGACCTTTAGGTCGTAGCCCCCCTCTGCGGTGTGTTCACTGAAAATCGTGATCTCTCCGGATTTTTTGCCTTTGACCGTCTGGCTAATCTGCACCACATATTCGGTGCCGTCGAAGGCGTACCAGGATTGTGGGGCCTGATGAGAGGACGTCACCGTCCCAATGATGACGGCCTCGGATTCCTTGAATTCTTTCTTGACCGGCAATGGGCTTGTGCACTCGCCAAAAGAAACTGCCGCGAAGAGAAAACAGGTCAATCGCGTCACAACCCGCTTCGTTGCCCTGGCTTTCCCTACCATGCTTTCCCCACCATGCTTTCCGCGTCCGGCGAAATCGAATGAAAGCTAAGACAGTCTAACCCGGCGAATTGCAAACGCGACAAGGCCGAACCTGGTTAGACATGGGAAAAAGGACTGCTCGTCAAGCGGAAATCCCGTCGCGAGCGCCCGAAGGCCAAGCTGCGTTGAGATAAAGGACGCGCTGCGAAAGGGTGATGGAAGGGGGTAAGTCACTCTAAACTACAATTCTGACCGGCAGGGCTTTGTGCCGAAAGGAGCTTGATATGGCTGACACCTTCACGATTGATCCGGCCCACACGGCCGTCTTGAGCATGGATTGTCAAGCCGGCATCGTTTCCATTTACACCCGGGAGGCCAAAGACGCTTTTCTGGTTCGAATCGCAAGTGTTCTCGCTCATGCTCGTGCTACTGGCATGACCATAATCCACATCCAGGTAGGTTTTCGACCGGGACTCCCCGAGATCAGTTCCCGAAATGCGCTCCTCGGCGCCATTAAATCCTCAGAGCAACATCAGCGGCTATTCCGGCAACCGCTTGGCGCGATCCCGGATACCATCGCACCGCAAGACGGTGAAATCCTTATAACCAAGCACCGGATCAGTGCCTTCGCCGGCACGGATCTCGCTATGATTCTTCGCGCCAATGACATCGATACGCTGGTTCTTTACGGCATTGCGACCAGTGGTGTCGTCCTTTCCACTCTTATCGAGGCTGCTGACGCCGATTACCGTCTTGCGGTCATCGGCGATTGTTGCGCTGACCTGGACTCAGCGCTTCACGATTGCCTCATCCAGCGATTCTTCCCTACACGCGGGCCGGTCTTCTCGTCTGAGGGCTTTATCGTCGCCTCATCGAGGACGGGTAAACAATCGTGAGAAGTACCTACATCCTGATTCGCTCATCTGCAGGTAAGCGGGTCTGGCCGCTAAAAGCAAAATATCAAATTGGCTTGTTCGTGGCGTCGGACAGAATCTCGAACAGGCACGCGAAATCAGCCTGACTTTTGCCCGCCTGGATTGCTCGCTCCATGAGGTTAACGTACGCATCTGGAATCGT
>Ga0302225_10002226_pt1 | contig 11683 bp, 11 predicted proteins | sample II_Palsa_E3_2_FD_193515 | JGI IMG/M metagenome (GOLD analysis project Ga0302225, IMG submission 193515) | Peat permafrost microbial communities from Stordalen Mire near Abisko, Sweden - II_Palsa_E3_2 | ecosystem: Environmental > Terrestrial > Soil > Palsa > Peat permafrost | place: Sweden...
TATCCACTTCGCATTTTTGTAGCCGAGCTTGGTCGATGTGCGCAGTCGTAACGGATACCCAAACGGATCGGTAATAGGGTCATTGGCGTAGCGTGTCGCGAGAATGGTCTGCGGGTGCAGCGCCGTCGCCATGTCGATGCTCTCGGTATAGTCGTCGTTGCAATGGAAGTAGACGTATTTTGCGGTGACGTCGGCGCCGACATGTTCCAAGAATCTGCGCAAGTTGGGGCCGGACCAATGCCCGATATAATCCCAACCCTCAACGCAGACGTGCCGAATGATGATTTCCTGTTCCGGGAATTCGTAGATTTGCCGCGCCGTCCAAGGCCGCTTATCGGCGACAAGACCGCTCAGTTCGAGCGTCCAACTCGCCCCATCGACCGGTTGCACCTCGGCCGGATCGTAGTGAGCGTTAAAGCGGGGCGGCTTGACGACCTGATCCGGCCTGAACGTCTGCGCAAGGTGGTCGGGCCGGAATAGCGCGGCTTGCACCCGATCGTTCCAGGCCGACACGGTGCGCAGCGCGTTTTGCACCGGCTCCTCTTCGGTCACGTCGCAGCCCGTCAACAAAGTCAGCGCTCCGAGGCTCAGCGCCCCGCGCAGCGCGCCACGGCGGTCGATGTCTTCAAGGAGGCGACGATGCGCCGTCAGCACATCCCGATTGACCGGCTTTTGCGGCCGAAACAGCGACCTGCCGGCCCTGTGTATGCCCATAAAGCGAAGCCTCCTACCGCGACGCTGCCTCGACCGTGCCTCGACCCGAGACCGTTTGGCCAATGCTCGGGCCACCGGTGACCATGGCAATAACACTCTTCGGTACGAGTAGGGCTAAGGTTACATGCACGAGAAGAAAACCGACGATCGCCGCCATGCAGAGAAAATGCACGATCCGAAGGGTCTGAAAGTCGCCGAATAAGGCCGCCAAAGCTGAGAATTGGACCGGCTTCCACAGCGCAAGACCCGAAGTCAGGATCAAGATGCCCGCGATGATGACCCCCAGATAAAGGATCTTCTGGACAGCGTTGTAGTGGGTCAGATCATCATGGGTCAGTTTGAACCGCAGCGCGTCGCCGATGGTCGTCAGCAATTCGCGTAGCGAGATCGGAAACAGCTTTCGTCTGAACCGACCGGTCGCGATCCCATAGGCTAAATAGGCGAGCCCGTTCAGGCCAAAGATCCACATTCCGAAGAAATGCCATTGTAATCCGTGCTGCGCCCATTTCCCGATGGTCAGAAATTCGGGGATATGCAGCCAGCCTAAAATCACATCGTCGTCGTAAATCTTCCAACCACTGCCGATCATGATAAAGACGGCGACGGCATTGACCCAGTGCATGATACGGATCGGCAAGGGATGAAGCCGCTGTGGCTTGGGCAACGTCTGCAGCGCTTGACGGTCAAGTGATTTGACTGCTGAGGGCGGCATTACAACAATCCTATTGGTTCATTTGAATAGTACGGCTCCCGTTTTGCCGACAGCAAATCAACGGCGCTCACAATATCGAGCGGGGTCTTTGATGGAGGCCATGATGCGGGCAATAGCGATCCTTCTTTGTGCGTCGGTGCTCGCTCCTACGCCGACCAACGCACAATCGGCGATGACGCCCGAGCAGCGCATGCAGTCGCGTTTCCCACAGCCGGTGCGGGTCGGCGACCTGATCGGATATCCGTTACTTGATGATCAGGCTCGGACCCTCGGACACATCGAAGCTATCGTCCGCACCGGGGACGGTAAAATCAAGCTGATCGTCGATTATGGCGGCCTGTTTGGCATCAGCTGGGGTTCTCACCCAGTCGCCGTACCAATCGAAGTCATCGGCATTGCGGGTCGACACGTTTCATCGCTTGATATGTCTGACGCTGAATTTGCAGCGGCGCCGACGTGGCGTGATACCGGCGCACAGCCGCTGCCTGACGATACCCTAATTCGCATCGCATTGGCTCGGCATTGACGGTCCCCATCACGACTTCGTGAAGCGTGTAACTTTTCTGCCCGTTGGCCGATTTTTAGAACGGGTGCCGCAGCTGCTCGGCATCTCGCAGAGAGTAAATTCGACATTGCGGCGACGCTGGGCTGACATCAATAGGGGGCACGATATGAACGAGGCGAGTTGTGGCATCGCCATAATGGCTAAGGCATCAGCGCCCGGCCGAACAAAAACCCGGCTTGTGCCACCCCTTAGTCTCGACGAAGCCGCCGCGCTCAACACGGCATTTCTGAAGGACATTGCTGATAATGTATTGCGCGCGAGCCAACATGCTTCGATCGCGGGATATGCAGCCTTCGCGCCGGAGGATTCGGAGGAGTTTTTCCATCGCACGTTGCCCCCCTCCATTGGGCTGATCGATGCTGCGTTGCCGACTTTTGGTGATTGCCTGATTCACACCCTCGAATCTCTGTTTGCCCGGGGGCACCAAGCCGCCGTGGTCCTCAATTCGGACAGCCCAACCCTACCCACCGGAATCCTCGTCGAGACCGCGCGCGTGTTGGCTATGCCGAATGAATGCGTCGTGCTCGGCCCGTGCGGCGACGGCGGATATTATTTGCTCGGCCTCAAAACCATTCATCACCGCTTGTTCGAAGACATAGCCTGGAGCACCGAACGGGTGGCGGCGCAAACGCTCGAACGGGCTCAGGAGCTTGATCTCGACGTTCACCTGCTGCCGGCCTGGTACGACGTCGATGACATCGAATGCCTCAACCGGCTTCACGGTGAAATATGTCAACCGCACGCGCTAAGTCCTGGCGGCCTTGCTGAACCGCACTATCCGTCGGCCACCGCCGCCTTGCTCGAAAACTTATGGTGCTACCGCGAATTTTCCCACTGCGACACCATTTCCGCTTCGGCAAGCCGTGTTGTCTGAGATGACTTTTATTTATTGATAGTGATCACCAAAGAGCAGAACCCGCAGATGGAGACCAAGCCAGCAATGGAACCGCGACGTTATTTCGAAAATACGAGCGCCGGGTCGGATCTGCCCGCAAGCGACCCTGTCTGTCTTTATTTGGAAACTACCAACCGTTGCAATCTCCTGTGCACGACCTGTCCGCGCACCTACGAAGAACTCGAGCCGCCGGCGGATATGAGTTGGGACCTGTTTCGCTCGATTGTCGACCAGATCGACAACCTGGCCCGTGCGGTTCTGCATGGCGTTGGCGAACCGATGCTGGTCAAGAACCTGCCGCGCATGGTCCGCTACCTCAAGGACCGCGGTACCTATGTCCTGTTCAACACCAACGGCACGGTGCTTAACGAGAAAAACGGCCGCGCAATGATCGAGGCCGAGCTCGACGAGCTGCGCGTATCTTTCGATGCCGCGAACGCCGAAAGCTATCGCGCCATCCGTGGCAAGAATTACTTCAACCGCATCCTCAAGAACGTAAGGACGTTTCGTGACTTGCAAGAGCGTGAAGGCAAGTCGAAGCCTCGCGTATCGGCGTGGCTGACCGGGCTGCGCGAGACCGTCGAGCAGCTACCGGATTTCGTTCGAGTTGCCGCCGATACGGGCGTCAAGGAAGTTTATCTGCAACGACTGGTCTTCTTTGAAAAGAACCCGATCGGCAACGCTCGCCCAGATCAGGCGCTGTACGAGCAGCTCACCCGCGAAGAGCTCGCGCACGTCGAACGTGCCACCCAACTTGCCGCGTCCCTCGGCATAATCTTCAACGCTTCCGGCGCCACTTCCGAGCCGGGGATGAGTCTGAAACGGAGCGACAGCGGCTCGCCGTGGTCAATGTGCCGGCGGCCGTGGGCGGTCATGTACATCACCGCCAACGGACGGGCCCTGCCGTGCTGTATCGCTCCGTTCTCGCAACGTGGCTACGAAAATTACACCCTCGGCGACGCTACACAGCAAACGCTGCGCCAGATTTGGGCCGGCCAAGCCTATCGCGATTTCCGCAAGAACCTGTTGTCGGACCAACCCCCGGCCGCCTGCGCAAGTTGCGGCCTGCGCTGGAGCTTGTAGCAATGGATCCTGACGACGGCGTCGCCGTGGTCATTCCGACATACAACGAAGCAGAATCGATCGGCGGCGTCCTGATGGCTCTGCCACGTGAGCTGGTGCGAAGGGTGATTGTCGCCGACGGCGGCAGCACAGACCACACTGTGCGCATCGCGCGCGATCTCGGTGCCGAAATCATCGATGCCGGCAAAGGTTATGGCCGGGCATGCCTGCTCGGTGCCGAAGCCGCCGAGGACTGCGGTATCTTGGTTTTCATGGATGGCGACGGCGCTGACGATGCTGGCGCGATCTGCGCGTTGGTGTCGCCAATCCGCGACAACCAATACGAATTCGTCATCGCTTCACGGTCTCGAGGTCAACGCGAGCCGGGCAGTATGGCCGGTCACCAGATCGCGGCGGGATTTGCCGTTGGAGCACTGATCAAAGTGCTTTACGGCGTGCGCTACACCGACATGTGCGCTTACCGAGCGATTCGTCGTCCAACCTTGCTGGCGCTCGGCATGCGCGAAATGACTTACGGCTGGAACCTTGAAATGCAGTTGCGCGTCGCGCGCGCCGGTCTGCGTGTTCTCGAACTGCCGGTTACTTATCGACGTCGCACTGGGGGAAAATCCAAAGTCGCGGGTAACTTTAGCGGTTCGATTAAAGCAGGCCTTCGCATCATTGCGACTTTCGCGCGTGTCGCGACCGAAGGGGCGCCAGCAGGGATTAGCCTGAGTTAATCGAGGCTTCCCCTCGGCTTGGCCCTAATCCAAGTTTTTCTCATGCGAGAGGCCAAGACAGAATAGCGCTGCCTCTTTCTAGCATCCTAGTGAGTTGTCCAAGTCGCCCCTTTGGGCAGAAGCTTAAGTTGCATGGCATCGCAGCAATTTAAATTGAGCAATGACCGAAACGGGTCAAAATGCGACTTGGCGGGCAGTCCGCGTGACTTCTGTTCTTACATCAGGTGCAGACATCGGCGGGTGTTCCGCGAAGTCGCCGAAGGGCCATCAGCGAAGTCGGACCAAAATTACCGCCGGTTCGCGAATTTGCTCTTCTCGCCAAGGCGGACGGATATAATCGCTCGTTGCTGAGAGCATTTGGGCCCTTCGTTACTTAAAAGAAGTCACAAGCAGTAATGCGAATTAGCGTTGGATTCGCGATTTCTGGCCTGGCCCTCGCATCGATTATGGTGAGTGCCGTCGGCGTCCACGTGTTGTGGTGGCGTACAGCAGAACAGAACAGCCACGCGCTTGCGGCGACGATCAACGAGCAGATTGTTTCTGCAGTGGAAAAAGAACTTGATGCCATTACGACGCAGGCGCGCGCCGCGCACACTGCTATTCGCACGTTATTTGTTCAAAACGTGCTTAAGACCCGCGAAGCGGATAAGCGCGAGTTCGTCTTCCTCTCGCAATTGCAGGCCCAGCCGAGCATCTCCTGGGTAGCGTTCGGTTGGCCGGACGGAACGTTTTTTGCCGCGCATAAGCTGGGCGATCTCGGCCTGGAGATGATGGAAATCGCGCCTGTCGATGGTGTGGTCAAGCGGCGCATCGACAAATATCAGGTTGTGGTCGGCGACATCGAATTCGAAAAGCGCCGGTTCGAAGACTCCGGTTACCGTGTCACCGAACAGGAATGGTACCGGAGCGGCATCAAAACCGACGAACCGGCTTGGTTCGAAATCAGCGCATATCCGGTAGGCCAGCGTCCATCGATCGCTTATGTCGGCCCAGTCGATGTGTATCAGAAGCGTCAAGGTGTGCTCGCGGTTATCATTGAAAATACGCGGCTCGCGCAGTTTCTGTCGCAACTCTCCGTTGGCAAGACCGGCGCGGCTTTCATCCTGGGTCGGGACGGGACTACGGTCGCCGCCCCCGATCCGGATGCAGATGAAGTCAATATGCAGCGGTCGGATCAGCCATTACTGCCGATTGCCCGGGACGCGCTCGGAAAAGCGGGGAGTTCGTACGACAGTAACAAGAAAACGGCGTATCGGATGCGGCTCGTCTCCGCCGGGAACGCGTACACAGTCAATTTGACGCCGCTCGGTTTTCCCGGCTGGACGCTGGCGACGGTCATCCCTGAAGCTGAATTTCTTGGTCCCATCGAAACAACGATCCGGCATTTGCTCATTGGCCTGGCCATTCTGATACTTGCCGCCGGGGTGCTCTCGGCCTGGCTTGCCCGGTGGGTTATCGCCAAGCCGCTGATTATGGTTGTCGATGAACTCAAGCACGTCGAACGCTTCGAACTCGATCAGGTGCGACGGCACCCATCGCGCCTCGCCGAACTTGAGAATCTGTCGAACGCGATTGCCGACATGGCCGGAGGGTTGGCCGCCTTCCGGAAATACATCCCTGCGGACTTGGTGAAAATGTTGGTGCACGCGGGTATCGAACCGCGCCCCGGCGGCTCGATCCGAACCCTGACGGTGTTATTCGCTGATATCGCCGGCTTTACCGGGCTTTCCGAACGGCTTGGCGATCGCGTTATCCCGCTGCTTTCGAGCTTTCTTGACACCATGTCGCGTGAGGTCAGCGCCCACGGCGGTACGATCGACAAATTCATCGGCGACGCGGTGATGGCGTTCTGGGGCGCGCCGGCGACGAACGCCGATCACGCCATCGACGCGTGCCGGGCGGCACTCGCCTGCCAGCTAGCACTGCGCGCACCAGGACAAACCGATTACAGCGGTGATGTGCTTAAGGTTCGAATCGGGATTAACTCCGGTGAAATGCTGGTCGGCAATATCGGATCGGAGTTCCGGCTCAACTACACGGTCATCGGCGACGCGGTGAATATTGCGAGCCGGCTCGAAGCCGCCAACAAGGAATACGGCACCGACATCATCATCGGAGAGCAAACGCGCCGCCTTGCCGGCGATCGCATCCAGGCGCGCGAGCTCGACCGGCTGATGGTCTATGGACGAATTGGTGGACTGGCCATCTACGAATTGCTTGCGGTCGCCGAACCCGGAACCCCACCGCCAAGCTGGGTTGCGCTCTATGACTTCGGCCTTGCCGCCTATCGAGCGCGCGATTTCGCAGCGGCCATGCGTTTCTTTCGGAAGCTTTTGGCTGTGCGGCCATCGGATCAGCCCGCCCGTATCATGCTCGAGCGGTGCAGCCAGTTTCTCGAGTCGCCGCCGGGGCATGACTGGGACGCAACGCATACGATGAAGGTGAAGTAGGAAACAACCGGGGCCATCACATGATTGTGACGAGGTCACTGCCCTGCCATGGCCGGGCGTGCGCCATGGGGTGCCCCGCATTGCTATGAAGTCTGCCCGCATTTTGCCTTGCTGAACCGCATTATCTTAAGCTTGGAAAGGAGTGCCCTCATGAATGCAAAGAACATCCCGACTGCTGCGGCGATCGCCAGTGCCTTCGCCGCGGCGCTGGCCATAGTCACTGCGCCGGCATTCGCCGGGCCTAAGCCGCCACAACCCACCATGGACAAATGCTTTGGCATTGCCACGAAGGGCGACAATGACTGCGCGGCCGGCGCGGGCACTACTTGCGCCGGCACCGCGACTGCGGATTACCTGGGCAACGCCTGGAAGTACGTGCCAAAGGGAACTTGCGCGACAATCAAGACACCCGCGGGCACAGGTTCGCTCGAGCCGAGCAAATCCTGACCCGGCAACGCGATGGGCTCCATGCGGCATTCGCTGTGATGTTGCCGCGTCGCGCGAGATGGAAACCTAAACTGTGGCCATTATTGCAAACCTTCCGCCGCGTCCCGGCGTCGGCTTCAAGCCAGCGCATTTTCGCGACATCATTGCCGCGCCGCAGCCAATCGGGTTCTTCGAGGTCCACGCCGAGAACTATATGGGGGCCGGAGGGCCGCCCCATGCGCAGCTCGCCGCGCTGCGCGAACGTTACGCGCTATCGGTTCACGGTGTCGGTCTGTCGATCGGGTCGATGGCGCCGCTCGACGGCGGTCACCTCGCACGACTTAAAATCCTGTGCGATCGCTACGAGCCGGAGAGCTTCTCCGAGCACCTCGCTTGGTCGTCCCATGATGGTGTCTACTTCCACGATCTCCTGCCGCTACCCTATACACCGCAGACCCTGACGCGCGTCGCCGAACATATCGACGAGGTGCAGACCGCGCTCGGACGAGAAATGCTTCTCGAAAATCCATCGACCTATGTTTGTTTGACCGAAAGCACGATCCCGGAGGTGGACTTCCTCGGCGAAGTATCGAAGCGGACCGGATGTGGGCTACTGCTTGATGTTAACAACGTCTTTGTCTCGGCAAAAAATCACCGCCTTGAGCCGCTGTCGTATTTGGAATCTTTTCCGATCGACCGCGTGAAGGAGATCCATCTCGGCGGCCATGACGAGGAGGTAGACGACAACGGCGCTCCACTTCTTATCGACAGCCACGGATCGCCGATTGCGAACGCAGTCTGGGCGCTCTATGCGCAAGTCGTCGCTCGCGCTGGAGCGATTCCAACCCTGATCGAATGGGACAACAACGTTCCGGATTGGCGGACGCTATGTGGGGAAGCGATCACGGCACATGACATCCTTGCCGATGCGTCGCGGGCGTCGGCGGCCTGAGAGAGATCATGTCCGCATCCTTCGAGACATCGTTTGCGCGGGCGCTGCTCGACACCGCCCGGCCGATACCCTCCGGCATTACCGCGCATAATGCGGCAATTCCAACCGGGCGCTTTGCCGTTTATCGCAATAACGTCGTGGTGGGCCTCGTAAACGCGCTCAGGAGCCGCTTCCCCGTTGTCGAGAAAATCGTCGGCGAGGAATTCTTTGCCGGGATGGCCCGGGTCTTCGTGCTGGAACGACCGCCAGGCACGCCGCTGCTCGCGACCTATGGCGACGAATTCGCGGCGTTCATCGCCACGTTCGACCCCGCACGTGAACTGGTTTATCTTGCCGACGTAGCCCGGCTCGAGGCGGCGCGCACGCGCGCCTATCATGCAGCGGACGCGATGCCATTCGGGGTCGCCGAGTTCGCTGCACTCGATGCCTCCGCCGTCGGCGGTATCCGCATCGATCTGCACCCGTCGGTAGAAATCGTCCGCTCGCCGCATCCGATAGTAACGATCTGGGCAATGAACTCGGGCGAGCGGGACCTCGCGCCCATTGAGAATTGGCACGGCGAAGACGCACTCGCGGTCCGGCCGTATCTCGACGTGGACGTGCGCTTACTGCCGCCAGGGGGTGCGGTGTTCCTGCTCGCGCTGGCCGGAGCTAAACCGCTTGGCGAGGCAGCTGCGGCAGCACTTGCGGATCATCCTGAATTCGATCTGAGCCGCAGTCTCGCGGGGCTCATTTGCTCGGGCCTCGTGTGTGGCATCTGCGGATGGTAGATCCCAAATGGTTCCGGGCAGAAGCATCGCGACCTCAGATCGGCAGGAACCGCAACATGTTTTCGCGTGCACGAGATGCGGCGTCTCTTATTTAACGAAAGACCTTATTCCTGTGTGCGGTCGCCCTGCGATTTGAGGACCTCTCGGCTCCTACCGATGGTTTCTCTGCCGCGGTTGTTGTGAGGCGGCTGACAGCAGCGACATTCGGTGTACCATTGGTTCGGGCTAGCGATGTTTCACTCCTGAAGGGGCCTTGCTTTTATGGTCTGACCACTCTCCACATCTGAATCGGAGGTGGCGCTCCTTCGGGGGAAATGCTTTCCCGAGCTACGAAACCATCGCGCTCATAGAAATTCGATTGAGCGGAAGCACGACGTTCTGCGCGGTGCACGTCGTCGCAACGAATGACAAGTCGAACAAGGGCGCCAGTCTCAAATTGAGGAACATCGCCGAGAGCGAACGATAATCGGCGGCGCACCAAGCGTACCGCCTAGCCGCGAGTCCACTTTGACTGAAATTGAGGATCGCGATAACCCTGCTGCCTGACTGAGGGGCTAGGTCAGCCTTACAGCCTGCGCAACTGGGATGCGCTGCGCCCGAGCCGGCGGCGCAACAGGTTGCGCAAGGTGACGGCATCAGAATAGCCGACCTCGATCGCGATCCGCTCGACGCTTTCGCCGGTCGTTTGCAGCAGATGGACAGCGCGCTCGACTCGCAAATCCTGAAAATAGGAGAGCGGCGACTTGCCAAGCACGCCGCGCAGTCGTCGCGCCAAAGTGCGTGGGCTGGCGCCGATCGCGCGTGACGCATCGTCCAGTGAAAATCCGTTGGACAAGTTCTCGCGGGCCCAGCGGTCGAAGCGCTCGACCACTGCATCCGCGCGGGCCAGGTGATCCGGTATGGCGTAGGCCGCTTGGGAGGGGCGCGGATCGACCATCAGATAACGCGCCGTCACGGCGGCCAGCGCCGGGCTGATCCCGCGTAAGAGCCACAGGGCGAGGTCAAAATGCGCAAGCGCCGCGCCTGCCGTCACGACGTCGTCGGATCGAACGACCATGCGCCTGTCATCGAGAACGACTTTCGGATACCGCGCCCTGAAAAATGGTCCCAACCACCAACTGGTCGTCGCCTGCCGGCCATCAAGCAATCCGTTTTCGGCGAGAACGAAGGTGCCCGTGCAAGCGGCGGCCGCCATTACGCCCTCGGTCTGCCGTTGGCGCAGCAGCATCCCCGCTCTGGTAACATCTCGGTGGCCGAGCGCACCGGGAAGCGTTTGGGGGGTCTTTGCCCCGATCGCCGGCACGACGATGACATCCGGACGCGACAAGGCGGATGCCCTCTGCGTCGGCACCTTCAGGCCGTTGGCCGTTGTCACGCCGCGCCTGACGCTGACCACGCGCGAAAGCAGCGGAGCCGAGAGCCCGCGCTGCGCCTTACCGAGTTCAACCGCGATCGCGAACGTATCCTGCATCGCGGCGAGGCCGGTATCGAAGACCCCGTCGAGCGTGAGAATGTCGATGATCATGACGAGAATGATATCGAAAATGTCAATATTGCCAAGCGCATTGATGTCCTATTTTGCCTATCTTCCGGCTGGTCATTGCACCAGCAAGGGAAGGACCAATGGTAAAACTTGGACTCTATGTACGTCTTGAAGCCAAACAGGGACAGGAGGCCGCGCTCAAAGCGTTTCTTCAAAGCGCCTTGCCGCTAGCGCAGGGTGAGGCGTTGACGCCCGTGTGGTTCGCGCTTCAGTTCGGCCCGAGCACGTTCGGCGTCTTTGACGCCTTCGCCGACGAAGCGGGCCGGCAGGCTCATCTTGAAGGCTCCATTGCCGCTGCGCTTATGGCTAAGGCCGGCGAGTTGCTGGCGGTACCGCCTAAGATCGAGAAAGTCGACCTTCTCGCGGCAAAACTGCCGGGTTAGGGTCGCGGATCGAAGAACGGCTGCACCCTTGAAATATAGCCTGGTCGGCAAACCGCCAACGCCTACGTGGCGATAAGGCAATAACCAGCAACGACCAGTGCCCGCAGGATGACCATGGTGTCACCCGTCCGCCGATGACGGCGATAAAGTTTATTCGCGAACTTCTAAGATTTTCGGCGCAGCCCAACGCACCCGCGATTTTGCTTCGTTCGGATTCCCGCCGCTACGGGCTAAACGGTCACCTTTGGATCATTCCCGACGAATGCATTCACTACCCGCGCCGATCAATGTCCGTTGTTACTCCAGTGGCGACATTATTGTTGGGCGCAGGGAAGTGATGCTGAGGGTCAACAACGACGTTTTCGTCCGATACCGATGATGTCTCTTGTTCTCCAATAACGAGCGAACATCGCATCCCTTCGTGTCAAGCTGAGCCGCGAACTTGGCTTCGTGATCTGACGATTTGGATGC
>Ga0302225_10002255_pt1 | contig 11601 bp, 10 predicted proteins | sample II_Palsa_E3_2_FD_193515 | JGI IMG/M metagenome (GOLD analysis project Ga0302225, IMG submission 193515) | Peat permafrost microbial communities from Stordalen Mire near Abisko, Sweden - II_Palsa_E3_2 | ecosystem: Environmental > Terrestrial > Soil > Palsa > Peat permafrost | place: Sweden...
GCCTGACAATACATTTCGGCGAAGCGCTTGGTGGCGCCCAGCACGGAGACCGGCTCGATCGCTTTGTCGGTCGAGATCATCACCATGGCGGCCGCACCGGCGCCCGCCGCGGCGTCGGCGACATTGACCGAGCCGAAGACGTTGGTCTTGATGCCCTCTTCCCAGTCCTGCTCGAGCAACGGTACCTGCTTGAGCGCCGCGGCGTGGAAGACGATGTCAGGCTTGAAGTCGGACATCAGGCGGAACATTCGCGCCCTGTCGCGCACGTCGGCAATCCGCCCTTCGATCTTCGGCCGCGATTGTTTCGTTGCCAGAGCTTCGAGCACGGCGTGCAACGCCGGCTCGGAATTTTCGACGATCAACAGCCGCGCGGCGCCGAAGGTGACGACGCGGTCGCATATTTCGGCGCCGATCGAACCGCCACCGCCGGTGACGACTATCGAGCGGCCCTTGAGGAAGGTCTCGAGGCGCGCGTAATCGATTTTCACCGTCGGCCGCAATAGCAGGTCCTCGACGTTGACCGGCGCAAGGCGCGGTAACTCGCCGCCGTCGTCGAGCGAAGGCAACCGGCTGACGGTGAGGCCGAGCCGGCGCGCATGCATTATCGTCGCCTCCGGCCGGGCATCAGGCTCGAACGCCGACGGCGTGAAGATCACCCGCGCTACCGTCGTGTTGCGCTGAGCCAGCTGGTGAACAACGAGGTCGAGAGCGTCGAAATCCCCGAGGACCGAAATGCCGCGGATGGTCTGGCCGCGGTCAGCGGGTGATGGCGACAATATGCCGACCGGCCACGTCTTTTTCACCGCGCCGCTCTCAATGGCGCGCAGCAGCACTTCGGCATCGGCGGCGCGACCAAGCACGAGAGTGGGGTTGGATTCTGGCGAGCGCGCGTGATGCCGGGCGCGCGTATAACGGAAGTAGCGATAAGCGATCCGCGAGCCGCCCAGAAACACCATCTGCAAAAGCCAGTAGAGCAGAATGGTGGTTTTGCCGAAGAAGAACTGGCCGAGCACATTCGGCGATACCAGCACGTAATCAAGCGCCACGAGGGACACCGCCAACACGGTCGAGGCGCGGAGAATGTTCATCAAGTCGGGGAGCGACGCGAAGCGCCACTTCGACTCATAGAGATGAAAGAAGAAATAGACGATGCCGGCGTAGACGACGAACGCGGGCAGAAACGTGAGCAGGGTATGCTCGCGCTCGGCAAGGCCGGCGGCTTCGAACCGAAGGTAAAAACTTGCCAGTACCGCCGCAGCCGTCGCGATCAGATCATGCGCGATGATCAGAAGCCTGCGCACGTTAAGGTACTTGCTGAGCATATGGACAGGCCGGCGGAAATTTTCCCCGTGCGTTTCCATAGCGGTCTTTGCGTCGCGGCGCCACCCCGCCGCCATCGGACATCAGCGCCGCAGCGGGCGGGCGCACCGGGGCGGCGCGGCGGATCCGCAGGACGGGCGTTATGGCTGCAATTACGGCCAGGGCAAGCGGCTAGCCGCCGTGAAAATGCTTTTCCAGCCCCTGCCATCCTTCGAAATAGTCGTGCTGAAGTTCGGAAGATTCCATTGCGTAACGCGTAAGGCGCATCGCAAAACGGCTTTCGAACATGAAGGCCATGGTATCTTGGACTTTATGCGGCTTTAACTCGGCCCGCGTCGCACGTTCCCAAGTTTCCGCATCCGGGCCGTGAGCCGTCATGCAATTATGCAAGCTCGCGCCACCGGGCAAAAAGCCTTCCGCCTTGGCGTCATAGGCACCCTCCAACAGTCCCATGAACTCGGTCATGACGTTGCGGTGATACCAGGGTGGCCGGAACGTATCCTCGCCGACGAGCCAGCGCGGCGGAAAGATCACGAAATCGATGTTGGCCGCGCCCGGAAGATCGGACGGCGCGGTCAGCACAGAAAATATCGAAGGATCGGGATGATCGAAGCTTACACTGCCCATGACGTTGAAACGCGCAAGCTCGTATTTGTATGGTGCGAAATTGCCGTGCCAGGCGACCACGTTCAGCGGCGAGTGGTCAATCTCCGCCGTCCAAAGATTGCCTTGGAATTTCGCCACCATGCTGACCGGCGCGCCGGTATCTTCGTAGGCAGCGACCGGCGCAAGGAAGTCGCGCGAATTGGCCAGTCCATTGGCGCCGAGCGGGCCTAGTTCAGGCAAGCGCAGCATCGCCCCGTAATTCTCGCAAATATAGCCGCGTGACGGACCGTCCGGCAGTTCGACGCGGAAACGCAGGCCGCGCGGGATGATAACGATTTCACCGCACGCCGCCTCGATGACGCCGAGCTCGGTAAAGAAGCGGGCGCGTCCTTGCTGCGGCACAATCAGCATTTCGCCATCGGCGTTGTAAAAGCAGCGATCGTGCATGGAGCGGTTGGCGGCATAAAAGTGCACCGCCATGCCGATCTGGGTCGCGACGTCGCCGTTGCCGCCGAGCGTTACCATGCCTTCGACGAAGTCGGTCGGCTTTTGCGGGATAGGGAAAGGCGACCAGCGCAGTTGCGTCGGCGTCGCCTCGGCTTCGTTGAACGGCGCGCTGCGGATCAAGCCGTTGTCAATGCGGCCGTAGGGACGATGCACGACCGAAGGCTGAATGCGGTAGGTCCAGGTCCGGCGGTTTTCCGCGCGTGCCGTTGTGAACGAAGTCCCCGAAATCTGCTCGGCGTAGAGACCGAGCGGCGGACGCTGTGGCGAGTTGCGTCCGACCGGGAGCGCACCGGCAACCGCTTCGGAAAGAAAGTGATTGCCGAACCCCGCCTGGTAGCCCAAAGGGCTCTCAACGCGCGCTACGCCCCGCTCCGCATTGCGGACCTTCGCCTTTTGCTTCGTGACTTGGGTCATTGGACCTCCCGAGGACGACCCGCGAATGGACCTCGCGGATATTGGTCTCGAACGTAACTAATATCCGCCTTTCGCCGCCTCGGCGCAAGTTTCTAGGATTCGCGGTGACATTCTGGGATATGGCTGCCTAAGTCGCCACCATAGCTGGCTCTCCAACGGCTGAGCGGATGTCCCTACCGCAGAGCATTTTTTCAATAGACGTCGAGGATTGGTTCAATCTTTCGGGGACCGGGTTTGAGCCGCCGCCCTCGGAGTGGGACCGGCTTGAAAGCCGGATTGAGCGGAACTTGAACACGTTGCTTGAACTCTTGGCCGCGGCCGGCGGGACGGCGACGTGCTTCGTCGTCGGCTATTTCGCCAAGCGCTTTCCCCATCTGATCCGCGAGGCCGCCGCGGCGGGACACGAGATTGCCTCGCACAGCTACTTCCATCGGCTGGTGTACGAAATGTCCGCCGACGAATTTTACCAGGATGTCCTGGCGACGCGAAAATTGCTTGAGGATGTGTCGGGCCAAGCGGTCCGCGGCTTTCGTGCGCCGGCGTTCTCGGTGACCAGGCAAACGCCGTGGTTCTTCGAGAAACTCGTCGAGGCGGGATATGGCTACGACTCCTCGGTTTTCCCCGCGCCGCATCAAACCGGCGGGCTTGCCACCAACCGTCTTGCGCCCCACCGCCTGGAGACCCCAGCGGGCGCGCTCATGGAATTTCCGATTACCGCGGTGCGAGTGCTCGGCAGGCCGATGTGCTTTTTCGGCGGCGGATATTTGCGGCTTTTTCCGTACCGCCTCATTCGCGCCATGGGCTATACCGCGCTCAATGAAGGTCGGCCGGTTGTCTTTTACGTGCATCCACGCGAGATCGATCCCGAGCACCCGCGAATGCCTCTCAGTTTGCGCAGGAAATTCACCTGCTACGTCAACCTTCACTCTACGCGTCCAAAGATTCGTCAGATTCTGCGCGACTTTAACGTGTCGTCCTTTGACAGATACATGGCGCAAACGGCGGCTTGAATGAACGACCGCACCTCACATTTCTTCGATGACTACGCCGCGGACTTCGATTCCATTTACGGAAACGACAATCGCGCGTTGGAGCGGGTCGCCAACGGTTTGTTCCGCCGGGCGATGGTCGTGCGGTACGAAAAGACCTTGGCCGGTTGCCAACCGATAGTAGGGCGCTCTGTCATCGATATTGGCTGCGGACCGGGACACTACAGCATTGCATTGGCGCGCGCCGGAGCGGCGAAAGTCATAGGGCTGGATTTTGCGCCGGGGATGCTCAAGATCGCGCGCGAGCGTGCCGCCTCATACGGCGTTGCCGATCGCTGTACATTCGCGCTCGACGATTTTCTTACTTATCCGGTTTCCGAAAAGTTCGATTACGCGATCGTCATGGGGTTCATGGATTATATCCGCGACCCGCGGGTGGTGATTGACCGTGTTCTGCAGATCACACGTGGGCGTGCGTTTTTTAGCTTTCCGAAAGCAGGCGGATTCCTCGCCTGGCAAAGAAAGATGCGCTACCGCAATCGCTGCGATCTGTTTCTTTACCGCGAGGACGAAATTCAAAGTCTGCTGTCGCCGACCGGAGCGTCGTTCTTGATTGAATCCAACGGCCGCGACTTCTTCGTCACGCTTGAGGCGAAAAGCTCCTCGTAGACCTGCAAGGTCTGTGCAGCCACGATATCTACCGAAAACTCCCCGAGCGCGCGTTCGCGCCCGCGTTCGCCCATGGCGCGGCGTAACCCGGCATCGCGCAGGAGCCGCTCGATGGCGGCGGCAAGCGGCGCGGCTTGTCGCGGCGGCACGAGAAACCCGTTGTCGCCGTCACGCACTGCGTCTCGGCAGCCGGAGACATCGGTCGTGACCATCGGTTTGCCGCTTGCGGCAGCCTCCAGCAGCGATCGCGGAACTCCTTCGCCGCCGTGGGACGGCAAACAGACGACATGAGACTGAGCCAGAACTTGCGCCATGTCGTCGCGCCAACCGAACAATTCGACCACGCCTTCCTTCTGCCATTGCTGCAACAGATCGGACGGCACGCACGCCGGATTCCCGGTATCGCCCTCGCCTACCAGGGCAAAACGCGCCTGAATGCCGCGTGCTTTGAGCATGCGAGCCGCTTCAACAAACTCTCCCACGCCTTTGTAGAATAGGAGCCGCGCAGGCAGAATCACGAGGGGTGGAGCGGGCGGCTCCGGGCTTGGCCGAAAGCTTTCGACGTCAACGCCGCAACCAGGAGAAACCACGAGTCGATCCGGCCGGATGACACGCCACGCGATCCACCTGTCCATGTCGTCGCGGTTTTCGACAATCACTTTACTGTTGCGCGCATTCACCAAGAGCCGAAAGGCCGCCGCAATACCTGGCCGGATCAGGCGCGCCGTCAGCTGTTGCGAAACAAACACGTATCCGAGACCGGGCATCGCATTGATGATGACGGGAACGTTGGTGATCTTGGCAGCAATCGAGCCGTAAATGATCGGCTTGACCGCCACGTGATGCACGAGATCGGGCTTTAATGCCCGATAGAGACCGACCACGTCTTTGATGGTCGCGACATCCTTGAACGGATTGAGTCCTTGACGATCCATTTGAATCCGATGGAAACGCAATCCCGCAGCTTCAATAGCCGCGCGAAACCGTCCGTCGGGTGCGGCGACGTGAACGTCGTAACCGCGAGCGGCGATGTGTTCCGCGACCGCCAATCGGTGCCAGTAAAAGTACCAATCGCTCGCCAGCAAAAACAATATGCGACGCGGATGCATGATCACTCTTGATAAAACACCGCAATCAACATCGCGGGCGGCTGAACTCGTATGCGCAAACTACCACAGGGCTTTGCCGAAAAATCGCAGGTATCAGTTTATACGCGGCCCGGGATGAGTTTTAGCTGAGAGCGCGCGCGAGTTTCAATTCCAAAGTAACGCCGTAATTCGGCTTGGCAATCGCCGCGAAGGGCCTTCCCGAAAACTCATTATTACCAAAGAAACGCCCGGTTACCTCGGCATCAGCGCAGTCAGTCGAGGGGACTTCTCTCATCCACATCGTTGCCCGGCGTGTCTTTGGATGCGGCCGCAGCACGAATATCGCATGGAGCGGAGATGCGAGCGATTCTTACGCTGGCGTTCTTGATAGTGAGTCTCAGGGGAGCAGTTCCGGAGGTCAAATATCAGGACCAGCCTGGCGTTAAAGGCGACCGCTCGCCCATGTCCGATTTGAGTCTCAACCTGCATATCGCAGGCGGCGCAACCCATGGCCAATTGGTTCTGGCTTTGCCGCAAGCGGCGGCTGACGCACCGCACCGTCAAAGCGAAGATCCGGCCGGCCCCCAATCGCCTCCACCCGCCGCGACCGATGTCGACGCCGGTCAATTGCCACCCGATTCAATCGACACTTTGTGCAAAGCGCTGCTGGCTTCAGCTCTGCACAACAATTTGCCGGTGACGTTCTTTGCCAACCTGATTTGGCAGGAAAGCCGTTTCCAACACGACGCCGTAAGCTCGGCCGGTGCATTGGGCATTGCCCAATTCATGCCGGAAGTCGCTACGGAAGTCGGCTTAGGCAATCCATTCGACCCACACGAAGCGATCCCGGCCTCGGCCAAATTCCTGCACGATTTGCATGAGCAATTCGGCAACCTCGGCTTCGCCGCCGCCGCCTACAATGGAGGCGCCCATCGCGTCACTGAATGGCTTGAGCATGGGCGTACCTTGCCGCGCGAGACGCAAGTCTACGTCATGCGCGTTACCGGACGCTCCGCGGAGGCATGGCGCAAGTCGCCGCCAAATGATTCGCAAGTTGCCTTCGTGCGGCTTCTGCCATGCCGCGGCTTGCCAGTGTTTGCCGAGCTTGAGCAGGCGCAGTTGCGCGAAGCGGAGGATGCGGAACGAGAACAGCAAGCGCACCGGGAGAAAATCGCGACGGCCGATCTGAAAGCGGCCAACGCGCCGGTTGCCCGTCACCCGGCGCGGATGTTCAGGCTGCCGCTAGTGGCGCGACGGGTCGACGTTGCGCGGCATGTAGCGGTTATAGGTCGTCCGGCGAGCGCCGATCGTATTGCGCGCAATTTCCGCGTCGAAAGGCTGGAGGCCGTTCATAGACCGCACGTCGCGCGCGACAAGCGGCGGATCGCCTGACCGATTTGCGGCTGGCGCCAGCGCCTCGATCTCAGGCGGCCAACATTTTTTGGACTTCGTTGACCAGCTCGCGCAGGTGAATGGGCTTCGATAGCACCTTGGCATGCCGGGGCGCGCTTGAATCGGAGTTGAGCGCCACCGCGGCGAAGCCGGTGATGAACATGATCTTAATATCGGGGTCGAGTTCCGCCGCGCGGCGGGCAAGCTCAATGCCGTCCATTTCCGGCATGACGATATCGGTCAGCAAAAGTTCGTAGGGTTCTTCGCGCAAACGCTGATAAGCGGACAAGCCGTTGTCGTATGAGGTGACCTCAAACCCGGCATTCTGTAGCGCTTTGACAAGGAACCGCCGCATGTCCATGTCATCTTCGGCAAGCAGGATTTTAGGCATGTAACTCAGACCCCCGGCGGCCGGCCGGCCCCCTTAGATTCCATAAGCCGGATGCCAGGTAAACATGAGGTGAAAGCAATCGCCGACAAATCTGCCTCGCTCTGGACAATGACAGCCATCGCACGCTAGGGATCGGGGCCGCCACAACCTCTGTTGGACGGCGAAAGTGCGCTGCGCTCATGCCGAAAAGCCAAGATCAACTGGAGCCGCCGTTTGAGGTGCTTGAGCCCGCGCGTTGTCGCGGCCCGCTGCTGTATAACTCCCCGCACAGTGGACGGATTTACCCGCCGGACTTCTTGCAAGCTTCCAGACTCGATCTGGCGACGTTGCGACGCTCCGAGGATTCCTTCGTTGACGAACTGATCCTTGGCGTTGTTGGCCAGGGCCACCCGGTGATGCGCGCGCATTTTCCGCGCTGCTTTGTGGACGTCAATCGCGAGCCCTACGAACTCGATCCGCGGATGTTCGACGGCCGCCTGCCCTCGTTCGCAAACACCCGCTCGATGCGGGTGGCCGGCGGCTTGGGTACCGTCGCGCGGGTCGTCGGCGACGCGCAGGAAATCTATGATCAGCGCATATCGGTCGCCGAGGCGCTGCGGCGCATCGACGAACTCTACAAGCCCTATCATCGCTCTCTGCGCCGGGTCTTTCTGCGTCTGCATCGGGAATTTGGCGCGGCCGTTCTGGTCGACTGTCATTCCATGCCTTCGGCAACTGGCGCCAAGGATGAGCGCCCGCGCGCCGATCTGGTCCTTGGAGACCGCTACGGCACGAGCTGTGTTCCCGTCATCGCCGAGACGATCGAAGCGACCATGCGGGAGTTCGGCTACGTGGTCAGCCGCAATAAGCCCTATGCAGGCGGCTTTATTACAGAACACTACGGCAATCCAACCGCCGGCTTGCACGCGGTCCAGCTGGAGATCAACCGCGCGCTGTATATGGACGAGCGGCGCTACCAGCGGGCGGCAAGCTTCGCTCGGCTGGCAAGCGAGTTCGAAATTCTGGCGGACCGGCTGGCTGAAATCCCGCTGGAAGAATTGCGGCCCTATCGGGCCGCCGCCGAATAAGCTACCTGTCGAAAGTTCCCGCTAAAAGAAAAAGGGCCGCTCGCATGGCGAGCGGCCCAAGTCTAGGGAGGAAACGCCCAAGGAGGGCGGCGGTAACGCGAGGAAACCTCTCGCTACCGCACTGCAACAACATACACCGCGCCGCACAAAACGCAAGCCCTACTGACCTATTTGACCCGCCCTTTCCCCTGAAATCTCCTGCAAATTGTGCAGGGCAGCTCTACGTTGCCGGGATGAAGCCGCCACGAGGAGACGACTGGTAAAAATAGAGATATATCAAAGGCTTGTTTTGATCTTGTATCGGACTTTTTTGCTTAAAATAGAGGCAGTCCGATCGGCGACGGTTTTGCGGCGTACCCGTTTGACGGCGACCGTTACGCATTAGCAACAACCAGTTTTGGCCGCCCCATCGGGTATGGACCCGACCCACGGAGATGCTCATGACGGCGATCGATTTCGCGGCCTTTGTCGACGAGCTTGCGGCTGTTTCCGGCGAAGCGCTCCGGCCGTTCTTTCGGACCACGCTGGGGGTCGAGAATAAAAGCATCTCCGGCGGCTTCGATCCGGTAACGGCCGCCGATCGCGCGGCCGAGACGGCCATGCGCGCGCTGATCAAAAGAACCTTTCCGGAGCATGGAATTGTCGGCGAAGAGTTTGCCGCTGATCGTCCGGATGCGGAATATGTCTGGGTGCTTGATCCGATTGACGGCACCAAATCCTTCATTTGCGGCATGCCCGCGTGGGGCACGCTGATCGCCTTGACCCGGGGCAGCGAACCTATCTACGGCATGATGCATCAGCCGTTTACGCACGAGTACTTCTACGGGGACGGCAGTGCTGCGAATTATCGCGGCCCGGCCGGCGATCGTGCGTTGCGGGCGAGGCCATGCGCAGAACTCCGTGAAGCGATATTGGCAACGACGAGCCCGTTGCTCATGAGCAATAGCGACCTGCAAGCATTCCGCCGCGTGGAGCAGGCGGTGCGGCTATCCCGTTACGGCGGCGACTGCTACGCCTATTGCATGCTCGCGGCTGGGCATATCGATCTTGTGATCGAAACCGAACTCAAGCCTTATGATGTGCTGCCGCTCATCCCGATTATCGAGGGATCCGGCGGCATCGTTACGACCTGGGAAAATGAGCGAGCGCATGCCGGCGGGCGAGTCATCGCGGCGGGCGATCGCCGCGTTCACGCCCAGGCCATAACGATCTTGCAGAAAGAGCTCGCGACTTAAGTGATCGCAGCAAAGTCAGACGCACATCAATAAAGCGGCGTCCCCGGGACGAACGCGTCAAAGGCCGCCCAGAATTGCGAACGAAAGCGATCCTGCTCCATCAGCAGTTCGTGCTGGGCTCCCACCACCGGCAGATGCGAGCCGGCGCGGAGGAGCGTCGCAAAATCCTCGATCGCGGCGTTTGAGACGATGGCGTCGCGGCCGGCGCCGATAATCAGAATCGGCTGCCGAATCCGCGAGGGGTAGCTCGGCTCGTGGAACGGGCGGATGGCGCGGAACGCCGCGTCGCACCAGGCGACGGTCGGACCGCCCAGGGCAAGAGCCGGCTCCGCTTCGAGAATGGCGGCATTGCGCGCGTAACGCACGGGGTCGGTCGTCAGGATGTTCCCGGCATAGGGCCGCAGGTCGAGAACGCCCGGATAACGTCCCGGTACATACGTCGAGCCAAAGCCCGCGTACCGTAGCGTCCGCACGATGCCGCCGGCAATCGCCACCGAGGTCACGAAGGCAATGCCGATCATTGGTGCCGAAAGGACTATGCGATCGAACCAGCGCTGCCCGCGATAGGCCGCACGGATCAGCACGGTCGCGCCCATGGAATGACCGAGAGCAAAAATCGGTGGCGGACAATCCGGCAAAACGATTTCACGCATAAAAGTTTCGAGGTCGGTGTCGAAATCGGCGAAACTGCGCACGTGGCCTTTGTGCCGATCGCTCAGCGCCCGATCTGACAATCCCTGGCCGCGCCAGTCGAGGATAGCGACAGCGAACCCCCGCGCGCGGAGGTCGCGCACGGTCTCGAAATATTTTTCGATCCACTCCGTACGGCCGGGAAAAATGCAAACGGTGCCGCGCCGGCCCGCTGGCGGCGCAAACCGCGCAAAGCGCAGCCCGACACCGTCCGGTGTCTTAAGCATGCCAGTTACCGCGTTGTCTGGAACGGGATTGGCGGGGATGGAAATGAGTTTCATAAGTGCTTGTTTACCGGGCTCTTTGGCCCTCTTGCGGCAAAGCCGGCGTCTTCCTATCTCGTCTCTGCACAGGCCGGAAACGGCTGTGCATCACCATAGGTCCGGCCCCCACGGGCGGATCCCCGCATGTCGCTTCAAAAGGAGGATATGCCATGCGAACTTTCGATCTCACACCGCTTTATCGTTCCACCGTCGGGTTTGACCGGCTGTTTTCTTTGCTCGATCAGGGCATCGACGGCGCGGCACCCGGTTACCCGCCCTACAATATCGAACGCACCGGCGACAATGAGTATCGCGTCACCGTCGCGGTAGCGGGCTTTGCCGAGCCCGAACTCTCGATCGTGGCCAAGGAGAACACCCTTACCATCCGCGGCGAGAAGAGCGACAAGAACGAGGAGAAGCACGGCGACGTGCTTTACCAGGGCATCGCGGCCCGCGCCTTCGAGCGCGCGTTCCAGCTCGCCGACTTCGTTCAGGTAAAAGGCGCAAAGCTTGAGCACGGACTCTTGCATGTCGATTTGGTACGCGAGATTCCAGAGGCGAAAAAGCCCCGCGTCATCCCGATCGGCAACGGCAACGCCGTCGAGCAGAAGCAGGCAGCGTAAGTAGTTTCTAAACTGACGTTTGTTGTGAAGCGCCTCGGGTTTCCCGGGGCGCTTTTTTGTGCGTCCGAATGCCGGCGAACGATCAGCTCGCAATGGCTTCCAGCCGCCTTTTCGTTACCGCCGGGCCGAAGAAACCCACAATCATGAACACCGCGATCATAGCGGCGGCGATCAAACCGAACACGCCGGAGGTCCCGTATTGGCGGAGGAAGAAGGCAACGATGAAGCCGGAGAAGATGGCGGAGAACCGGCTCCATGAATAAACGAATCCGACCGCCTGCGCGCGGATTCGAGTCGGATAGAGCTCGGACTGATAAGCGTGGAAAGCAAACGAGAACCAGTTCGCG
>Ga0302225_10002257_pt1 | contig 11594 bp, 14 predicted proteins | sample II_Palsa_E3_2_FD_193515 | JGI IMG/M metagenome (GOLD analysis project Ga0302225, IMG submission 193515) | Peat permafrost microbial communities from Stordalen Mire near Abisko, Sweden - II_Palsa_E3_2 | ecosystem: Environmental > Terrestrial > Soil > Palsa > Peat permafrost | place: Sweden...
AATGGGAAAGCTTCAAGAGCATCGAGCTCAGCGATCAGACTGCGATCCCGAACAAGTACAAGGAGCTGATCGGGATCGCGGTGTCAGGTGCTACGCGCTGTCGCTACTGCGTCTACTTCCACACCGAAGTTGCGCGGCTGTTCGGGGCCACCGACCAGGAAATCAACGAAGCCGCGCTTATGGCGATGCACACCATGAACTGGAGCACCTACCTGAACGCCAGGCAGTACGACTACGGCCGCTTCTGCGACGAAGTAGACCAGGTCACGGCCTACATCAAGAAGCAGGCACCGGCCCCAGTCTAAGCCGACGCCGGGCCCGGTGAGTCTTCGGGCAGGCCCCACGGCCGCCCGTCTGGTCGACGCAGGCGGGCGGCCGCACGCTCGTAATCACCCAGAAGCGCCCGCAGCCTCGCGACCGCCTCGGGCGGCGCCTGTTCGTCGCCGCCAAGCACGTCCACGGCAAGGCGCACGGCCGCGATCAGAGACGACAGTTCCACCGCACTCACGCGCAGCGCGAAAGCATCATGGCCAGTGCGCTCAAGCTTCACACCCTCATGGTCCCTCTCATCATCGACCCATCCTGGCGAGCCCGAGCATGCAAGGTACCAGTCCTGTGTATCGCTGCGCCACTGAACCGCGGGTTGGCCCGCGCCGACAGTTCGGGACGAAGAGGTCCCCCGAGGTGACACCCATGGCTGACACCAACGAGCCTGGATCTCGGTAGATTTGAGTGGATCAATGGAATCAGGCGGCCCAGGCCATGGACGGTACGGGACACCCTGTGCGGATTTTGCAAGCAGGGGGTCAGGGGTTCGAGCCCCCTTAGCTCCACCAGGCAAAACACGCCCATCCTGATCATGGACCGGGGTGTTCGTGCCATTAACGTGCCCGTCCTTGCCAGGACCCCGGCGGTCCCGTCGTCATCTGTGTCCGGGACGTCATCAGCGGCCTTCCGTGATCTCTCGATTCGCTTGTCGGGTGAGACCAGATCGGGAAAGCTGACCGTTCGCCTACCCGCCTCGGACTTGGGTGGCCCGAAGGTGAGACCGCCCCTTGCAGTTCGGTGACAGTGCGCTCGACCCGGACCGTCCGCACGTCCAAGTAGACGTCGGACCGCCGGAATGGGCGACCGGAATCGAGCCGCCCTGACCCCGTGAGCTAAGTTATCGATTGTATGTTTGAATATTGCGGTGGAAGAGCCAAGAGGGCATCCATACCCAGGCATTCCCGAGGAATGCCGGCTTCGCCACCCCTGGAAGCCCGGCACCGTTCTCATCAGCTGGCTGCCGTGTGACTGCCGGCCAGCCCAGGCCGCCCGGGGCGGCCATATCGAGGTCACCTGCCTGCAGCCGGGCTGCAGCGAAGTCTGGCAACGCCCCCGGCACCAGCCACTCGGGACCATCGGCCATCACCGGCCCATTCGCTAGCAGAACCCGGCAAACTCAGCGATCTCGTCGGACGGTTGCCCGGGAGAGCTCCCGTCCCCACAGCCATGGCGGCGGGGAGCCGCGCATTTAAGGACTATTGCGCGCGGTGCCGCGACGGTTCCCCAAACGCGCCCAATCGCATCAATTCAGGTTGATGTATTGTCGGGGCTGTGGGTGGCGCACGATCTGACCAGGTGATCGGATCGCAGGAGTTTCTGCGACTGGCGGGAGATCCGCTGCGGTGGCGGTTGCTGACGGAACTGGCCCGCAGTGACCGGCACGTGCAGGAACTGACCGGTCTGCTGGGCCGGCCGCAGAATCTGGTGTCCTACCATCTGGGCAAGCTGCGCTCGGCGGGTCTGGTGTCCGCGCGGCGCAGCTCGGCGGACGCACGCGGCACTTACTACACAGTTGATCTGGGACGGTTTGGTGAGCTGCTGGCCCAGACAGGCCGCACGGTGCATCCGGGGCTGCGGCTCGCTCCGGCGGCCCCGCTGGTTCCGGCGGCATCGGCGCAGAGGACGGCGGCGCGGCTGCTGTTCTTGTGCACCGGTAACAGTGCCCGGTCCCAGATCGCGGAGGCGCTGGCGGTAGCCCGCTCCGGTGGCCGGGTGGAGGCGCACAGCGCGGGAAGCTGCCCCAAGCCGTTGCATCCCAACGCGGTCCGGGTGATGCGCGAACGCGGCATCGAGGTGGGGCCGCGTCAGCCGAAGCATCTGAGTATCTTCGCGGCGGACCAGTTCGACTGCGTGATCACGTTGTGCGACAAGGTGCGTGAGGTCTGCCCGGAGTTCCCCGGTCATCCGGGCTGCATCCACTGGAGCATCCCGGACCCGGCCGCGTCCGGGGGCAACGACGATGCCACGCTCCCGGCGTTCCGGGACACCGCAGCCGAGGTGGAACGGCGCATGACCTACCTACTGGCCGGGCTGGCTGGGCTGCCGGGGCAGGACCCCTCGTGACCAGCGGCGACGAGATAGTTAGCGGCGCTGTCCCGCCCGATCCCGCACAAGCCCCTGTGCTGGACCTGGAGCCGGTGCCGCTGGCCACAATCTTGCGGGAGTGGGGGCGGATCGGCTGTATCGGGTTCGGCGGGCCGCCGACCCACATCAAGATGCTCCGTGACCTATGCGTAGACCGTCGTAAGTGGCTGGCCCCCGAGGAGTTCGAAGACGCGATCGCGGTCTGCAACCTGCTGCCCGGCCCGGCCTCCACTCAGCTCGCGATCTTCTGCGCGTGGCGGCTGCGGCGCCGTCCTGGCGCCCTGGTCGGCGGCACCGCGTTTATCGTGCCGGGATTGATCGTCATCCTGGCCCTGGCCGCGCTGTTCCTCGGCAAATCCCCTCCGCTGTGGGTGCTGGGCGCAGGAGCCGGGGCCGGGGCTGCGGTCCCGGCGGTGGCCATCCACGCGGCGACCAGCCTTACCGGCCCGAGCTGGAAACGGCGCAGGCAGACCCTCCGCTGGCTGATCTACCTGATCGTCGCTGCTGCTGCCGCCGCGGCGCTCGGCGTGTGGCTGGTCCTGGTGATACTGGGCTGCGGGGTGCTCGAACTGGCGATGCAGCTGATCGCCGAACGCCGTGACGGCGCTCCGCTGCCCGGCGTGATGCTGGCTCCCGTCGCGGCGGCGGGAGCAATCGGCGGCGGGGTCCTGCTGTCGGTGGCCTGGGTCGCGCTGAAGGTCGGGGCGCTGTCGTTCGGCGGCGGGTTCGTCATTATCCCGCTCATGCAATCCGATGCGGTCAGCCACTACCACTGGATGACCGGCGCGCAGTTCCTCAACGCGGTCGCGCTGGGCCAGATAACACCCGGGCCGGTCGTTCAGACGGTGGCCGTGGTCGGTTATGCCGCAGCAGGCCTCGCCGGCGGCATCCTCGCATCGCTGGTGGCGTTCAGCCCGTCGTTTGCGTTCATTCTGCTCGGCGCTGACCGGTTCGGCCAGATCCGCGGCAACCGCCGGGCCCGGGCCTTCCTGGACGGCGCTGGGCCCGCCGCCATCGGCGCCATCTTCGGCTCCGCTGTCCCCCTGGCCCGCACGCTGTCCCACTCGTGGCAGTACGCCGTGCTGGCGGGCGCCTTTGCCCTGCTGTTCCCGCTGCGCCGCGGGGTCGTCTTCACCCTGCTCGCCGCAGCCGCGGCGGGAGTAATCATCGCCCTGACCGTTGGCCTGTCCTTGCACTCCTAAATGCACATGAGACCTTCACCTCGTATCTGTGTTGGGGATCTTCGATGGAGTAGCCAAGCTGAAACGTCTGCCAGGCTTTCAGAGCAGTGCCGGCTTCATCGTCCCGCCGCCCGCGCTTCTCGTGGCAGCGGGTCAGGTCAGTCGTCGCAGGCCAATTCTCCGTGCCAGGCTTCGCGGCCTTCGCGGACAGCGAAGTAGGCGACGGCCAGGGCGGCGATGGGGTCGGCCCACCACCAGCTGAGTGCGGCGAACAGGACCAAGCCGAGCAGGGTGGTGGCGGCCAGGGTGGCGCAGAGGATGGTCTCGGCGGCGTCGGCCTGGACCAGCGGGTTGCGCAGCAGCGTGCCGACGCGCCGCTTGCGCCAGCCCAGCAGTGGCATCACCAGCAGTGAGGAGAGCGTGAGCCCGATACCCACGGGAGAGATTTCGGGATGTGCGCCCGTGGCCAGGGCGGTGATGGAGCCAATGACAACGTAGGCGGCCAGAGCGAAAAACGTGACGGCAATGATCCGCAGGACGCGGCGCTCGGCGCGATCGTCGGGCTGCCCGTCTGCCAGCGCGGCGCGCAGACGCCGCATCACCAGGACGGCGGAGACTAGCTCAATAACGGAGTCGAAGCCGAAGCTGGTCAGGGCCAGCGACCCGGCAACGATGCCTGCTGTGACCGCGACGCCCGCCTCGATCAGCATCCAGGCGACAGAGAACTGCTCCAGCCGGATGGCCTGCCGGTGAAGACCGGGCCGGGCATCTGCGCTGGCCGTTTTCATGAATGCGGGTCGGGCTGGATGGTCAGCAGCTCGTCCGGGACGTGATCGACCTGCAGCGTCGTGTGATCGAGGCCAAACCGGCCGACTAGGAGCTTTTCGAGGTCGCGGCGGACCTGGTGGCAGTCGGCGGGGCGGTGGACCAGCACGTGCGCGGACAGGGCCGGGAAGCCGCTGGTGATCAGCCAGACGTGTACGTCATGGACGGAGGCGACGCTGGGTTCGCCGGTGATCGCTGCCACGATGTCGTCGGGTGCGTACCCTTCGGGCGCTGCCTCCAGCAGGACCCGCCCAGTCTCCCGCAGCAGCCCCCACGCGGCGTGCAGCATGAGTCCCACCACGATCAATGAGGCGATCGAGTCTGCCCGATCGAATCCGGTGAAGATGATCACGAGCCCGGCCACCAGGGTGGCGATGAACCCGTACAGGTCCGTGACGATGTGCGCGAATGCGCCCTTGACGTTGATGGAGTCGCGGTTGGCCTTCCCGATTACCCAGGTTGCCGCCGCATTCACAGCCACGCCCACCGCGGCGACCACGACCACGATGCCGCCAGTGACGGGCACGGGATGCACTAGGCGGGTGATCGCCTCGAACGCGACCAGCGCGCTGACCACCAGCAGCGTGATGCCGTTCGCCTGTGCCGATAGCACTTCCGCCCGTTTGAACCCGAACGTCCACATCCCGCTTGCGGGCCGGCGGGCCAGCTGGATCGCCAGCAGGCTCGCGGCGAGCGCGCCCGCGTCGGTCAGCATGTGCCCGGCATCGGCCAGCAGCGCCAGCGAGTGCCCGACGAACGCCATCACGACCTCGAAGACCAGGAACCCGGCAATGAGCCCGAGGGCGACGGCGATGTAGCGGCTATCAGCATCGGCGCCGACGCCGTGGCTGTGGGCGTGCTCATCGGCCCGGCCCTCTCCGGGATACTGGCAGAGGGGGCCGGACTCGGGGTGCTCGCCACCGCAGTCGGTCACGTGCCCTCGCGCTCCGGGTGCAGTGCCCTGGTGTGCTGGGAGTGCGTCAGCGCCACGTCCAGAAGCATCCGCACGTGCGCGTCGTCCAGCCGGTAATACATCATCCGGCCCTGCCGCCGCGGTGCGGACACGATCCGGTGCGCGCGCAGCCACCGCACCGCGTGACTGGCCGCCGACTCGCTCATCCCGGCCGCAGCGGCCAGGTCACACACGCACATCTCACCGCCTTCCAGCAGCGCGACCAGCAGCCGCAGCCGGTTCGGATCACCCAGCAGCGCGAACACATCTGCGGCCTGCTCCACATCCTCGGCCGGGGGCATTGCCTCCTGCACGGCGGCGACCCGCTCCCGGTCCACCACCCGGGCCAGGCAAGCGTCCAGGTCGGCAATATCGGAAGGATCGTTCATACGTGCAACTGTACCGTCATACGGATCTGGTGCGATGGTCAGCACGGCAGCGCAGTGCACTGCGCGGTGCTGCTGACCTGGGTGACGGCCGCCATCATGGCGGAATGCATAAGACCGCAGGCATGCGGTGATCGGCCAGGACATGATGCGGGTCGGTGCCGGGGACCTGGGGATCGGCGTGGACAAGTGCGCCCGACAGCCGGGGGATCGCGTGCAGCAGGGCATGCTCGGCGCTGACGGTGACCTCGTGGGCTTGCGCGGCGGTGATACCCGGGGCCACGACGACCTCGCATTCGGCCCGGATCTGGTGGCCGATCCAGCGCAGCCGGACCTGGCCGACCCCCAGCACGCCGGGCGTGGCCCGCAAAACGCTTTCGGCCTGATCAACCAGCGCCGGGTCCACCGCATCCATCAGCCGGCGGTAGATCTCCCGGGCGGCCTGCCGCAGCACGGCCAGGATCGCGACCGTGATCACCAGCCCGATCACCGGGTCGGCCCAGTCCCAGCCCAGTGCCACCCCGCCCGCGCCCAGCAGCACCGCCAGTGACGTCAGCCCGTCCGTGCGGGCATGCAGCCCGTCCGCGACCAGCGCCGCGGATCCGATCTTGCGGCCGGTGCGGATCCGGTACCGGGCGGCCAGTTCGTTGCCCGCGAACCCGACGAGCGCGGCCAGCGCGACCGCGATCAGATCCGACACGTGATGCGGGTGGATCAGGCGGGTGACCGCCTCGTAGGCGGCCAGCGCCGAGGACGCCGCGATCGTCAGCACGATCGCGATCCCGGCCAGATCCTCAGCCCGGCCGTACCCGTAGGTGTAGCGGCGGGACGGCGCGCGGCGGCCCAGCACGAACGCCACCCCCAGCGGGATGGCGGTCAGCGCATCCGCCGCGTTGTGCAGTGTGTCACCCAGCAGCGCCACCGATCCCGACAGCGCAGTCACCACCCCCTGGATCAGCGCGGTCAGGCCCAGCACACCCAGCGTGATCCACAGCGTCCGCATGCCTTCGGCGCTGCCCTCCATCACAGCATCGATCTGATCGGCTGCTTCATGCGAATGCGGGCGCAGCAGATGACGCAGCCAGGCCACCGGCCCGGATCCCCGATGATCATGCTCGTGCGCGTGCGGCTGCCCGTGGCCGTGGCCGTGCTCATGACCGGGCACGGCATCAGGGCGGTGGGCATGCGGGTGGTGGCTCATGGCCCCAGGATGCCGGGAAAACCCTCTTGCAGCACCTGCACCACAACGCCATCGACGCACCTGCAACCAGGTCGCGTCTGCGGCTGCCAGCCGCGGGCCGGATGCGGCCTATTACCCGGTTGAGAAGATCTCCCATACCTCGCAGGCGTAGTACACCAGTACGTACCCGGCGGCAGGGTCTGCCCACCACCAGCCCCGCGCCGTGTTCGGCATCAGGCCCCCAGCACCGCAGCAGCGAGGATCCCGTCGATCATCGTGACCCGGCCCGCTGTCCGCAGCACCGGGTTATCGTTATCCAGCGCCCGGCCGGTCCGGGCTTTAGCAACCGCCAGTGCGAACATCACCGCGGCAGTCACTGCCGTCCATACGCTCCCAAGCAGGGACTGCCGTGGGTGATCACCAGCTGCCAGCACCACCGTGGACTGCACCAGCAGGTAGACCGCCAGCGCGGCAAACGCATACCCGATCAGGCGCAGGCCGCGCCGCTGGCGTTCCCCGCCAGCGCCTGACAGTTCCCAGACCACGACCATGGACGCGCCGATCTGGGAGATGACCTCCAATCACGACCGGGTGATCTTCTGTCCCCGCTGCCAGGCCGTCACCGGGTCCTGGTAATCCTCTGTCGACACCCGCCCGTAAAACACGAACCGCAGCCCGCCACGAAACGGGCGATCGGCTGGCTTCTGTGCGCTGGCGGCGCCGCTTACCACAGTCCCAGGAGGGAGCCGAGGACGCGGGCAGCCTGGCCGCCGTTGTCTTCGGCGATACGGAGCGCGGCTGGCACGTCGAGGTCGCTGGCCAGTGCGGCCCGGACGGCGGCCACCGCAGCACCAGATCCCGCCGCTGCGCGGTCAGGGCGTCCGGCCGCGGCCTGCAGCCGCTCCAGCCGTGCCGCCGCCTCGTCCAGGCTGGCCTGGTTGTAGTCCCAGTCCTGGTCCCACTGGCGATCCAGGATCAGCAGCCGGACAGCCGCCGCGGGGTAGACCTTGAGAAGGTCGCTGACCAGGACAAGGTTGCCAGCCGATTTGGCCATCTTGGCCCCCGCGGCACCGACCACGCCCGCCTGGAGCCGCGCGCGGGCGAACGGGGTGACCCCCGTGAACGCCTCGGCGAGGGCAGCCTGGTAGGCGTGGTGCGGGAAACGCAGATCGCGGCCACCGGCGTGGACGTCGACGGCCGGGCCGAACGTGTGCAGCGCCATCGCCGCGCATTCGGCATGCCAGCCCGGGCGGCCGGGTCCCCACGGGCTCTGCCATGCAGGCTGGTCCCCGTACGAGGGCTGCCACACGGCCACGTCGAACGGGTCATCCTTGCCCGGATCGTCCGGTCCCGCCCAGCGTCACCACCTGCGGCAGGCCAGCGGCCAGCATCTGGTCCATCGGCAGCCTCCTAGCCGTCACCCCGGAAAGCGGCATCCTCTGCCCGAGGCTATCCGGGCGCGACCCGGCCCCGCCCGCCGCCGATGGTCACCCGGGCGCAGGACAAACGCCCCTCCCACCAGCCAGCACCCAAGCCCCGGGATGATCATGTGAAGAGAATCGTGATCCTGGGCGAGTTCTATGCCCTCGCGGCCGGAGGCCAGATCATTTCATCTGACCGGGGCCGCGTGGCCCGTACTGGGGCGTGGGCGGTGTCACAGCCGCCAAGCCTGGATCTCAATACCCTGGGGGGTATACTTGGAATCATTACCGGAGCGTTAGGAGTACCCATGTGCAGCCCGGCTGTCTGCGACCGCTGCAAGAAGATCACCTGGACTGGCTGCGGCCAGCATGTGGAGCAGGCCCTCGCCGGGGTCCCGCCCGAGAACCGCTGCACCTGCCCGGTTAAACCAGCCTCAACGGCGGGCAGGGCGCGGGCGCGTGCCACTGAGAAGATGGGGGCGCGCAGATGAAGATTGTCGTGGTCGGCGGGGTCGCCGGGGGCATGAGCTTCGCGGCGCGGGCCCGCCGCCTTGCCGAGGACGCGGAGATCGTGGTGCTTGAGCGGGACCCCTACGTCTCGTATGCGAACTGCGGCCTGCCTTATCACCTGGGCGGCGAGATCGGTGACCGGGATGCCCTCCTGCTGCATACCCCGCAGTCGCTGGCGGAGAGCCTGGCGCTGGACGTGCGCACCGGCCACGAGGTACTGGCCATCGACCCGGCCGGGCGCACCGTCGCCGTCCGTGAGCGCGCGACCGGCCGGGACTACCACGAGGCCTATGACGTGCTGGTGCTGTCCACCGGGGCCGCGCCGGTCATCCCGCCGATCCCGGGAGCCGGCCTGCCCGCGGTCCGGGTGCTGCGCACGGTTCCCGATGTGGACGTCTTGCGTGAGCTGGTGGACGGCGGCGCCCGCCGGGCAGTGATCGTTGGTGCCGGGTTCATTGGCCTGGAGTCGGCTGAGGCGCTGCGGCACCGCGGCCTGGCGGTCACCCTTGTCGAGCTGGCCGGGCAGGTCATGCCGGCCCTGGACCCGGAGATGGCGCGCAGCATCGAACTGGAACTGCGCCGCGCCGGCGTCGAGGTGCGGCTGGGCACGTCGGTCACCGCACTGCGGGAGGCGGGCCGCGGCACCGTCACCGCGAGCCTGCCGGACGGATCCCAGGTCCCCGCCGACCTGGTCCTGCTCGCCGCCGGGGTCCGGCCGGAGACCTCGCTCGCCGCGGCCGCGGGGCTCGCGCTGGGCACCCGCGGCGCCCTGCTCGTCGACGGGCACCTGCGGACCTCGGTGCCGTCCATCTATGGTGTGGGTGATGCGATCGAGGTCGCCGACGCCGTCACCGGCGGCCCGGCCCTGGTGCCGCTGGCCGGGCCGGCCAGCCGGCAGGGCCGCGCGGCCGCTGACCACCTGTTCGGCCGCGGCGGACGGCGCTCACCGGTTCTTGGCACGGCCATCGTGCGCGTCTTCGGCACCGTGGCCGCTGCCACCGGCCCTGGCGAGAAGGCGCTGTGCGCGGCCGGGATCCCGCACCACGCCGTGCACCTGCACCCGAACAACCACGCCGGGTACTATCCCGGTGCCCGCCCGCTGCACCTGAAGCTGCTCTTCGCCCCCGACGGGCGGGTGCTCGGCGCCCAGGCCACCGGCGGCGACGGCGTCGATAAGCGGATCGACGTCATCGCCACCGCCATCCGGGCCGGCCTGACCGTCGATGACCTGGCCGGCCTCGAACTCGCCTACTCGCCGCCGTTCGGGTCGGCCAAGGACCCGGTCAACCTGGCCGGCATGGTCGCCAGCAACCTGCTCACCGGCGACCTGGCCCTGTGGCGGGGCAGCGACCTGCTTCACCCCGGCCCCCAGGAAGTGCTGCTGGACGTCCGCTCAGCTGCCGAGTTCCGCTCCGGCCACCTGCCCGGCGCGCACAACATCCCGCACACCGAACTGCGCCAGCGGCTCGGCGAGATTCCCCGCGGCCGCCCCCTGCTGGTGTACTGCGCGTCGGGCTTCCGGTCCTACCTCGCGCTCCGGCTGCTGCGGCAAAGCGGCTGGCCCGACGTCCGCTCCCTGTCCGGCGGGCTGTCCACGCTGCAGCTGGAACTCCCCGGCCTGGCACTCGACCAGGGCGAGCCGGTAGCCGAACTGACCGGGACCGGCCGGTAAGGCCAGTGTCACCGCATCGCCCGGACGGCACTGGCCCGCGAGGGCCGCGAGGTTATCAACCTGTCCGGGGGAATGCACGCCTGGGCGCGCGCCGGGCTCCCCGTAGTCGCCGCCGGCGGCCGCGCTGGCCGGGTGGCGTGAGCCGGTGACGTGCCGCAGGACATATACCCCGCCGGGTATATTGAGGCGAGTGAACAGCAAGGGAGACGGTTGATGAAGATCGATGAGGATGCCGCGGGCCAGGTGCTCAACCGGCTCCGCCGCGCCCACGGCCAGCTGGCCGGGGTCATCGCCATGGTGGAGTCCGGCCGCGACTGCACCGACGTGGTCACCCAGCTCGCCGCGGTATCACGCGCCCTCGACCGGGCCGGCTTCAAGATCGTGGCCAGCGGCATGCGCCAGTGCCTGTCCGGGGACACCGACTCCCCGATGACCGTGGAACAGATGGAGAAGATGTTCCTCACCCTGGCCTGACACAGCAGACGCAGGAGGAGACATGGGTTACGGCAACAGCATCCGCATCGAGGCGCCGTTCGCTGAGGGAACGGCGCGCGTGCGCGACGCGCTCAAGGCCCAGGGCTTCGGCGTGCTGACCGAGATCGACATGGACCCGGCTGACGTGCTGGGATCACGCCGGGAGCACGGATTCGGGGTGGGCACCGGCCGCGAGTTCCAGGAACCGGCGGGCGGCGGGTGCCAGGGGCCCGGGCCGGTGGGCGAGGACGATGCTGCGGGTGATGGGCGGGCGCGGGTCGCTCACGACGGCGCCGAGCCGGGCGGCTACCTGGGCGAGTGGCTCAGGCAGGAGCGCGGCGCCTGCGCCGGCCAGCACGAGCGGCAGGATGGCCTCGCGCTGTGCGGTCACGACCGCGATGTGCGGGGACAGCCCTACATCTGTGAGCGCCTCGTCGAGCAGCCGCCGGCTGGATGTTCCGTGCGGTGCGGCGATGAACCGAGGTGCGTCTGACAAAATGCACCAGTTCGCGGGTGCAATACCCGGCCGCTGATGGGGGCTCATGGGTGATCCTGTCGTAGGGCGCGGCGGGCTGCAACCC
>Ga0302225_10002268_pt1 | contig 11555 bp, 7 predicted proteins | sample II_Palsa_E3_2_FD_193515 | JGI IMG/M metagenome (GOLD analysis project Ga0302225, IMG submission 193515) | Peat permafrost microbial communities from Stordalen Mire near Abisko, Sweden - II_Palsa_E3_2 | ecosystem: Environmental > Terrestrial > Soil > Palsa > Peat permafrost | place: Sweden...
TCTTTATTGATGATGTCGGTTACCTGTTGCTCTAAATACTCCTGTACTTCAGGTCGTGATGGGCATAACCAGCGATAGTAATTTACATATGGCGGATGATCGGCGCAAGATTCACCATTACGGTTCTTGCTGTACCATTCGGGGTGCGTTGGCACAAGCTCGGCACGATTAAAGGTCCACATCCAGCGGTGTGCTTCCAGTCCCTGCGCTTTGGCGGCACGAAAATGTTTTTCGCTATCAGATTCAAACAGAATAGCACTAATACCCGCGGCTTTATAACCCGCGTAACGGACGTTAAGCTCATCTACGGTATCTTTAGCATCCGGGCCTATCCATACCCAGTTTTTCATTTTATGTTTCCTGGGCGCAACCGGGGCAAGCTCTGCTTTGGTTGATAATGCTAACCCGGTAGCTGCACCGGCTAATAATCCTGCTTTTAAAAATTCGCGTTTATTCATTTCCTGAAATTTAACTGATTTACTGCACTATGCTCATCAATACACCATGTTATATTATCATGCCCATCTGTTATCAACCCCAAAAACTGGTGTTTAGTAGCCTCTAAGCTTATTTTGTTTACGTTACCCGATATGATCACTTTACTACTTAAGCCTAATTTATTTAAGCTAAGTAAAAAGCAACGGTGTTTATTGTAATATTTGTGTTCACGGTAATATATCAGCCATAAATATCGCTTTTGTAACTCTGAATAAGGCATTGTAAATACATTATTACTTGTCGCGCTTTTACTAAATTGCAGGTATCCCCAACGTTCAGGCGCATGCATATTAATTATCCCTTGCGGCGACCATACCCAGTTATGCTCCGGCTTTTGTTCGCCATTAATGGCTTGTTTTACATATTTTTTATTATGCACATCGGTATCCCACTCAACCCGCGAAAAGTTGATCCGCCACAAGTCGCCGTCTTTAGGTAGGATTACGTTATTACCCAAACTAATCGACCGGTAAGGGATAGCAATTTCAACCGTCCAGCCTTTGTCTTTATCAGATGGATTATTTACCGTTCCCTGTACTTTAACCGCAGTATGCAAGCCTTCTGCATTCCAATTGATCATCGCATCACCGCCATCACGATACGGGCGACCAAGGAAAAGATCAAACACCGTGTTAATTGCATTTACTTCAACCTCATAATAGTTTTGGATAGTGTTATTAGGATTGATAAAAAGCTCAAAGTCATTATCATAATAAACAATGTCATCATGCTTGGTTTGATAAGCCCAAACATTAGGCTCCTCAATCTCGGCGGCTATATAAATACAAGTATCGCCCCAAAGCATTTTAACGCGTGTATGCAAATATGGCGCGGGCTTTTTATCTCCTTCAATATCCTGAAATTGTTCGGTCCACTCTGCCTGGTTCCAGGCTGCATCATTAATATCACCGTCAATTACCGGCGGCGTTGGGGTATAATGTATAATGTAATTGTTTGGGGTAGTGAACAAGGGCTCTAATCCTTTAAAGGCAGATTGCGCTTTAAGGCTGACCGTATTAAATAATACACATGCTGTTAAGAGTACCTTAAAACAAGTGCGGGCGCTTTTCTGATTCATTAATTTCCGTTTGTACATTAACTTCCTAATTGTACAATACGGTCAAATTCTTCGCGCTTTAAACCCATTACCGACAAACGGCCCTGGCGAACCAAGCCTACATCTTTCAACTGGTCATCAGCTTTTATGGTTTCGAGTGTAACAGGTATTTTTAATGTTTCGAAAGGGACAAGATCAACAACAACCCAGTTTTTGTCTTCGGTGGTTGGATCCTGGTAAAACTCTTTAACTACTTTGGCTATACCTACAACTTCTTTGCCTTCGTTACTATGGTAGTATAAAACAAGGTCGCCTTCCTTCATTTCGCGTAAATTGTTACGTGCCTGATAGTTGCGTACGCCATCCCAAAAGGTGCGGCCATCCTGATTAAATTTTTCCCAGCTATATTTATGGGGTTCACTTTTTACCAACCAATAGTTCATCTTTTTAAGGTAGTTAATACCGTAAAGATGTTAAAAAGTACCGGAAATGCAAAAGGAAAATTGATTTAGCAATAACTTATAATCACGGATTGGTTGTAGCGCAGAAAACAAGCGGGAAAGCGAAAAGAAACGCTTAGGATCTTTTAATATACTTTTTGTACAAATGCTCAACATAGCCTACGCTTACGTAATCTAAAAACGTCCATTTAGGAAAACGCGTTCTTTGTAAGTGTTTAAGAGTACTGAAAATTATCACCAAAAAGACCAATATCAGCCCTAATGAAAATAAAACTATACAAAAAATGATAAAAACATTCATGGTAAATCAATTGCTAATTAGTGCGTTTTACGAAAATGAATACAATTTGTTACCTGATAGATAAAATTTTATTTTTTTACTACAACTATCACATTATTGAAGGCTACTAATGCAGTATTTTAAACATCAGTTCTTTGAGTAACGCACCATCTTCGGCATTGGAATCTACACCTTTGCTTTTTAAATCATATTCGCGCAGGTAGCTGATGATGTTCATGGTTTTGGCGTAATCATAACTGCGGGCAGCCAATTCGTAATCCTTTACAAAGTATGGGTTCACGCCTATTTCGCGGGCAAGGTTGGAACGGTCTTTTACGTAATGACAAGCTAAAACCTTGCTGAAAAAATTATTTAGGTTGCCCAGCACCAGCACAATTGGGTTAGCTTTTGGGTTAGCTTCAAAATAATTAATGATTTGGTTTACTTTGAACGCATTTTTTTGGCAGAGTGCCGTTTGCAGCTCAAACACATTATACTCTTTACTGATGCCAATATTATTTTGGATGTGCTCCAGGGTGATCTCCTGGCCTACTGAAACATTCAGCATTAATTTTTCGAGCTCATTAGCAATTTTGGATAGATCATTGCCTAAATATTCAGCCAGCATGGCCGATGCCTGCTGGTTGATGCGATAGCCTTTGCCGTTTATATAATTTTCTATCCAACCGGGTACTTTATTATCATACAGGGTTGCCGATTCGAATATCAAACCATTTTTCTCAATGGCCTTGTATGTTTTTTTACGTTTATCAAACTTGCCATATTTATAGCAAAACACCAGGATGGTGCTTGGCAAGGGATTTTCGAGATAAGCAAGCAATGGGTTGATGCTTTTTTTGTCATCATCATCCTTACCCCATTTCATATCCTGCGCTTCTTTTACCAAAACAACTTGGTAGTCGGCCATCATAGGGTAACGCTTAGACGCGTTAAGCACCGACATCAAATCGGTATCCTTACCATAAAAAACAGTTTGGTTAAACCCTTTTTCCGCATCCGATAATATTTGATGCTCCACATAATTGCTCACCTGGTCAATATAAAAAGGCTCTTCCCCGTGCAGCAGGTACAGGGGTTTAAATTTGCGGTTACTTAAGTCCTTTAATATATCGGCAGCGGTCATCTCAATTCAAAAATCAAAAGTAAAAATTCAAAAGGAATCGATGGTGGTAAATCTAAAGTAAATTTGACTCAACCGACGGCGCTGCGCTGGTCTACCTCTCTACGTCTTCAACAAAAAGAGGAGAAAAGATATTTCAACATTCAACCCTGCAATCCTTTTGAATTTTTACTTTTGGTTTTTCACTTTTTCAAATGGATCAACTGCAGCCGCTTAATTTACCGCCATTCCCTTTTAAAATAAGTGATAGCAATGGGCAATTAACGTTATTCGATGAGATCCGTAAAAAACATGTGATCATCACCCCTGAAGAATGGGTGCGGCAGCACTTTGTGCAGTATCTCATCAACCAAAAGAAATACCCGCGTAGCCTGATCAAACTGGAGGGTGGCTTACGGCTTAACGGCCTGCCTAAACGTACCGATATTGTTGTGTTTAACCCTGCGGGCGAAAAGATTTTAATGGTGGAGTGTAAAGCGCCATCGGTAAATATCAACCAAAAGGTGTTCGACCAGGTTGCACGGTACAATATCACCCATAAAATTGCTATATTGGCAGTTACCAATGGCTTACAACATTATTATTGCACCATTGATTTTGAAAAGCAGGGGTATCAGTTTATTGAGAATTTGCCCGAGTATAACGGCAATTCAAATACTTAAACCGGAATAGTAAGATTTTGGATCTTTTCTAACAATTCTTCCGGCTTAAATGGTTTTGATACATAATCATTCATACCCGAATTAAATACGCGCTCCCTGATATCAAATAACGCTGAAGCTGTTAAAGCGATAATCGGGATATTCGCCTTACGCGGATCGGGCATTTTCCGGATCTCGATGGCTGCATCAAAGCCATTCATGATCGGCATTTGCAGGTCCATCAAAATAATATCAAAGTTACCGTATTGCACCAACTGAACAGCGCGTTCGCCATTTTCGGCAATGGTTGGGGTAATATTCCATTTAGATAGCAGCTTTTTCATCAGCATAACGTTTACCACATTATCTTCAGCAATCAGCATGCGTAAATGGCTCAAGGTATCGGTAGCCTGGAACGGTAATTTATTGTCCACTCTCGGCACGTGAACTTCAGTAGATACCGGAAACTCCATATTGAACGAAAAATCCGAACCTTTACCAACAGTACTGTTTACCTGCATTTTTAACCCTTGCAACTCAAGCAAACGCTTAATAATGGCTAAACCTAAACCAGTACCCCCATATTGGCGGGTTGTGGTGATAGATTCCTGTGCGAAAGGTTCAAATATGGTATCAATATTTTGCTGGTCGATACCGATGCCGGTATCTTTAACAGAAAAGTTAACGGTTATGGTGTTATGCCTGTCTTCAATTACCTTGCTGTAAACACTAACGCTGCCCTCTTTAGTGAATTTGATGGCGTTGCTAACCAGGTTAAATATAATTTGGGTAATACGGGTTGGATCGCCAAATAAAACCTTGCTGCTCAAGCTATCGTCAATATTCAGCTTAAATGCCAGGCCTTTTTCTTCAGCCTTTATCTTTTGACCGCCGCAAATGCTGTTCATTAGCTCGGGTAAGTTGAAGGCGATATTTTCAAACACCACTTTACCTGATTCTATTTTATTGAAATCCAGCACATCGTTTACAATCGCCAGCAGGTTTGAACCTGAGAATTTCAAGATCTCCAGGTTTTCCTTTTGATCGTGCCTCGGGTTGCTCATCAGCAACAGGTTGCTCATGCCGATAACCGCGTTTAACGGCGTACGGATCTCATGGCTCATTACCGATAGGAATTCCGATTTCGCCTGTGATGATTTTTCAGCTTTATGAATAGCTGATTCTAACTTTTCATTTAAATCGGATTGGTCTTCAGCCGTTTTTTTCAATGCCTGCATATTGCGGTAAAACGCATTGTAAAAATGGCTGTGGATATAAATAAGCAGTATAAAATTAGCAAATACAGCTATGATAAGTGTTGATTGATCCAGCTCCTCGGGCTTATGCTGTATAAAATAAGCATTGTTATATTGAAAAACCATGAATACCAGTACCGGTATCAAATTTAATATGGAATAGAATATACCGTAGGCTTGGCCCAGCATATAAAAGCTGAATATCACCACCAGGATAACCATTTGAATGGTGATGATATTTACATTTTGCAGGGTATAAAAAACATTGCTTAGGTTTACCAGTGTACCTAAAATAAGTAAACCGTGCGATACCACACGCCAATCGCCGGTATAAGTTAGCATTTTAAAAAACACAACCGTTACAACCAGCATTACCATTGCTGTATAGGTAAGCAGTGGTTCGTGCTGGTAGTATATATTGCTTAAAAGGGCTGCCAGTGCTACAAATACGATTCCTAAGCCATAGTACAGCAAACGGATACGCGCCTGATCCAGAAAAGACTGATCATCTGATAATATTTTATCAAGCGACACATTAAAAAATCCGGCAGGTTGGCTCATGCAAATGCTGTGTTAATTGTTGAAGTTTAGGATGTTAAATATATAACAGATAGCGCATACAGCCAATATCTTTTGTATATATTTTAAAACACCTAATCAAATACTTTATGCAATTAGCAAGCCAAAGCATTTAAGTTATCTTCAATAATTTTCAGCTTTGCTTCTGCATCGGCTTTCTTTTTCAGCTCATTGTCGATTATATCAGGCTTGGCGTTGTTCATAAAACGCTCGTTGCTTAATTTGGCATTAACCGAATGTAAAAACCCGTCAAGATATTCCTTCTCCTTCTTTAGCCTTTCACATTCAACAGCAGGGTCGATAGTTTCTTCCAGCGGGATAAAAAACTCATCAGTATTTACCATAAAACCAACAGAACCAGCTACTTTCTCATCAACAAGATTTAGCTCTTCAACGTTACCAAGTTTGGATATGATAGAACTGTAATCAGCATAATTAATGTTGCCGCTTTTTTTAACAGATAATTGCAATGTTTCTTTTGGAGAGATCTGTTTGCTGTTACGAATGTTCCTGATTTGAGTAATTACCTGTTTAATATTTTCTACTACAGCAAGTAATTGGGAATTTATTTCCCCATTGCTTGGCAATTGTGCAACAATACAACAATCCATTTCGCCGCGCTCCCCAAATAACTCATCATGCCATAACTCCTCGGTTATAAAAGGTGTAAAGGGATGAAGGATTTTAAGGATATTCTCAAAAAACGCAACTGTTGCGGTGTAAGTCTCTCTATCTATCGGGTGCTGATAAACAGGCTTGATCATCTCCAGGTACCAGGCGCAAAAATCGTCCCATACCAGTTTATAAGTAGCCATTAACGCCTCGGATAAACGATACTGTTTAAAGTTATCTTCTATCTCAGTTAAAGCCTGGTTAAAGCGGCTGTTGAACCATTCTATTGATGTTTTATTAGGATTTGATAAGCTTTCATCAACCTCCCAGCCTTTAATCAATTTAAAGGCATTCCATATTTTGTTAGCAAAATTACGGCCCTGCTCACAGTAGCTTTCATCAAACATTAAATCGTTACCGGCAGGTGAACATAACAGCATCCCTACCCTAACGCCATCAGCACCAAATTTTTCGATCAGCTCGATAGGATCAGGCGAATTACCTAATGATTTCGACATTTTACGGCCCAACTTGTCGCGTACGATACCAGTCAGGTAAACGTTCTCAAATGGCAATTTGCCACGGAACTCATGCCCCGCCATAATCATCCTCGCTACCCAAAAGAACAAGATCTCGGGCGCGGTAACCAAATCATTGGTTGGGTAATAATAGTTGATGTCCGCATTTTCAGGATCTTTAAAGCCATCAAAAACAGAGATCGGCCATAGCCATGATGAAAACCAGGTATCAAGCACATCTTCGTCCTGGGTTAAATCTTCAGGTTGAAGGTCCGGGATTGGAGATTTGAGATTTTTTGCTTCCTCAAAAGCTTCTTCCCTTGTTTTAGCGATAACATATTGCCCGTTTGGTAAATACCAGGCCGGGATTTGCTGCCCCCACCATAACTGGCGACTGATACACCAATCCTTCACATTCTCCATCCAATGGCGGTAGGTATTGATAAATTTGTCGGGGATTAGTTTTATTTGTCCGTCCAAAACATAATCCAATGCTGGTTTAGCCAGTTGATCCATTTTGCAGAACCATTGCATAGATAGTTTTGGCTCGATTACCGCATCCGTTCGTTCAGAAAAACCTATTTGTGATTTGTAGTCTTCAACTTTTTCCAATGATCCGGCTTCTTCCAAAAGCGGCGCTATCTTTTTACGGGCAGCAAAACGATCTTCACCCACTAAAATCTGTGCTTTCTCGTTCAGCGTACCGTCATCATTTAAAATATCAATTACCGGCAGGTTGTGTTTTATACCAAGTTCATAATCATTCAAATCATGCGCCGGCGTAACTTTTAAGCAACCGGTACCGAAATCCATGGTAACGTATTCATCCAGAATAATTGGGATTTCCCGGTTGATTAATGGGATAATGGCTTTTTTACCATGCAGATGGAAATATCGTTCATCATTAGGGTTGATACAGATAGCCGCATCAGCCATAATAGTTTCCGGGCGAGTGGTCGCAATCGTTAAAGCCCCACCTAAATCCTCCCCCGCAGGGAGGACTTTATATTTTATATAATATAGTTTCTGATTTACCTCTTTACGGATAACTTCTTCATCGCTCACCGCGGTTTTACCTTGCGGGTCCCAGTTTACCATACGTACGCCACGGTAGATAGAACCTTTTTTATACAGATGGATGAAAGTCTCAATAACTGCGTCGGATAATTCTTCGTCCATCGTAAAACGGGTGCGGTCCCAATCGCAGGATGCACCCAGTTTTTTAAGCTGATCTAAGATAATACCGCCATATTTTTCTTTCCATTCCCAGGCATAGCTTAGAAACTCTTCGCGGGTGAGGTCTTTTTTAGCGATGCCGCGCTCTTTGAGCATGGCTACAACCTTAGCTTCGGTAGCAATACTGGCGTGATCGGTACCGGGAACCCAGCAGGCATTTTTACCCTGCATACGGGCACGGCGGATCAGCACATCCTGTATAGTATTGTTTAACATATGGCCCATGTGCAAAACGCCGGTGACATTTGGTGGCGGCATTACAATGGTGTAAGGCTCACGCTCATCAGGCACCGACCTGAAAAACTTGTGCTCTAACCAGTAACTGTACCATTTATCTTCTGCGTCTTTGGGTTGATATGTTTTTGGAATACTCATAGCCCACAAAAATAATGATTTTGTAGAACTTAGTTCTGTAGAATATAGAACTAATGCAGAACTTAAAATAAATTTAAACAAACCAATTGCCACAATATTTTTACAATTGCCGTGTTATTGTTAAAATAGCCTTAACACCATGAAAACATTGCACACCAGGCACTTTTTAGATTACCTTCTCAGAAAATCAGGAATCTATGCATTGATAGGTTGGCTTAACCGATAATTCTTACTTCGCGTTTTACAGGTTTTTTCTTAGTTTAGAGCTTTAAGTTTAATTTGATCTCATTATGAAATTTAAGCACTCCAATTTGGTGCTTGCCGGTGCATTATGTATTTCGGTGAGCGCTTTTGCTGTAGAAGGCGGCAAGCCTAAACCCAATCATCCCAAAACGCCAGATCATCCTGCAAAATTTATTGATCCGGCTAATATGGACTTATCCATTAAACCAGGTGATGATTTTTATGATTACGCCAACGGCAACTGGATAAAAAACAATCCTATTCCTGCTAAGGAAACCCGCTGGGGCAGCTTTAACACTTTAATACAAGGCAATACCAACAAATTACAGGGCTTGCTGAAAGAAGTAAGTGCAACATCGGCACAACAACCAAAAGGTAGCTTAAGGCAGCGTGTTGGCGATTTATACGCCAGCGGTATGGATAGCGTAACCATTGAAAAAGCTGGCTACACTCCTATCGTTCCTGATTTAAAACGTATCGACAAAATATCAAGCACACAAGGTGTAGTAAACGAATTAGTTTACCAGCGTGTACATGCTTTGGGCAGCCCGCTTTTCCGTTTTGGTGTTGGCGCTGACGACAAGCACCCCAATGTAAACATCGTTGGTTTAGATCAAGGTGGAACTAGCTTACCTGATCGTGATTATTATTTGAAAGGTGATCCACGCACCTTAAAAATCAGGGATGCTTATAAAACTTACCTGATCAACTTATTTACTTTAACCGGTACATCTCCGGATGAGGCTGCGAAAAATGCAGATATCGTATTTAACATCGAAAAAACATTAGCTAAAGCGCAATTAAGCCGTGTAGCCATGCGCGATCCGAATGTTACTTACAACAAGTTTTCGGTAGCGGCATTCGCGCAAACTACGCCCCATTTAAACTGGGTACAATTGTTACCCGAAATGAAAGCACCGGGACAAGACACTATTTTAGTTGCTGAACCTGCGTTTTTCAAAACTGCGGATAGCTTATTAGCAGCAACACCGGTTAGCGACTGGAAAGTTTATCTAAGATGGAATATTTTAAAAGGTTCGGCAGGTGCGTTAAGCTCACCATTTATTGATGCCAACTTTAAATTTAACCAGGTATTAAGCGGCCAAAAAGTTATGGCTCCGCGTACCGAGCGTATGTCGGGCATGGTTGATGGCAGCCTTGGCGAATTGTTGGGTCAGCTTTATGTAGAGAAATATTTTACCCCTGCTGCTAAAGCATACATGGTTAACCTGGTAAATAACTTAAAAAGCACTTTAGGCGATCGCATACAACGCCTTGACTGGATGAGCCCGGAAACCAAAGCTCATGCACTTAAAAAACTAGCTGCCTTTACCGTTAAAATAGGATATCCTGATAAATGGCAAACTTATGATGGTGTAGTAATTAACCGCGGCGATTATGAAGGCAATTTACGCAGCATTGGTGTATGGCGCTATAACTACATGGTGAGCCAATTAGGCAAACCGGTGGACAAAAAACGTTGGGGTATGACACCGCCGACTGTTAACGCATACTACAACCCTGCAAATAACGAGATCGTTTTCCCTGCTGGTATATTGCAGTTCCCTTTCTTTGATTTTGACGCGGATGATGCTGTAAATTATGGTGGCATCGGTGCGGTTATCGGTCACGAAATGACACATGGTTTTGATGATCAGGGTCGCCAATATGATGCTGATGGCAGCTTGCGCAACTGGTGGAATAAAGACGACGCGGATAAATTTAAAGTTCGTGCCGACCAGGTTGTAAATCAATATAACGCGTTTACCGTGTTAGATACCATCCACGTAAACGGCAAATTGACCTTAGGTGAAAACCTTGCCGATTTAGGCGGTGTTAATATTGCTTACGAAGCATTTAAGAAAACTAAAGAAGGCCAATCAACCACAACAAAAATTGATGGCTTTACACCAGATCAACGTTTCTTCCTTTCATGGGCACAGGTTTGGCGAGGCTCACAAAGGCCGGAAGCTGCCGCGCAACGTATCTTAACTGATCCGCACTCGCCGGAGAAATACCGTTGCAACGCGCCTATCAGCAACGTTGATGCATGGTACGCCGCATTTGATGTACAACCGGGCGATAAAAACTATAAAGCTCCTGCCGACAGGATAAAAATTTGGTAACCCGGTCACAGATTTTGACTGATTAGGTTGATTTCACTGATTTAAACAAAGCCCGGTTAAGCCGGGCTTTGTTGTTAAGTGGTAATTTTGTTTTGTAATTTTTGACTTACGGACTTTCCGACTAAAGACTTTCCGACTAATCTCTATCTTTGCGCCGAATATGATTATCCATCAATTTTACGATAAAGGGCTGGCGCACGCCTCTTATGCCCTCATTCGCACAGGTAAAATGGTTGTTATTGATCCATCACGCGATCCGCAGCCTTATTATGACTTTGCTAAATTGCATGAAGCCGGTATTGTGGGCATAATTGAAACCCACCCGCATGCTGACTTTGTAAGCTCGCATTTAGAGATCCATCAAACTACCGGCGCTATCATTTATGTAAGCAAACTTACCGGTGCCGAATATCCGCACGAAACTTTTGATGACGGCGATGTAATTGAATTAACCGACATCAAACTAAAAGCCATCAACACCCCCGGCCATTCACCCGATTCTATTTGTATTTTGCTGGAGAATGAACACAGG
>Ga0302225_10002294_pt1 | contig 11468 bp, 16 predicted proteins | sample II_Palsa_E3_2_FD_193515 | JGI IMG/M metagenome (GOLD analysis project Ga0302225, IMG submission 193515) | Peat permafrost microbial communities from Stordalen Mire near Abisko, Sweden - II_Palsa_E3_2 | ecosystem: Environmental > Terrestrial > Soil > Palsa > Peat permafrost | place: Sweden...
TGCCGGCATCGCGAGCGGCCTTGTCGGGCCATTCCACCCAGGAAAACACCACGGATTCATCCTGCTTAGCCTGCACGGCGCGGCGGAAATCGGTGAGCTTGCCGTCGGGCACGTCGTCGCCCCAGCACTCCACCACCCGGATGGCGCCGAACTCCAGGAAAATGGCGTCGAAGGTATGGGCGTGCGCGATGAACTGCTCGCGGTTGGCGCTGGGTACGGCGATCACGAAACCATCGATGTAGGACATGATTGTCTCCTTGGCGTGAAGGGTGGCCGGGATGGTCACCTTCATGCGTGCGACGAATGAGCGCCTTCGGGATCGACACGGGGCCTCTTGGGAAGCTGTCCGCTTTAGGCAGGAAGCCGACATCGTGATTAGATCTTAATCTGCTCGCCCGCGCCGAGGGCTTGGCCACCAAGGGTCAGGTTGTCCATCTCATTCGATTGTTGAGCCTGAAATGTGATCTGACCAATCCCGCTTACTCCGACGAAATCGCTTGAGGCATGGAAGTGCTGACTCGGGTCTGCCTTGATCATTTGCAACAAGGTAATGAGGCGATCGATATCTCGGGCCGTTAGACCCACTTCGATCTCCACCCTTCCGTTGTTCCAGTCTTCCAGCGACGCTCGCATCGATCTTTCCCCGTGCTCATACGGACAATCTAGCAAATTATCGACGTCCGCTTCGGAAGCGGACACTAATTGATCAGCCCTTCAGCTTCCCGCCTAGCTCGCGGGAATGCCGGCACAGACTGCGGGGTTCAAACAGACTTTGCCGACGACCGCCCCCGTGATTCATCCTACCGCAAGGAATCGCAAGGCACACTCGAACCAGCAATGATCTCGGCCTCGTGCCTTTTACGGAGATAGAACCATGCGCAATTCCGCCCTGCTCCTGACTGCTGCCCTCGGGCTTGTCCTGACTTCCTCGCACGCCCTCGCTTCCGACCGACCCGACCCGGGCAAGCTGACTACTCGCTGCCTGGATGCTGCAGCGAAAAAATTCGACGTGAAGAACGACTATGTCCAGCTGCAACCGATTCAGGCTGCCGACGCCGGCTACACAATCGCTGGGACCGCCGACGCGGGCATGGATGGCAAGAAGAATTTCAGCTGCGAGTTCGACAAGAAGGGCAAGTTGGCTAATCTCGTCTCTAAAGACAAGTAAACAGGGGATAGGTCCTATGTGCGGGGCGGATATTGCCCTGGTGTCCGCTGCGGGCGGCGGTTGAAACCGCCGTCGCAAGCGGACATTCGACGTCTGAGTTAGAGCGGCGCACGGAACGTGCATCCGCTTGAATGAATGGTTAGCCCGGTAAGTCGCCGGCGATCCTTTTCCCGTTTACGCAGATACGGGCTTTTACGGTAACGACGGCTTCCGCGAAGACCTCAGCGAGAGGACTATCCGGTATCTGATGCTCAAAACGAGCACTCAATGAAGGAGCACTGGGATTGGCCAAGAGCTTGGTGTTCTTGTCGCGGCACTCCCCGTCGATATACAACCTTGCTCCGCCGAGCCAGGCATTTGTAACGCGGATCTCGCGCTCTTGAAACTCCGTAACCGATTCTTTTTTCATCTGTAACCCTTGGGCCCAACTAGCTAATAGACGGGCGTACTAATAGACGGGCGTACACGTCCGGCTGGCAGCCGCCTACTCAACTGCGCGGGGCCGACGTTTCTCTAGTGACTCTTCGATCCGCTCCAGATACGGACGCGCCGCAAACTTGGAATCGGGGGAGAATTCGATGAGTTCCTCCAAGATGCGCTTGGTCTCGATTAGCTCGCCAAGTTGAAAAGTAGCCTTTGCGAGAAGTAAGTACGCCGTAGGGTTCCTCGGTTGAGCGCGGAGCCAGGCGCTTGCCGTAGCTCGCGCAGATAGTGCATTCCCCTCGGCGAGAAGATCCTCGATGTCGGATTTTTTGAAAACGACAGCCGAGATCGATTTCCCCCTTTTTGACATTGCTGAGAAGTGCCCCAGCATTGCACCAAGTATCAACACCAAAGCGGCAAGAAGAACGGCAATAATGGTCAGCAAAAATTGCATGTATCGGCACCATGTCAAGTTCGATTGAGAGATCCTGCTGTGACTGCTGACTACCGAACAGACCGACCTGCAACGTGTTGTCGGGCCGCCCTTTACGCACGCACATAGCGCAAGTGTGTGGCATCGGGAGTATTGAGCACCTTGTCGATTCGAAACTGCGGCACGGCCTCGTGCAGATTCTCGAACAGGCGCCTTCCACTACCAAATAGTACGGGAGCCAGGGCAATTTCCAGCTCGTCAATGGCACCCATGTTCAAGTACTGCTGTATCACATCTGCCCCGCCCGAAATGCGAACGTCACGACCGCCTGCAGACTCTCGGGCCTTCTCAAGGGCGCTCGCCGGCCCATCATTGAAAAAATAGAATGTCGTCCCGCCCGGCCGGACCCATGGTTCACGCTTCTCGTGGGTGAGCACGTACACCGGGGTGTGAAATGGAGCTTCATCTGGCCAACTACGTTCGCCTGCGTCAAACATTCGCCTGCCCATGATGCTGGCACCGCTACGCTCCATGGTGTTGCGGAGCATATCGTTGACCGGACCGGTCTCTCCTCCCGGAACGAACATGAGGTTCTCGCGGAAGTATTGCTGTTTGAGGATCCAGCTCATCAGCGTGCCCCACTTGGCACCCCAGTTCTTGTAATCAGGTCTGTCCCAGTTCTCGATGTTCATCCCTTCTGGCGCCATGTAGCCGTCAAGACTAAGTCCGATGTTCACAAATACCTTGCTCATGATTGCTCTCTCACGATTCTGGATTTCGGCCTTACACCCTGCTGTTGGGCGCCTGGGGACCTACGGCGTAAACCGCCCGCGATGGGTAGCAACCTGCCAAACGTTTCCCCAGGGATCTCGAATCATTGCGCGTCGGTCGCCGTAGGGCATGTCCATTGGCTTTTCGACCGATTCGGAACCGCGATCCAGCGCGCGCTGAAAAGTTGAGTCGGCGTCTTCTACGTACACGTAGAGGAACGCGGGCATAGGCTGGCGCTCGACCGTGGAGCCAACCATGAGAAGCGAGTCACCCATCCAAAGCTCTGACGGCCGGCCGGATTCGAATTGGCCTCTGGCACCGAAAACGTGCTGGATGAATCCGACGAGACCCTCAGGATCATTGACGGCGATTCGCGGTATGAGGGCGGGCCAACCGTCAGGTACGTGCTTTGTCTGTGCCATTCATTTGCTCCTCGCTACCTATATATTTACCGTGGAAATGTCAGCTTTGGGTCGACTCGTGCCTGGACGAGTCAGGGCTCGAACAGGCGTCCACTGGATGGAGCGCCTTATGTAGAAAGTGTCGAGTATGCTCGCCGCCGAAACCTGGGAGTTGACCGACCTCTTCGTAGCCGAGCTTTAGATAGAAGCCCAGCGCTTGAAAGCTGTACGTATCGAGGCGGGCATGTTTGCAGCCACGGCGTATGGCCTCTGACTCCGCCGCCGCCAAGAGCTTCGAGGCATGACCGGACTTGCGGTGCTCTTCGTGCACCCATAGGAACAAGACTTCCAGATACTGCCAGTTCGTCCTGCCGGTGAGGCCCCCAATGATGCTCCCCTCATCGTCGTGAGCAAAAACGCACAAACTCCTGGTGTCTTTTGCCGCGAAGGTCGCGTTGTACGCATGAACCTGAGCGATGACAAACGCTTCATCGGTTTCACGCGGCGAGTCAGTGACTTCAAGTCGCATTGGGCACCTAGCTATCTAGTCCACGAACCTGTGGGCTCCGGTTATACATCTGCAATCACGTTCGGAAGTTCCGACGCAACGCCCCGATCCACACGGAGCTTATCTATGCTGGGTCTGGCTAACCGGGTCGAAAGCGGAAATTTTTACCGGATTTTTTGCAGGCTGTCAGCCGTTAGCCTCAAGGCGCGATAGATACTGTTCGAGCTCCCGGACATGATTGCTATAGGAATCGATCGTCATTGCATTGCATGATTGTTCGGTGATTTGGCGTGGCATCTGACCACCCGCCGGTACAGCCTTTGCGCCGAAGCGAGCCGCAAGCTGTGCGCGAGCATTTCCCAGTCGTTGGTTGATCGTATTCACGGCTTGCGCATCAATTTGATCGCAGTGCTGCGCATGAACGATGTCATGAAAGGCCTGCGCGCGGCCATACAGGAAAGCAGCATTGATCTCCCCGGGAGGAAGCGGCACGGGGGCAGGTGATGCTTGCTGTGCATATGCCGCGTTCATGGCAATAAATAGCAGTACTGTTGCGAAGCCTGCTTTCATTCGTTTCCCCTGTAGCCGTAGCGGATGGTCCAGCTCTGGACTGCATCATTCGTTCCAAACCCGTCCGCTTCGGGTGGAAGCTGGCCTTGGCAGCGTGCCAGTCCGACCGCGCCTGCGCAACGTCTGCCTGCGACCATAAAGGGGCGTTCACTAAGCTCGCGGAAAGTATGTCGCGAAGATAACGATTACTTGTCGAGCACTACAGTCTGTTGCAGAACCTTGGTGACGGCCTTCGCAACGATCTCGGGTTGATCCAGCTGGATGTCGTGAGATGTGTTGTCCACGAACAAACGCTCCCCGCGCGTTGAGGTGGCGACGATCTGCGCCTGAGTTTTTTCTCTGGCAGCTTCGAGAGCTTTGCGAACGCTGGCAGGGGCCCCAGCGTAGGTATTGGCAGCAGTCAACACGATGAGAGGCATCGAGCCATGTGTTTCCTTCGGCGACACTGGCTTGCTGAACACCGCGGCGTTGTCCTGCAGCTCGGATAACAGCGTACGCCAGAAGTCGGGCTTCGATTTCTTGGCAAGTATCACATCGTTTAGCTTTGCGCTGGCCAAGGGGTTGGGACCCACTCCACATGCCTTGAGTGCCGGCGGCGATACAAGCTCACCCTTCTCGGCGCTTGCCTCGCATTGCCGGATCAAGGCGAATCGCTGGGCATTCAATGCTTCGTCACTCTTTGCCCATTCCGGCGCAAACGCAGCTACATCTTGTTCGGGCGGATCGATCAGCACCATGCCGCTTACGTCGGCGGCGTAGCGTTCCGCATATCGACGCACGATATTGCTACCCAGTGAGTGGCCCACCAGGACAACCGGTGTTTTGATTCCCGAAACACGGATCAAATCATGCAAGTCTGAAACGTCTGCGTCGAGGTCTCGAGGTAGTTGCCCCTCACTGCTGAAGCCATAGCCGGCGCGATCATACGCGCACACTTTGGCGACCGATGAAAGTATGGGTTGCAATTTGAACCAGGTTGTTGAGTCGGCGTGTGAGCCTGCTTCCAGCATTACTGTCTGCGGACCGCTGCCTGTGCAACGCAGATTGAGCTGATGCCCATGCGCTACGGTTACCAATGTTGCCGGCTTTGCATAGGTATCCGGAATAAGTTGGGAAACGTTGACGCTGGCTGCTCCAGCGAGAGACGAAATGCCAACGAATATGGTCAGCACAGCGATGCGAGAATTTCTCCGGAGCTTCTGATTCAAGACACATCCCCTAGTGAGCCTCAACCGGCCAGGTCATACATCGACTCATGAGGACGAAGAAAGTTCTCCGGTATCGATCGAAAGCTCCCGTCGATCCTTGCCGAGGTGGTTGCGTCTTACAGGTGCCTCACATTCCAAAATTATCGCGTCATCAGGCGCCATGCGTTCCGGCATGCTCCAAACAGCAGTGCAATGGCTACCAAATAGGTGATCGTCCCAGCGATTGGCCAGGCCAAGAGCGTAGCCATGCTGGCAATGAACAAACCCAACGTTGCCACCATGGGTACGACGTAATCTTTCAAGTTCATGTTGAGCACTGCCAGGCTTCGGCGCGTACGCCAATGATTGACATGCCAAACGGCACGCACAACGCCTAACCACAAGACGGCCCATGCAATCACATGGGGCGAGACGGTGGGCATCAGGAAAAGCAGTGCAATGGCAAGCACCGCCAGAAAGTCATAGAAGCTGCGCTTCGCAACCATGAGCATCCAGCGACGTTCCTCGTCGGATGCCGAATTCAGCTTTACCGAAACGGAAACGAACAGAAGTCCCGTCAAGGTGGCCGCGACTTCGGCGATCGTCGTATAGCCGGCTTGCCAGTCATTCATGGACAAGGAACTCCTGCCGTTGCTTCAGGGGCCGCTGTGGCCCGATATGAATTGAGCGAACGCTCGCCTACATATGAACTCCCCAACCCCTAATCCAATAGCAAAGCTACCCATAAGGCATGCACCCATAAAGGGCTGGCCTTCGATCGCGCCGCGTAAAACGATCAATCTGCCTATGAGCGAACCAAAGCAAAGCATGGCGCCAATGCGCACCCATTGAAGCGGATCGCGGCGAAAACCACCGGAAATTCCTCTGTCGAATGCGGGAACGGGAACTGGCGTGAATCCATTTGAGTGGGCTTGCCACAACATCATTGAGGGGAACACCAGGCTGATTAACAGGCAAGCGATCACTGCGTACCCATCGGTGTTTGTTCTTGAGAAGTCTTCCTTTCCGAACAGGCCGGTGCCCCCAAGCAAACATAGGACAAACAGCATTCCATAGGTCAATCGCCATACATTCTTCAATGCCAAGCACCCATGTTGCTCACTCCTATTGAGCTACTCGACGTTTTCGCGCGCTTCGGGTCGATAGCCGACATGCCGAAGCTAATGCTACCGGTCTGAAAATGTGCGCCACGCCGTATCTTCATTGAGGCGTCACCGGTAGCGCAACGCGTCCACCAGCAACGAAAACGCCGGCGAATGCTGACGCCTGCTGGGGTAGTAGAGGTGATAGCCAGGAAACGGTGGGCACCAGTCGCTGAGCAGGCGTTCCAGTCTGCCAGCGGCGATATCCGCCAGGACCATGTTTTCCGGCAGATAGGCCAGACCAAAGCCATCGAGCGCGGCCGTCTGGACCTGCCGGATGTTGTTGAAAGACAGCCGACCCTCTACGCGGACGTTCAGGGCGCGGCCGTCCTGCTCGAACTCCCATGCGTAAAGTCCGCCATGGGTAACGAAGCGGATATTGATGCAGTCGTGCCCGGTGAGATCGCGCGGAACATGCACCGAAGGACGTGTGGCCAGATAGCCGGGTGAGCCGACGACGGCCATCCGCATCGGCGGCCCGATGGGCACGGCGACCATGTCCTTGGCCACTTGCTCACCCAGGCGGATGCCTGCATCGAAGCGCTGGGCGACGATGTCGGTCAAGGCGGAGTCGGTGATCACCTCGACGTGGATGTCCGGGTAATCCGGCAAGAGTTTGCGTAGCACCGGCCAGAGGACGGTTGTGGCGGCGTGCTCGGCGGTATTGATGCGCAGCGTGCCGCTGGGTTTGTCGCGCAGCTCGCTCAGGTTCGCCACGGCCGCATCGATGTCCCCGAAGTTGGGTGCCAGCTCCTTGAAGAGACGCTCACCGGCCTCGGTGGGGGCGACGTTGCGCGTAGTGCGGGTGAGCAGGCGCAGGCCGAGCCGGGCTTCCAGTCCGCGGATGGTATGGCTTAGCGCCGATTGGGATACACCCAGTTGGGCGGCGGCGCGGGTAAAGCTCCGTTCGCGCGCCACTGTGAGGAAGGCCAGCAGGTCGTTGTAGTTCTCGCGAGGCATGCGCGGACCCGGCTGATTAATGAATCCTGATCATAAAAGCATTCGCATTGCAGCGTCTAATCAAGCCAAACAACCGCGCGCAGACTACCTGCTTCCCGATACTCGGCAGGAGCACACCTCATGCAAACACGCACGCTTGGCACTAACGGTCTCAACGTCTCCGCCCTCGGCTTCGGCTGCATGGGCCTCAACTTTGGCTATGGCGTCGGCTTGGGCAAGCCGGAAGCCATTCAACTCGTGCGCGAGGCGTTCGAAGCTGGCGTGACCTTCTTCGACACCGCCGAAGCCTACGGTCCGTTCACCAACGAGGAGCTGGTCGGCGAGGCGCTCGCCCCGATCCGCAACAGGGTAGTCATAGCCACCAAGTTCGGATTCAAGAATGGCGAGGCACAGACTGGCCTGGATAGCCGGCCGGAGCGTATCCGGGCCGTGGCCGAAGCGTCGCTCAAACGTCTCGGGACCGATCGCATCGATCTGTTCTACCAGCACCGTGTCGATCCCAACGTTCCGATGGAAGACGTGGCCGGCACCGTCAAAGACCTGATCGCGGAAGGCAAGGTCAAGCACTTCGGCCTGTCGGAAGCTGGCGTGCAGTCGATCCGCCGGGCGCATGCGGTACAACCGGTCGCTGCGCTGCAAAGTGAATATTCACTGTGGTGGCGCGAGCCCGAGAACGAAGTGCTGCCGACCTGCGAAGCACTGGGCATCGGCTTCGTACCGTTCAGCCCGCTTGGCAAGGGTTTTCTCACTGGCAAGATTGATGCGACCACCTCGTTCGCCAAGAACGACTTCCGCAACATCGTGCCCCGCTTCTCGCCTGAAGCGCGCCAGGCCAACCAGGTGGTGGTCGAATTGCTCGGCAAGATCGCTGCCGGCAAACAGGCGACGCCCGCGCAGGTCGCGCTTGCCTGGCTGCTCGCGCAGAAGCCGTGGATCGTGCCGATTCCGGGGACTACCAAGCGTCATCGCCTGCAGGAAAACATCGGCGCCGCGGCGATCGAATTGCACAGGGACGAGCTAAGCCAGATAGACGACGCCCTGGCCCATATCCACGTGCAGGGCGATCGCTATCCGGCACACCTGGCCGCACTCACGAGCAAGTGAACAACAGCATCAACGAGGCAACCCGATGGCTATCACTGAAGTCGCGAAGCGCAATCACGACCAACTCTTTCCCAACCACGTCTCGACACTGAAGGTCAGCGACCCCGAGCTGATCGAGATCTTCGACAACTGGGGTTTCGATGAGGTTATCGAGGCCACCGAAATGGACGTCCGTCTACGCCTGATGGTTCAACTGGCGGCGCTTATCGCGTGCCAGGCCGTGAACGAATATCGCGTCATGCTCGGCGGTGCGCTCAACGTCGGCGTGACTTCAGTTGAGGCAAAGGAAATCCTCTATCAAGCCGTACCCTACGTTGGCATGGCCAGGGCCTTTGACTTCCTGCATGTCACCAACGAGGTGCTGCAGAGTCGCGGCATTGCTTTGCCACTGGCGGGGCAGTCGACAACGACGGCCGACACACGATTCGAGAAGGGATTGGAAACGCAGAAGCACATCTTCGGCGATCGCATCGACGCGATGATCGCGCAGTCCCCGCCGGATCAGATGCACATCCAGCACTTTCTTTCCGCGAACTGTTTCGGTGACTACTACACGCGCAACGGTCTGGACCTGCAGACGCGTGAATTGCTGACGTTTGCGATTCTCGCGGCGCTCGGTGGTTGTGAACCTCAATTGTCCGGCCATGTCGCGGGAAACCTGGCCGTCGGCAACGATCGTCAAGTACTCATCGAAACCATCACGCAGCTGTTGCCCATCATCGGCTATCCACGCAGCTTGAATGCACTAAGGGTGATCAACGAGGGTACGTCGGCCTGAGAAAGCCACGCGGCCGACAGCTATTGAAGCTTCAAGGGAAGACCTGCGTTCTCCCATCTTGCACATCACCGCTTACTTCATCCATCAGAGAGTGACTATGGAAATCACGAGAAATGGTTCGCTGCCCTCCATCAAAGGGCCCGCTGAATACTTCACTGGCAATGTACGCATCGACATGCCATTCCAGCGCACGGACAGGTCGCGCTTGGGCGGTGGCATCGTTACATTCGAACCCGGAGCACGCAGTGCCTGGCATACCCATCCGCTGGGCCAAACACTCATTGTCACTGCAGGCAAAGGCTGGACGCAGTGCGAAGGCGGCCCCATTGTCGAGATCCATGCCGGTGACATGCTTTGGTGCCCGCCGGGCCACAAGCATTGGCACGGTGCTTCACCGACCACGGCCATGACCCACATCGCGATTCAGGAGGCGCTGAATGGCAAGGCAGTGGAGTGGCTCGAGAAGGTCACTGATGAGGAATACCTCATCGGGCCGCCAGCGTAAGTGGTGTAGCCGACAACCACCTTGGTGAAGTGTTGTCGCGCTTGCTCAATGGAAGGATTTCTTGCGTTATTTTCAAGCAAGAATCGTACCCTGGAGGCAATAAAATACAGGTGTCATTCTGTTTTTCAGAACTGCATCACACTTAATATTGACGTAAGCGATCATTGTATTCGCCACAACATTATTCACCAGCTTTCGAATACAGGGGGGCCTGATGATCGAGCTGGAAATACAGACGCTCTCGGAACGACGAGAGGGTCTGCTGATCGACGTCGGCCGGGCCGTCGTCATGAACGGATTCACCTTGCAGCGGCAACGCTTCACGCAGGACGCCAATGGCGTGCTGCTGACGATGGTTGTGCGCGGACCCGCGCGCAAACAACGCGCGCTTGAAGCGGCGCTGGATGCGAATGAGCGCATCATCAGTTTCAATGCCTCGACGTTCGAGGAGGGCCCGCCGAAACCGCATTTCGCAGCGTCACGCACGATGGTTGGACAGGTGCCCGCGCCAGCACCCGCTGTGGAAGCCCCCAAGCCTGTCGCGACGGCTTCGGCGTCTGAGGAAAGCGCGTCGAAGCCGCATTCCTCAGCAGCACCCACGGTTGTTCAATCGGCCGCGATACCCATGCCGGCACAGGCGACTGACGCCGTGCCGATTGTCGCGCCGGCGGCAGTGGCTGATGCGTCCCCATCCGTCGCCACACCGGTGGTTTCGGCCGAGCCGGAACCCCAGCCCGAGCCCGAGCCCGAATTCATTTTCGTGCTACCGCGGGCACCTTCGGCGGTATCGGCGCCCGCGGTGGTTGAGCCATTTATCGAGCTGATCCCGGAGGGCCCGGACGAAGAGGCCGTCGCAAAACTGCTGCCGAAGCTGGAGACCGAATATCCGGAGATATTCCAGCGACTGCAAACGCTGGAACGTTCGGTGCCCGAAGCCGCGCGTGAGTCGTCTCTCTGGTTGGCGGGGCAACGCACGGGCGCCTGGGTGTTCGAGCGCGACTACGCCGCCGGCACCAGGCTAGGTTTGAACGATGCGATCGAGAACATCGGCATCCCTGCGTTGCGCGCGCTGGTTGAGGTCGAGCATAAAGGCGAGCAACTGCATATTCGCAACAGCCCGCTATGCATCGAAGGTGGTCAATCCAGCTGCAAATTTTTCGGTGGTTACCTGGAGGGGTTGCTCGGCCCGGCTATTGGGTCAGACAGCCTTTCGGTGTTCGCCGTTTGTTGCCGTAGTTGCGGCGCGAATGAGTGCGTACTGGCCATCTCCGAATAGGCCATCCGCCGGCGAGAAAGGAACGCCAACGACCTGCCTGCCGTACATTTAGCGGGTCGTCAGCCGCGCGGCGCTACCTCACGGTCGCCACACGTGGCCATGGCCAGCGGAAGGGACTCGTGCAAATTATTGTCGCTTTTAGTCACGAACAGGCACTAGTTGCCGGACGGGACATGTGCGCCAATATGCCGCTTGGACCTTCCAGGGTGAGAACATTAAAA
>Ga0302225_10002310_pt1 | contig 11400 bp, 8 predicted proteins | sample II_Palsa_E3_2_FD_193515 | JGI IMG/M metagenome (GOLD analysis project Ga0302225, IMG submission 193515) | Peat permafrost microbial communities from Stordalen Mire near Abisko, Sweden - II_Palsa_E3_2 | ecosystem: Environmental > Terrestrial > Soil > Palsa > Peat permafrost | place: Sweden...
AGGGACGGCCAACTGGGCAATTATAGCAATCCCTCAGTTTCAAAGGAAAGACCCCAAAGTCGAATGTGTGGAAAGAGAAACGCCTCTTTGCTCCAGTTTCGCCCCGCCGCTGATTTGCATCTAAGTGTGCTTTGCGCGCCGCCGAAGCCGTTATAATCCGGCGATGGATTTCGATGTCCCCTCAGCTCTCACTTGGCTCCTGGGCCCCGAGCCCATAGACGCCACGCGTCCCGGCCATCTCTGGCCGCGCTGGATTTTCCTCCGCTCCCTGGGTTTGATTTACTTCTCCGCGTTCTATTCTCTGCTGTTTCAAATCAAGGGTTTGATCGGCCCCAATGGAATCCTTCCCGCCACTGATTATCTGAAAGCTGTCGCTGCAGCATTGCCGGCACAAAAATTCTGGTTTGCACCCACCATGTTCTGGTTCAGCGCCACTGATCGCTCCTTGATCGCCGTCTGCTGGCTCGGAGCCGTCGCCTCTATCTTACTGGTCGCAAATCTCTGGCCGCGCGCCTCGCTCCTAATCTGCTTCGCTTGCTTCCTATCCTTTGTCTGCGCCGCCCAGGATTTTTCCAACTACCAGTCCGACGGCATGTTGCTAGAAGCCGGCTTCCTCGCCTTGTTTTTCTCTCCTCCGGGATTTTTGCCCGGCCTCGGACGCGTAAATCCGCCGTCTCGCGCCAGCCTCTTTCTTCTTCAATGGGAATGGTTTCGCATCTATTTCGAATCAGGCGTGGCCAAAATCGCCAGCGGCGACGTTGCCTGGCGCAAGTTCACCGCCATGGACGACTATTACCAGAACGGCCCGCTCCCCACTTGGATTGGCTGGTACGTCCAGCAATTGCCGCACTGGTTTCACGCCTCCGCCGTTTTCTACACTCTTTCGACTGAACTCGTCTTCGTTTGGTTGCTTTTTCTCCCCAGGCGTTTTCGTATTCTCTGTTTTTGCATCGTCACGCCGTTCGAAGTTTCCATTATCCTCACCGCAAATTACGCTTTCCTGAATTATGTGGTTCTCCTGCTGGGCTTCCTCTTGCTTGACGACCGCGTGATCGAATGGATCGTCCCGAGCGCAATCCGTGACCGCATCGAAGCGATAACCTCGCTGAAATTTCACAAAGCGCCTGCGACGATCGCAGCCACCGAAAACGAAATCCCGCGCGTCACTTGGCGCGAACGCCTCACCCCGCTGCGCAGAACAATTGCCGCTGCCTGCCTCGCCTTCATCTTTTATTGCGCCACTGCGCAGCTTGTCTGGATGCTGTTTCCCACCGTGCCTCTTCCTCAATCGCCGTTGCGCGCGATCGAACCTTTTCGCATCGCCAATCGCTACGGCCTTTTCGCCGTCATGACTCACGGCCGCTACGAAATTGAATTCCAAGGCTCGCAAGACGGAAAAACCTGGACCCCTTATCCCTTCCGCTATAAGCCGCAGGACATTCACGAAGCTCCGGGAATTTACGCCCCCTATCAGCCGCGCTTCGATTGGAATTTGTGGTTTGCTTCGCTCGGCCCCTGGCGGGATTCCCGTTTCGTCGTTTGGACTGAAGAACGCCTGATTAAAAATGATGGTCCCGTACTCGAGCTTTTCGCCAAAAATCCTTTCGCCGGCGCGCCGCCGCGCCAGGTCCGCTCCGTAATTTACCAGTACTGGTTCACCGACCTGCGCACCAAGCGCGTAAACGGCGATTGGTGGCGCCGCGAACTCCTCGGCGAATATGCCCCCGCCCTAGAACGCCTCGCCGACGGAAAAATCGTCATCCTGGATCTCCCCATCGCCGAACCCCCCGAACCTTAGCCCAAGACTCCGCTGCTGTCTTTCGTAGCGCCGGGCTTTAGCCCGGCATCTTGCCTTTGCTCTCGACGTGCTGACGCCATGTCCAGAAGTGAGCCGAGGGGAAAAATGTACGCAGTGCGGCGCGGTTAATGTGGCTCAGGTCTTCAGACCTGAGGCTTTGATTTAGGAATCTGCTTTTGCTTCTATTCACGTCTTCGTTTTTGCCCGCCGCAGTCTCTACCGTTCACTCATAAATTCCGTAATCTCCGCAAACGACACCGCCTCATCCCCAAACGTAAACGTCCCCTTCTCCGCGACCTCGCGCGCCCCTCGCAAAAACGCTCCAAACGCCGCCCGCGTCAACGCCGACCCGACGCTAATCCGTCGCACTCCCGCCGCCGCAAGGTTCGCGACAGTCAACCCGCTCCCCTTCCCGCCTGCCAGCACGTTAACCGCGCGCGGCGCCACCGCCGCACAAACCGCGCGAATGGCCTCCAGATTCGGCAACCCTGGCGCGAACAGCACGTCCGCCCCCGCCTCCGCGTAAGCTTCCAACCGCCGTATCGTGTCCTTCAAATCCGCGCGCCCGTTCAAGAAATTCTCCGCCCGCCCCACCACCACAAACGGAAACGGCAGCGCCCGAGCCGTCGCCACAGCCGCTGCAACGCGTTCAACGGCGAGGACATGGTCGTAGATTGCACGATCCGGATCACCACTCGCGTCTTCCACAGAACCGCCCACCAGCCCCACGGCCGCCGCTTTGCGTATCGTCTCCGCCACGATCTCCGGCTCATCGCCAAAACATTTCTCCAAATCAGCAGACACCGGCAAATCGCTCGCCTCCACAATCTCTCGCGCATGCTCCAGCGTCTCTTCCCGGCTCACCAACCCCGCGCCGTCCCGCCGCCCCAACGAGAACGCCACACCCGCGCTAGTCGTAGCCAGCGCCTTGAATCCCAGCGCGGTCAGTATCCTCGCCGTCCCCGCATTCGACGGATTCGGAATCACAAACGTCCCAGGCCCCTCATGCAGCGCACGAAACCGTTTCCCTTTCTCAGCCTGCCCTATGGCCATCTCACTCCTCCCTCGGAACACTGTTCGTGAGTAGTGAATTTTCGTTATGTTAATATCCGCCTTGTCATGGCGTCGGCTGGCAAAATCGTCGAGACGAAAGGATTCGCCACAGGCGGGCCGTTCCTCTCGCACAGAGTTCTCGGATTTCTTTTCCGCCGTGTCGCGGTTCTCATATTGATTGCTTCGCTCGCGATTGCACTTCTAATTAGCTGCGTTGTAGGAAGTGTAAGTGCCCAGCAAATGCAAGATGACTATGGCTATTCAATAAGCACGCACCAAGTATCTGATATGTTCTTCTTGGATTCCACATACGGATGGATGATCATCGAAGATCACTCTCAGAATCAATCGTTCCTGCTCAAGACCGCCGACGGCGGAAAAATGTGGAGCAAACGGCAAGGGCTCAAAGGAACTATTCGCCTTAACTTTCTGAGCCCTCGTACGGGATGGGCTCTAGTCGAGTCAGTCGCCGACGGCGCAAAGGGCAAATCGACATTCTCTCTCGCCCGGACGTCTGATGGAGGCGGCGGCTGGATATCGACCGGGCCCATAGTTGAAGCTGCTGATGGCGTGTTGACCGATGTTGCCTTTGTCAATGAAAAACACGGCTGGCTCGTGGGATCGGCGCCGTACGGAAGCGGCTTGGTTTTGGAGACGAGTGATGGAGGAAAATCTTTTCGCAAACTTCCAAATCTGAGTAAGTTTATGAAAGCCTGCAATGGCATACGGGCCGAGAAAGAGGGGATCTGGATTTATGGTCTCGGTTCTGTATTGCACTCCTCGGATGAAGGGAAAACTTGGCAAGAATCCGTTGATCTGCCGAAATTGGGAACGAATGCAGACGCGTTCGACATTTCTTCGGCATACTTCTGGAGTAACGGGAAGGGTTTGCTAGCGGGGCAAGATCCAGACGCAATCATTCTCGAAACAGAAGACTTCGGCCAGCATTGGAAGGTTGCTCTGAGAACCGAAGAGGCGGGCAATTTCCGGGGAATGTGGTTCTGGGACGTAGAACACGGATGCAGTACGAGTTTCTATCCAACACTTCTATTTTGCACCGATGACGGTGGCTTGACGTGGAAGAGCAAGGACGTTTTGCCACAGGCAAGCGACGAACAAGCGCAATTTTTCACGAGACTGATCATGTTGAAGTCTGGCAGAGGTTGGGCTCTGCGTGCGGGCGGCTACTTATATCAGACGACCGATGGTGGCCAGAGTTGGCGGGATCTGGATATCTTGAAGGAACTAACATTAGGTGCGCCTAAGTAGGGTTTTTCACGTTGCGCTCTTGAATTTCTCGCCTCGAACTCGTTTCCCCAAAATGGGAATTGAGCCGTTTCGCAGACTTATGCTCACAACGTTCACATCCTTGAATTTCGCCGAATCACGTGCTAGCGTCGGTCGTGATTAAAATAGAATATCGTCGAGCGCTTCATCAAGAGTCATTGGGGATGCTCTGTCAGCCCTCAGTCCTTGGCTTCCCAGCTGCAAAAGACGCCTTAGTTTCAAGCGTCCCCGCTGCATTTCTACCCGGTTCTGGCCAATATGTAGAAATGGATGTAACTCATTCAAAACAAACGATCGCGACGTTTCTACCCGGTTCTAGAATTGCACGTCGGCCGTTCAAATTGTCGCTGAATTTCAGCGCTCAATCCTCTGCGCCTGCCGCCAAATCCGGCAACCGATCGAGGCCTCATGGGCGTTCCTAATCAGCGCCACCCCAACGATCCCCAGGAAGAATCGCGGCCGCCCGAAGTGAGCCCGGAGCTCGTTCTCGCGCACCTCGCCACGCTTTCGGAGCCGGCCAGCATCCGCCAGATCGCTCACGGCATGGAGCTGAAGCATCACGGCCGCCGCTTCCTCCCCCGAGTGCTCCACCGGCTCACGAAGAGCGGCGATGTGGAAGAAACGCGCGGCAACCGCTACAAATTGCCCGGCGCAAAAGAAACCCAGAAAGCCGCGACGAAGCGTAAAGACCGCGAGTCTGCTGCCGCGAAGACTGCCGCGCAGGGTCGCTCAGAAAATCAGCAGCCAACTTCCTCTCCGCCATCGAAACGCGGCCACGACCCCAATCTCATTCCCGGCAGAATTGTTGCGCATCGCGAAGGCTACGCCTTCCTGGTTCCCGATTCTCCCATCCGCGGAATCGACGGCGACCTTTTCATTGGCCGCGACAATTTGGGCGACGCGATGAACGGCGACCGCGTTCTGGGCCGCGTCGAGCGCCGCCGCCCGGACGGGCGCGCTGAAGGTCGCGTGGTGCAAATTGTCGAGCGCCAGCACCCCACGCTCGTCGGCCTCTTCCGCTACGGCGCCCAAGGAAACGTTGTTCTCCCCTACGACACGCGCATCCTGCACGAAGTTTTAATCCCTCCGGGCGATGAGCTAACCGCTGCTCTACGCGAAAAACTCGGCCCTACCGCGGAAAATCAGCCCCTGGCGAACCGTCGCGTGCGTCTTCCTGAGCTGGATGGCGCCGTCGTAGACGTCGAAATCAGGCGTTATCCCAAGGGTGGTCTCGCGCCCGTCGGTCGCGTCTTGGAAATTCTCGGCCGCCCGGGCGAAATCGGCGTGGACGTCGAAATCATAATTCGCAAGCATCACTTGCCTCACATTTTTCCCAACGAAGTTTTGGCCGAAGCGCGAAACGAGAAACAGGAAGTCACAAGGTCTGAGCTCGCCGGCCGCCGCGATTTCCGCAATCTCGCTATCGTCACCATTGACGGCGAAACCGCGCGCGACTTCGACGACGCTGTTCATGTGGCCTTGCTTCCCAACGGGCACTTCGAGCTTCAAGTACACATCGCCGACGTCGCGCATTACGTTCCGCGCAACTCAGCGCTCGACCGCGAAGCCCATCTCCGCGGCACCTCCGTTTATTTCCCGAATCGCGCGGTGCCCATGCTCCCCGAAGAGCTATCCAACGGCATTTGCTCCCTGAATCCAAGAGTGGACCGCCTGGTAATGAGCGTCGTGATGGAAATGGACGCGACCGGAAAAATGATTCAGTCGGAGTTCTTTTCGGGCGTGATTCGTTCCACCGAGCGCATGACCTACACCAACGTCAACAAAGTCATCGAAGGCGATCCGGAGATGACCGCGCGCTACGCCCCGCTGGTCCAGGATTTCCGCCGCATGAAGGAACTGGCGCTTTTGTTGAATCGTCGCCGCAATGCTCGCGGCTCCATTGATTTCGATCTACCCGAGCCGGTCATCGAATTCGACAACGACGGACGCATGCTCAGCATCGTCCGCAGCGAGCGCAACATCGCGCACCGCTTGATCGAAGAATTCATGCTCGCGGCCAACGAAGCCGTCGCGCAATACCTGGAAAAACGCGGGGTCGCTTCGCTCCATCGCGTTCACGAAAAACCCGACCCGAAAAAGGTTCTCGAATTCGAGGAACTCGCCCAGGCTTTCGGCTATTCCCTGGGGGTCGAAGATCTCGCGCAGCGCCGCGTAGCCGTCCGCCACGGTTCTGTGCGGCAGGAAGCCCGAACCGGCCGTGGAAAGCGCGGCCGCATGCGCCCGATGACGGTCACGTTGCCCGCCGCCGATGAAGTCGATATTCGTCCGCAGCACTATCAGCGCCTCACGCAGAAAATTGCCGGAAAGCCTGAGGAGCGGATTCTTTCCTATCTGATGCTGCGCTCGCTCAAGCAGGCCCGCTACGCCGCTGACGTCCTGGGCCACTTCGCACTCGCTACGAACGAGTACACTCATTTCACTTCGCCTATTCGCCGTTATCCCGACCTCATCGTTCATCGCTGTCTCAAATGGGCGCTGGAAAATCCCGATGTAAAGCCGATTCGAGCTGCAGTCGAAGACCCTCGCCCGGGCAAGCCGGAATCCGTCGCTATGCTCGGGCCTTATCGCCGCGTCGAACTCCAGGAAATTGCCGTGGAAAGCTCCGAAGCCGAGCGTCGCGCCGATTCCGCCGAACGCGAACTCATGGAATGGAAGACCGCGCAGTTCATGGAAAGCCGTCTCGGCGAAGAGTACGACGCGCTGATTATTTCAGTGCAGAAATTCGGATTCTTCATCGAGCTAGTGGAGATTTTCGTGGAAGGCCTCGTCAGCGTGGACCGCCTGGAGGAATTTACGGCCCAACGATGCGCTTATCGCGACCGCGATCATGCGATTGTTTGCGAATCGCATCGAGGATCGCGCGGCAAAAGCGCGCAGGTGATTTTCCACCTCGGTGACCGCATTCGTGTGCGCGCGGAGCGCATTGACCCGTTCCGCCACCGCGTCGAATTTTCGCCGGTTTGAGCCGTCGCGAGATCGGTCGTTATATTGTTGGATTGGAATGGAATTTAACTAGTTTTAGGAGGTGAGTATGTCGGCGCGCCAGTGCCCGAATTGCTTTGCATTCCTTCCGCCAGGACAAGTCGTCGCGTACTCTTACGACCTGATCTGCCCCAACTGCCAGCATCCGCTGGAAATCTCCGCACTCAGCCGAAACCTCCCGGCCTATGCCGGCCTCGTCGCTGGCGCAATAGTCTGGTGGCTGGCCAGCGCCCACTATTCTCGCCAGCCCGGCGCGCTCGGATGGGTACTACCGTTGCTCTTGAGCTACCTCGCTTTCAGCATCGTAGCGCCGCTCGTTTTGATGTTCACCGCCGCTCTGACGTTGAAACCTCTGGATTCGATCGTCCTTCAATATGAAGCTCCCTCATCTCACCATCCTACGCACTAGTCCCTAGGTAATCTATTTAACCAAATAGTATACCTGGTGGTACCATTGACCGTTTTCTGCACACATTTCAAACTGGGAAATTATGGGACGCTACTCATCGCTCGTCGGGAAACGCGTGGAAGCGCATTATCGCGCAGCCGATATTCAACTCTCGGCGGTCGGCATCCTGGTGTCCGACTCGGGAAAGTCCATCTTTCTGGAGGACCGCTTTTCCCTGGGCGGCAGAGAAAAAACTATGCGCGTCGAAATTCCTTATCAGTTCGTGGTTCGCGTCAGCGAAACTCATGCCGAGCCTTCCCGGCCCACGCCCATTCCGGCCCAGGCTTCCAAGAAAAAATCCTAGCGGCGAGCACGATTCTGCACGGCATTCTTTCGAATGACTCCGTCGCAGTTTTCCGACAGCATTCTTGCAGCCGAGCGCGTATATTCGATTCTTATTTCCGGAGGCGTGGATGAAACCAACCGTCGGATTCATAGGGCTCGGATTAATGGGCACGCCGATGTGCAGAAATCTGCTCAAGGCCGGATTTCCCGTGGTGGTGTGGAATCGCACGCGTGAAAAGACAGAGGAGCTCGCTCGCGAAAACGCGCAGTTCGATGTGAAAGTCGGAACAAATCCACGCGAGACGGCTGCGAAAGCCGACGTGCTGATTACAATCGTCAGCGATCCGCCCGCGCTCGAAGAAGTTTTGTGGGGTCGCGACGGCGCCATGGAGGGTTTGCGGCGCGGCAGCACGTACATCGACTCCAGCACGGTTTCTCCCGCGCTGGCTCGCAAAATAGGAGCCGCCTGCACGGAACGAGGAGTGGGTTTTCTCGACGCGCCGGTCACAGGCGGCACCTGGGGCGCCGAAAAAGGCGAGCTCGTTTTCATGGTCGGCGGGGAAAAAGAAGTTCTCGAGCGCGCCAAGCCCGCGCTTCAAACGATGGCGAAACACATTTTTCTTCTGGGGCCTACCGGGGCCGGCCAAACGGTGAAACTGGCCATGAATTTGATTCTGGCGCTGCAGGTGGACGCGCTGGCTGAAGCGCTCGCGCTCGTTACGACTGCCGGTGTTCCCGGCGAGCGTCTAATAGAAGTGCTGCAATCCAGCATGGCCCGCGCCGGGGTTCTGGACGTGAAAGCGCCTCTGATGTTGAAAAACGAATTTCCGCCAAGTTTTCCTCTTCGCCTGATGCACAAAGATATCGCGCTCGCGCTCGATCTAGCTAAGCAGCACGCGATCACGCTTCCGGCCGCGGCCGCCGCTTATTCCACCTATGACGCGGTGAAAAAATCTTCGACCGACGATCCGGACTTTGCCGCTGTTGCGCGTTTCTGGAAAAAATCTTAGCGAAGAAATCCTACTTCGCCGCCAAGGATGGGAAAAAGCTGAAAGGGAGATCGCGCCCGGAACGCAGCCCGGCCGGAGCGGCGAGGATGGCAGGAATTGCGTTGACAACGACGGCAGCGGTGGCGACGTCGCCATGCGTGCCGCCGGGAATGACAAGCGAAAGATTTGGCTCGCCCTTCAATTCGATTGTGTCGGAGGGCTGCTTTGCGCCGACGTACATTTTCAGTTCCATAAAAATCCTCTCTTTACCTGCGGCAGTTCCGCGAGCGATCTGATGCACTCCAGCCACCTGCCCGCTCGCAACCTCCAGAAATTCTGTCTTCACCTCTTCTTCCGCGATCACTGGATTAATCGTCTCTGAAATATCATCCAAGGCGAAGCCCAGCCCGTCAGCGACCATGGCGATCGATTCCGGCAATCCGTGATGTTTGATCAAGCCGGCGGCAACTTGCGTTCGAAATTCTTCGGGCGTCATGCCCGCGCCGATTTTCCTTTGCAATGGCAGGCGGCGCTTCGAGGCGTCCACGATGCGCACGGCGCTGGCCCAGTCCACTCGTTGCGAAACCGCGGAGAGCGTCAAGACCAGTTTGTCCATCACAAATCCGGGATTCACTCCGGTGCCAAGCAGTGCGACGCCTTCCTCTTTCGCGGCGGAGTCGAGTTGCTTTGATAGGTCCGGGTGTTTTCTCCACGGGTAGGCTAATTCTTCGCAGGTCGACACGATGCAGCAGCCTGCCGCGAGACATTCCAGCAATTGATCCATCACGCTCGGTAGGTATGACGAAGTGGAGTGAATTACAACATCCACAGGTTTTGCCAGCACAGTTTGCGATTCCGAGGAAATGATGACGCCCCAGGGCGCATCCGCCGCTCCCGCCACTTCGCCGAGGTCGCGGCCAACCTTGACCGGGTCTTTATCAATCGCTCCGACAATCTCCAGGGTTGTCTTCTGCCGCATCAAGCGAGCGATGGACGCGCCGATGGGCCCAACACCAAATTGCACCACTCGAATCTTCTTCACTCGCTCCCCCTGGACTGTTGAAGAGCCAATACCTTAAAGTTTTGTGTCAGCGACTGCAACCGGATTCGCGGCCCAGTATTGAGGCGGTTTCCGAGGCGCGTTGATCAGGCTCTGAGTCCATGTCGACGGTTGTCACTGCTTTTGGTTTCTGAGTCTGTATAATGCCGTCACACAATGGCGCTTCCCAGCGGAACCAAGCTAGGTCCCTACGAAATCGTCGCCCCTATCGGCGCGGGCGGGATGGGCGAGGTGTACCGCGCGAAAGATACGCGATTGGGGCGCGACGTAGCGATCAAAGTCCTCCCCGAAGCCTTTGCGAGAGACGCGGATCGGTTGCGGCGGTTCGAGCAAGAAGCCCGCGCTGTCGCCGCATTGAATCACCCGAACATCCTTGCGATTCACGACATCGGCGAATATAACGGCGCGCCTTTTCTCGTTTCGGAGCTTCTGGAAGGCCACTCGCTGCGCGAAGAGTTGAACGGCGGCGCGCTCCCCACGCGACGCGCAGTGGAAGACGCTTCGCAAATCGCGGAAGGACTCGCCGCCGCGCACGACAAAGGCATCGTTCATCGCGACCTGAAACCTGAAAATGTCTTTGTCACGAAAGACGGCCGCCTGAAGATCCTCGATTTTGGTCTCGCGAAGCTGGCAAAGCTGCAAGCAGCTGCAGACGAAAACGCAACTCTCGACGCCACGCCGCAAGACACGTCCCCGGGCGTGGTTCTCGGCACCGTGGGATACATGTCCCCCGAGCAGGTGAAGGGCGAGCCGGCCGACGCGCGCTCGGACATTTTTGCTTTAGGAACTATTTTGTACGAGATGCTTTCGGGCCAGCGCGCCTTTCGCCGGGACACTTCGGCGGAAACCATGACGGCGATCTTGAAGGAGGACCCGCCGGAGCTAACCACCTCGGCCAAGCCAATCTCGCCGGCGCTCGAACGAATTGTGCGGCGGTGCCTGGAGAAAAAACCGCAGCAGCGATTTCAATCGGCGCGAGACCTGGCGTTCAATCTCGAAGGCATTTCCGGAAATACATCGACGAGTTCAGCGCAGGTCCTCCCGGCATCCGCAGGGAAACAGCCGCGCAAGTGGCTCGTGCCGCTTGCTGCAGGTTTACTCCTGCTCATTGTTGGGGCGGCGGGAGGCTGGTTGTTCTTTCGCGGCTCTGGGTCTACTTCGCCGCCTTCGTACCATCAACTGACATTCGAACGCGGCTTGATCTACGCTGCGCGTTTCGCTTCCGACGGACGCTCGATCTATTACAGCGCGAGCTGGAACGGCCAGCCCGTCCAGCTCTATTCGACCGTCCCGGACAGTCCGGAATCGCGCCCACTAAACCTGATCAACTCCACGTTGTTTGCAACCTCTGCTTCGGAATTGGCGATTTCGCTCGGTTGCGAAGATCGATACATCGGAAATTGCCAAGGGACTTTGGCTACTGTGCCAGTATCCGGCGGGTCGCCTCGGGAAATCGCGCAGGATACCCTTTCTGCTG
>Ga0302225_10002317_pt1 | contig 11356 bp, 8 predicted proteins | sample II_Palsa_E3_2_FD_193515 | JGI IMG/M metagenome (GOLD analysis project Ga0302225, IMG submission 193515) | Peat permafrost microbial communities from Stordalen Mire near Abisko, Sweden - II_Palsa_E3_2 | ecosystem: Environmental > Terrestrial > Soil > Palsa > Peat permafrost | place: Sweden...
GTTTACCCTGACGAAGGAAGGGCTACCTGCTTGCCCTCAGGAACGAAAAGCCGGCTCTTTCGACTTCTCGTTTCCTCAGCGCCGTAGGCGCGGCAGAAGTTAGCCCAGCGCGTAAGCGCTGGGAATAATCCCGAACAGAGCCAAGCGCCGTAGGTGCGACACCGTCCCCGCGTCCGCTGATCCGCCGCCACGCCGCCCGCCACGCCGCGGTTTCCCGTTGCAGTTCGTAGCGCCGGCGTCCCGCCGGCTCTTTTGACTTTGTTCGTCGCTCGAAGGTTTAAATGTAGCGCCGCGGCCTTCAGCGCGGCATCTTCGTTCTGCCGTCGCCTTTCGTAGCCTCGGTTTACCCTGACGAAGGAAGGGCTACCTGCTTGCCCTCAGGAACGAAAAGCCGGCTCTTTCGACTTCTCGTTTCCTCAGCGCCGTAGGCGCGGCAGAAGTTAGCCCAGCGCGTAAGCGCTGGGAATACTCCCGAACAGAGCCAAGCGCCGTAGGTGCGACACCGTCTCCGCGTCCGCTGATCCGCCCTCGCCCGCCACGCCGCGGTTTGCCGTTGCAGTTCGTAGCGCCGGCGTCCCGCCGGCTCTGTTGATTTTCGCCCTGTGTTTTATTCGTATCGCACAGCCGTCAACGGATCAATCCGCATCGCGCGCCGCGCCGGTATGTAACACGCCGCCAGCGACACCGCCGCGATCAACACCGCGACCCCGCCAAACGTCACCGGATCATGCGGGCTGATTCCGGCAAGCATAAAAACCAGCAGCCGCGCCATGGCCAGCGCGCCCGCGATGCCCAACACAATCCCAATCCCCGCCAGCCACAATCCCCTTCCCACTACCAGCTTCAGTATCTGGCTCGGCTGCGCTCCCAGCGCGATGCGTATTCCAATTTCCGACGTGCGCTGCGCCACCATGAACGCCATCACGCCGTAAATTCCAATCGCGCCCAGAAACAATCCCAGCAAGCTGAAATATCCCATGAGCTGCGAAATGATCCCGTACCCGGTGTAGTGCTCGGCCATGATGGCATCGAGCGGGCGCACCACCGAGACCGGCTGCTCCGAGTCCACCGACCAAATCGCGCTACGAATCGCGTTTGCCAGCGTCGTGCGGTCCGCCGCCGAGCGCACCACGATTCCCATTTCACGCGAAGGAAACTGCGCGAACGCCACGTACATTTCGCGCTCAATATGATAGTTCATGGCCCCGTGCATCTTTACGTTCCCGGCCACCCCGATGATGGTCGCGTCCACGTCTTCGTCCGCGTGGAAATGAAGCTTCTGTCCAATGGGATCCTCATGCGGCCAGAATTGCCGCGCCATTTCCTGATTGATGATCACTACCGGCATAGTCGTCGGTCCATCGGCGTCCGAAAAATTGCGGCCCTTCGCCAGGCTGATCTGCATGGCGTTAAAATATTCGGGCGTGACGACCGAGTATTCCGCGCCCGGAACTTGTCCGGGGTCTGGTGCCGGACGTCCCACCACGGTGACTTGCAGGATGGTACAGCAGCTGTCGTCGAAGGGAACCTGCTCGTCGGCGCCCACCGCTGAGATTTGCGGCAAAGCGCGCACCCGCTCCAGCACTTGATCGTAGAAAGCTTTGATCTCCGCCGGCGACTTGTACTTCGTCGCGGGCAAAGTGAGGTCTGCGACCAAAACATTTTGCTGCTGGAATCCGGGATTGGCCCGCGTTATACCCACAAAGCCCCGAATCATCAGCGCGGAGCAAACCACGATCACCAGCGCCAGCGCCACTTCCGCCACCACGAAGATGCTGCGCAGCCGCGCCCCGGAACGGTTGCCGGTGGCCCGCCCCGTGGCGTCTTTCAGCATGGAGTTCACGTCCAGCTTCGAGCTGGTCAGCGCCGGCGCCAGTCCGAAAATAATTCCGGCAAACAACGCGATGCAGAATACATACGCCAGCGTGCGCAGGTCCAGCGCGACCTTCCCATAGTTCAGCAAATATCCGCGGCTGCGCGCCGGGATGGCTGCTTCAATCCAACCCAGCCACCAATACGCGAAAAACACGCCCACCGCGCCGCCCGCGATGAACACCATTACCGTTTCGGTCAGAAGCTGCCGGATCAAGCGAGACCGCCCCGCCCCCAGCGCGGAACGGATGGCGAGTTCTTTCGCGCGTCCGGTGGCGCGCGCCAGCATCAGATTCGCCACGTTGGCGCACGCAATCAGCAGCACGAATCCCACAATCCAGAACAGAATCATAACCGGCTGATTGCCCGCCTCCTGCCCGATCGCGTCTTTCAAAGTTTGCAGCAGAACTCCCGAATGCGTGTTCGTCTTGGGATACGCTTTCTCCAGCTGCGCCGCAATCGCGGAAAGCTCCGCTTGCGCCGAGGCCATTGGCACTCCCTGCTTGCGGCGTCCCAACGTGCGCAGCCAGGAATTCGTGCGGTCGTCGAGTTCTTTCTGCGAAAGCGCCAGCGGCGTCCACAGATTTGCGCGCCCGGCTAGAGGAAGCTGAAAGTTCGCGGGCATCACGCCCACCACTTCGTAGGATTCTCCGTTCACCTTAATCTTTCGCCCCACCACTTGCGGATCGCCCGCAAAGCGCGTCTCCCACATCCCGCGGCTCAGTACCACCACATGACCCGCGCCCGGTACGTCATCCGCAGGAAGAAATGCGCGCCCAAGAAAAGGTTTCGCGCCCAGCGTCTGAAAAAAATTCCAGCTTACGCGTGTGCCCTCCACCCGCTCCGGCGGCCCATCGCCCGCCAAATTAAACGACCGCGGAGCCCACGCCGCCAGCTCGTCGAAATCCTTGCTCTGAATCTGAAAGTCGTGCAAATCGGCGGCCGTGCTCTGCTGCTGCGTCATGCCCGTCTTGGTGTCCAAAGCTTCCATCACGATCAGCCGCTCGCCGTTGGGATAGGGCAGCGGGTTGATGATCCACGCGTTGACGTAGCTGAAAATCGCCGTGTTCGCCCCAATCCCCAGCGCCAGCGTCAGCACCACCACCACCGTAAATCCCGGGTTCTTCAGCAGCATCCGCACCGCAAACCGAATGTCCTGCATCAGTGTTCCCACGTCGCCCCTCCCGTCAGCCAACACGCCAACCAAATTGTGGTCGCGCTACTTGCCGCCCCGCCGCCCGCCGCGCCCAATACTTGCTGCGCCGTCACTTGCGGCGCCCGCTTCAACATATCCACGCCGTATCCGTCAGCAAACGACCGCTTTTCGTAGCGCCGGCGTCCCGCCGGCTCTTTTGACTCTGTCCCCTGCCCGCTCGGATGGCTGCGCCCGCTGCCCAGTGCGCCAGCTGCCCCGCCGTCCTAAAGCATGCCGCCTTCCAGTTCGCCTCGCCTTAACCCACTGATGCAAAACGGTTTCTTCGCCTCGCCCAAATCCGCCCGCCAAACACCCGTCCATATGCGGGACGCGCCGTCCCTCAACCGGACACGCCAGCGCGCCTTCGCTAACTACCGCTCGGTACCGGCAGCGCTTTCACACCGGCCCTGCGAATCAACCGTAAAAACGGGGACCATCCGAACGATGCCTTCCGTAGGAATGAACTGCGAGGCATTTGGATCGAAGTCGATCTCGAGATTCACCGACGCTTCAGAAACGATGCGAAAGAACCCCCCGGCTATGTGCTCTGGCGTAACTTGAATTTCCAACGCATCGCGCGCCAAGACCAGCGGCCGTATGTCGCCGTCCGACGTCACGATGCAGTTGAAGCCCGCGCTCCCGCACGAATTTTGTCCCAGGATCGGCTCCGTCGAGTCCGTTTCATTCGGCGCCAGACGCAGCCGGATCTGCCGGTACGCATCCGCGCGCACCGCCGCCGACTCAAAACCGCCCGCCTCGCATGAATCGCCGCCCGCCGCGAACAAGTCCACTTGCACAGGTTGCGCCGCCAGCTTCGGCGCCAGCTCCTGCCAGTCAGGCGATTCGTCGTCAGCCACGGCGCTCGCGTTGGCTTCAATCCCGCGCAAAGTCAAAAAAACGTGCCGAATTCGCGACGCCTCATCTCCCGCGCCCAGCGCGTGCGCAGCTATTCGCGACGCCTCATCTCCCGCGCCCAGCGCGTGCGCACCTATTCGGGACGCCTCATCTCCCGCGGTCGCCGCGTGCGCAGCTATCCGCACACTGGCAGTGCCGCTCGTGGTGCTAAGCGAGCAACTCGGCCCGTTCCCCGAGACCGTTCCGATACTCCCACCGGGGTTGGAGACAACTAAGACGCACGCGTTGTCGCACCGAATTAAACCGAGCGAAAGAAGCACGATGCTGAAAAGCAGTAGGCTGAAAAACACTTTCTGCGACGCCGTCTTTCCACTTGCAGAACTATACGCGCGGCCCATGCACCAGTCCTCAATGCAGGAATTATGCGAGCGCGAAACGCCGCAAGTCAAGCCGCCGCCCCGCCGCTATCGGCTCTCTCGATTTAGCAATTTGGCCGGATCGCGGGCATGGCTTTTCCGGGTGCGCACTCTTCGGTTTTTGAAGGGTGTGGGTTTTGTCGTCAACCGGCCGCCTTCTTGCCGTTATGCCGCACCCTTCGGTTTTCGCAGCCGCGTCTCGGCGGACAGTGCTCGCCCCAACTCTCGGCGAATCCTCGGCCCGCTTTTCGTAGCGCCGGCGTCTCGCCGGCTCTTTTGTTTTGGAATTCGATGGACGGCTTTTCCGGGTGCCACACTCTTCGTTTTTTGAAGGGTGCGGGTTTTGTCGTCAACCCGTCGCCGCCCAGTGGTTATCCCGCGCCGCGCAACTGTCGCCTAATAATTTCCTTCGCCGTGGCATTCGCGTCGCCCCGGTGTACAATCCACTGCCGAACGGGAGGTCTGCAATGAAGACAAGACACGCGGTGTTGTTCGTAGCTCTGCTAGCCGTCGCCGTGTTCGGGACGGTAAATCGCGCTCACGCGCAAAGATCGCATCTCCGCAAAGTAACGTCGCTGCAAGCCACCGTTGACGACGGTGTTTCGCATCCCGCGACAGCCGCGGCCACCGGCCCTTCCACTCTCACTTGCATGAACGCCACTTCTGAAGCCCAAAATTCAAAGCCGGTACCTTCGTGCCACCTCGTCGCCCCCGGCTTCACCGGAAATTTGCTCAAAAATCAGACCGCAAGCGTCACCGCCGCCGGAACCGTCACCCTCACCTGCAACGGCCAAGGCCCCATGCTCCGCTGCACCGCCCGCCTCGACACTCCCCCGCTAACCAAATAGCGCGCGGCTCTTTTCGTTTTGGAATTCGACGGATGGCTTTCGCGGGTGCCGGACTTTATCTTTTCCGGGTGCCGCACTCTTCGCTTTTCGAAGCCTGCGGATTTTGTCGTTATCCCGCCCCCGCCCTGCCCCTATCCCGCCGCGCGCAACTGTCGCAGCCTCTTGATAATTTCCTTCGCCGTAGCATTCGCCGCGCCTGCATCTGTCTTGCGCCCGTCGCGATTAAAATTAAAAACCTCCGCCCCTTTCGCGTCAAACACCCTCGTCACCGACGCCGTCGCCACCACCGGCCCATACGGCGTAAATCCCGCAGCTTGTCCGGTTCCGTACGCAATCCGGTAATCGAAGCCTTGGTTCGCCAGCTCAAACTTCATATGGTGATCCGCCCCATGTTCGTTCAGCTTCTGGAACAGCAGCGCGCGGTCCAATTCCTTCCCGTCAATCCTCACCTTCAACACTTGCTGCCCCATCGCGAACGGCGCAATCCCCCCGCTAAAAATCAGCACCACCAGTAAATGTCGCAGAAATCTCATCGCTTTCCCTCCTCGCCCCACTCTACCACGCCCCCGCTTCGTCATCAGCCCCCGCCGCTCCCCCGCTTTTCCTATCATGAACGGTCACCCTCCGCCCCTTCGGTTTTCGTAGCGCCGCGTCCCGCCCCTCTGTGCGGCACCGGAGTTTGCTTCAAGCACTACTGAAGCTCGCGGGGGTGCCGAATCTTTTCTGCGGTTCGTGCAGAAAAGATTCGGGTTTTGACTTCCCGCCTTTCTGCGGATGGCCGGTCGGCGAACCCTTCCGTTTCGACTTTTCCCTGTTGACATGACGCCCGGGCGGATAGTACTACACCACCAGTTCACTACTTAGTTCCCTCGACCCGTGAGGGGTGCGGCACTCCTCGGTTTTTTGAAGGCTGCGCGTCTTGACGTACGTAGTTCCCGCAGAAGCCAAGCGATAAGTCCTATGATTCGCGAAAGAAAGATTCGCCAGATCTTGTGCGTGCCTCTCGACTCAGAATGCATCCTTCCAGCTTCCCCCCCTCAAGTTCTGAGGATTATTCCCGTTAGCCGCACCGTAGCTCCACACCGGGAACATCCAGGAAACTCAAACGGACAGCCGGTACTAGTACCTGTACCAAATTGAACAGATATTGCCCGTGGCGTTCTTTAGGATGCCAAAACAAATAAATAAGGCGAAGACTGATCAATCGAGAACTGAAATGAAACAGCCAAATCCAACAGTGGATGACCCCTTTGAGAGAGCCCGCAGGTCGTTCTTCGGAACCGAAACGACAACAATGAATCCGAGCGTGTCTCCCGCCGACTTCCAGAACACGCGAAACGACACTGCCGATCCAGTGAACATACAACCAACCGATATGCCGCACGAAAGATCGAGCCAGTCGTTAAGCGACATAAATACCAAGATGGCCGTGCGCTGAATGAATCACACGCCGCCTCAAAGCGATTCGTTTTACTCCGGGTGCCACGGGCTGAGTAAAATCCGGCAAATGTGGCTTCAGTTAAGCTCGTTAGTTTCCTCAAAAAGATTTCAGAGCTTCGCGCGATCTTGAACCCTTAAGAATCGCAGTTCCTGGACGGCGGTGAGGGATCTGCTCTTCGCCTCGTCTTGTTCCCGCCCCGGCGGGTGCCCAATCCTTCCGCGCGGCACCGGAATCCATACAACCGCGTTCGTTTTCCCGAGCGCCGTAGGCGCGACACAAGTTAGCCCAGCCCGTAAGGGCTGGGAAAAATTCCCCAAGCGAACCCAGCGCCGTAGGTGCGGCACGGGCCGGATCAGCGTCCGTGCCCCGCGGACTCGAGTCCGAACCCTCGGAGCTTCAAATGTAGCGCCGCGGTCTTCAGCGCGGCATCTTGCTGCCGGGCCGACCCTCCGGTTTTCGTAGCGCCGGCGTCTCGCCGGCTCTTTTGACGTTTCCGCCTTTTATTCGCAAAGATCGGAATCGGCCAGTGGTTTCGTTACTTTACTGGTGCTCTGGAAGTAATTTGTGCGGTCTTACTGTTGATTCCTAGAACCACGGCTATTGCCGCCGCCTTGTTAGCTTGCATCATGACCGGCGCTGTCCTAACGCACCTCTACATCCTTCGCGACGGGTACGCCGCTATCTTTCCGGCTTTCCCGCTGTTGATTCTCATCGCCGTCGCCTGGAATAGACGTTTAGCTCCAGCCCGGGACGAGGGAACTTAGCGGTAAGCTGTCGGTGCGGAACTGTTCGCTTCCCGACAGGGCCAAAACCCGCCCTTCTTACAAGCACTATCAAGGAATTACGCCTCGCCACCTGTAAAGAAAACTGTAGCGACTCACCACGTCTCAGGGCCTAGCAGCGTACAATCCCTGACATGGAAACTAGGCGCAGGCCCAAAGATCGAAGCCTGGAACTCGGCCTGGAATTCTTACTCGAGCTACTTATTTTCTTATACCCGTTTGGTGCCGACCAGATGGGCATACCGCATAATTTCTTGGTCGGTTTTATTTCTTGGGTCGCGGGCCTCTTTGTCGGAATACGCATATTCTGGATTTTCCCATGGTGGGGCGACCGTCTACGTGTTCGATGGAAGGGCTTAATTTCGGCCGTCGCGATCTTATTGTTTGGGTTTGTGGTGTGGAAGCCCGTCCAGAGTGCTTATGCTAGAGCGCACACTGCTCCACCGCCTCAGGTGCTGCCGTTCGCGATTAAGGTTGAGGCTTTCCTTCCGGGCGACCATGCGAGGTTCAAGTTAGTAGCTTCAAAAAGCTACTGCATCCCGGATGATGCTATCTATGTAGACATAACAAATAACCAGGCACATTTCGTGAGAATCGATGCGTTTGGAGTTGAACTAGCAAGTTTCTCGGGTTGGAAGAAAGCCCGAATAATTAATCCTCAGGGAGTTTTTGTACTGGGCGCGAACTTACAGCGCAACCTCGCAATCAAGTCAATTAAGTTGCTCGATCAAGATATTGAAAATAAAAACCTGGGACCAAAAGAAACAATAAGTGGCTGGATTTTTATAGAAACCGACCTGACCTTCAAACCCGTCCCCGGCTTTAGGTTTTCGATCTCTGACGAGGATGGTAATCAATTTCGGTCGGAGCCCACTATCACGTCCATCACGTCCGAAACACAAATTGACCGATCGTATTTTGTAATGGACAGTGCCGAAAACAAGTTCGTCGATCTCACTAGGTCTCCACAAACGCCTTGCCAACCCAAGTGGTGAAACAGGGAGCCATCGGGAGGACCTAAGCCGTTCCTTTTGTACCGATTTTTCCAACTAGTTTGCGGATGCGCTCGGGCACCCCTATGGCATCGCGAACTTGATCGTTGTCCTCAATAGACGACGCTAGTTTCGCGAACTGCGAACTGTTGAGATGGGGGAGTCGCTCGAGGATTTTCATCGCGGATTTTGCGTTCTGGTAAGTGTTCGAAGTAGTCAGCCGGTCGACGAGTGCGTCGGCCATTCGCTGCTCAGTCAGATTGTGCTCGATGAGGATTTCAACAAGGTCTTCTGCTACATTCGGGGCGTCCAAGCCGTGGGTTTGAAGACCCTGATACTTCCCTAGAAATCCGTGCGGATCAGCCCCTTTTCGTAGAGGTATAACTAGCTTGCCACGACCGAAAGCAATTCCGACTTCTTGGTCGCACCACTTACTCTGAACGAAATCGGGCGTAATGATAGCCGTCAGGGCATCCGCTGTACGCAGCGCTCGCTCGATCTCTGTCTGCCATTCTTTTGTGGGCTCGATGTCGTCATGTGCAACAAAGGAAGCCACCTGGTACTTTGTCAGAGCGTTCTTGAGGTTATGAGCGGACACTTTGCTGTCCGATGTATGGCTGATAAACATGCGGAAGAACCCGGGCTGCCAGAAGGAGGGAGCCTCTTCTCCAGCTTTTTCTTCTAGTTTGGGCATGGATGCTAATCGAACGTCTCCCGCGATCTCGGGACTCACAATTGCTTCGGAAATCCAGTTGTCGCTGTACGGACGGACAATTGAGCGTAGTCGCTTCACGATCGCCTGCTCAAGCGCCTCCCGATCTTCCTCGATTCTCGCGTAGACCTTGATGGGAACTTCCAGCATAAGCGTGTAGTACACCGAGGGCCCTTCCGGGTCTGAGCCACTTTGAATGAGACTTGCTGTGGATTGTTCGAGGACTGTCGCGATAGGCTCAGCGTTTTGCATGCGGGCGATCTGTGCTGCAGTAGCGACAATGGACTTAGCTCTGTCCTCGAAGGTTGCCGTAGCTCCGACTCGCCGGTCTTTATCCTTCGCGAGTAGACCCTCCAGATAGCCGCGCCGCATTGCCAAGGTCTCCGGCCAAAATTGAGAAACAAGCGTGTCAAAATGGCTGGCTTCGTCTGCTCCAACCGCCATCGTTAGGAACTGATGAACTCGCCCCGACCATCTTGCGAACTGGTATTCCTCGTCAACACTTCCCGCTTCGTCTGCCATTGCATCCAGCTTTTCTGCAATTCCTCGATCCATTCTTGCCTCCGGGCCGGAACCTACCCTCTAAGTCATACAAAGTCAATTTCAAAACTGATAAGACCCCTAGGAGGCTCGTCACATGTTCGAATTTATGAAGTGGTCTTTTTCGGTTCAGGCTTCGCAAAGAACCAATCGAAAACGGCTGGTACAGATCCACAGCGTACAACCCCCAAAATCGCAGTTTCCCATTTTGGGAATGACCCTCCCATCCACCACTCCCGCAAAGACTTGCGTTATGCTCACACAATTCTGGATTTGCATCGTGTGTTAGGCTTGGATTGGAGCTATGTGGAGCATACGAAAAGTCGGCGCAGTAGGCAGTTCAGGAAGGGCAACCGCCATTCGTGTTTACCCTGAGTCGCGAAGGGCGCCCATTTTCGTGCGACCTGCTTCCGACTCCGCACGCTTCCACTCCCATCCACCCATCGCAAATTTCGCAAAATTAAATCGCCAAACTCCGGAAGTAGAACACCTTGCATCTCACAGAAAACAAACACCGGCGATCTGCTCAAATCGCCAAAAAATCACTTTTTCGCGCGACGAATATTCGAGTCTATCGACGGCTCAAATTTATTCCTTTCGCGCAGCCTCACCCGCGAGAGCTTTCGCCTGTGCGACTGATCTAGCCGCCGCGAACGTCATTTTCAGACCATTTCTAACCGAAACTGGCGCACAAACAGAATTGCCTGTAAGTAATTCAAAACAAACGAGCGGGACATTTCTAACCGAAACTCGAATTGCATGTTTGCTTGTCCTCAGCCGCCTCCCCGAAGGGCGCGCGCTGCTTCGCGGTTCACGGCTCGCCACTCGCGGAGCACGCGCGGCGGCTGCCGCGCAAGCGGTAACGAAATCAGTGCGGTTTGTCTCCGGCCTCTCCGAAAAATCGACGGCTCAAAATCATTCCTTTCGCGCTGGTTCACCTGCGCGAGCTTTCGCTCGTGCGCTCAACCTAGCTGCGGCGCTTCTATTCCTCCTTCTCCACCCAGTGGCTTCTTTTGCCGCCGCCCCTCCCATTCACCAGCAGGCCGCCGACCCCGTGCTCGACACCACCATCTGCGAAATCACCTCGCACCCGCTCGACTTTGAAGGAAAGATGGTGCGCGTAAAGGCGCGCATCGCGACACTTTTCAAAAGCCGTGTAATCGAGGACGCGACCCAGCCGTGCTCCAGAGTCATGCGCCTGACCTATTCCACCGAACCCGCGCCGGCTTCCTCTTTCGTGCCCGGCCCCGACACTCCAGCGAAAGATCTCCCGCGCCCCACGCTGATAGACGACGATCAATTCAAGCTCTTCCAGAAATATCTCGCCGCCCGCATGTACGCCACCTCCGAAGGCGCGCCGTGCAGCCCTTGCGATCGCTATGAGATCACTGCCACCTTGACCGGAATGGTGAATTTCCCGGTAAGCGCGAAGCCGGATTCCAAACCCCGGAATCCCCGCGAGCGGCTATTTTTTCTTCAATCCGTCGCGGACGTCACCCCTCGTGACATTTCCGCGACCTATGATCCCAAAAAATTCTCGACCGAGCCTCTCGCCTTTTCGCGCGGTTTCGTCAGCGGAAGACTTCTTGGTCCGGACGGCAAGCCCCTGCCCCAGACCGACGTCCAAATTGTTTCCACCGAGAGCGTGCCTGCTTCCATCAAGGGAACGCACCAACTCACGGATGATCAGGGACAATTTAACT
>Ga0302225_10002320_pt1 | contig 11355 bp, 10 predicted proteins | sample II_Palsa_E3_2_FD_193515 | JGI IMG/M metagenome (GOLD analysis project Ga0302225, IMG submission 193515) | Peat permafrost microbial communities from Stordalen Mire near Abisko, Sweden - II_Palsa_E3_2 | ecosystem: Environmental > Terrestrial > Soil > Palsa > Peat permafrost | place: Sweden...
CTTCTCCCCAATCACACACGACGGCAAGGGGCAGCTGCTCAATACCAACGCCGATACGATAGCCCAGGAACTCGCCCGGGGCCTCAGTTCCACTTTCGATATCAGCCTTGTCTATTCTTTTGAAAAGAGTGGCGTGCTGCTGGATGCGGACAATGATGCGACTGTTATCAACCGGATTGGTCCTGCCTATTACCAGGAACTGAAAGACAAGAAGCTGATCTTTGCAGGCATGATACCCAAGCTGGACAATGCCTTTGCAGCTCTGCGCAGCGGTGTGGGGAAAGTTATTATTGGCCGGGCGGAAGAGCTATCGCAATTGCTGACTGGTCAGGCCGGGACAACTATCGTACATGAGTAATGGACAGAACCATAAGGAGAAAGGAAACGGGCTGCCGGTGCTGCAGGCGGAGGCCATCGATCTGCTACGGCGATTGATCAGCATTCCTTCTTTCAGCAAAGAGGAAGCTCATACGGCGTCCGCCATCGAGGGCTATCTGCGGTCGAGGGGCGTTCATGTCCAGCGGCTGCAGAATAACGTTTGGGCCCGGAACAAGCATTTCGATGCCGCTAAACCCACGATCCTGCTGAATTCGCACCACGATACGGTGAAGCCCAACAAGGGCTATACGCTTGATCCCTTCGAGCCGTTGGAAAAGGACGGTCAATTATTCGGGCTGGGCAGCAACGATGCCGGCGGATGCCTGGTGTCACTGATCGCCGCTTTTCTTCACTATTATGACCGGGAAGGGCTGACGTATAATCTTTTGCTGGCAGCCACTGCGGAGGAAGAAATTTCCGGGCATGATGGCATCGAGCTATTGCTGCCTTCTCTGGGGACAATCGATTTCGGGATTGTTGGCGAGCCGACACAAATGCAACTGGCTGTCGCGGAAAAGGGATTGCTGGTACTGGATTGTGTAAGCCAGGGTAAAGCAGGCCATGCGGCAAGGGAGGAAGGCGACAACGCGATATACAAAGCCCTGAAGGACATCGAATGGTTCCGTACCTACCAGGCCTCAAAGGTCTCGGATCTGCTGGGACCGGTGAAAATGAGCGTTACGGTGATCGACACGGACAACCGTGCGCACAATGTGGTGCCTTCCCAATGTCACTTCGTTGTGGATGTACGGGTGAATGAGCGGTATACGTTCGAAGAGCTGCTGGGGCTCATCCGGGCAGGGGTCAGTTGTGAGGTCACGCCCAGGAGCCTGCGGATGCGGTCGTCATCCATTGCCATGGATCATCCACTTGTCCAGTCGGGGTTACGGCTGGGGCGGACCTGTTACGGCAGCCCGACTACGTCCGACAAGGCGTTGATGCCTTTTCCCGCCCTGAAGACGGGACCGGGGGATTCGGCACGTAGTCACACGGCGGATGAATATATTTATCTTGATGAAATCCGCGGTGGTATCGAAGGGTATATCGCGTTGCTTGCGCCGTTGCTCGCCGCGGGCACATAACTGAGTTTTATAAATTTACACTTATGAGCGTCAACAAGATCTGGAAGAAGGATGCCACCTCGACATCCGCACTGGTAGAAACCTTTACCGTAGGGAATGACAAGGATTTCGACGTACTGCTGGCGGAATATGATGTATTGGGCAGCCTCGCCCATACGGAAATGCTGGAGGCTGTCGGCCTGCTCAGCAAGGAGGACCTCACCCTTATTCAGAAAGGGCTGCAGCAGATACTGGGCGAGATCCGGGAGGGTAGCTTCTCTATTGATAAGGATGTAGAAGATGTGCACTCGCAGGTGGAGGGGCTGTTGACGCAACGTATCGGTGAGGCCGGTAAAAAGATTCACAGCGGCCGGAGCCGCAACGACCAGGTAGCGGTAGATATCAAGCTGTATTTGAGGGCCAGGGTCCTGGCGTTGAAAGAAGAAGTCAAACTCTTGTTCGACCAATTGATCGCCCTGAGCGAAGAACATAAAGACAAATTGTTACCGGGCTATACGCATCTGCAGATCGCCATGCCTTCATCGTTCGGACTATGGTTCGGCGCCTATGCCGAAAGCCTGATCGACGACCTGGAAGTGCTGGCGGCAGCCTACCAGGTCACCAACAAGAATCCGCTGGGCAGCGGGGCCGGTTATGGGTCGTCCTTTCCTCTCGACAGGGAAATGACCACGCGGTTGCTGCATTTCCGGACGCTCAACTATAATTCCGTCTATGCGCAAATGAGCCGTGGTAAGACGGAAAAGATCGTAGCGACGGGTCTGGCCTCGGTGGCGGCCACTGTCGGCAGGCTGGCGATGGATTGCTGTCTGTATATCAACCAGAACTTCGCCTTCATCTCCTTTCCGGCAGAACTGACGACAGGCAGCAGTATTATGCCACATAAAAAGAACCCGGATGTCTTCGAACTGATCCGGGCGAAATGCAACCGCATCCAGGCGACACCCAATGAACTGACGCTGCTGTTGACCAACCTGCCGTCAGGTTATCACCGGGACCTGCAACTGACCAAGGAGATCCTATTCCCGGCCCTGGAAGAAGGCATTACCTGTCTGCAGATGACCCGGTTGATGCTGTCGCATATCCAGATCAGGGACGGCATCCTGGAAGATGAAAAATATAAGTACCTTTTTAGCGTGGAAGCCGTCAACCAACTGGTGAACCGGGGCGTCCCCTTCCGGGAGGCTTACCAGCAGGTGGGCAATGACATCGACAAGGGAAATTTCCATTTCGACTATCATCAGCAGCTGCATCATACACATGAAGGCAGCATCGGGCACCTCTCCAATGACAAGATCGTCACAGAAATGCAAAAAGTGTTGTTGAAATTTGATTAGTTGCGCGTTTTGTCGGAAATTATTCCATGAAACAATCTTTTTTACCAGCATCCATCCTTGCGTTCAGCCTTTGCTGCGCGGGAGCCGGACAACTTGTTGCGCAACCTTTGGCAAGACGGGCGGATACCGCCGCGCTGAAAACACAGGCATTGACGGAGATCCAGTCTCAATACAGCACTTACAAACAGATCGCCATGCAGATCTGGGACTATGCCGAGGTGGGGTACAAGGAAGTGAAGAGCTCAGCGCTGCTGCAAAAAACACTGACGGACAATGGATTTACGGTAAAGGCAGGGGTAGCGGATATCCCTACTGCCTTCGTGGCCAGTTATGGCTCAGGCAGTCCCGTGATCGGTATCCTGGCTGAATTCGACGCCTTGCCGGGACTGGCGCAGCAGGCGGTGCCGGTAAAGACCCCGATAGAAGGTAAGAATGCGGGGCACGGTTGCGGCCATCACCTGTTCGGTACAGCCTCGGTAGCGGCCGGTATCGAGATCAAAAAACTGATCGCGGAGAAAAAGCTGACCGGTACGATCCGCGTTTACGGCTGTCCGGCAGAGGAAGGCGGCAGCGGCAAGGTATATATGGTGCGGGCCGGATTATTCAATGATGTCGATATTGTGGTCCACTGGCACCCGGGCGATGGTAATTCGGTGACGCTGACGAGTGCGCTGGCCAACAGGTCAGCGAAGTTCAGGTTCCATGGGCTGGCGGCACATGCGGCAGCAGCGCCGGACAAAGGACGGTCGGCATTGGATGGGGTGGAGTCGATGGACTATATGGTCAATATGATGCGGGAGCATATTCCGCAGGAGACGCGGATCCATTACGTGATCACCAACGGTGGAAAAGCGCCTAACGTCGTGCCCGATTTTGCCGAAGTTTATTATTATGTACGTCATCCCAAAAAAGAGGAAGTCGTGCGGATCTTCGACTGGGTGGTCGCAGCGGCGCAGGGGGCGGCCATGGGCACGCAGACGACAATGGATTACGAGATCATCGGCGGCACGCATGACCTGTTGCTGAATAAAACGCTGGCGGTCGACATGCAGAGCAATCTGCAGGAGGTTGGCGGGGTGAGCTATACGCCGGCGGAAACGGAGTTTGCCCAGAAGATCCAGTCTTCCTTCACCTATAAGGTCCCGGCCATTGAAACTGCTGCCGTGGTCAAGCCGCTAAAGGAAGATGAAGATGCGGGGGGCGGGTCTACCGACGTGGGCGATGTCAGCTATACTGTACCGACAGTAGGGCTTCAGGCTGCTACATGGGTGCCGGGGACGCCGGCCCACAGCTGGCAGGCGACAGCCTGCGGGGGAACGGATATTGGCGCCAAGGGCATGATGGTCGCCGCGAAGACGATGGCGCTGACGGTCATCGACCTCTTTACTGATCCGGTGCTGGTGGCCGCGGCCAAGGAAGAATTTAAAAAAGATAAGGGCGATTATCAATACAAGGCGTTGCTAGGGGACCGGAAGCCGGCATTAAATTACAGGGATTGATGGAAACAGAAAGAACAATATGGACGCTGCTGGAAGAGAAGGATCTTCCGGCGATGACGGAGATGTCGCGGGAACCTGACACGTTTCGTTATCTCCGAAAATTACGGGTAATGACGGATGAGGAATATCAACAGTTCCTTTTGCTCAAGCTGGAGCAGATCCGTCTCGGGACGGGGTATCATTGGGCTATCAGGCTTAAGTCCGACGGGAGTTTTATCGGAGCGGTCAATCTCAATCCGGTCTGGGGCAACAGAGGCTCGGATGGAGACGGAAACGGCGGCGAGCAGCCGCGCATGCAGATTGGCTGCCAGTTGAAAAGAGACTATTGGGGGCAGGGGTTTGCCGGGGAACTGATGCGTAGGGTGCTGGATTTTGCGATAGACGAACTGCGGCTGCCTGTTGTCTATGGCGTGTTTCAGAAGGAGAATATCGCCTCCCGCCGTATGCTGGGCAAATTGGGTTTTGCATGGCTGGAAAGTAAAACGGAGCAGGACACGGACATAGAGATCCATCGTTATCCGGCCTGAGGATTTCCGTTGCTATCGGTGGTGATGCTTTGGTTTTGGAAGCGGAAGAACATGGCGACCCAGGTGTCGGCTGTCCCGGCAACACCGATGAAACGTAGGAACAGTGCACCATCCTGGCCGGGGCCGTTATTTTTTTCTTCTGACCCGCTATCGCCCTGGTTCATATGGATATCATGAATGCCCATTGGCGGATTCGGATTGAAATAGATGGTAGGATCAGGGTGAGCCGAACCCGCATCATTCCAAAAAGAGCCAAAGGCGAATACTTCGGCCTGGGGATTATTAAGTGCTTTTTGGACCCAGGGATCGATATCATCGTTCAGATCGTTGTCATCATTATCTTCTTGTTTGGGCGGGACGACTGTCATCTGGTTCAGTGGGAACAGGGCAGGTTGGTACCGGATATAATCCAGGTGGAGAGAGACAGGCAATGTTGACCTGGGGGTAAACCCTTCAGCAGTCTGCAGCAGAGTGGTCAAAAGCGGGTGTGCATACTGATCATTCTGATAAAACATCAGCAACCTGTCCTCATCCCATACAGCGTTGCTGTCCTGCGGGTCAAATTTTGGCGAGCCTTTCAATGTCGAATATACATCGAGAGCAATACGATAAAGCTGTCCGGCGACGCTGACCTCTATGTTATAGTGGTCACCAATTTTCTGAAACGGGAGGACATTAATAACGTTACCGCGTAAGAGGCCATAATCAGGTAAGGGCATAATTTTTTGGGTGTGAGATGCTTTACAAACTCATCATTTCCTTGAACTTTACCGTCTGTCTGCGGCTGACCTCGATCTTTTCTCCGCCTTTCATTTCCAGCAGGAGGCCGCCATTAAAGTAAGGCTCGATCTTTTCGATGAGGCGCAGGTTGACGATATGTTTGCGGTTAGCACGGAAGAATACTTTTTCATCGAGCCGTTCTTCCAGGGCGTTGAGGGATTTCAGGATCAGGGGTTTGTTGGGGCCGAAATAAACTTTGGCGTAGTTGCCTACGCTTTCGAAAAGGCGGATATCCGAGAGTTTGACGAACCAGCAACGTTCGCCGTCCTTGACGAAAACCTGGTCATGTTCATTGAGTATGCTGCGGTTGACGGAAATAGTGTGGTCGGAATTCAGGTCTTTATCTTCCTCGACCTGCAATTTCTGCAGGGCGTCGGCCAGCCTTTTGGGTTCGACGGGTTTGAGGAGGTAATCCAAGGCATTTACTTCGAAGGCCTTGAGTGCATATTCATCGTAGGCGGTAGTAAAGATCACATTGGGCGTCCTTTCCAGTTCGGACAGCATGTCGAAACCGGTCTTGCCGGGCATCTGAATATCCAGGAAGATAAGGTCGGGGTTGAGGCTGTCGATCTTTTCGACGCCTTCCGACGCATTGGTGGCCTCGGCGATCACTTCGATTTCGGGGAAATCCAGCAGGAGTTTTTTCAGTTCATTCCTGGCAAGGCGTTCGTCGTCAATGATAATAGCTCTGATCATATATTATTTACTTACTTAAGTCAACCGGTATCAATACCCTTGCTTCCACGGTATTGCCATTTACTTCCCGGATGTCAAAATTAGCTTTTTGACCGAAAAGTAGCTGAAGTCTGTTTTTGGTACTGGCCAGGCCAAAACCGTCTGCGTTCCGGCTGCCGTTGAGACGGCCGGTATTCAGGATGACCAGTTCGTGAAAGTTATCTTTGAAATCGGAAATGATCCTCACTTTTCCGCCGTCCACCTGGCGGCTGATGCCGTGCTTGATAGCGTTCTCAACAAGGGTCTGGAGCATCATGGGTGGGATGGGCTGGTCGAGGGTATCTTCGTCGATATCATATTCCACCTGCAGGCGGTCTTCAAAGCGGATATATTCGAGGGCGAGATAGTCTTTGACAATATTAAGCTCCTTCTCAAAAGTGACAGTCTCCAGTTTTTCCGCCTGCATGCTGCTGCGGAGGATATTGCTGAGTTCGGTGACGGCTGCCCTGGCCCGGACGGGGTTCTCGTCGATCAGGGCGCGGATACTGTTCAGGGCATTGAAAATAAAGTGTGGATTGATATGCGCCTTGATCGTCTTGAGTTCGAGCTCTTTGACGAGGGCTTCCAGTTTGAGGGTGTCGAGTTGTTGTTTGCGGCTATTCTCGATGTAATGATAAAAATAATAAATCAGGGTCCAGGGAATGATGGTGATTCCGTTTTCGAGTGTCAGGCCCATGACGCGGGAGACAAAATTGGCTTTTCCCCTGGAGACGGACAAAAAGTCCAAAGAGTCGACTATCAGGATGCGGACCAATGCGCCGGCGATGCAGGTCAGGAGAACACCGACGAGGAATTTAGGCAGTGCTTTCTCTACCGTTAGCCGTAACCAGCCGGCACGGCGGATCACCTCCCGGAATATATGGGTGACAAAAATGCCTGCCAGAGCGGCGACGACTCCCAGGCCAACCGATCGATAGCTAATAGGCTGGTCGATCATGGGAGCGATGAGGACCAGTAAAAGGGCGAAGGTACCCCACCCTCCGATCTGACATAACCAATAATATCTGCTTGGACTCTTCGGCATACGCTTAAACTGTAAAACTAGGTTATTCCTTATCCCCTGGCTTCCGATTTTGTATTAATGGCCAAATTACGCCTCCCATCGGTCCGGTGGCAGATCCTGGCGCCAGGACGGGCGATTCGAGAGGCGCGGGTTTTGCAATAATGTGCTAAAATCGTATATTTAAACGTTTTAGCTACGGATAGACCCCAAAGGCTAAAACTAAGGGATAAAACTGTAATTTTACGGGCTTAAAGTAAGAAGGAATGGAAATTACCCCGGGACCGCTGTTGCAATCGGTGCATTCTCCTGAAGATCTTAAAAAGTTCAGCAAGGAGCAGTTACACCAGGTAAGTGATGAACTCCGTCAATACATTATTGATACTGTCAGTGTTCATGGTGGCCATTTTGCGGCCAGCCTGGGAGTAGTCGAACTGACTGTCGCCCTTCACTACGTTTTTAATACCCCATATGACCAGTTGGTCTGGGATGTAGGTCATCAGGCCTACGGTCATAAAATCCTGACAGGCAGACGGGACCGGTTCACGACGAATCGAAAGTACAACGGGCTGAGCGGGTTCCCGAACCGGGGCGAGAGTGAATACGACAGTTTTGGTGTGGGGCATTCGTCCACCTCTATCAGCGCCGCACTCGGCATGGCTATGGCTGCCAAGTATAAGGGCGAGACTGATCGCAAAGCGGTGGCGATCATCGGCGATGGTGCGATGACGGCGGGCCTGGCCTTTGAGGGAATGAACCATGCAGGCGTTGCGGATACGGACCTGCTGATCATCCTGAATGACAACTGTATGAGCATCGACCCGAATGTCGGCGCACTGAAGGAATATCTCACGGACATCACCACTTCCCAGACATACAACAAATTAAAGGACGATATCTGGAAGGCGTTGGGCAAGCTCCCCGTGGGCAGTCACTTCAGCCGCGAGATTGCCAGTAAGATTGATCACAGCATCAAGGGCTTTGTCAGCCGGAGCAGTAACCTGTTCGAATCGCTCAACCTACGATACTTCGGGCCTATTGACGGCCATAATATCACCAAGCTGGTGGACACGCTGAACGACCTGAAGAAGATGCCTGGCCCGAAATTGCTGCATATCATGACGGTAAAAGGCAAGGGCTATGCGCTGGCAGAGAAGGATCAGACCAAGTGGCATGCCCCTGGTTTGTTCGACAAGATCACCGGCGAAATCTACAAGAAGCACTACCCTACTCCCCAGCCACCTAAATACCAGGATGTATTCGGGCTGTCTCTGATCGAACTCGCTGAACAGAACCCGAAGATCTTTGGGATTACGCCGGCGATGCCCAGCGGTTCCTCATTGAAGTTTATGATGGACAAGATGCCGGACCGTGCCTTTGACGTCGGTATTTGCGAGCAACATGCGGTGACGCTGAGTGCCGGTATGGCCACGCAGGGCATGCGGGTGTTCTGCAACATCTATTCTTCCTTTATGCAACGGGCATATGACCAGGTGATCCACGATGTGGCCATTCAACAATTGCCGGTGGTCTTCTGCCTGGACAGGGCGGGGCTGGTAGGCGAGGACGGGGCCACGCATCATGGCGCCTACGACATTCCGTATATGCGTTGTGTGCCGAATATGATCGTCAGCGCCCCCATGAATGAAAGCGAATTACGCAACCTTCTTTATACAGCGCAACTGGACTCTAACGAAAACCCGTTCGTGATACGGTACCCGCGCGGGGAAGGCGTAATGCCCGAGTGGAGAACGCCTTTCCAGCAAATTCCTATCGGCATGGGCCGCAAGTTGAAGGACGGTGAGGGTATTGCCATCCTTACGATCGGTCATCCGGGTAATTTTGCCACGGCGGCAATCCGGGAACTGCGGGTGGATGGTCTGAACCCAGCGCATTACGATATGCGTTTTGTAAAGCCGCTGGATGAGGAAATGCTGCACGAGGTCTTCTCACGTTATGATCGGATCATCACTGTCGAGGACGGCACAGTGGTCGGTGGATTCGGGTCGGCCATCCTGGAATTCCAGGCTGCGCATTCTTATGCCGCGGCGGTTAGGATACTGGGTATCCCTGACCGGGTGGTGGAGCATGGGACGCTAAAGGAACTGCAGCATGAATGCGGTTATGATGCGCCGGCGATCGTGGCGGCTGTGCGGGAGATGATGAAGGACAAGGTGAGTGTGAGCCAGTTGATGGGTTAGGGCGGCGCCGCGCGGGTTAGGCGAACATCGGCACTTCTATAGCCAGTATTTCAGCATCGGCGACAGCATGGACGGAGAAGTGGTCCGCGTCGGTGATACCGAGTCCGTCGCGGGACTGCAGTTGACTATCTCCGATCTCCACACTTCCACTCAATACAAATACATAGACGCCATTGCCGGGGAAAATGATGTCATAGCGCAGCGTCTTGCCCGCGCTAAGGCTGGTTAGCCCCAGACGGGCACTCTGGTTGATCCAGAGGGCGTTGTCGGCCGGCAGGGGACTGACGATGGTCTGCCACTGATTGACACGGCCCTGGGGAGGGAATGTCTTCTGATCATGACGGGGGCTGATGTTGAGCTGTCTGGGGAAGATCCAGATCTGGAGGAAGTTGACGGGATCGAAGTGTGAGGCGTTGTATTCCGAATGCTGGATGCCACTGCCAGCAGACATGATCTGCACATCTCCTGTACTGAGGATACCTTCGATGCCGGTGCTGTCTTTATGAGCGAGGGCCCCCTTCAGGGGAATGGAAATGATCTCCACGTTCTCGTGGGGATGTGCATCGAATCCGTTGCCGCCTTTCACAACATCGTCGTTGAGAACGCGCAGGGCGCCGAAGTGTACTTTTTCCCTGTCATGCCAATTCCCGAAACTAAAGGAATGATGACTGTCCAGCCAGCCGAAATCTACATGGCCTCTTTCCGAGGCAGGATGGTATATGTTTTTCATAAAACCGATTTATACCGATAGCGGCGTTCAATTCTCTGAGAAATCAACCGGGACGGGATCGTCCGGACGGTCCGCATTGAATTCCACGATAAAATTATTTCGTCCTTCCCCTATCAGGATATTCATATAATTCTGCTGCACCAGTTCCAGCATGGAAAGGAACATGAAAATAGCGTGCAAACGGGTCTCACAGATCTCGAAAATCTTCTCGAAAGAAAGGGTTCGTTCCTGTTCCACGACGGTCAGGATATGGGTCCGGCTGTCTTCCATCGTGTAATTGTATTGCACGACGGTGTGGACGGGTTTGTTTTGCCGTTGCTGGATGCGCTGCATCAGTTTCTCAAAGGTCTTCATCAGCTTGAACAGGGTGATGGCCTGGATCTCGGTGCCTTCACCGGCTGCCTCGCCAACCTGCGACAATTCTTTCTGCAGGTTACCCCGCCGGACCATCAGGTGGCGGATAGCCTCCATTTCTGCGAGCGTAACTGCAGCCTCCTTATATCGTTTGTATTCCAGTAGTTTGTCGATCAGTTCCTGCCGCGGGTCGATCTCGTTGCCCTGTTCATCCAGTTCTTTGCGGGGGAGTAACATCCTGGCCTTGATGCGCATCAGGGTGGAAACGAACAGGATGAATTCGCTGGACAGCTCGATATTGAGGGCTTCACCGGAATGGATATATTTCAGGAAGTCCTCTATGATGCTGTGAATAGGAATATTATAAATATCCAATTCGTCCCTCTCGATGAAGAAGAGCAAGAGATCGAAGGGGCCTTCGAATTGGGGTAATTTGATCTGGTAGCTGGTCATGCCTTACGAAAATACCGCAAAAACGGGTGAACCCGACGGCTGGTTATCCCCAGTTCTTCCCCATTTTTGGCCCGGCGATGCTGCCTATTGCGCGGGCGCGGACGAGGGGCCCGTGCAGCCTATTGCGCGGGCGATGGCGACGTTGCCGGCGGTGGCGGCGGTGGCGGCGGCGGTATGGGTTTGCGGACCTTTTTGGCGAATTTATAGGCCAGCCCGATACCCAGGACTTCCTGGACCTGCATGGCGGGGCCACCGTAGGAGCCGTCAGCCTTGACAGATTTG
>Ga0302225_10002330_pt1 | contig 11322 bp, 10 predicted proteins | sample II_Palsa_E3_2_FD_193515 | JGI IMG/M metagenome (GOLD analysis project Ga0302225, IMG submission 193515) | Peat permafrost microbial communities from Stordalen Mire near Abisko, Sweden - II_Palsa_E3_2 | ecosystem: Environmental > Terrestrial > Soil > Palsa > Peat permafrost | place: Sweden...
ATCACTTTCCCCGCCGCGTCGCGCACCACGCGCGCATTTTCCGAAACCCAGATCTTGTGGCCATCTTTGCGGCGCAGTTGGTATTCGAAGCGCTCGACCGCTCCGTCCGCTTTCATGTGCCGGGTAAATTCCAAGCGCGCTTGCGGGTCGGCGTAGAAATCGGCGCTGACGTCGCTGCCGCTGGCAATCATTTCCTGCGGCGACGCGTAACCGCACATGCGGGCCAGTGCCGGGTTCACGCTCAGCAGCCGGCCGTCCACCGAAGCCTGAAAAATCCCTTCGACCGCGTTTTCGAATAAAAGCCGGAGGCGCTCTTCCGCTTCCCGGCGGGCCAGGGCGGCGGCGTTCCGTTCGGTGATGTCTTCGTACATGGCAAAACTGCCGGTGCACTGGCCGTTAACGATCAGCGGCACGGCGAGGATCTGGACGTCGACGAGAGTTCCATCGCTGCGTTGCCGGCGGGAATTGGCGCGCACGGTTTCGCCCGACGAAGCACGCATACTGAAAGCCAGCGCTTCGGCTCGTAATTCCTCCGGAGCCAGCAATACATCCAGGTACTGCCCGATGATTTCCTCTTGCAGATAGTTAAAGGTTTTTTGAAAAGCGGGATTGCACATCCGGATGCGGCGTTCCAGGTCCATCACCACAATGGAGATGGGATTGTTCTCCATGATCGCGCGCAGCGAGGCGGTTTGTTCCGCGATCTGCCGCTCGGTCGCGAGCCGCGCGGTGATGTCCACCGCGGACACCAAAACCGCATTGCGCTCGCCGAAGCCGATGCCCTGCGAGGTGATCTCAACGTCGAAAATTTCCCCGTTCTTGCGGCGATGCTTCCATACGCCCAACATCGAAACCGCCAGGGAGTTTTGGCGGAGTACTTTCATCAGCCGCGGCAGGTCTTCGGGCGGACGAATGTCCGAAACTTTCAACCGCAGGAATTCTTCGCGGGAGTATCCGTAGTTCCTAATCGCGGCGTCGTTGACGTCGAGATATTCGAGCGTGTCGCGGTCGAAAACGAACATCGGATGAGGATGGCTGGAAAAAAGCAGGCGAAAATTAGCGTTGGTGTGCAACGAAAGCGGGCTAAGGGAATCTGTGGCAATCGTAGGCGATCCGGCGGCGTCGCCATTTCCGACGGGCGATACGCGCACAGAATCGTCTCCATCCGTCAGTAGCGTGGCGGCATTTTTCGACATAGCCCAAGGATCCGGGAGCGCTTCGCCCGGAGGAGTTCCCCCAACACTCTAGGTATAGAGGTAAGTAATTTGTGCGCCAATGGTACGTTCGTACCAAAGCCGAACATTCAGTGACACTTACGAACATCGCAGGTTTCGGGCGGGGGCACTGGCAGGGAAAGAACGGGTGAAGGATTCTGGCAGCGAAAACGCCGCCCAAGCCGGCCACCCGTCCTGCAATCGTAGAGGTTGCGACAACCAAGCAGGTTCGTTTGTTTACTTTTTCGGGCGCGATTCTGGGGGGACCAGCTTGTTGGCGCGATAGTAAGCGACCAGCAAGCCGTAGTGCTCGCCCATGTGTTCGGTGTAGCCGATCCAGTAGTCGAGATGCTTCAGAACGCCGGCGTCGCCTTCTTTTTGAATTTCGGCGGCGCCATCCTCGATCGACTTTTTCAAGAACGCGACGACTTCCGCCTTGGTCTTATATTCGGCCACGGGTGGATCGTTGCGTCCGTCGCCGACTTTCGCGCCGGTCACATTCTTCAGCAGGTCGTAGTTTGATCCGGCAATGTGCAGCAGCACTTGCTGGAAGCTGCGCGTTTCGGGCGTCAGTTTGTAGTCATATTTATCGGCGGGCCAATCTTCGGCCATGGTGACCAGACGCTTGCCGATATCGTTCCAGTTTTCGAGCAGGGCCTGGGAGGGAGTCTTCGCGGCTTGCTGGGCGTGGGCAGTACCAGCAAAAGCGCCGGCGAAAAGCAGCGCCGCCAAAACGAGCGTGGTGCGGAACATTCGTGTCATGAACCAATCTCCTTCGTGGATGGCCCTCGCTTGCGCCCCAAGGCCGCGGCTAGCCTACTCAGGTTTGGAACTCAAGTCCAGCGCGAGAATTTCGTGCGCGGCAAAATCACGCCGGACAAAAACTCTGTTGTTTGGCGTTCCACGGAGCGTCCGGTAAGATAAACACGGTATTCAGGTCTGCCACACGAATCGCTATCGTCTAACTTCATGGACAAACCAAAGTCAAAATCTGAAATCGCGGCCCCGCCAGCCCAAAACCCACTGGCGCGCGAGCTTGAGCTGATTGCCAGAGGCGAACACTCCGATCCTTTCGGCGTGTTGGGGCCGCATTGGATTGGCGATCAGGGCAAAAAATCGCTGGCGATTCGATTCTTCCGGCCGGGCGCGGTGCAGGGTGCGGTAATTTGGGGGAAGCCGGCAGCGACTTATCTGGCATTGCAGATTCATCCCGACGGGGTGTTTGAAGTGGTGCTGCCAGAGGCCAAAACGGGCTTGACCGCGGATCAGCCGGTGAAACCCGATGCCTACCGGCTGAGATTGACCTTTCCCGATGGCCATCGCTTGGAAACGATTGACGCTTACGCTTTTCCCCCGGTGCTTACGGACTACGACCTCTATCTTTTTGGCGAAGGCACCCATTATCTGAAGTACGAAAAACTCGGCGCGCATGTCCGCGAAGTCGGCGGCGTCAGCGGCGTCCATTTCGCGGTGTGGGCGCCGAACGCGAAGCGCGTCAGCGTCGTAGGAGATTTCAATCTCTGGGACGGCCGGGTGCACGCCATGCGCGGGCGCGGCACCAGCGGGATCTGGGAGATTTTTGTCCCGACGTTGAAAGACGGCGAGGTTTATAAATTCGAAATTCTTTCCCGGATGGGCAATCAGGTCGGACTCAAATCCGACCCTTACGGTTTTTCCGGCGAGCTTCGGCCCAAGAATGCGTCGATCGTTCGCAGCATCGACGGTTACGAATGGAAGGACAAAACCTGGATTGACGCGCGTACCACGCGCGACTGGCTGCATTCGCCGCTTTCCATCTATGAACTCCACGCCGGTGCCTGGCGGCGGAATACCGCCGAAGGAAATCGCTGGCTGACTTACCGCGAACTGGCCGCGGAACTAATCCCTTACGTCAAGCAGATGGGCTACACGCATATCGAGCTGTTGCCGATCATGGAGCATCCGCTCGATCTATCCTGGGGCTACCAGACCGTCGGTTATTTCGCGGTGACCAGCCGTTATGGAACTCCCGCCGATTTTATGTATTTCGTCGACCGCTGCCATCAGGAAGGCATCGGCGTGCTGCTCGATTGGACGCCGGCGCATTTTCCGCGCGACGCGCACGGCTTGGGATACTTCGACGGAACTCATCTTTATGAGCACGCGGACCCGCGAAAAGGCGAGCAGCCGGACTGGGGCACGTTTGTCTTCAACTACGGGCGCAACGAAGTTCAAAACTTTCTCATTTCGAACGCGCTGTTCTGGATCGACAAATACCATCTCGATGGCCTGCGCGTCGATGCGGTCGCGTCGATGCTCTATCTCGACTATTCGCGTAAACCCGGCGAGTGGGTTCCGAACCAGTTCGGCGGACGTGAAAATTTGGAAGCCATCGCCTTTCTGAAGCACATGAACGAAGTGCTGCACGCCCGCCATCCCGGCGCGCTGACCATCGCCGAAGAATCCACCTCGTGGCCGGCGGTTTCACGGCCGACCTATGTGGGCGGCCTGGGGTTCGACCTGAAGTGGAATATGGGCTGGATGAACGACACGCTGAAGTATTTCGCGTTCGATCCGCTCTACCGGCAGTATCACCACAACGAACTGACTTTCTCAATGATCTATGCGTTTCATGAGAATTTTGTGCTACCGCTCTCGCATGATGAAGTCGTCCACGGCAAGCGCACCTTGCTGGAAAAAATGCCGGGCGACAACTGGCAGAAGTTTGCAAACCTGCGTTTGCTTTTCGGCTACATGTACGCGCACCCCGGCAAGAAACTGCTGTTCATGGGCGGCGAGCTGGCCCAGCGCGACGAATTCTGGGAAGAAGGCAGCGTGGATTGGTCGCTGGAAAATTCTCCGCCGCACCGCGGGGTGCAGCGCCTCGTCAAGGATCTGAATCATCTGCACACCAGCGAGCCGGCCCTGTTCCAAGTCGATTTCGAATGGTCGGGATTCGAATGGATCGACGCGAACGATGCGACCGGCAGCATTCTTTCGTTCATCAGGCGCGCCAAAAATCCTGACGATTTTGTGGTGGTGATCTGCAATTTTACGCCGGTAGTGCGCGGCGACTACCGGGTCGGTGTCCCCACTGCGGGCTACTATCGCGAAATTCTGAACAGCGACTCGGCTTATTACGAAGGCAGCGACGCCGGCAATTCCGGCGGGGTCCGGGCTGAGCCCATCCCCTGGCACGGCCGCCCGTGGTCCATCAAGATGAAAGTCCCGCCGCTAGCAGCGGTGTATTTCAAACCGCAACACGACTAGCAAGCCGCGCCCACCTCGAACCGAATTCCCCGAAATTTCACTAGCTCTCAGGGAACTTTACCTACGAGCCCTCCGTATCTAGGGGCAGGAAGAGCGTTGGAGGCTTCCCAAAAATGAGAAAAGCAACTCAGCTGGCGGGAGCGGTGTGTTTGTTGGTGGCATCCGCGAGCGGAATGGCCGCAAGCGTATTCGCTGCGCCGCCGCCGGAGCGCTATTTGCATGTGAAAGTCGAAGACGCCAAGGAAGGCGAGAGCGTCAACGTGAATCTGCCGCTGTCGATCGCCGAAAAGATCTTGCCGACCGTAAACAAGGGGAAGCTGCACGACGGTCACGTGACCATCGGCAGCGCCGACCTGGACGGCATTGACGTGAAGGGCCTGCTCGACGCTATTCGCACCGCGCCGGACAACGAATTTGTAACCGTGAAGCAGAAGGACCAGGACGTCCGCATCGCCAAATCGAACGGCAACCTGATTGTGCATGTGCGCTGCATCGACCAGGACAAACAAAGTGACAAGCAAGGCAACAAGCAAAACGTCGACGTCACCATCCCCCTCAAAGTAGTCGATGCCCTTTTCTCCACCGCCAAAGACAACGAACTCAATATTGTGGCCGCGCTGCATGAACTCAGCGACGCCGGCGACGCTCTGCTGGTCACGGTGCAGGACGCTTCGCAGCACGTGCGCGTGTGGGTGGATTCCAAGAGCAGCTCGGACTAATTGAGGCTAATTCGGGTTAATTCAGGTCGGGCACAGGAGGAGAGCCGATGGTACTTCTAGGAAAAATTGCGTTGGGGATTACCGGGACCATGCTGGCGGGTGTGGGAGCGATCTGCAGCCAGGGCATGATCGAGGTCAGCGTGGTCGAAAGGCAGCCAGAAGTTCACCACGTTTACGTCATCGCGCCGGCAATGCTGGTGCCCATCGCGACGCATTTTATTCCCCGTCACGATTTGGGCGACGCCTCACAGCAGTTGCGCCCCTACATGCCGACGATTCGCGCGGCGCTGGATCAATTGCAGGAGACCGAGGATTTCGTGATGGTCGACGTGAAGGATCGCAATCAGCACGTCGAAGTGCAAAAAATCGGCGGCTCACTGGTGATCGACGTCAAAGACGAGAACGAAACCGTGCACGTCGAAACGCCGGTGCGGATGATTTCCAGCACACTGGAACAGCTCGCGGACAAGGAGTCGGCCACAGCCGACTAATTTTGTACCGTTCCTCTGACCTGCGAGCGTCTCAAGGCCCCTTGCGGCGCTCGCAGCGACGAGGACCGGTTTGAAGATTTCAGGCGGAAGTTTCTTTCGCCGGGATCCAGTAGACTTCCTGACGGACCGACAGTTTGTCGAAACCGCAACGCATCAAAATTCCGTTGCCTAGTTCAATCATCTGCGGATGTCCGCATAGATAGCCCGTGGTGTCGGAGATGACCAGATCCCACTTGTCGACATATTTTCGAATTACGTCTTCGACGCGGCCGACTTCCCCGCCCCAATCCGCATCTTCCCAGGGCCGGCTGATCGTCGCCACGTAGGTCAGCCAGGGAACTTCGGCGGCGATGCGTTGCAGTTCGTCGCGATAGCCAAACTCCCACGAACGGCTAGCGCCCTGAATCACATACAAATGCAGATCGCCCGGAAATTTGTTTTCTTTCCAATCCGCGTAGAGCGTCCGGACGTAAGAAACGTAGGGAGCAACGCCGGTAACCGTGGAGAGCAGCAAATGGTTGCGGTGGCCGCTTTTCAGATCCAGGGTGAAACGGCCCTTGGCGATGCGGCGCATGAGCACATCCGCCCCGGGTTCGATCGGAAACAACAGCGGCGTCAGTTCCCCTTGCTCCACCAGTTCAAAAAAAAACTCCAATTCCTTTTCGTAGGGCGACGACACCAGCGAATAGGCCCGCTCGATTCGCTTCCCGTCTTTCTCCACGCCCAGGGTCGCGTACTGCCCGGCGACAAATTTGAAGCCTTCGCCGGGATCGACCCGGAACCGCCACAGGTCGTCTGAAAACTTCTCGCGCATGGTGACCCGACCGCGAGTGAACTTTTCTTCATCCGTCCGCATTCTGTCGCCACCTTTTTTATGTATTTCAGGCGAGTATAGTCCCAGTCGGCCCGGGTGTAGCCACAAAATAGAGCGCCCAAGTTGCGGGCGCTCCTGGCAAATCCTGCTGCTCGATTACAAACGAATCCTACCGCTGCCCCATCGCCATCGGGTTGAACGGCACCGGCGTTCCGGTGATCTTGTCCTTGGCGTCGCTCTCCACTTTGACCAACACCATGGAATTGTCCTTGCCGATGAATTTCACCATACCGAACGGGCCGGCTTTGTCCGCGACCCACACGTCGCCCGAACCATCCTTCATCTTGTAGTGGGTGGTAGCGAAGGTTCCAGCCGGCGTGGTCACCGATTCCGGACCCACTACCTCCGCCAGTTGGCGAATGTCGGCCGGCTGCTTCTCACGATTCTGGGTCACCCGCGAAGGCATTTCCATCGGCGGCCGGTCGCCCATCTGCATAATCATTCTGGTGCTGGTCATGTCCTGGTCGTTGCGCACGGTCAGGCTCTTCATGATCATGGTGCCCACTTCGGTGCCCGGTATCGTCACCTCAAACCAGTAGCCGTCCTTGCCATCGACCGATTCCTTGCCGATTATCGCCATTTCCATGGTGGTCTTGGTGCCGTCTTTTTTGGTGACTTCGTAAGTGCCGCCGGCGCCGACTACCGGATTCCACACGCCGCGCCACGACGGAGCTTGCGACCGCCCGAACATTTGCGCGGACGCTACCATCGGCAGCAGCAGGCATACGGCAGCAATCCCTCCGAACCTCGTCGCTCGATTCATAGGTGCTCCTTTGGAAAGTTTTGAAACGGATTGTGGTGGGATTCAGTCTTTCGGTTGGTTCTGAATTCTGCGCCGCAGCCCCGGTGAATGATGATCAAAGATCCTGCCCCTGGGTGTCGGCCATTTGCTTCAAGTTGAAACTGGCTCGCAGCCACGCGCCGGAAATCTTCGTGCTGAAGCCGAGCTCCTTCTCGTCCGCGGGAATCGAAGGCTGACCCTCGGCGTCTTTCTTGGGGAAGCTGAAAAGGACTCCGACCACCTTACCCGAGGACCTTTGGAAAGCAACACTCGTCGGGTTGATTTTTTTCTTGTCTTTCTTCAACTCCAGGAACGCCGCGTCCTTGAACTCGTCTTCGGCGCGCCCTTCAAAGAACGACATGTCTGACGAGCTGACCACCACCTGGTAGGTATCGGGGTCGGTTGCCACGATTTTGGCGGCGTTGTCCGCGGTCATGGTGCCTTTTAAAACGGCCCGGCGCGCGAACGCCTCCCGGATGGTGCGGGCTGAATACCAAAAAATGTTGTAGGTTTTTGCCGCGGTTCCGGGCGTGGCATTGTCTCCAGCGCCCAGCTGCGGAGCGGTAGGAGAGGGCGAAGCCGTCCGATTGGGCATTGGTCCCGGACCGCTCACTCCCGGATTGTAGTCCGGGGTGGCGTCGGCGGCGCTCAGCGCGCCCGGAAGCGATACGTTCAACTTGACCCAAGGCGAGGACTGCAAAACCGCAGCCACATCTTTTTCGTCCCACTGGGTGTAGGGCTTGGTTTTCCAGGGATCTCCGCCGGCATATGCTGCGGCGGCGAGCAAAATCGTCAGCACCGAAAACCGGAACGATTTACGCATCAAGTCTGGCCCTCTGCAAATTCGAGTCTGCGGAACGAATTAACCGGCTGTTGGGGTAGATGCTACGGCTTTTGAGCGCAGGTTCGCAACAGTTCTCTCGGCAGTTCCCGGCGCCGGGAAATTACCCTGGACCAATTCGATCCGGTACATCGGGTTCTCGCGCGATTCGAAGTGGGTTCGCGTTAGCAGTTCGCCGACCAGGCCCACTGCTAAAATTTGTACGCCGAACAGGCACAGCATCATGCCCAAAACCATAAGTGGCCCGTGTTCCACGAAGATCGGTTGCTGCCAGAAAACTTTTTTGATCATCAGCCCCAGCAGGATGACGCTGCCGGAGAATAAACCCAGCAGTCCCGGCGGGCCGAAGAAATGCAGGGGGCGGGTCATATAGCGCATCAGGAAGCGAATCGTGATGATGTCGAAGAATACCCGCACGGTGCGGGAAATTCCGTAGTGCGACTTGCCTTCGGGCCGCACGATGTTTCGGATGGGCACTTCGACGATTTTCGCGCCGTTCCAGGCAGCGAGTGCTGGAATGAACCGGTGCATCTCGCCGTATAGCGGAACATCCTTGATCGTCTCGCGGCGATACACTTTAAAGGTGGTACCGAAATCGTGAATGTTCACGCCGGACAGCTTGGCCATCATCCAATTGGCCACCCGCGAAGGCAGCCGCCGCAGGATGTAATTGTCCACCCGCTTCTGGCGCCAGCCGCTAACGATGTCGGAGCCGGTCGTGTCCAACGTCTGCAACATCATCGGGATTTCTCCCGGATCATGCTGCAGGTCTCCATCCATGGAAATGATGATGTCGCCGGAAGCAAAATCAAAACCAGCCGCAAGCGCCGTGGTCTGTCCGTAGTTGCGCTTCAAACGCAGAACCGCCACGCGCGGGTCTTCCTGGGCGATTTTGGTCAACAATTGCGGCGTCGCGTCTGAACTTTGGTCGTCGACGTAGATAAATTCGACCGGCTCGTACTTTCCGGTCATCACTTCGCTGAGCTGGCGGTGGAGCTCGACGACGCTTTCCTGCTCGTTGTGGAACGGCACCACCACCGAGAAGCGCGGCGGCGCGGCTGTCTGATCACGCATACTGCTAGTTTAACTCCCGATAGCTGATGAAGTGAATCCCTCGTTGCAAGAATGCGGCCCGTACGCCGCCGTCCAGTAGCCCGTCCAATTCATCCTGGCGTTGGTGTTGCAGCCGCGAACCGGACGCGGCCAAGTCGGCATCGCAAATTCCGGGATGCAGCATGATCTCGGTGGTGCCTTCTTCGACTGAGTCGGCCATCCGGCCTAAAGCGGCGGGACCGAGTTGCCCGGTCATGGCGAGGCCTAAAAAATGGTCGGGGCAGGTAAGTTGATATTTCTCAGCAATCGCTCCGAAGCGCGAGGCCACCACGCGCACCGCTCCGGCGGCGACGATCTGGCCGGAGACCGACTGTACTTCACCGCGACTGGTATCCCAGGAGTCGCGCAGGTTTTCGACTGGTCTTCGTATTTTGGTGATTCCAAATCGTTGCGCAACTTTGCCCACGACTTCCATGACCCAAGGATGCGCATGCGTATGTTTGTGGCTGTCGACGTGGCTGGGCACAATGCCGGCGTTGCGAATTTTCTGGATCTGCGCGGTCAGTTCGCGTTCGATGTCATCGGTTTTAATCATTCCGGCGGTAACGCGAGCCACGAACAGCGCGAGCGAGTCTGGCAAATTGCCTTCGGAATCGAGCAGTGACGCCACATCTTCAGGAGCAGCCACGGGTTTTCCGCCAACCAACACCAGGTGGCAGCCGATCCCCAAATTTGGATTCTCCGCTGCTTTTTTTGCGGCGTGGTCGAAGGCCAAACCGTTGGCCATCAACGTCGCGCTGGTCAGAATGCCTTCGCGATGACCGCGAATAATTCCGTCGTTCACTCCGCGGGTCATGCCAAAGTCATCCGCATTGAGGATTAATTGTTTCATTCGAATCGGGTTAGGCATTGCAGAAACGAATCATAGCACGCGCGAACGAAACGAACTCAGTGGGCGCCCGGACCACCGGTTGAAAATAAATAAAAAAGAATTTCCGTCGCGCGAACCCCAGGAAAAAAAATCCGCAAAGCAATTTCCGCACCAATGACAAGCAAAAAATAAAAGTAAATGTGAATGTGGTGTGAAAGTTTTCAACAGTTCTGTTGAAAAGCGTGTGGAAAAGACTTCCGGCGAAGTGAAATCGCTCGCGCTGTGTGGGGCTTGCGCAGATTGCACAATTCTTGTGCAGTTCTTCCGCGAAAATAAAACTTTTGGAGGAACACCACCGCATCGAGGAGCTGGAAATTATTTTTAAATTTCAGGAAGGAATTTCAGTACCAATGCACCGGCCTGTCGAGTTTTATTTCGATGGGGTCTTGGTCTTTTACGATCTCGTACCACTTGCCGTAACTGTGGACGCCTTTTCCCACCACTTGAATCAGAATTCTGCCCACCGGAACGGCCGGAACCTTGACTGACCCGTCGTCGTTGGTCTTGAAAGCCATCTCCGCCAGCTTGTCCTTGCGCAGAAATCCTCCCTCTTCGTTGAAACGGACATAAACGCTGGCGCTGCCGACCGGCTTGCCGTCGAAATTCGTCACTACGATTCGCAGGCGCGTCGAAGTCGGATCGTTGGCAGCCGCGTCGGCCGGTCCGCCGGACTGGGTGCGGGACTTTTCGGAATTGCCCGCGCCGTTTTCCGGCCCACTGCTTGAATTGTTGCTGGAATTACTGCTGGAGGTTCCGCTGGATCCGCTGGACTGCGCGGTACAAACCGTAGCGCAGAGCAAACCCATCGCGATAAGTACGATGACCGAAGAAGACCAACCGAAATGGCGGGGGGGCCTAGACATTCTCATTACCTCCCTTGTTGTACTCCATTCTTCACGGTCGCTCAAGCTCTGAAGCGGGTCGACCATGACGTGCCGCTTAGACGTCCGCAACGGGTGCTGAATAATCCCTGCCGATTCCCGCCCTTGGCGGAATTCCCGCGGTCTGACGTATCATATGTAGTCGATTCGGCGTGGTTGAAGGCCGCCGATGTTACCCGCATACCTAAGGCAATCTTCGGAGGCAAGCGAATGGGTTTTTCGACCGATGCAATCCACGTAGGCCAGGAACCGGATCCCCTTACCGGTTCGATCGTCGCACCGATCTAT
>Ga0302225_10002333_pt1 | contig 11308 bp, 11 predicted proteins | sample II_Palsa_E3_2_FD_193515 | JGI IMG/M metagenome (GOLD analysis project Ga0302225, IMG submission 193515) | Peat permafrost microbial communities from Stordalen Mire near Abisko, Sweden - II_Palsa_E3_2 | ecosystem: Environmental > Terrestrial > Soil > Palsa > Peat permafrost | place: Sweden...
ATCAGTGTTATCGGTAATAACATTTATAGGGTCGTCGCTATCGGCCGAACTGAACAAATCCTTCACCGCTTTTTTCACGGTGGTGTTTTCGTCCTGCTTTAAATCGGCAAAGCGGGCACCAAAACCGGCCCTTGCCATTAAATGCTTTACCTGCTTAATGTTGTTCATGATACTTGTATGACAATGGTTGTTGCTGTTAGTTTAAGTGTTAGGTGTTAATATTTTATAATAAGTTAATTTACTATAAAGATTATAAAATTCATTATTATATTAGTGCCGATTAAACCTTTAAACAGTGAACAAAATCATTACCCTTTTTGTATTAAGCGCAATTACGCTATCTGCCAAAGCACAACAAGTTTTGCCCACCGATGAGCCTTTTGGAAAAGTATCCATGGCCGACCTGCAGATGACAGCCTGCGATTTTGAAAAGGATGCCAATGCCGAAGTGCTGATCGACAAAGCCGACCTGTATTACGACCAAACCTTTGATATTGTGACGGATTGGCATGAGCGCACCAAAATTTTTAACGACAACGGAAAAGACCACGCCGATATCCGCATACCACTTGATGGTACAAATTTTATAACTGGCCTGCAGGCTGAAACTATCAATTTAACCGACGGCAAAGTGGAGGTTACCAAGCTTGATAAAAAGCTGGTTTACATTCGCGCTATAAATAATAGCGAAAATGAAATGGTTTTTACCATGCCAAATGTTAAACCGGGCTGTGTTATTGACTATAAATATACCATGACCTCGCACTATAACGAATATATACCTTCATGGGCCTTTCAGCAGCAAATACCGGTACGGTACAGTGAACTGGATACCAGCATACCCGAGTTTTTTAGCTTTGCTACGCTATCAAACCTGCGCGCGCCATATTCAAAGTACGTTTCATCGCAGGAATCGGCATCACTTGGGACCGGGGCCGACGCTTTTGGCTATACTATACAAAAAGATGAAAGAATGATGGCTAATGTGGCTTCGCTGTCTGATGAGCCTGAAATGAGTTCAACGGCTGATAATTTGCAGCATATCATTTTCCACCTCGCAAATTTTAAACCGCCATACGGTATGGTCGAATCCTACTCCGATACCTGGGCAAAAGTTACCGACGAACTGGGTGCCGAGGATGATTTTGGCAAACAGGCCAAAAGAAATTTAACCGGCGAAGAGGATTTGATCAATAAAGCCAAAGGCATGCCAACCAATGATGAAAAAATAGCCTACCTGTTTAATTCGGTTAAAAGCCAGATGAAATGGAATGAGGACAATAGCTGGCATACCAATGATGGTGTAAGCAAAGCATGGGATGCCAAAAGCGGAAATGCGACGGAAATTAACCTGATATTATATCACCTGCTAAAAAAATCGGGGGTTGATGCCGCCATGCCGATGCTGGTAAGCACACGTGAACACGGTAAGGTGAACCCTGCCTTCACCTTTTTGCAGCAATTTAACCGCACGGTGGTGTACATACCTGTAGACAGTACAAAATCATACGTGCTTGATGCCAGCGGCAGATACAATATGTATTATGAAACGCCGTATAACCTGCTCAACTCATCGGGGTTTTATTTAAACCTGGATACCAAGGAGAACGGCACAATTTTTTTGCAAAGAACCACACCGTCGTTCCAGTTGGTTTATATAAATGCCGAAATAAAGCCGGAGGGTAAAATGGGAGGTTCGGTGCAAATAAGCAGCTATAGCTATAACCGCGTTAACAACCTTAAACGTTACCAAACCGATGGCGAGGCAAAGTATATTGATTATTTGCGGGATGATGATAACAATTTAAAAATATCAGCCTTAAAACTCGATAATATAGAGGTGGATACGCTGCCGCTGATGCAAAGTTTTGATTTTAACCTTGACCTGGCAGGCTCTGACGACAGCTATATTTATTTTACGCCAAATATGTTTTCGCGCACGCACAAAAACCCCTTTTTAAGCGAGGATCGTTTTACAGATATTGATTTTGGATATCTGCATAATTTAACCGTTAACGGGGTTTATAAAATTCCGGCAGGTTATACTATTGATGCCTTGCCCAAAAGTGTTTCCATGAGCCTGCCCGACAAGAGCATTATATTTAAGCGCATTGTGGGCCAGCAGGATGGCACCATAGTGGTTAGATATTCCATAGCCTATAAAAAAAGCCTGTTTTTTAAGGAGGACTATGCCGATTTTCATGAATTTTATAAAAAGATGTATGAAATGCTGAACGATCAGATAGTGTTAAAAAAATCATGATGAAACTTATGCGAAGTAAATATTTTACCGGCCTTTTATTATTAGTTGGTGCATTTTGTATTTCGCCCGTCAAAACTTATAGCCAGGACGAAATACCGAAAGAATTATATGCATCATCAGGCATACCTGATTCGTTAAAGGCGGATGCTAATTCGGTAGTACGTTATTCAAGCGAAGACATAACAGTGTCGTCGCCGGGAACAGTTGTCAGAAAATTTCATAGCCTGGTTACTATACTTAATGAAAAAGGCGATGATGAAGCTATTGTAGAATTACCTTATAATAAAAAATTCTACAATATAAGTGATATCGACATTCGTATTTATAACCCAGATGGTGACCTGATTAAAAAATACCATAAGAGCGACATGTATGATGGCGCGGCCATGGAGAGCGACATATTAGTTTCGGATGATCGCTTGCTTTACTTAAAACCTACAGTGGCCACTTATCCAACCACCATTGAAGTTGCCTACGAAGAAGATTTCAGCAGCTTTTTACAGTGGGGCTGGGATATTCAGGATGATCAACAATCTGTACAAAATGAACTTTTTAAAGTATCAGCCGATCCACAAATAGGTTTCAGGTATATATCCAAAAATTTCGCCTTAAACCCGGATAAAAAAACTGAAAACGGACTGGATACTTATACATGGGCGGTAAAAAACAAAAAAGCTATAAAATTGGAAGATGGCGCCATGGCCTGGCGGGTATTGCCAAAAGTATATTGCGCCTTTAATAAGTTTAAGTACTACGGCTATAGTGGTGATTTTAGCACCTGGCAAAATTTTGGCAAATGGCAACAGGACCTAAACGCGGATGGCTGCAGCTTAAGCCCCCAACGAGTTGCCGAAATACAGCAAATGACCGCCAATTTAAAAACCGATAAGGAAAAAGCTAAGTTTTTATACGAATACATGCAACACAATATGCGTTATGTTGCTATAGCATTAGGTATAGGCGGTTTCAAGCCTTTTTCGGCAGATTTTGTAGATCAAAAAAAGTATGGTGATTGTAAAGCTTTTTCGAACTATATGTGCGCCTTACTAAAAGCTGTAAATATTAAGGCCTATTACGCGATAGTTAATGCAGGCCCCAATGAGGAGCCCGATGACCCTTCATTTCCGTATGATATATCAGACCATATTATTGTTTGCGTACCATTTAAAAACGACACCACCTGGTTGGAATGCACCAGCAGCATACAGCCGTTTGGATTGCTGGGTTCCTTTACCGAAAACCGCAATGCATTGCTGATAACCGAGGACGGCGGAAAACTGGTTAATACGCCAAAAAGCATTGCCAGCGAAAACCAATTGAATAGTGAGGTGCACCTGGTGATCGATTCAACCGGCGGGGCTACGGCGCAGGTTAAAATTTTAGGCACAGGTGTTTACCGCACGGATTATGTAGTGTATTTGACAAGGTTAAAGGCTGACGAGCAAAAGCAATCATTACTGAGCACATTAAATATACGCCAGCCATCGGTTTTCGATTTTACATTAGGAGCAGATAACGACGGTGTTAAAGAAGTGGACCTTAATTTACAATATGATAAGTTTTGCGACATAATAGCCGGTGATAAACAATTTTACAGGCCAAAGGTATTCGACCTGTGCGCGTTTACCGTACCTATATTAGATAAAAGAACGTCGGATTATTTTTTTGATCAGCCGATGCAAAAAAGTTGTGTTACCACTATTGATCTTCCCACTGGTTTTGTGGTGGAAACCCTGCCCGCTAACCAGAGCCTGAAATTTACTTATGGTGATTACGAGATCAATTATGTGTATGATGCTGTAAAAAACCAGGTGATAAGCACGGCCAAGTTTACCATAACCAACCAGGATATACCGGCTGCCAAATACACCGAATTGCAGCAATACCTTGACGCTGTTGCCAAGGCACAAAATAAAAAGCTGGTGATACACCATAAGGCGTAAATTTACCCTGATGATATTCAGGCTTGACGAACGGTTGTTGTTTCCCGACCCGGCTTTGGCCGAAGATGACGGCCTGCTGGCCATCGGCGGCGATCTATGCACTGAACGGCTGCTGCTGGCTTACCAAAGCGGCATATTCCCCTGGTACAGCGATGATACGCCCATTATGTGGTACGCGCCGCATGAAAGGTTTGTACTTTATCCTGCGAAACTGAAGGTATCCAAAAGCATGCGGCAGGTTTTACGCTCCGGCAAATTTACTATTACCACTAACCGGTGTTTTGGCGATGCTATAGAGGCCTGCTCTGCCGTTGAGCGCGAAGGGCAGGATGGTACCTGGATAACTGCGGATATGAAGGCCGCCTACAAAAAATTACATGCCGAAGGCCATGCTCATTCGGTGGAGGTATGGGAGCAGGATAAACTGGTCGGCGGGTTTTACGGGGTGCAGGTCGGCGGGGTTTTTTGCGGCGAAAGCATGTTTAGCCTGGTGAGTAATGCCAGTAAAACAGCGCTGGTATGGCTATGTAGTTCGGGGTTATACCGGTTAATTGATTGCCAGGTATACACGAAGCATTTGGCATCGATGGGGGCGGGGATGATCGGCAGGGAAGAATATATGCGTTTGCTGGCTGCGGATGGGGGATAAATGCTAACTTTATAAGCTAAAATAATACTTACGAAATTTTTAAAACTTCGTAAGTATGGCCACAAACAGTGCATGCAGCAAGTCAGTAAAAAAGAACGGATCATATTAGGCATCGACCCCGGCACAGCGGTTATGGGTTATGGATTGGTGAAGGAAACAGGCTCGAAAATAGAGCTCATTAGCCTGGGTATTGTGAAGATGGATAAGATAGACGATCACATGCTTAAACTGCAGCGCATATTTGAAAAAACAGTAGGCCTTATTGACAATTACCACCCCGATTGTTTAGCCATTGAAGCGCCGTTTTATGGTAAAAATATACAGGTAATGCTCAAACTGGGCCGGGCGCAGGGCGTGGCCATGGCGGCGGCGCTATCGCGCAATGTGGAAATTACCGAATACTCGCCCCGCAAAATAAAGCAATCCATCACCGGTAAAGGCAATGCCACTAAAGAGCAGGTAGCCGCCATGCTGCAAACGCTGCTGACCTTTAAGGAAACCCCCGAATTTTTAGATGCAACCGATGGCTTGGCTGTGGCGGTTTGCCATTCCTTTCAGAAAATATCAACCGGTAAGGGAACCAGCGGCAGCAAAAAATCCTATTCGGGCTGGGAAACTTTTGTTAAAGACAATACCAGCAGGGTTGCAGGTGCTGGGAAGGTAAAGAAGTGACCTGCCGCGAGATTATTTTCGTTTCAAAAGCCAGACGGAGTCTTTCTTTTCCTGTAATGATTTAAGAGGCGCTGCGCTAAACTCTTAAACCAGTGGAGGAACAGATTGAAACAATTGATAGTTGCTTTTTTAAACAAATAGACCTTTTAACTCGCCTTCTTTTAGGTTACTGATTATAATTTCAATAGCGCTTCCTATGCATCGGCGGTGGAAATTTTATTTGCATAAACTTTGGTTGCGGTGGTGAAATTTGAATGGTAGTTTCAAATTTTATCGGACCTTGAATTGGTTTTAATTTAACTTTTTTGTAGCTGTCATTCAACCATTCCATCGTCTTAACTACCGGATCAGTTCCACCCGTGTCTATCCTCACTATTCGCCTTTTTCCGTTTCTCCAATAAATAATAAGCTCAAAACTGTTTGCATCTTTCACACTACTATAATCAATGGTATCAAGCGTTTTATATTTTAACTGCTTAAGTTTAGTGTTTAAAGTATCCAAAAATCCAGAAGATATTTTTCCTTCATAATATAATCGTTTATGAGGAAACGAATCCATGGAATAATTATGATTTAATAAGCCGTAATATTTATAGTTCAATGAATCATCAATACTAATTGCAGCGCCAGGGTCGCTCCAGGCCCCGCTGCTGGCTAACTCAACTTTTGTGATTTCGTTGTTTTGCTGAGTTGGCTTAATGCATGATATTGATAGCAGTACTAACAGTACACCTAATACATATCGCATATTTTCGGGTTAATTGATAGGTACAAGATAGGGAATATCACCACTGCCCCCAAACAAAAAATGTGCAAACATTTATCACATCTGCACATTCGTAAATCGTAATTCTAAAATCGTAAATCCTCCGCGGCAAAATCAAATCATCCCCCCAAAACAAAAAATGTGCAAACATTTATCACATCTGCACATTCGTAAATCGTAATTCTAAAATCGTAAATCCTCCGCGGCAAAATCAAATCATCCCCCCCTAAACAAAAAATGTGCAAACATTTATCACATCTGCACATTCGTAAATCGTAATTCTAAAATCGTAAATCCTTATAGCTTTATCTCCTCATCCTTCGATGAGAAAAAATGGAACTCGGTGATCTGGTAAGCGGGGTTGCTCTTTATCTTTATCCACTGCCCGTATTTTACCAGCCATTTCATCTGGCGGGTAATAAGGCCTTGTTTAAGGTAGGCCTCGATGTAAGGGTGTACGCAAAGCGTAATATTTTTTTCGTTTTGCTCATCAAGTATGTAATTGAAATTGTTTTCAATATCATCTATCAGCAAAATGGTTGGGCGTATGGTGCCGGTACCGTTACAAGCCGGGCAAACCTCGGTGGTAACAATGTTCATTTCGGGGCGTACGCGCTGGCGGGTAATTTGCACCAAACCAAACTTGCTCGGCGGCAAAATGGTGTGCTTGGCCCTGTCGTGCGCCATTTCGCCGCGCAGGTAGTCAAAAAGCTCCTTGCGGTTCTGCGGCTTGTGCATATCAATAAAGTCGATCACCACAATACCGCCCATATCGCGCAGGCGCAGCTGGCGGGCAATTTCCTTGGCCGCTTCCTTGTTCACCTGGTAGGCGTTCTCTTCCTGGTTTTCTTTACTGGCGGTGCGGTTACCACTGTTCACGTCAATAACGTGCAGGGCCTCGGTATGCTCAATCACCAGGTAAGCGCCGCCGGCTAAATTCACCGTTTTACCAAAGGCGCCTTTGATCTGCTTATCAACGCCCAGGTGTTCAAACAGCGGGTCCTTATGCTTATGCAGGCGAACGATGCTCTCCAAATCGGGCGAGATCTCATGAATATACGATTTCACCTCCTCGAACATGCTGTTATCATTAACAGTAATGCTCTGGAAATCGGCATTCAGCAAGTCGCGCAAAATGGTTGATGTACGCCCAATTTCGCCTAATATTTTTTTCGATGGCTCAACCGATGGCAAACGGGTAACAAAAGTTTCCCATTTGGATATCAGATCGAGCAGATCTTTCTGTAATTCCGCTACGCCCTTATTTTCTGATACGGTACGTATGATAACGCCAAAATGCTTTGGCTTTATACTCTCAACAATCTTCCGCAGGCGGGTGCGCTCGGTATTGCTCTTTATTTTTTTGGAGATGGATATAACCTCCGAAAAAGGAACAAGAACAACATAACGCCCGGCTATTGATAAGTCGGCGCTTAAGCGCGGCCCCTTGGTTGATATAGGCTCTTTTGCAATTTGTACAGGTATAAGCTGGTTTTTGGTTAATACTTCAGAGATCTTTCCTCCCTTGTTAATATCAGCCTCCAGCTTAAAATTATCCAGTAATTTTGATTGATAACTACCTCCGCGTACCTGTTTGGCCAGTTTAAGCAGGCTTTGCACCTGCGGGCCAAGGTCAAGATAATGCAAAAAGGCATCCTTCTCGTAGCCTACATCAACAAAAGCGGCATTTAAGCTGGGCATTATTTTTTTAATTCGGCCCAAATAAATATCACCAACCGTATAATTGTTGCTGATTTGCTCTTTGTGTAGCTCTACAAGTTGTTTATCCTGTAATAATGCAATAGTAGCCCCGTTGGGGGTTGAATCGATAATTAATTCCTTTATCAATGCTACTCCATTTCTTAAAAGCGACTAAAAGCCGCGTGTTTATAAGAGGGTAAAAAACCAATAAATAAAAATAACCTGCTGTTGCAGCAGGTTAATAAGCTGTATAAAAAATCAGCTTATTTCTTTTTATGTCTATTTTTTCTTAAACGCTTTTTGCGTTTGTGGGTAGCCATTTTGTGTCTCTTACGTTTTTTACCGCTAGGCATAATAATAATAATTTAAAATGTAATTTAATTTTGTAATTCCTTAATATACTCGTCAATCTTCTGATCGAATGCCTGGTCGGGCATCATATCTTTACATTGCTGGTAGGCATTAATAGCTTCTTTCCGCATGCCCAGCTGCTTGTAACTTTCAGCCAGGTAAAAGTAGGGCTCAACTTCGGGCTTTTGCGCAATAAGCGTTTTAAACCTGTCAACCGCCTTTTGGTATTGTCCCGATTTCATGGCGAACAAGCCTAAATTCAGTATAGCGTTGCGGTTCTTCGGGTCCTGCCTTACTACGTCAAGCAGTAAACCAATACCCTGCATGGGCATAGCGCCGCCGTTTACATAGGCCACGCCTAAACCCGCTTTCGCGTCGAGGCTTTCGGGTTTCAGCTTCATCGCGTTTTGAAAAGCTGTTACCGCGTTGGCATCAAACACCGGTTGCGCGGTGGTATCCTGCGTTAGCTTATAGGCATCGTTAAAATGATTACCTGCCGCTATCCAGTTTTCGGCGGTATTATCTTTCAGGGCAATAGCCTGGTAATAAAACGCTGCGGGCGCGGGCTGGTTAACATCGTCCCAGGCTTTGGCCAGTTGTGTTTGCAGGCTAAACTGATCGGCATCTGTAGTGGCATTTTTCAATTTGCCTTCCAGATCATTTATTTTAACCGATAAGCCCGGCCCAACCACATCCTTTGCCGTAGCCGATACTGTTTGCACAGTAACATTTGCTGCCGGCTGGCTGTTGCGGGCAATGCTGCCTGTGGTTTTATCCTGCTTGGGTTTTAAATCCTTGAGCGGTTTTACCGGCAGCCAGTACAAATAACCTATTACAGCACCTACTGCTACAATAACGGCTATTTGCTCTTTTTTCATCCTGGAAAATTATTTGCTTGATTTGGTACCTTTGTTACCGCTTCTAACTTTCTCAACAAAAGTTTTAGCCGGTTTAAAGCTTGGTACAAAATGCTCGGGGATAATTATGGCAGTATTTTTTGAAATATTACGAGCTGTTTTTTTCGCTCTTTTCTTTACTACAAAACTTCCGAATCCTCTAACGTATACATTTTCGCCACCTACCATTGAGCTTTTTACCACTTTAAAAAACGCCTCAACGGTTTCCTGTACATCAACTTTCTCGATACCTGTCTTAGTAGAGATTTCAGTTATAATTTCTGCCTTGGTCATATCTGATTTTCTTTTATTTATTATATAATTACTTAACTGTTTTGGGGTTGCAAAAGTATCTCTTTATAACCAAAGATTGAAATATTTAAGATGTTTTTTTTATTCAGCCCTAAAAATCGACTTAAATGTTACAAAGTATAAGCAAAAAAGGTGCTATCGCAGTACTTTTACGCTGATGAATTTTGCTGATGAATTGGTACAATGGTATCAACATAATAAACGCGACCTGCCCTGGCGCAATACTTCTGATGCTTATGTGATATGGCTTTCCGAAATTATTTTGCAGCAAACTCGTGTGGAACAGGGCATGCCTTACTTTTATCGCTTTGTTGAAAAATACCCCGATGTAAGCAGTTTCGCTGCTGCGGATGAAGGTGATATACTTAAACTTTGGCAGGGCCTGGGTTATTATTCACGCGGGCGCAACATGCTCAAAACCGCCCGGCTCATACAGGCGCAGCACAATGGGCAATTTCCGCAGAGTTACGAGCAACTGATCAAGTTAAAGGGCATTGGTGAGTATACCGCAGCTGCCATAGCCTCATTTTCGGCAAACGAGGCCAGGGCCGTGGTTGATGGTAATGTGTACCGTGTATTGGCGCGCTATTTTGGTGTGGATGAGCCCATCAACAGTACAAAGGGTAAAAAAATGTTCCAGCAAATGGCCGATGACCTGCTTAACAGGCAGCAGCCCGGCTTGCATAACCAGGCCATGATGGAGTTTGGTGCCATGCTGTGCAAGCCAAAAAACCCGGCCTGCGGTATTTGCCCGGTTAGGGAGGGCTGTTTCGCCTTTATTCATAATGCTACCACTGCCTTGCCGGTGAAAATTAATAAAGTTAAGGTGCGCCAAAGGTTTTTTAACTATTTCTTAATAACCGATGGCGACAATATATTATTAAATAAACGCGGCGAAAACGACATTTGGGCAAATATGTATGATATGCCGATGGTAGAAACGGATGCTTTGATGCCCGACAACGAACTATATTTGCTGCCGCAGATAAGTGAACTTTTTGGCGAAGATGCCCGTATTGCTGAAATTTCGCCGGTTTACAGGCATATACTCACGCACCAGCGGCTTGATGTACGTTTCATAAAACTAACAGGCACAAAGGTTAAATTACAACAAAATTGGTTGTTTACCAGCCCGGAAGAATTGGAGAAACTGGCCTTACCGAAAATCATTTTTATATTTATAAAAAATATTTTTAATTTGTAGAATAATTATTTGTTTATTTACAATAATTTGCCATCTATTTAAACTATGTCTGGAATAAACAAAGTAATTCTTGTGGGTCATTTGGGTAAGGATCCTGAAGTCCGTTATTTGGAGGGAGGGGTATCTGTAACAAGCTTCCCGCTGGCCACATCAGAAAACTATAATAAAGACGGGCGTAAGGTGGAGCAAACCGAATGGCACAACATAGTAATGTGGCGCGGCCTGGCCGATGTAGCCGCCAAGTTTTTGCAGAAAGGCAAGCTGGTGTACATTGAGGGGAAACTCCGCACCCGCTCATTTGAAGACAAGGAAGGCATCAAAAAATATACTACTGAGGTAGTTGCCGAAAACTTTACCCTGCTTGGCCGCAAAAGCGATTTTGATAACGAGGCTATCAAACAAATAAAACCTGCCGGCAGCAGCGATGTGTTCGACAGCCTTGACGGCGAAGAAATATCCATTTAAACCAATTATAAACTTAAATAAAAAGCCCTCCAGGTTATCCGGGAGGGCTTTGCTTTTGCGGGTACGCTTACCTGCCGCCTGGCGGG
>Ga0302225_10002348_pt1 | contig 11254 bp, 9 predicted proteins | sample II_Palsa_E3_2_FD_193515 | JGI IMG/M metagenome (GOLD analysis project Ga0302225, IMG submission 193515) | Peat permafrost microbial communities from Stordalen Mire near Abisko, Sweden - II_Palsa_E3_2 | ecosystem: Environmental > Terrestrial > Soil > Palsa > Peat permafrost | place: Sweden...
ACACCGTTGCCTGCAAAGGATAACGAACCAGTTTACGGTTATGTGATCTACAGGTTCGAAGGCACAGATAAGATCGATATCAATAGTCCCGATCATATTTTGCATATCGCCTATAATAATGCGCTTGGTTACCAGGATAAAACGGTGCAGAAAGGTAAAACCTATTTGTATATCATAACCGCTTTAGATAGGTTGAAAAATGAAAGTGACCGGTCGCCGAGTATTGCGGTTGTGGTGCCGAAGTAATTAAATCTTATGTATTGCGAGGAACGAAGCAATTTCGTAGCTGTGTAATCGACGAGATGGTTTCGTTCCTCGCAATAACAATTGGGTTAGCCCGCAAGGCTAATCAGCTGCTTATCCTGCAATCTATTCAAATAAATATCAATTTCCATATCGCCCATACCGAAAACAGTTTCGGATTCCCAAAAGGCGTTATGAATGTGAGACTTGCCGATAATGCCACTGTTGTAAATATCTAACAGTTTTTGCTCAATATAATTCAATCCGTTTTGATTGACGGTTGACCTTTTAACATGTGCCTCTAAAGCGGCTTTCAGGAAACGCAGATTAGCCCAATAATTATTTTCGTGGAGCCATTTTTCTAATTCGGGAATATCATTAGCAGTATAATACCTCCAGGCTTCAGCAGCAATGTAAAAATCAGGTTCGCCAAGTTGCAGGCGAATGTCATCATATAAGTTTTCTAACTGATCCGCATTAAGCTCACCCATACCTTTAAAATTTTCTATGTCCGGATGAGAACCGGGACAAATCAAATAGATTGAAGGCCCCGATAGATCGGTGTGTTTACTCAGCATCATAATCACACCAAGCATGTTGATCTGGCAATGAAGATCGTATTCAAACCACAGATTTATTTCCCGGTACGGATCATTCAGCTTACTTAATTGGTTAAGCACTTTATCTTCATAAGTATCCGCAGTGCCTGCAAATGACTGACTGATCCATGCTGAACGATTTCGCCAAAAGCTACCAGATACAATATTTTCTTCCACCGGGCCTTCAGAAAGTACTTCGCGCCAAACCAAAATGTCGCCATCAAGGTCGGTTTGTTCAAAAACGTTCAGGGTATGATCTCCGTTGAGGACGTGCAATATATCTTCCATTGTTTCAACTTTATAAAAAATAAACAATGTAGCCAATGTTTTGATATGGCGTAGCGGGAATATTACGATCCCCAAACTTTTACATACTTAACTATTCATTACTGCACCGCAGTTAATATCGATTGCCTGCCCGGTTATTGAATTTTGGTTAACGAGATAAGCCACAAGATCGGCTATTTCTTCGGGCTGACTCATGCGGCGTAAAGGAACACTTTGCATGGCTATATCATAAAATTCTTGTTTGCTGATGCCTATTCCATCAGCTATGCCTTGTAACCCTTGCTGCGCCATATCGGTATCAACCCAACCCGGGCATATCGCGTTAACCAGTATATTTTCGGCCGCGAATTGCACTGCCCACGAACGCATTAATCCTAGCAATCCGGCCTTTGATGTGCAATAGGCAGAATAATTGGGTATACCTAACCTTGCTAAAACCGATGAAGTGATCAATATTTGTTTTGTGCCATCGGCTTTACGAATCAATGACAAAAAGGTATTTACAAAATTATAGGTGCCGGTTAGGTTTGTATCGATGATCTCATCCCAGCGATCATCTTCACCCCATTGATTTTCGCCACCAATTCCAGAATTAGCTATGAGTCCATTTATAGCGATTCCTTCTAACTTTTCAAATGCTGTTTGCAGGTTTTCTTTACTGCGGATATCCGCTATCAGGATTTGATTATCGCCTTGTTTAAGGGTATCTAATGTTTGCTGAAGGTTGGCTGCATTTCTACCTAACAAGATACAGTTATTGCCATCTGCTGATAGTTTTTGTGTTATTGCCCGGCCTATGCCACTGCCAGCGCCGCTAATGATGTAAGTTTTACTCATGGGATAAAATTAGGAATTTTACCATTGTCATTATTCGCTTTGTTTAGAATGGTAAGTAGGCATTAATCCAGCAACGCTTTCAAATTATCCAAAGTATCCGCTTCTTCTTTTGGCTTATCATGCCGCCATCTTAATATTCTAGGGAAGCGCAAGGCAATGCCCGATTTATGCCTTGTTGAACGATTGATACCTTCAAAACCAATCTCAAATACCAACTCTGGTTTTACAGTTCTTACCGGGCCGAACTTTTCGAGTGTATTGCGTTTGATGAAGTAATCTACCTTGTTAATCTCAGCATCCGTAAGGCCCGAATAGGCTTTGGCAAATGGTACCAGTTTATCGCCATCCCAAACGGCGAAAGTATAATCAGTATACAAATCAGCACGGCGGCCATGGCCTTTTTGGGCGTAAATCATCACTGCATCAACTGATAACGGATCGATTTTCCATTTCCACCAATCCCCACGCCGGCGGCCAACCTGGTAGGTGGCGCTTTTGCGTTTCAGCATAATGCCTTCGGCTATCATAGCGCGGGATTGTTCGCGAATAGTTTCCAACTCCGGCCAATTATTAAATTTGATAAGGGCCGAAATCCTAAAAGTTTCAGGGAATGGCGTTGCAGCCTGCAATCCTTCCAATATTAATCGTCTTTCCGATTGTGTTTTGCTGCGGATATCTTCACCCTCAAACTCTAAACAATCATAGGCTATTACCGCCACCGGGCTTTCTTCCAATATTTTTTTGTTCAGGTTTTTTCTTCCGATGCGTGTTTGAAGCACATTAAAAGGCATGGGTAAGCTATTTTGGAAAGTGAGGATCTCGCCATCTATCACCGTACCATCAGGTAAAGCGTTTAGAAAAGGATGCAGTTCAGGAAATTTATCGGTCGACAAATCCTCGCCACGGCTCCAGATGAATATTTTGCCATCACGCTTGATCATTTGCGCACGGATTCCATCCCATTTCCATTCGGCTTGCCAGTCGGCAGCATTGCCTAACGAAGTTTCTATTTCTTCAGCCGATTTTCGTTTTTCTGAAGTTTCCTGTATCGGGTAAGCTAAAAAGAAAGGATAAGGGCGGGAGATGTCATCGGCCGCACCGCTTTCCTGTATAAGTTGCTCATAAGTGTAAGTTTCCGGCGTCCAGTTGCCCATTATGCGATGGGTGATGGTAGCGGCATCAAGTTTAGTTATATCAGCCAAAGCCTTTACCACCAAATTTTGCGATACACCTACCCGAAAGCTGCCCGTTAGCAGTTTATTAAACACAAAGCGTTCCTGGCTATCCAGCATCGCCCATGAATTCAGCAGCCATTCTTTGCGCTCTTCTTCAGTTTTAAGGGCTAAGTCATTTAATTCAGCAATCCACTCGGTAAGGGTTTTGTTGCTGCTGTTGGCACTTTCGGGCATCAGCAGCGCCATTGTTTCGGCAAGGTCACCAACTACATGGTAGCTTTCTTCAAATAGCCAGGGCGGTATATTTGATGCCTCCACGGCCCAATGCCTAACATTGGTTGCATTAATGATACGTTTTGGTTTACGCCCGGTAAACAGCGCCAGCATGTGCATTTTATCGGTATCTGGCACGCAGTTAAAATAGTCTTTTAAAACCTTAACCTTTTCGTTGGTTTTATTGGTTTCATCAAGAGAAAGAAAAAGTTGGGCAAATGCTTTCATATACCAGCCCCCTCTAAATCTCCCCCGGAAGGGGAGACTTCTTTAACAGTTTCATTAAAAGCCTCCACTTCCGGGGGAGGTTGGGTGGGGGCTAATTCTTCTTCCTCTTCTCCGCCATAAAGTGTGTGCACCTCATGCGCGTCAAAACCTATCTCATTTAAATATCTTGTAAAAGTTGCAGTATAACCATGGGTAAGGTACACGCTTTCGCATCCTGTGGCATCTATCGCGCTGATCAAGCCATCCCAATCAGCATGATCAGACATGACGAAACCCCTGTCAGCAGCTCTGCGATGTTTTGCTCCACGCAAAGCCATCCATCCCGAGCAATAACCGAAGCTATATGGTCCGAACTTACGCATCCATGGCGTGCCTACAGATGAAGGCGGGGCTAAAATAATCCCTTTGCGGACTTCCTCTTTTGGTGTGTCGGCAGTTATACGTGTAGTTGGGTTTAATATCACACCATTACGTCTGAGCGCTTCGTTCGTATTCTCAATTACGCCATGGGTATAAACAGTTCCGTTATTCAGATCTAGATTTTGCAGGATGCGTTGGGCCTTACCAAGCGAGTATCCGACAATTACCGTAGCCAATCCATTTTGCAAATTATTATGCCACCATTTATTTACATCATCAAATATTTGTGCTTGAGGCTTCCATTGGTATACGGGCATGCCGAAAGTGCATTCTGATATAAAATGATGGCACTGTACCGGCTCAAAAGGTGTGGAAATACCATCATCTTCGGTTTTATAATCGCCGGAAACAACCCAGGTTTCGCCTTTGTATTCAACTTTTATTTGTGCTGAGCCGATAACGTGGCCAGCAGGGTATAAAGTGACTTCAACACCATTTTTAGTGATGATTTCGCCGTATTCAATAGTTTGCAGGTTAATCTCACCCAAGCGATAAAGCAGCACCTCGCGCGATAAATGATGCGCCAGGTAATGTTTATGCCCCCAATAAGCATGGTCGGAATGGGCGTGAGTAATCACCGCGTCATCAACCGGTTTCCATGGGTCGATATAAAATTTACCGTGTGCACAGTAAATGCCTTTGTCGGTAAACTCAAGCAGTGGTTTTTTAGCCATGTAGAATAAACCGTGAAAAGAGGAATTGGTTTTTTATAGAATCAAGAGGTAAGAATCAGGAATCAAGATAAAGCTTCGACAAGTTCAATCTACTCACCCGAATACGCTTCGCTGGTCGACCTCTCTATCGCTGTGCTAGAGGTGAAAAAATAATATGCTTATTCCCTCTTTGCGCCAAAGACGTAGAGAGGGTGGTTGAGCGGAGCTAAGATAGGGTGAGTTATCTGCGATACATTAAGCACTCATTATAAACTAGTATAAATGGGAATTTTGTCTTAAATTTATTTATAAAATATCTCATTTTGAATAAATTACTACTAATGCTAATTGGCAGCATTTTAATTAATACAGTTAATGCTCAACATAAACATACCGCTAAGCACAAAACTAACGGCATAGTTATAGATGGTGATAATTCCGGGCTTCCTACAGTAGACGCCCACGATCAGGATTTAAAGCAAAAAAATACGAGTTTTATTTATCCTGGCTATATTATTGAAATACACAACTTTAATGTATTTAACAGCACATTTGGGAATTCACCATCAAATTATAATGGCGATGAATCTCAAGTTATTTTATTTCAGGAGGAAGATTTTACTACTATACGCATTAAGAAGGATAGTATCGATATAAATAACGACCCTAATAGCGATTTAAGTAGGAGTATTATTCAAATTATACCAAGTCATCAATCAGACAGCTTTAAAATTTATTACACTTATAAAACAAGACTGTCTAAGATTATTCCTCATAAATCTTATGAATATACGGAAAGTTCCGGACCATCATCTTTTATCTATCAACCTGTCGATAAGGAAATTATCAATAACTATAAGCAATTAACATCTTATAGAAAAGATTTTTATCATATCCCGAAGACTGAAAGTCTTATTTATGGAGACAATACGGAGCCCATATTTGAAGAAATGAAAGCAAGATTACACGCACAAGAAAAGATAATTATTGATAAGTTGGCTCATGAGAAAATTAAGGCGTTGATATATCAAAACAAGCCGTACATATTAAATTTAAACGGTATTTGTTTTCGAATTGAAAGATATATTAATGGGAAACTTCAAAGCACAAAATACCTGGAAATAAACTTTGAGGAGTATGAGTAGGTTGCTATAAATATAACCCTAAATCTGAAGTTTAAAACTGCTACAAAATCCCTTTAAACAACAAATCCCGGCTCAACCGGGATTTGTTGTAGTTATTTTATTTAGAGAGCTGTTGAGGCATTGTCTGCGTAACCTTATTGTTGATGTTGATATAGTCGGTCATGATTTGGCCGGCTTCTATCTTCACAAAATCCAGGTCTTCGTTTTTAGGTCTCGTTTCACCTTTTTTCAATGGTTTTAAACCTAATGCCACACGGCGTAAATTATCCCGGTCAAATGATTTTTGTTCATCATCATCTCGTTGTTTCTTAAGCTGAGTTTCGTTTAGCGTGATAGATCTTTCGGCATCGTGCTCTTTAAAATCAGCAACATCCTGCAATAAGTATTTGTAGCTGTCGCTGCTGCTCATGCGGGCATCATGCAATTTTTTCAGTTGTGGAATGATCGGGCTTAAATCGCCTGCTTTAACGTAATCACTTGCCGGGATCACATCAAAAGGCATTGCTGATGGCTCGGTATCTTCACCATATTTATCCAATGGAATAACTGATGGAAAAGTAATATCAGGGGTAACACCGTGACGCTGCGTTGAGTTACCTGTTATGCGGTAAAACTTGGCGATGGTTAAGTTTAGCTGACCAAAAGTATTCTCGCTACCGGTAGAATGTGCTTTTGGTGTGCCACCGGTTGCTTTTGTGATCATATCTAATAACGAAGGATCGATAACAGTATCCAGGTTTATTTCGGTTTGAACAGACCCTTTACCGTAGGTTTGGGTTCCTAATACTATAGCACGGCCATAATCCTGTAATGCGCCTGTGAAAATTTCTGATGCCGAAGCGCTAAAGCGATCAACCAAAACAGCAAGAGGACCATTATAGGCAATAGAAGGATCTTCATCGCTGTCTACCTCAATTTTATCGCGGGTATCTTTTACCTGTACAACCGGGCCTTCTTTAATAAATAAGCCAGTAAGCGAAATAGCTTCGTTTAATGAGCCGCCACCGTCTTCGCGAAGGTCTAAAACTATCCCATCAACGTTTTCGGCTTTTAATGAATCTAATATCATTTTAACATCGCGGGTGGTGCTGTGGTAGTTTGCATCACCAGCCTGCATGCCATTGTTATCTACATAAAATGCAGGAATATCAATTATACCAATTTTTACAATTTTGCCATTGTTATTATAGGTACGAATCTCTTTTTTAGCTAGTTCATCCTGGATAACAATTTTATCACGCACCAACTCTACCACCTTTAGTTTACCACTGGCACCTGTACCCGCAGGCAGGATCTGCAGTTTAACTAAAGTTCCTTTGGCTCCACGAATCAATGAGATCGCGTTATCAATTCTCCAGCCTACAATATTTTGAAATTCGCCGTCTTTGCCTTGCGCTACACCTACAATGCGGTCGTCAACGCTAATCTGGTGGCTTTTATCAGCAGGGCTGCCCGGTACCACGCTTTTTATGGTTACATATTCATTCTCAGATCCCAGTGTTGCACCAATACCTTCTAATGAGCGCGACATTTCCATATTGAACTGTGCCGCGTTAAACGGATTGAAATAATTGGTGTGCGGATCTATAGCTTCGGTAAATGCATCCATAAATGTTTGGAACACTTCCTGGTTTGATAATTTATTTGATTGAGATAGCAGACTTTCATAACGTTTTTTCAATGTTTCCTTATTTTTAGCCATATCCGGGTTGGCTACCTTAAGGTTTAACAAATCGTATTTAACACGTTTTATCCAAAGCTCATTCAATTCTTTTTGCGAAGCAACAAATGGCATGTCCTCGCGGTCATAAGTAAAGGTTTCGTCCTTGTTGTAATCAAAATTATCATCAATGTGTGCTAATGAATATTTAATCAGGTCAAGATATCTTTTTTGGAAGATGTTGAACATGTAAAATACATCGTTCAGGTTGCCGGCTTTAACATCATCATCCAATTGATATTTAAAATTATTGAATGCTTTGATGTCTGATGCTAACAGGTAGTTATGATCAGGATCAAGTTTTTTGATGTAACGGTCATACACAACGGCCGAAAGTGAATCGTTAAGATTAACCTTTTTGTAATTGTATTTTGAAATTAACGAGGCAACCTCTTTACATACCAGGTTTTGCCTTGCATCGGGTTGAAGATCATTAGAACCATCAACTTTTACTGGTTTTGATGGGGAAGCATGGCATGCAACGGCGGCACTCAGTACTAATACGAAATATAATTTCTTAAACATGTCTTTTACAGTCTTTAAATCGGGATTAAAATAAAACATCAATACTTGTGCCTAATGTGTTTGCTAAAGTAAATAAAAAAGGGGCATTTGGAATTGCCCGCAATTTAGAAATGCCAATATTACAATAATGTTTGAATTAATAATAAGTAGACAGGCATTTTACCTAAATGTTACAAACCTCTAATAAATTAGTCTACCTTTTTATCAGTATTGAGCATAGCGTCAGAGGCGTATCGCCATTCGGCTTTTGTAAGCAGTGGTTTATATTGCTGTACAAATTTTAGTTCTTTTTTAATGTCGGCAAGTTCGGCTGTTAAACCATTTGCTGCAGCCATTTGCTGGGCTTCGGCAAGGTCTTGCTGGGCTTGTACAGGGTCGCCCATGTTGGCTTTAACCATGGCCAAATCCATTAGGTTTGCAACCGTGTGTTTATTATCGTTTTCCTGGCGGGAGATAGTACTGCTTTGCAACAGGAACCACTTGGCTTCAGAAAAACGGCTTTCTTTAATATATAGTTTAGCCAGATCGCTAAAATTATAGCTGGCAATGTCATATATTCTGAAACGCATATTGTGTTGGGCAACTTTCATAATAGCTGCTTCGGCAAGCTCAATATTATAGTCGCTTTGTACAGGAACAAATTTTGGTAATTTGGATTTAGAAAAGCTTGATGCCGGGAAAGTTTTAACAGGATGGTTTTGTACAAGCGCTATCTGCGGGTAACGAACATGCTTTTTAAGGCTGATGTTGAACCATTGCGCAGATGCTGATAAACTGATGCCTAAAGACAATACTACAGCTAAAAGAAATTTCATTTATTGTTTCCCTGAAGTTTAAATAATTACTTAACGGGTAATTGTACGTAATTAATGTACCGCAAGTTAGGTATTTATAACAGGAAAAAGCAAAATTATATTGTGTTGACAAAAAATTAAGCGAAAACTTCGGTTTGCTTTTCATCATGCAGCGCCCAAACCATGTAGGGGTGGGTATCAGCATGATAAATATCACCTGTAGCGGATATACCGATAACGCCTGCAAATCCATCAATGGGTTTTAACTCGTTCAGCGTTTTTTCGGTAGCTGAAGATAGCAGCATGCCGTCGGTTACACGGGTAGCAATTTTAGCGGCCACTGCTCCGCTTACAATATCCTCACCTACACCTGTACACGAGATCCCTGCAAAAGTATTGCAATAATTGCCTGCTATAGTTGCCGAATCGCTTACCCTGCCCGGCATCTCGAAGCCTTTACCACCGGTTGAAGTGCCTGCCGCCAGGTCGCCGTGCATATCCAAAGCCACACAGCCAACTGTACCTAAACGGATAGAATCACTCAGCTTTTTTTCATATTCCCAACGCCGTTGGGGGATTTCGGGGTTATAGTAATCGAATCCATTTTCGCGGGCAAAGTTTTGGGCGCCTTTGCCGCTTAGTACTTTATCCTCGTGCTTCATGAGTTTTTTAGCTATGCAGATGGGATTTTTAACATCCTCAATGTTAATTACACCGGAGAAGCCCAGGGTTTTACCATCCATTAAAGATGCGCTAAGCCGGATTTTACCATCGCTTTGGATTTGAGAACCAGTGCCGGCATTAAACAGGTCGCAATCTTCCAGTAATCTAATTGTATAAACTACAGTTTCTAAAGCGGTATGGCTGGCAAGGTATTTATAACCCTGTTGTACGATCTCTTTTAGTGCTTCCTGCTTCGCTTTTTTAATCTCGAGGTTGGTACCCGATTCGCTAAAAAATCCTCCGTGAATAATTAGTTTCATCTCTTTTAGATTTGAGATTGTTTTTTAAAACGAAAATATAATGGTGATGATTAGTCTCCTATCTCAAATCTCCTATCTCTAATCTATTTATCAGCCTTTATAAAAACGCCGTCTTCTATTTTAACAATCTTTTTGATGAGCAGTTTGTTTTGTAACAAATCATATTTATCATAGATCGACATTACATGCACTTTCAAATTTTCGATAGAAACCGGCGCGCCAATCTCCACATCGTAAATATTAGTTGCAACCATATTACGGCCATCAACCAAAATAATTAATCCCGAGCCTATTGCTTCCATCATGGTGCCTTCGGTAATCAGCAAGCCTGCATCCTCGCCCAAACCAATTCCCAAAATACCCGGATTGCTGGCTACGGCATATAATAGGCGACCAATCCTGCCGCGTTGCACAAAGTGTGTATCAATAAAAACAGAATCAATAAAGCCCAAACCAGCCGTAATTTGCACATGGCCTTTTACCAATGCCTCATTGCTTGAGCCGCGGTAGATCATATGCGCCGATGCCGCCGCCGCGCCTGCCGAAGTACCTGCGATAACAAAATGCTCTTTTTTATAGCGTTGTTTAAGGATTTGCAAAAACTCTGTACCGCCAAAAATAGCGCTTAAGCGTAGCTGATCGCCGCCGCTGAACATCACTACATCAGCCTCCTTGATACGTTGCAGATAATCGGGATTGGCTGTATCTTCACGGTTACGGATATCCAGGATATTTACGTTGGTAACATTCAAGTGGTTAAAAGCGCTGATGTACTCGGTACTTACCAGCTCGGGGATTTGCGATGCGGTAGTGATCACCTCAACGCGCGAGGCTTCATGATGTGCCGATTCAGTGATGATGCGCTTTAAGATCCCCGTTTCAAAAAACTTAATATAATTAGGCTGCAAAATATTTTCCTGGGCGCTAATGTTACTGCCCATATCAACGGCTCCCCCAATTATGATCAGTTTTCCTTTCGGGACACTCATGTTTGTTTTATTTAGTGAATGAGTGATGTAGTGATGGACTGATTTTAGAATGAATTACTCACTTAATCTATCTATCATAAATACTCAATATACAAATTAAAAGAAAAAGTGGCATAATGGCTATGCTTATTTATTAATAGTGGATGTTTTTATGCACAATTGGGTTTTTGCCTTATTATAATCTCCATGTCATTGCAAGGAACGAAGCAATCGCACGTAAGCATACGGTCTTGCAAGTACGCGATTGCTTCGTTCATAGCAATGACATTTTTAAAAGAGACCTTTATTATTATTTAATTTTTCGCCATCAAAAATCTTGTTAGCTTGTTACGGATTTAGAATTTGTAAATTTAAGCCCTTTAACACTGAAACGTCGTTTATG
>Ga0302225_10002357_pt1 | contig 11237 bp, 8 predicted proteins | sample II_Palsa_E3_2_FD_193515 | JGI IMG/M metagenome (GOLD analysis project Ga0302225, IMG submission 193515) | Peat permafrost microbial communities from Stordalen Mire near Abisko, Sweden - II_Palsa_E3_2 | ecosystem: Environmental > Terrestrial > Soil > Palsa > Peat permafrost | place: Sweden...
TTGCCGTGGAACATGGTGGCGAGGCAACCTTCCGCCGCGCGCGGCATCCAAATGGCGCCGCCGTAACGGTGGAATGGCACGCTGATTGCCTCGACTTCTGCCCCAAGCTTAGCGAAGGCTGCGACGGCATCGCGCACCATCTCATCGACGCGTGCGTCCGATTGCGGCAGATCGAACGTCTCTTTGAGAATGCCGATGCGCAAACCGTCAACGCCGGAATCGAGATCAGAGGTGTAGTGATCGGCCCTGCAGCTGCCCCAGTTGCCCTGCCGGCTGTCGAGCCCGTCGGGCCCGGCGATAACTTCGAGAAGGAGAGCGTTGTCGGCAACTGTGCGAGTGAGGGGCCCGACGTGGTCGAGCCCGTATTCCATCCCGAGATTGCCGGTGCACGGCACGAGCCCAAAGGTCGCCTTCATGCCGACCACGCCGCAGCATGACGCCGGAATGCGAACCGAGCCCCCCTGGTCCGTGCCGAGTGCCATGTCCACGACGCCACCACCGACGAGTGCGCCGGAGCCGGAGGACGAGCCGCCGGCGGTGAAACCTGGCCGATGTGGATTGTCGACCGGATAACGCGCATTGGTGTGGCTGCCGCCGGAGAAACAGAAATCCTCGTTGGCGGCTTTGCCGACGATCGTGCCGCCGGCGTCGAGCATGCGCGTAACGACGGTGGCGTCGATTTCAGGAACGTACCCTTCGAATGTCGCTGAGCCGTTCATGGTCGGCACGCCGGCGACGCAGATGCAGTCCTTTACCGCGATCCGTTTTCCCACGAGTGGGCCGCTTGCAGCGCCGGCAATCTCGGTGACCCGTGCGAAAGCCCCGAAGGGATTGTCGGCGATGGCTGGGATGAATCCGGGCAAGCGTGGATAGCGTGGTCGCGGCAACGCGTCGGGAAGAAGATCGAGTGCCGCATACGCATCGAGTGCGCCGCGCATCATCCCGCGAAAAGCAGTGATGTCGCCGTCATCGAGGTGAAAGCCAAGATCACACGCGATCTCGGCAAGCTCGGCCGATGACGGACCGACGATGGACATTTTTCAGGGGCCCCTTGCTTTTCGAGTTTAGTTCCGCCGAGCAATCTTGCAAAGCAATAAGCGCGCCACCGGCGGCGATCTGGCACGCGTGTAGCGGCTACGATATGCTGGCGGATGTTGGTTCGGGCTCTCGATGCAACTGTAGAGTGCTGAAAGGCGACAAATCAGGCTGCACGTGAGCACGGCGTCGCGATCGTCGGCGCATCTTCCAAGGAGCTCCTCGATGACCGCTGCCGCTGCGCAGGGCTTGAGCCGGGATGACATACTGGCTCTTGTGCGCGACGACTACATCATCCATCGCCGCGCCTACGCCGATCCCGACGTGTTCGCACTGGAACAGGAGCGCATCTTCGGGCGCCTCTGGATTTACATCGCCCACGAAAGCCAAGTGCCGAAGCCGGGTGATTTTGTGCGCACCCATCTCGGCAAGCACGAGGTGCTGGTCACACGGCATCAAAGCGGCAGTGTGCATGTGCTGCACAATCGCTGTCCGCACCGCGGCGCACGGCTGTGCATGGTCGATCGCGGCAGCATGCGGCTGTTCACCTGTCCGTACCACGCCTGGGCGTTCCGCCCCGATGGCACGCTCTCGGCCGTTCCTCACCCACAGAGCTACCCTTCAAGCTTTCGCCTCGATGATCCACTCAACCACATGCAGCGGATCAAGAATGTACAGAGCTATCGCGGCTTCATATTCGCCAACCAGTCCGATGCTCCGCCGCCATTGGCTGAGCATCTCGGGGGCATGGCCGCGGTGATCGACAATCTCATTGACCGCGCCCCCGATGGCGAGGTGGAGGTCGCCGACTCGAGCTTTACGCTTGAATACCGCGGCAACTGGAAGCTGCACATGGAGAACGCTAACGATGTTTTCCATCCAAGCTTCGTGCACAATTCCTCAGTGGCGCCAGCGCGCGCTGCACCCGCAAATGCTTCGATCATCGATCAGGATCAGACGCGCGAGATGCTGCTAGCCAACGGCTTCGGTACCACGGAATGGGAAGGCATAGAGCTCAATGGTTTGTCTGGCGGGCACACCTACATGGCGAGCTTTTATAAGAAAGGAGTTATCGCCAACCAGCCGCAGGATGCGGCGTCGGTGCAGTATCGGGCGGCGCTGGCTGCGAAACTTGGCGTAGAACGCGCGGCCGCCGTCCTGGGCGTGAACCGTTTCAACAACATCATTTATCCCAACCTCGTCCTCAACGCGCAGCAACAGCACATGCGGATCACCTTTCCGCTCGCGGTTGACCGCACTCAGGTCCGCATCCACTGCTTCCGTCTCAAAGGCGCCCCGGACGAAATTTTTCACCGTGCGATCCGCTTCCTCACCAATATCGGCTCGCCGGCGTCGATGATTTTCTCCGACGACGTTGAGATGCTTGAACGCTGCCAACAGGGTCTGATCAAAGATGTCGGGCCGTGGCTTAATTTCTCACGCGGCCTCGATCATGACCGGCGCAATGGCGACGGCAGTGTAGGTGGCGCTGCTAGCGAGTTGCCGATGCGGGTGCAATTTGACGCTTGGGTCAAATACCTGACGCAATGACCGCATGACCCTGCCTTACGAGACCCAGCGTGAAGTCGAATTATTCTTATTGCGCGAGGCGAAACTGCTCGACGCGGGCGCATTTGAGTCTTGGCTTTCCCTTTATGCGCCGGACGGCATCTATTGGATGCCAAGCCAGCCGGGCCAGACCGATCCGAAAGGCGTCGCCTCGATCATCTACGAGGATCATGCCATCCTCGCGATCCGCATCCGGCGCGGAAGCGGCCTTTATTTGCATCGAACACCAGGGCGAAGAACAGCGGCTCTATTCCGGTCGCCAAATTCATCACCTCGCCCGCGCGGACGGATCATTCCGCGTTACGCTCAAGCGGGTCATGCTGGTGGATTGCGATGGCCGGCATCAGGCCATGACCATACCGATTTGAAGATGCAACCCAAACGTCGGCGACATGTGTCGTGGACCAGCACAGGAGAACGACATGGCGGGGATGGACATTAGTAAACTCAAACTCGGTCCGATCGGCGACCGGGTGATGTATGAAAATGAGCTGGTGCGGGTCTGGGATTTCGTCGTCGAGCCAGGCAAGAGCAAGGGCTGGCACCGTCACGAATTGCCCTACGTCATTATCCCGATGACCGAAGGCGACATTGAGCTCGAGTCAGCGCTGACCGGGGATATCGAGCGGCCGAAGGGAAAGATTGGCGAGCCAATCTGGCGGGATGCCGGCGAGGTCCACGATCTGCGCAACGTCGGCAACAAGACGTATCGAAATATCCTGGTCGAGATCAAACAGCCCGAGTAGAGGTCGCCGAATTTCGCTCCGCGACGCGTGCGGTACTCAAAGCGACCGGCTTCGGGTGCCCGGCATGGGGCTAGGCGCGTGGCGGCGCGCATGGGTCGCGTTGTGCTGTTGCAGCTCATTAACCCAGAGGCGTCGCCCCGACGCGATCGGCTAGCCCTCTTGCGAATTCGAATCTCGGATGGCGTAGGTCGTGCAACGAGTAGCGTTGATGGCTCGGTTCTTGCTAGTCATCGTGGCTGAATGATTGGGATCATAGGCAAGCTGATTGCGCGCCGTTTGCTCACGGCCGTTCCGATCCTAATCGCGGTTTCCGCACTGTTGTTTTGCGTTCTACGGGTGCTGCCCGTCGACCCCGCGGCGATGTCGCTTCCGCCGACAGCGACACTTGCGGAAATCGAGGCTAAACGCCACGAAATGGGCCTCGATAAGCCTCTTCCCGAACAGTATTTCATCTGGCTCACCGACGCGCTGCACGGTGATTTCGGTCCCTCGATCCAGTATCGGCGCGATTCCGGATCGCTCGTGGCCGCGACACTGCCGGCGACAATTCAGCTCGCGACCGCCGCGATGGTGCTGGCAGCGATCCTCGGCGTCGGTGGCGGCCTGCTCATGTTTCGCGTGCGCGGCACACCCATGGAGCCAGTCATCGACTTCGCTTCAATCTTGTTGTTGTCGATCCCCGAGTTTCTGTGGGGATTGATCCTGCTGTTCGTGTTCGGCGTTCTGCTACATGTCCTGCCGTTCACCGGCCAAGTGGCGCCAGGCTTGCCGCTGCCGCGTATCACCGGCTTCCTCTTATTCGATTCACTCCTGGTCGGCCGATTCGATATTTTTTTCAGTGCGGCCCAGCATCTGATCTTGCCCGCTGTCGCACTCGGGCTTGCCTTCTCGCCCACCATCATGCGGGTTTTGCGCTCAAGTCTTTTCGACGTGTATCACGAGGACTACATTCAGCAAGCACGTTTGCGAGGCCTCTCCGAAGGCCACATTCTCGTCCGTCATGCATTCAAAAACGCCTCGCTGCCGACGCTGACGCTGGCAGGTGTCCAATTCGGAATTTTGTTCAGTGGTACGCTTTTGGTCGAGGTGATTTATTCCTACCCCGGCATGGGCAACCTAATGGTCGATGCCGTGCGCAATGCCGATCTGCCGCTCATCCAGGCCATAGGGCTGACGTATTGCATCATAGTTCTGATAATCAACACGGTAGTTGACGGTCTCTACGTGGTGCTCAACCCGAAGCTGCGGGTGGGTTGATGTCCGCGCTCGCCCGTTCGCTTCGCTCGCCACGCGTGCTCATCGCGCTCGTCATGATCCTTTGCATTCTTGGCTGCGCCATTTTTGCCGGTCAGATCTCGCCGAACGACCCAGGGGACCAGAATCTGCTTTCGATCCTTATCCCGCCGGCCTGGGCTAAAAGCGGTGATCCGGCTTTTCGGCTTGGAACCGACAGCCTCGGCCGTGACGTGCTTTCGCGGCTCATCTACGGCGCGCGCACCGCCATGCTGGTAGCTTTTTTCGCTTCGCTCGGCGCGATGATCATCGGAACCGTTCTCGCGCACATCTCCGGGTACTTCGGCGGTACGGTCGATTGGATCATCGGCCGGCTGGTCGACGTGTGGATGTCATTTCCGCCGGTGATCCTATCGCTCATTCTGATGGTTGGGCTCGGCGTCGGTCTCGACCGAGTGATCTTGGCCATCATCCTCGTCGACTGGACACGTTTCTGCCGCGTGTTGCGCAGTGAAGTATTGATCGTGACCCGGCACGATTACGTTGCCGCCGCCCGACTGCTCGGCTTCACCCATTGGCAGGCAATCATACGAGAGGTGCTGCCGGCGACCTTGCCGCTTCTGATCACGCTCATGAGCTTGGAAATGGCGATCGCGGTAATCGTGGAGGCTATTTTGTCGTTCGTTGGTTTGGGCGTCGGGGCCGACCAGCCCGCCTGGGGACAGATGATCGCCGACGCCCGGCAATACGTGTATCAATCGCCGTGGAATCTGCTCCTGCCGGCACTCGCAATCTTCTTTACGGTGACGGCGTTCAATCTTCTTGGCGACGGCCTGCGGCGCACGCTCGACGTGCGGCTCTCTGAAAGCGGGCGCTAGATCGTGTTCGCATTACAGGCGATGGATCTGACAGTGACGGTGCGGATTGACGGAGCCGTGGTGCCGGCCATCCGCGGGCTCTCGTTCGAACTGCCGCCCGGGAAGATTCTCGGCTTAGTTGGAGAATCCGGCGCGGGAAAATCTATGGTCGGGCGCGCGATCGCCCAATTGCTCCCAGTCGGCTTTTCCATCACCGCTGGTTCGCTGCTGTTCGAGGGCGAGGACCTGGTGCAAATGCCGCTGCCGCGACGCCGCGCCTTACTCGGTAGGGCAATCGGATTTATCCCACAGCAGCCGATGACCGCGCTTAATCCGGTGATGACAGTCGGCGCGCAATTCGATGAACATTTGGCGCGGCTCGGCGAGGGCGGTTACGTGGAAAGGCGCAAACGCGCGATAGCGGCGCTCGCTGCCGCGCATCTACAGGATGCCGGTAGTTTGCTTGGTCGGTACCCGCATCAATTGTCCGGCGGGATGTTGCAGCGTGTGCTGATTGCCTTGGCCTTTTCCAGTAACCCGCGCCTAGTTATCGCCGACGAGCCGACGACAGCGCTCGATGTCACGATCCATCCGCAAATTCTCCGCCTGATCGCGGAAATGCAGCGCGAGCATACGACCGCGGTCATCTTCATTACCCATGACCTTCGGCTCGCCGCGCAACTGTGCGATCAGGTGGTCGTGATGTACGCCGGCCGTGCGATCGAAAGCGGCCCGGCGCGATCGATCCTATCGCGACCGGCGCATCCCTATACGCGCTGTCTGCAGCTCGCCAATCCGACCATGCAGGACGAAAGGCGCGCACTCTATGTGATCCCTGATCAGATGCCGAGCCTGCGACAGCTGCAAAAAATGCCTGGCTGCCATTTCGCGCCGCGCTGTCCACTGGTCGTGGAGAATTGTCGACGCGCGGATCCTCCGGACATATGGATCGGCGCCGATCATCGCGTCGCCTGCCTTCGCGCGGCTGATATGGCAGCCATCGCCACAATCGATGAAGCGGCGGCATCGCCGGAAATATCGGCCCGTATCGTCCTGCAGGTCGAGAAGCTGCAGAAACGCTACAGAATAGGTGATGCATTGTTTGGCGGCGCACGCCTTGTAGAGGCAGTGAAAGGCGCCTCGTTCAATATCGCTGAGAATGAATTTGTTGCGCTGGTGGGCGAGAGTGGCAGTGGGAAAAGCACCATCGCCAAGCTTCTGGTCGGACTCGAACAGCCGTCGGGCGGGCGAATTCTGCTCAACGGTGACGATTTGACCGATCCGTCGTTGCGCGGTCGCGTCCGCCGCGCCGCCAGCCTGCAGATGGTGTTTCAGGATCCGCAATCAGCGCTCAATCCGCGACGGCGCATCGGCCGCATTATCACGCAGGCAATGGAAGCGGGTAATCGTCATGCTACTTGGCAGGAACGACTGACACGAACCAAGGAATTGCTGGCCGAAGTCGGATTATCGGCGGATTTTGCCACGCGTCTTCCCGGTCAATTGTCGGGTGGGCAGCGCCAGCGAATCAACATTGCGCGCGCGCTTTGCAATATCCCCAAGGTACTCGTTGCCGACGAGATCGTCTCCGGACTCGATGTCTCCATTCAGGCGCAGCTCTTAAATCTTTTGGCGCGATTGCGATCCGAGCTCGGCTTCGGAATGCTTTTTATTTCCCACGACCTGTCGGTGGTCCGCCACCTGTGCTCCCGCGTGCTGGTGATGTATCGCGGAGAAATTGTCGAACAAGGTCCGATTCAAGCGGTGTTCTCCGACCCGCAGCATCCGCACACGCGCGCGCTCGTCTCGTCGGTGCCGCCGGATGACCCGCAAGCGGCATGGCCAGCACTCAAAGCCGCCTTAGCTGAATACTGAGTGGATTGGGAGGTGACGCATGTCTCAGGACGCCGCCGACATGCTTGCGGTCGAGTTCGACACTTATGGCGGTCCGGAGGTGCTCAAACTGCGCCGTCGCGCGGCGCCGGGGACGGGCCCCGGCGAAGTATTGGTGCGGGTCCGCGTGGTCAGCATGAACCCAGTCGATTGGAAAGTGCGCTCCGGGATGCTGCAAAAGTTCTTCCGGTTGACGTTTCCAGTTATTACCGGCCGAGACGGCGCCGGCGAGATCGTCGCTGTGGGAAGTGGCGTAGACGCGACCCTCGTCGGCAAGCGCGTGTGTTTCCTCGCGCCGCGCGGAATAGGCACGTGGTGCGAAAGGATCGCGCTGCGGGAAGCGGAAGCGGTGCCTTTCCCCGATTCGCTGCCTTTCGAGCCTGCAGCATCGCTGCCGCTCGCCGGCATCAGTGCGTGGATTGCCGTTGTGCAGGCGGCGAATGTTGCGCCGGGTATGCGGGTTCTGATCCACGCGGCGGCGGGAGGCGTAGGTAGTTTGGCAGTGCAGCTTGCTCGCATCCGCGGCGCTGAGGTGATCGCGACCTGCTCGCAAGCAAATGTTGATTACGTCCAATCGTTGGGCGCCGAAGCCATCGCCTACGACACAACGCCTTTCGAAGACGTCGTCCGCGATGTCGACGTGGTCCTCGACGTCATCGGTGGCGATGTGCACCGGCGCAGCTACCGCGTCGTCAAACGCGGCGGCATCATTGTCTGCCTCCTGGCCGCGCCGTTCGAAGATTTGGGAGCGCAGTACGGCGTGAAGGTGATGGTGCCCCAAGTTCTCTCGGATCCAGCGGCGTTGAAGCAAATCATCGCGCTTGTCGCTGCCGGCAAGCTAAGGCCATGCGTAGAGCACGTCCTGCCTTTGTCGGACTTCGCGAAGGCACAAGAGATGTCGCAAACCGGCCACGCGCGTGGCAAGACGGTGTTGGTGCTGTAACTTCACGTCGTTCTTATTCCCGCCTCACGCAACAGCGGCAGAACGGCGTCGATGAAGTACGGCAACTCGTTCTTGAAATTGACAAACGATACCGTCGCACCGGCGAAGCCCGCCGCACTGATCTTGACGAGTTCGTCGGCGATGTGGGCGGCCGTCCCGACCAGCGGGTAAGTGCCCGCGCCGGCCGCAAAGCGCTTACGATGCAGGCGATAGGCTTCCTCTTCGTGTGAGCCGGAGAATTTCTGCTTTTGTCCGGTGTAGAAGTCGACGCTCGCATAATCCGCCATGGTGACCGCGAAATACTCGTAATAGTTTTCGGCTTCCGATTGTGTCGGCCGGCAGACCACGTGGCACGTCGTATAGACGCCGATTTCGCGCCCTTGCGCCGCGGCGCGCTCCTTCATTTCTTTGACATGCTCGCGGCCCTTGTCGATGCTGACGAATGTCGTCAACAGGAAATCCGCCGCCTTGGCGGCGAAGTCACGGCCGGGTGGAGAGAAGGCGGCGTTGAGTGTCATTGGGCGCGGCGACTGCAAAGGCCGCGGCTTACCCGACACGTTTTTCAACTGATAGTATTTCCCATCGTAGTCGAAGGGTTCCGCGGCGGTGTAAATGCGGTTGACGATATCGAACCATTCAAGTCCTTGCGCGTAGCGGTCTTCGATAAGCTCCAACCCGAACAACGCAAACTCTTCTGGATTCCATCCACAAACGATGTTGAGCCCGGACCGGCCGTTGGAGATGTGATCGAGCGTGGCGAGAGCCTTGGCGGCGAAAACCGGATGTACCATCGGGACGTGAACGGTCGCCAAAACGCCGATCCTCTGGGTGACCCCGGCAAGGCCGGCCGCATGCGTCAAGGTCTCGAATGACCACTCGCGACTGTTCATCTCGCCGCCAAAACCCTTCCAGCGGGCGATAGGAAGTAAAAATTCCAACCCGGCGCGGTCCGCAAGTTGCGCTACTTCCATGATCTCGCTCCAGAGCGCCGGCCAGCGTTCGGGCACCCGCGTCAATGTGAGACCGCCGTCGGTGTTCATCGAGAACACGCCGAGTTTGAGCCGGTTCGGCCCCAGCATTGGATGACGTCGAAGCGCCGTCATGAAAGCCTTCCAATCGCAATCGCGTCCGCGGCGGCCGGCGAAGCCGGACGGTAAAGTCTCGTTTAAGCGCATTCAGGCCCGATCGGAAGGTTCGTCAAGGGTTCCGCGGTCGGCCTCTGACTGAACCATCGACACTCCGTGCAGCCGTCTTCCGGTCCCGAGAGTGGGCGCGCGCCGCGGGCGCCAGACGGGCCGTTGTCGGTTATTTGAAAATAATGGTTTAGGACAAAGTGGGCGCTAACCCTTAATCCTGGCGCTTCGCGGAAGTTAAGAGTTGCTTAACAAGCAACGTGGGACGTCTGATCGGCCCGCCATAGCGACGGATAATCAGCCAGCGATTCATAGAAAAGTGAAATGTTTGTGCAACCGGTAGATCACTTGGGAGATGGCGTTGCGTAAACTCTCGCAAACTTTCAATAAGATCGGATGGACTACCGCGGCGATGCGAGAGATCACCGACGCCTTGGTGCTCTTCTCCATCTCGATACTGGCCTACGTATCCGTCTCGGAGTGGGGCGGCATCGCGATTCTTGATAGAATTTCCGGCGCGCGCCTCGAAAAGCCGTCTTTCGCCTATTACGCGGGCATCGCGTTGGTGGTGTATACGGTCCGACGCGTCGTGGACCAAAGACGAGAACGCGCGAAGCGGGTTGTAGCCGAGGGGCAGGCACAGGCCGCCTTGATGCGCGACCCGCTGACCCAACTGCCAAACCGGCGGCAATTCCATGTCGACGTCAGCACAGCATTGCACAATTCCAGCAACAAGATGAGCGTTCTGCTGTTGGGCCTCCACGAATTCAAGAAACTCAATGAAGTCTATGGCCACGTTGGTTGCGACGAAGCGCTGGCGCAGGTCGGCGCGCGCATCCGCGATCGCGCCAACCCGGGTGATATCTTCGCCCGCATCGGGGACGACGAGTTCGCCCTTTGCCTGGCGGGTGCTGATCCCGAGACGGCCCGGAAAATTGCCTGTTCGCTCGTCGAGATTGTCAAAACCCCGGTGCAAATTGGCATCGAGTATCACACCCTAGGCGCGAGTGTGGGAATAGCGCAGGCCGGGCGCGGGCACATGACGGTGGACGAACTTCTTCGCTGTGCGCACGTCGCATTGTCGCGCGCCAGAAATAGCCGCACCGACTATTGCTTTTTTGATCCGAAAATGGACGCGTTCATCCGCGAGCGGTCGCTGTTGGAGAAGGACTTGCGAGCCGCGATCGGCGGAGACGAAATTAGACCCTACTACCAACCAGTGATCGATCTTAAGACGAGGCGAATCGTCGGTTTTGAGAGTTTGGGCCGATGGCGTCATCCGGTGAGCGGATTGATTTCGCCGGAGACATTTGTGCCGCTTGCCGAAGAGCTGGGTCTTTTGAATGCGGTGTCGGGGCAGCTTTTCGGCGATGCATGCCGCGACGCGGTCACGTGGCCAGAGGATATTTCACTGTCATTCAATTTTTCGCCGTCTCAGCTTAACGATCGAAAGTTCGCCGATGCGGTCCTTACGGTCTTAGCGGACGCCAGGTTGCCCGCGCATCGGCTCGAGGTGGAAATTACTGAAAGCGCCATCGTCGCGGACCTTGAGGCAACGCGCCACGCCTTGCAGTCTCTGCGCAATGCGGGTGCGCGGGTGGTGATTGACGATTTCGGCACGGGCTATTCGAGCCTTTATCATCTTTACGAGTTGCGGTTCGACAAGCTCAAGATAGACCGGCGATTTGTTCAGGGACTGACCACGTCTGGCGAAAGCCAAGTTTTCATGCGGGCAATCGTCGGCCTTTCGAAGGGGCTAAACTTGTCCGTCACCGCCGAGGGCATCGAGACCGAAGCGCAGGCTGCGGCTGCGCTTCACCACGGGGTA
>Ga0302225_10002358_pt1 | contig 11235 bp, 10 predicted proteins | sample II_Palsa_E3_2_FD_193515 | JGI IMG/M metagenome (GOLD analysis project Ga0302225, IMG submission 193515) | Peat permafrost microbial communities from Stordalen Mire near Abisko, Sweden - II_Palsa_E3_2 | ecosystem: Environmental > Terrestrial > Soil > Palsa > Peat permafrost | place: Sweden...
CATTGATATTTTATTGGCTCCCGGTGTAAACATCCACCGGAACCCTTTAAATGGACGTAATTTCGAATATTATTCAGAAGATCCGCTGATTGCCGGTAAAATGGCTGCTGCGTTGATTAATGGAGTACAATCAAATGGGGTTGGTACTTCCATCAAACACTTCGCTGCAAATAACCAGGAAACCGACCGTAATTTTGTTAATTCTGAAGTTAGCCAGCGGGCATTGCGCGAATTGTATTTAAAGAATTTCCGCATAGCCATCACCGAATCACATCCGTGGACAGTAATGTCATCATATAATAGATTAAATGGTTCTTATACTGCTGAAAGGCATGATTTGATCACCACTGTTTTGCGTGATGAATGGAAATTTAAAGGTTTTGTGATGACCGATTGGGGTGGTGGTTTTAGTGATGTTGCGGAAGAAAAAGCTGGCAACGATCTGATCATGCCCGGTCGCCCGGATCAGATTGAAGATTTGATGGAAGCAGCTCAGCATGATTCATTAAGTATGAAAATTTTGAATGAGAATGTGGCGCATATCCTTGCTATCATTCTTAAATCGCCATCCTTCAAAAAATATGCCTACTCAAATAAACCCGATTTGAAAGCACATGCGTTGGTATCGCGCAAAGCAGCAACCGAAGGTATGATCTTGCTGAAAAACGATGCACAAACTTTGCCTATCGTTAAAAAAGTAAAATCAATAGCTGCTTTTGGTAATGCATCGTACTTTACCATTGCAGGCGGGACCGGTAGCGGCGATGTAAACAAGGCTTATGTAATTTCGGTTGCACAAGGTTTAAGCAATGCGGGTTATAAAACAGATCCTATATTAGAAACCAGCTACACAACTTTTGTAAAAGATACAAGTGCCAAACTTTGGGCTAATGCTAAAAAAGAACACCATTGGCCGGGGCCTGTGCCCGAAATGATGGTTAACGAAGATAAAATTGCAGATGAAGCCAATACTGCAGATTTGGCCCTGATCACCATTGGTAGAAATGCAGGTGAAGGTTCGGATCGTGATTTGGCAACCAATTATACGCTTACTGCAAACGAACAACAACAGATCAAGAAAATTGCTAACAGTTTCCACGCTAAAAGCAAAAAGGTTGTTGTTGTGTTGAATATTGGTGGTGTAATTGATATGAACGGTTGGCAAGATAATGCCGACGCGATATTATTAGCATGGCAGCCGGGCGAAGAGGCTGGTAATGCTATTGCCGATATTTTAAGCGGTAAAGTAGATCCATCAGGTAAATTGGCAACTACGTTCCCTGTAAAATATGAGGATGTGCCATCCGCCAAAAACTTCCCCGGTGAACCGGCAAACAAACCAGAGCACGTTGTTTACCAGGAAGGTATTTATGTGGGATACCGTTATTATGATACCTACAAAGTTAAACCGATGTATGAGTTTGGTTATGGTTTATCATACACTCACTTTGCAATCAGCAATTTAAAATTGAGTTCGGCAGTATTTAATGGCGTTTTAACGGCGACTGTTACCGTGAAAAATTCAGGTAAGGTTGCCGGTAAAGAAGTTGTACAGGCATACATCAGCGCGCCAACCAAAACCATTGATAAACCAGCCCAAGAGTTAAAAGCATTTGGTAAAACACGCTTATTGCAACCGGGCGAGTCGCAAACATTAACTTTCAAAATAAATGCCGCTGATTTAGCCTCTTTCCATACCGATAAATCTGAATGGATTACCGATGCAGGCAGTTATATATTTAAAGCAGGTGCTTCATCTCGTGACATCAGGCAAACAGCCAACTTTAGTGTTGCAAAAGCGATCATGGTTGAAAAAGACCATGATGTTTTAAAGCCGGAAGTTGCTATTGATGAATATAAAGGCAAATAATTACCCCCTTGTTCATTGACAATGGCAACTGAGAAAAGCCCTTAGATTAATTTCTAAGGGCTTTCTTATTTAAATATCAACCAATTGTCATATCCAAAACTATAATTGGTATATCGGAATATTCCGATATATCTTTGCGCTATGGATCAGGTAGAAATATTTAAAGCGTTATCAAACAAGTCGCGCTTACAAATCCTCAATTGGCTTAAAAACCCGGAAACAAGTTTCCCGGATCAGGCCCAATTTGGTTATGCCAATGGTGTTTGTGTAGGGCAGATACAATTAAAAACAGGTCTTACCCAATCAACCGTATCCGAATATTTAGCTACGTTACAGCGTGCCGGTTTGGTTAAATCTCACCGGGTGGGGCAGTGGACCTACTACCAGCGCAACGAAGAAGGCTTTGCCTTGCTGAACCAGATCATCCAATCAGAAATTTAAAAAAATTAAATAATATCTATGAGTACCGATAGCTTATTCAGGCCATTTAGCCTTAAATCATTAAATATAAAAAACCGTATTGTAATGGCGCCGATGACACGTTCATTCTCGCCAAACGGTATACCTACCGCCGAAGTTGCGGCCTATTACCGCAGGCGTGCAGAAGGTGAAGCAGGATTAATCCTTTCTGAAGGAACTGTTATCGATCGGGTGTCTTCATCAAATGATGCTAACATTCCTCACTTTTATGGTAACGGAGCTTTAGTCGGCTGGAAAAACGTGATTGAAGGTGTACACAGCGCCGGTGGCTCAATGGGGCCGCAAATTTGGCACATGGGCATTATGGATAATCATGCTTCGGGCTGGGTGCCGTCTCAGCCGTTTGAAGGTCCGTCAGGCTTAAATCGCCCCGGTTTCAATAACGGGAATACCATGACCGATAGTGATATCGCCGATACCATAAAAGCCTACGGACAAGCAGCAGCTGATGCCAAAGCTTTAGGTTTTGATTGTGTGGAGATACATGGTGCTCACGGTTATTTGATAGACCAATTTTTTTGGGAAGGAACTAATGAGCGCACCGATATTTACGGTGGCAAAACCTTAGCTGAACGTAGCCGTTTTGGGATCGAGGTAATTAAAGAAGTTCGTAAACGGGTAGGTGAGGATTTCGCGGTAATCATCCGTTTATCACAATTTAAACCGGCTGCTTATACCAACCAACTAGCTAAAACACCGCAAGAAATGGAAGCATGGATAAACCCAATGGCTGATGCCGGAGTAGATATATTCCATTGCTCACAACGCCGTTTCTGGGAGCCTGAATTTGAAGGTTCTGATTTGAACTTTGCAGGCTGGGTTAAAAAAGTAAGCGGTAAAGCAACTATCACCGTAGGTTCGGTTGGTTTATCGGGCGATTTCTTTGGTGCATTCGCAGGACAAAGCTCAGAGCCAAGCTCATTGGATGAACTATTAAGGCGTTTTGATCGTGGCGATTTTGATTTAGTTGGCGTTGGTCGCCCGATATTGGCTGATCCATTCTGGCCTAAAAAGATACACGAAGGCCGCACCGACGAACTGAAAGGCTTCACCGCCGCAGCACTTGGTGAATTGGTAATGTAATTTTGATTATAGTTTATATAGAGCCCTTAGCTTATGCTAAGGGCTTTTTTATTTGATGAAAATTTTGACCGAATGATTTATGCAGGAACTCATCTTCAACATGAAAATTGAATGAAACGGTCAATTTAAATTTACTTAGTTTTGCATCAGCATGGCAAATATTGAAGAATCCATAATTGAGGAAGTTAACGAAGAAGTTAAACCCAAAACATTTAAGGATAAGCTTTGGAACGTTACCAAAACCGTATTAAAATTTGTTATTACCGGCGCGCTGCTTTACTATGTATTCAGCAAGGTTGAGTTTAGCAAGGTTGCAGCTCGATTGGTGCATGCCAATTACTGGTGGATGCTTGCCGGTGTTGTGTTTTATTTCTTATCTATGGTGGCTTCATCATGGCGTTTGTTGAGTTTCTTTAAATCCATCAATCTAAGGCTCTCTTCTAAATTTAACTTTAGGCTTTACCTGTTAGGTATATTCTACAACTTTTTATTGCCTGGTGGTATTGGTGGCGATGGTTACAAAATTTGGCTACTCAATAAAACTTATAAATTACCTGCCAAAAAAGTATTCTGGGCAATATTGTTCGATAGGCTGAGCGGTTTGTGGGCTATTGGCTTGATTATCGTTTGTTTGAAAATATTCATCCCGCAAATCCCAATCAATATAGCTATCCCGGCAAGCATTTTTGTGGTAGGTAGTATTGCTTATTATGTAGTTGTAAAAGTGTTTTTCAAGGAATTTGGTCAGCACTTTTTTAAAGGGCACGCCAAGGCGGTTGTAGTGCAGGGTTTCCAGGTGCTTACTATTATTATGATATTATTGAGCCAGGATTTTACAGGCAAATTTGCGCCTTATTTGCTGGCGTTTTTAGTATCGGCATTAGCGGCGGTAGTACCTATAACTATTGGCGGTGCCGGTGCACGTGAATTCGTTTTTACTAAATCAGCCGACTTTTTTCATATTGATGCCAGTTTGGGTATTTTCCTGAGTATCTCGTTTTACCTCATATCGTTATTAGTTGCTTTAAGTGGTGTTTACTACCTAATACGCCCCGATCATTTACAAGATGGTTTGCCAAAAGCCGAAGAAATTAAGGAATAGTAAAGCTATTTTCTTAATTTGCACTTTTTATAAACCGACTGACCAATGGCTTATTTTAATGATTTCGGCAACCCGCAGGTTGCAGCATTGCCTGCGCATTTAAAACAGTTTATTGTTGAACAAAACTATGAGCACTACACCCCGGTAGATCATGCCGTTTGGCGCTATGTAATGCGCCAGAATTATAGTTATTTAAAAGATATTGCGTATTACCCATACATTCCCGGCCTTACCAAAGCGGGGCTTTCTATCGAGAAAATACCCAATCTGCAGGAAATGAATGATGCCCTTGCTAAAATTGGCTGGGGAGCTGTTACTGTAGATGGCTTTATCCCACCCGCCGCGTTTATGGAATATCAAGCCTGTAAGGTGCTGGTTATTGCTGCGGATATCCGCCAGTTAAACCATATTGAGTATACACCCGCACCGGATATCATCCATGAATCTGCCGGGCACGCGCCGATTATCGCGGATTACGATTATCATCAATACCTAAGTTATTTTGGTTCGATAGGGGCGAAAGCGATGTTTTCGGCGCAGGATTTTGATCTGTATGAAGCTATTCGTGCGTTATCGATATTAAAAGAAATGCCCGATGCTGATGAAGAAGAGCTAAAAAAAGCTGAAGAGCTTGTTGCCTGGCAACAGGAAAATATGGGTGAGCCATCCGAAATGGCGCTATTAAGTCGCCTGCATTGGTGGACGGTTGAATACGGTTTGATTGGTACATTGGAAGAGCCCAAAATATATGGCGCAGGTTTGTTATCGTCCATAGGTGAAAGCGTTAGCTGTATGACGGCTCATGTTAAAAAACTTTGGTACACTATTGATGCTGTAAAGTATCCATACGATATCACTAAAACCCAGCCGCAGCTATTCGTAACACCAACCTTTCAAAATTTGATTGATGTGCTGGAAGAATATGCCAATACGATGGCGTTTAGAGTTGGCGGATCATCTGCGTTAAAGAAGGCCGTCGATAGTAAAAATACCTGCACCGCTGTTTATAGTTCCGGATTACAGGTTAGCGGGACTATTTCGGAATTTAAAACCGATCAAAAAGATCAGCCCTATTTTATAAAAACTACAGGGCCAAGTGCATTGGCTGTAAATAATAAACAATTGCCGGGCCATGGTAAGGATTATCATCAAGATGGTTTCAGTTCGCCGGTTGGGAAACTAAAAGGTTATGAAAAGCCATTGGAAGATTTTTCTACAGATGAATTAACAGCCTTCGGCATTAAAAAAGATGAAAAAGCAATACTGGATTTTGAAAGCGGTATAACCGTAAGCGGTACTTTAAAATCCATCATCACCAATGATGAAAAGAATCAGCTTATTGCCTTTACTGATTGTACAGTGAAAGATCAGGATGGAAATATCCTGTTTGATCCTGCATGGGGTGTTTACGATATGGCCGTTGGCGAAAAAATAGTTTCCGTTTTTTGCGGCGCTGCCGATAAGGATGAGTTTATTGATGTTGTGCATAAATCGGCAACAGGCACGCATCATGTGGAATATGATGCGCATATACTCGAATTGCACCAACTATACCAACAGGTACGTAACCGCAGGCAAACTGGCGGCGACTTTGGCTTTTTAGGCAATGTTTGGCATGTGCTGCAAACCAATCATCATGATGACTGGCTTTGCGCTTTAGAGGTTTTGGAGTTGTTGGATCATGAAAATGTGGAACCCGAATTAACTGCCGAAATCAGGGCATTTCTTGAAAATAAAGCAGCAGCAGAACCAGAGTTTACTAAACTAATTAATGATGGTTTATATTTAATAAAGCACCCGGTTGAGCAAAATTTGATATTTTAGCGTTTGTAATACTTGATTTATGAACATCATTATAACAGGTGCCAGCAGCGGTGTTGGTTTTGAGGCGGTAATTGAACTGATATTATCAGGCAAGCATAAAGTGATAGCCCTTGCCCGTTCACAGGATAAATTGGAGCGTTTACTGGAGATTGCCAATAACCTAAATCCTGAATGCAGCTTATATGCCATCGCGTTTGATATTGTGCATGATGATTATGATAGCCTGCAACAATTTATCACTGCTAATTTTGATGGGCAGGTGGATGCCTTAATAAACAACGCCGGTGTACTGATCAATAAACCATTTATTGATTTGTTGGAAACGGATTTTGTGGAAATGCTGCAAAGTAATTTTATAGGCCATGTGCGTATGATACAAAACGTGCTGCAATTTATGCCTTCGGGGGCTCATATTGTAAATATTGGTAGTATGGGTGGTTTTCAGGGCAGTGCTAAATTTCTGGGATTGGCGGCATATTCTTCAAGCAAAGCGGCTTTACACACACTAACAGAATGCTTGGCACAGGAATTAACAGAGCAGGGTATTAAAGTAAACTGTTTGGCATTAGGCTCGGCCCAAACCGAAATGCTTGAAAAAGCTTTCCCAGGTTACCAGTCGCCTGTAATGGCATTTGAAATGGGTAAATATATTGCTGATTTTGCATTAACCGGTCACCAGTTTTTTAACGGAAAAGTGTTACCGGTTGCACTCTCAACGCCATAGTTTAAATATCACAATAAGCTGACATTCAGTTAATATTATTTATTATTTAAGAAAAAATAGTGGATTTTTGTGCCCATTTAGGGTAAAATACTCTACGCTTTGAGGTGTAAAATACACGCGCAATTATTCATTATGTTCATTTAAACTTTTATAAGGCCAAAGCAATCTTATAATCGTATTTTGTTTAAACGGGAATAGAATTTGCATTGTTTCAGCAAATCACAATTAAACAAATTTTAAATCTACTAAGATGGACAGCACACTTTTTTTTGAGGCACTATTTGTTGCTCTTCCAGTGTTCATGATTGTTAGGACATTGGTATTACGCGGTAAGAAATTACTTGACTAATAACCGCGCTACATTATTATAGCTTGAACAATTCCATTATATAGAGTTGACTGATACCCTTACGTAACCGCAAGGGTATTCTTATTTTGTTTAAAGCCGAAAGAGATCGTAAAATCTCTCCCAGCTGGTGACAAGGTTAGGTACAAATATTTTAGGCTTGCTTATTCATCTTTAAAAATTCATTCACCACAACTTCGGTTACAAAGCGCTTGTTTCCATCTTTATCAGTATAGCTTCGAGTAGCTAGTTTGCCTTCAACAGCTACTTCATCGCCTTTTTTTAAATAATCTTCGGCAAGTTTGGCTTGCGCACCCCAAAATATCAGCGAGTGCCATTGGGTGTCAGTAATTTTTTCGCCTTTATCATTTTTATAGCTTTCGTTTGTGGCTATTGATAGGCGTGTTAACTTTTTATTAGTGTCGAAATTTTTTACTTCGGGGTCCATGCCCAGGTTTCCTACCAGGCGCACGCTGTTTCTTAATGTATTCATGTTGCTGATTAAATTTTACCTTTTCGTTATTGCTTGATACAAAGGTGAGGGTAGCCGCAAAACTTAGTCGGTTACTAAATGCTTATAGTCGACAGTTCCCGTTTGTAAGCGTTTGCAAACGGATAGTTAAATGCCTATATTAGCTTTATGAATACCGAGAAACATTGTTTGGATTGCGGCGAAGTGATCCACGGCCGGGCCGACAAAAAGTTTTGCAATGATATGTGCCGCAATAATTATAACAACCAGCTTAACAGCAGCAGTTATAATTTAATCCGGAATATTAACAACATCTTGCGCCGCAACCGCCGCATTATGGAAGAGTTAAACCCATCCGGCAAAACAAAAACCACGCGCGAAAAAATGCTGGTTAAAGGTTTTGATTTCGACTATTTTACCAGCATCTACCAAACAAAAAAACGACAAGCGTTACCACTTTTGCTATGAGTACGGTTATTTGCCATTGGATGGCGAGGAGTTGTTATTAGTTAAGCGTGAAGATAAAAGCGAATAGTATATGAAACTGAGACTTAAATATTATAAAGTAGTAATGACTATTGTTTTGGGAGTAGTCTGTTTGATTATACCTATCGTATTTATATCAAGCACAACACTATCCTCAAATAAGGAATTGATATGGTTGATACTTTGGGGGCTTTCGCTATTGTATACTATAATGCGGCTTGGCTATATGATCCTATTCGAGTTTTACCAGGTTGAATTTACCAAATCAAGTATCATGCTTAAAAATATCATCACCCAAAAACAAACAATTATTGAAACTTATGTTGCCGGCTTTAAAATAAACCCGGTTACCGGTAAGTTTACGCTAGTTGATCAGGATGGCGATGTGGTTGCTGTTTTAAACGCTTTTCATTATTTTAACGTGCCGGAAGCTATCGAATATTTAGGCCTGAAAAGAAATTAAGCCTAGCTCTCAAAGTTATTGTCGCCTTGCTTAGTTGTTAAGCCTTGCCTTTTGGTAACCAATAAACCCAAGCTTAAAATAATGCTGGTCCCCAATATCACCACGAATAATAAGCCCGTTTCCACGCCTTTAATCTTCAAGTCAGGTGGTAGGCTATAGAATAATAGTACGCTGATCAATCCGCGTGGTATTAGCACCAGTTCGGGCATTAAGTCGGTTTTTGAAACCATTTTGATGTAGATGAACCTCACCAAATAAATGCCCACCAACATTGCCCCGCCGCATAATAACAACGACCAGTTTTGCAGCTGATAAATATCCATGGTATAACCGAACATGATGAAAAAGAATGTCCGCATTAAAAAAGCGCTTTCGGCAGAAAGTTGGAAGAGCTGTTTAATATCATACCGCAGTTTGGGATAAAGAAAGTACTTGCGAAATGGCGGGAATTTGATCTGGCTGGCGTTATTCAGGAACAGTCCCAGCGCCAAAACAATAATCAAAGACGACAGGTGAAACATCTGCCCTATGGAGTAAACCAGTATCAATATCGATATAACCAGGAACGATTTTACATGGTGACTCAATCTGCCGATGAGGTATAGCAACAATAAACATGAACAAATAACCACCACGGTAATCACACCCAGTTCTGCACCTAATTTGGTAAAAGATGTAAAGCTGATCTGGCGGTTATTCACCATAAAGTTAAACAGCACTACGGTAAGGATATCCGAAAACGAGGATTCGTAAACAATAAATTCCCGCTTTTCCTTACTCATGTTTGCCGCTGCCGGTATAGCTACCGCCGAACTGATTACGCAAAAAGGAATTGCATTTATAAAACAATGGTAAAAATCTTGCCCGCTGATGTATTGGATGATGAGCGTTATTACTACTGATGTAACCAGCAAAATTACCAATGCCGATAAGAATGAACTTTTGATAACGCTATTCTTATCCTTACTATATCTCAACTCCAACGCACCCTCAAACACAATTAACACCAAACCAAGTGTGCCTAATGTAGGCAAAAGGTTACTAAAATTAATAGGGGTGAAATTAAAATAATCCAATCCCAACTTTATGCCTATACCCAGGCACATCAACAGAATTACCGATGGTATTTTTGTTTTCCCGCTGATGAGATCAAACAAATAAGAGAAGATAACCAGCCCGCTTAATATAATTAAGGTTGTATATGAAGTCATGTTTTACTTAAGCGATGTGATTAATTGATAAATCAGTTTAAGATAAGAATTTAATATCAATCAATCTAAAAACAAAAAATCAAGACAGTTGCTTTGCAACCATCTTGATTCCTGATTCTTACCTCTTGATTCTCTCTATTTAGCTGTTTTTCATGAAAGCCAAAGTAAGTGCCAGAGCATCATCCGAAGCTTGTTTATTGTATGATGGCCTTTCATCACAGCTAAAGGCGTGGCCTACAAATGATATTTTTACATTGATGTAATCCTTACCGGCATCATCCAACGCTTTTAAAGTTTTGTTGATAGCTTCATCAGGGATGTGGGTATCCTGCCCGCCCCAGAAGAATAAATGCCTGCCGTGCAGGTCTTTTGCTTTGTCAGCAATTTGGTCTACACCTCCACCGTAGTAAGATACGCCCGCTTTTAACGGCAGCACCGCGTTAGCTAAAAATGCAACCCTGCCACCTAAGCAATAGCCTATGCTGAAAACGCTGCTAGTATCAACCTTACCTTGATCGGTAAGCCATTGGTAGCAGGCTTTTAAGTCGGCTGTTAAACCTTCGTTAGTTATGGCCGAATAGTGTGGCATCACAGCCTGGAAATTATCGTAAGGGCCTTCAAAATATTTTGGCGCGGTGCGATGGAATATCTCCGGGGTAATTACCACATAGCCATCTTTAGCAAAATGATCGGCAACATTGCGCATGTGGTGGTTAACGCCAAAAGCTTCCTGTATTAAAATAATTGCCGGGGTGTTTGGCTGTAAGTTTTCGGGTAAAGCAATGTATGCCGCCATTTCCGTACCATCGCTTATAGCAAGGTCAACATAGTTTTTTTCGTTTGTCATATTGTTTTGTGTAGATGAAACAAATATATAGGTTTAAACATTTAACAAATCGTATGCTCTGTAAATTGTATTTTACAATGCATTAAGAATTGCTTAACTATTACTCATCATATTTGTACAAAAAAATATTATGGCACATTTGTTTTCCCCATTAAAAATAAAAAGCGTCGAATTTAAAAACCGCATTGTAGTATCGCCGATGTGCGAATACTCCAGCGAGGACGGTTTTGCTAATGATTGGCACCTGGTGCACTTAGGCAGCAGGGCAGTAGGAGGTGCTGCGCTGATTATTACTGAAGCTACAGCCGTATCACCCGAAGGCCGTAT
>Ga0302225_10002360_pt1 | contig 11227 bp, 9 predicted proteins | sample II_Palsa_E3_2_FD_193515 | JGI IMG/M metagenome (GOLD analysis project Ga0302225, IMG submission 193515) | Peat permafrost microbial communities from Stordalen Mire near Abisko, Sweden - II_Palsa_E3_2 | ecosystem: Environmental > Terrestrial > Soil > Palsa > Peat permafrost | place: Sweden...
TGTGCTTGTCAATGTTCTGTTCGGCTTTGGCGGCTATTTCTTCATAGGCTGGGCTGTGGGAACAGGGATCGAATATCTGATCTGCCGTGATCGGCCCAAGCAATACATGGAGCAGGCGTTCAAGGCTGTGCAATTTGAGATTGGATAGCCTAGCCGCCTGACACCAAAGCCACCATCATAAGCGTCAGCCGGTGGTGACAGTTCGCGATTCCTGTACCCCTAAATCGAAGTTTGAGAATTTCGCCGACCGCTTTTAAAAGTGTGGTCGTACAAGGCCTGAAGTCGTCTTCCAGCGAACCTACGTCTGCCAACAAAAAATTTAACGGCAGAGTTTTACTGATTGACGGAGTCTTGGCTGATTTGTGGCGTTTTCTTTCGGTGAGTGGCGCTGGGCCTGGATATGCGCTTGAAGTGCGTAGCGGCAATCGAAACAAAGGTGGCGTAGTCCGCTCGCGGTCAACCTGCGATCGCATCGGCATCTGGACCATCAGCGATCAACCACCGCTCCGCGTCCAGTGTCGCCATGCAGCCAGAACCGGCAGAGGTGACTGCCTGGCGATAAACGTGGTCCGCCACATCGCCTGCGGCAAATACACCGGATACCGAGGTCATGGTGGCCAAGCCCTCCAGGCTGCTGCGAATCGTGATGTAACCATCGCGCATGTCGAGCTGACCTTCGAAGATACCAGTATTCGGCGCGTGGCCGATCGCCACGAAGAAACCGGTGGCCTCGATGTCGCGACTGGCGCCACGGTTGAGGTCTTTTACGCGCACTCCGGTGACCCCTGAGCCGTCGCCTAACACTTCATCCACTACATGATTCCATACCAGTTCGATCTTGCCCGCGGCTGCTCGTTCGAAGAGCTTTTCCTGCATGATCTTCTCGGCGTGGAGTTCGTCGCGACGGTGCACAAGGTAGACCTTGCGCGCGATGTTGGCCAAGTACAACGCCTCTTCCACCGCGGTGTTGCCGCCGCCTGTCACGACGACGTCTTGTTCGCGAAAAAAGAATCCATCGCAAGTAGCGCAAGCCGAGACGCCCTTGCCCTTGTATTTTTCTTCGCTTGCAATGCCGTGACCCCATTGATTGTTAACGCATCCGACGGCGCTTGCATGTGATCGGTCGGCTGCCCCCTCAGGCAACATGACGATAATCGCCTTCGGGTGTAAGGGCGCGTATACAAGACGCGCTAATGATCCCCGTGCGCAGCAGAAGATCGAAAAACTCGTTCCCTGAGAAACGACGCTTGGTACCTCAACTGGCGACGACTGGTGGGGCTTCAAGCACGACGAGGACTTGCACGCGCATTACAGGAGATGGCAAGCATAGTAACTACCGATGTGATGCGCTGGAACGTTCGGATCGTTGGGATCCTCTATTTGCGCGATGTAGCTTATGCGCCCAGCGGCTCAGACCTGTATGAAATTACAGGCTCTACTGCACCTCACTTTGCGCACGTACATGTTGACACCGCCTGTCTCACAGTGGCCAATTTAGGGCATGGGTGGCGCGATTGACAGATTGTGCACCATAACCTGATCGGCATCGTGCAGACGATGCACAAATGCAGAGCCTCCTGTGCCCTCAGCCACCATCTGTAAGACACGTAGAAGAACTGGAGGAACCTACAGGTTCACGTAAAAGATCGCCTCTGTATCCTTGAGAGCAGGCAGCCTAACTTGGCCGCTGGTAGCGCCGAAATGCATGGCCTGCATAGCCCCAAGTTGAATTGCTTGCTTTAGGCTCCAAGTACCAATGCATCGCACGACGTACTTTATTACGAACACTTTTTATTACGGCAATATTATACGTATTGACAGCATTCAGAAGGGTAGATGAGGCCAACACGACACAAACAACACTCGTAAAGCAGTTGAGGCTAGTTAATTAGCGCATCCGGCACACATAGGGTGCTTCTGAGTGGCAGTAAAAATATAAGGAAATAAACATGGTCACACGGCGAATGATCTTGAAAGGAATTGCATCCGCGTTATTAATACCGGCAATACCCAGGCTGGCTTTCTCAAACACTACGTCATCAAAAGTCAAAAAAAGGATAATGGCTGGTACGTGCACGCCGTGCGGTAATAAGAAACGGGCACGTGAAGTTTATTCAGATTTCTTGCAGTCGGCCGGAATACTGCCATATGTATCCTTACCCTTGGCATTAGTTCCATGCATGCGTACAAAACGTAGTGGAATGCGATTTGGATATGTCGATTCAGCCACTGGAAACCTTGGATTTTCCGTCGATGATCTTTCGCTCGCTGGTCTACCAGATCTTCAAGCCATTCGGAGGTATAACAGTCAATCATTGCTAGATCGCGGCCTTGGACCGGGTTGGTCATTGATCTATGATGACTTCATCGAGACCGCGGCAGATGGTTCTTATCTAAATACAGGTAACGGGGAGCGAATTAGCCTCGTTCCTGGTGCAGACCATACGACCATGGTCGCGTTAAGTCCCGCGGGTAAGCCCATTAGGACGCTGCGTACGATTGATGCCAACACAATCGCAGAAAACGTCGGAGGCTCTGCCCGAACCTATAGGTTGATATCTGGCGCCTACCATCTCACCGGCGTAGATCTGGGGCACGGTAGAAGCCTCGCTATTTCAAAAACGCCAAACGGGCAGCTCGAGTCTGTGGCAGCTTCATGGGGTGGTATCCTACGATACGAGTGGTCGTCTGATGGAACCTTCCGGCTTAAGACCGTCGCGGACAGCACCGGCCGCGAGGTCACGTTTTCTTACCGGAATCGCGCCGTTATTAGCGCTGTCGATGTTGAGGGTTCTACATGGCTATACGACTATGATCCACAAGGACTCCTCGCACAGGCCGTCGATCCGAATGGTTCAATCGTTCTTGCTGCGACGTATCTGAATCATCGTGCCACTGTGGTTCAAGCCATAACAGGAACACTTAACTATCAGTATTCCCTCTCTGGTGACACAACAACCTCGACGATCGACAGTGGCAACAACGTCTCGGCAATCGTCACACACAACGCCCTTGGCCAAGTCACTGGAGTTTCGTTATCTGATGGGTCGCTCTCTCTCGAAGCAGGATATGACGCCAGCCACAATCCGGCATACATCCGCGATGGAAAAGGCAGGGTCACGCAATATCAATACGACGAAGACGGCAGGTTGAAACTTTTTGCTGATGGGAAAAGATGGCAGAAACGAGACTGGGATGTAAATGGAAACCTGGTCAGCCTCACTGATCCCATCGGGACCATCGTCTATACGCATGGCGCGAACTACCGACAAGCCACTGGTTCAAGGGCCTCACGCTCGCAAACGGCTGTTTTTGATCAAGGTAGATTGGTATCTTCGAAAACGGAAAAGCGCACGCTAACGGTGGAGTACTCCAAAGAAGGAAAGGTCTCAGCGAGAACATCGACGAAGACCGGCCGCTATGCCTATAAGCGAAATGCCCAAGGATGGCTCATTGAGGAAGTATTTCCCTCGGGCAAGAAAAGCTCCTGCGTTCGCAACGCTCGAGGCCAGGTTATGCGCTGGAGCAACTCAAGAGGCGCACAAATTAATTATCAAAGGGATGCGCGGGGGGCGATCACGCAGATTGCGAACGCGTCGGGCGATTGGGCTCAAGCGTACCGAGATAGTTCGGGCCGCATCGTAAAAATGACTAACTCTCATGGGCAGGAGCGGCTGTTTACATACCACGTCGACGGCCGCCTTTCGACATTCAAAGATGCAAAGGGAAGGCATTTCAAGGTCGAATATGACTCTGGCAATAATCAAGCCACCCGCATGATTCAAACGGATGGGCCGGCGCAGATCATTCGCGGCAAAACCGGTAAATCCGTTTTCATCTCTGGAGATGCGCAGGAAAAAACGGTAGTCACTCATTCTACTCATCCCGATAACTGGAAAGATCCCCTGCACGCCGTGGGCCTGCTCGGAGCTTTTTCGGGACATACAAAGATGTATGTCGAAGAAACCCAAGCAGATGTCGCCACACTTTCTCTTGTGAAGTTTGCCGCAGCAGCGACAGGAACGACGGACGATGGCGATGACGATGACGATGGCGATGACGACGACGACGATGATGACGGCGATGATGATGACGACGACGACGATGATGGGGACCCGTATCTTCCTGACCCCGACGATGAATGCGAAGACTGCGAGGCCGACGCTTATGGCGACTGTGAAGATGACTACAACAACAGAGTAAGCGCTATAGCTGCCAGCGACGGGGTAGCTGTCATGCAGGAGTGCGGCCTATCCGCCGTCAATGGCGCGATTGGTATCGCAAATGGTGGCGAAGGACCGTCGTTATATGATGTTTTGGAGTGCACATTCGCAGGAAATGCGGCACAAAGTGACATGAGAGTAGCTGATGGCACACTTGCGGATTGCATCGCCGATATTGACCCCGGATGCCCCACCTGCTGAAGATTAGAGAATGGGTAGAGGCCATACGTTCAAATACACGCTGTTTCCTTTGCCTTCTCTATCGCAATGGATAGATCGGTTTGGTCCATTTTTCGGAGAAATAGAGGCAAACTTCAGAAATATCTCTCTACCGCAGCCGATCCTTGAAGCTGATCGCCTCAAAGATCGGCTGCGGCCCCCACGTCACGTCGTGGACGAGGCACTACTTCCCTTATGGCATGATTTTTCTGATGAGGTGCTCAATCGCGCGAACGATGCTCTTTATAGCTCACATCGCACGGCATCAGAGCGCAGCTCACTGGACCGTTTGTATAGCGACTTTTGTTACGCGCTAAAAAGTAATGACGCTTGCTACTTCATCCAGTGGGTCAAGGATGCAAGCTCGTGTTTGGCGACTAGCGCTTCGGGTATCCGTATAGCCGACGTCTTCACAAGGAGAAATATAGATGGTGATCGATTTCAGTACCCACCCGCGCCAATGATTGAAGGGAGGCTGGAGGAAATTCATCGATTTATTCGCTACAACGGTCTTAAAAGCCCCATATTCACCGCGACAGTAGCCATGGTGGCATTGACCAATTGCCACCCTTTACGTGATGGTAATGGCCGCACGTCCCGCATGCTATTCAACGCCATCTTGCGGCTGATGGCGCCGTTGGAAGCGGCCTACTTGCCGTTATATGAGATATTTTGGGTGTCAGGTTTTGGGTATGAAATTCGAGCATTGGCTGCAGTGACGAAAGACGAATGGCTTCCGCTGTTCGAGTATGTAATGAATGTATCTAAAATTTGTCTTACAAGAGTTTCGCCCGCTTCCACCTGTTTCGGAGATAGCTATGCTACTTAAAGTGTCAGGTGTCGTTGTACTTATCATCGGGCTCGCGCTAGTCACTAGTGCTTGCTATGGCTTCTATGGTGCTGACAATGTAAGACAGACCTTGGCTAGCGCGATGAGCTCTAAAGGTCTGGGTTTTGACGAGGGAAAATGGGCCTTGCACTATCATGCGTACCTCGCAGCGTGGTTTGTCGCCGCAATGTTCTCTATCCTTGGCGGCCTTCTAATGCTTTCCAAACGTGTCATGGGGTTGGCATGTTTTGCCATCGGCATTAGCATCATTTTGATCTATCCAGTGATTTTGAAAATATTTGGCATCAATACGTACCAACTCGAAAGCGTCAACTATCCTACGGTAGCGATTTTGGTGGGTTTGCTGTGTATAACCCTATGGGAAATTTATTATTATTTACGACGGCCGGCACGGCGCTGAACTTCATTTAATACTATTTTCTCTACAAATCCTTGGATAGGGTTTGCCTCGGAAGGCCTGAATGGACACCAGCAATAGAATTTCGGCAGCTCAGAAAGATCTAATCATGGACGTGGCGTCAGGCGCCCTCTACGCCTATCTAAAGGATGGCAGTAAGCCCGATTGCTCGGCTGTTGAAGTAGGCCGATTTGATGGCCTTCAGATGACAGTACGTCATCGCGGTATGCCAGTGATTTCTGCTACCGGCGAAGGAGAGACTGCGGCCGATCAGCTTTCTAACGCTATTTATAACCTTTGCGCGGACGTCACCTGTGGCGGCTTAACTTCTTTCCATGTGGACGGTCTCAACGTAGAAGTTTGGATACGGATATGCTCTGAACTTGTCGCTGTGGAATTGCGGGATTCGGATCGCTCTTTAACAGGAGGGTCATTCGGTGTTGAGGTTCAGTGGAACGACGCTCGCGCGCACTTTGACCCTTCTGTGATATTAGCTCGACAGTTTAAGAGCCCGGCGGAACTTCTTAATGGATTGTGTTTATTTTCCGGTCTCTTTCAGGAAGCTTGGCGCGAAACCTATTGCATCGTCAGGAAGGTACATTGGATCCATTTATGCCGGGACCAGTTGGGAAATTCAGTCGAACTGTTTGCCTTACGCACCGTGGCGCCCGATCGGTTATCTAAGGATGATCTCCGCTCACTCGTAAGTCAGGGAGCCTCGTTTCTCATAAACAATCAAAACGCCGGTGGTGACTATTGTTATATCTATCAGGCGCTTGAGGGCAAAGGTCACCAAAGGAAACAGAACTTAGTGAGGGCATCGGGTTGTGCCTACGCCATGACAACCTCGGCTCGTGTGGTTTCGCCCGAATTGAGCCCTCGCGTTATTAGTAGCAGTCGCAGGGCGATTCTTGCGGTGTTGAGACGGACTGAAAAGTGGGGAGACGACGGCCTCATTGTCCGCGAAGATGATGCTGAGGTTATTTGGGGCAAACTTGGATCCGGCGCGCTTGCCGCGGTCGCTATGCTTGAGTTGGACGACCCGGTTTTTCACCCCGACGCTTTGAAGGCGCTATTGCTGGCACTGAAGGGGGCTCAACGAGCTAACGGCCTATTTGACTGCTTTTATGGTATTGACCGATCACCTGATTCAGTAATCAATTACTACCCCGGGGAGGCCCTTCTGGCGCTAGCCATCAGTGGCTCAAAAGGTGACGCGGACGCTTTAGAATGTTGCCGGCGAGCTTTTTTGCCGTATAGACAGCACTTCCGGAATGCTCCCTCGAGCGCATTTGTGGGATGGCATGTCGATGTATGGAGTCGCTTGGCTCGGGTACTTCATGATGGCGAATATATAAGCTTTGTTTTCGAGCAGCTCGATTGGCTTTTAGCCTTCCAATGTCGTGAAGGGGACAACGTTGGCGGATTCGCCTTTGATGATAAGCCACCAGGTGTGTCTTCTACTGTTTACACTGAGGCCACGATTCGTGGAGCGGCGTTAGCCCACGCCCTTGGTTTGCAGGATCGATGTCACACATATGCAAAAGCTGGACGCTTTGGCTTGCTCTTTTGTGCTCGACTTCAGTTGAATGCATCTTCGAGCGGCATATTGCCGAATCCGCAGCGCGCTTTGGGTGGAGTGACGGGGAATTTGCGTACCTTCCAGGTCCGTGCAGACAATGTTCAGCACATGATGACGATGGCCCAGACCGCACTCGAGCTATCGACTGGCTGGAGCGAGCTCCTTTATTCCTGATTCGATGTCGGTTGAATTTGCACTGAATGCACCGATCGGTTTCTAGCTGAACACTGTGGTGTTAGCAATGGAACGAGTCTCCCCCCGTAAACTGCAAATGACCGGCATTCCATTTCGTCATCCTAAAGACCAGGCCCTTGTCAGACACCGTCCTACCGTATTTTGAGACCCCGGTATCTTCAGGGAGATAGCGCCTGCGAGCATCTTGTGATCTCACTCACGGGGTACTCTGCGCTACGCAGGCTCGGTTTTTTCGCGTAGCTGCTATCACGCTCTGAGAGCGAGAGATCTTGGAGCTGTACGGCGCTCAAACCCTAACGCTATGGTCACCGACGTCTCACACCCGGTCACTGATCATGCATTACCCCGTCCTGTAAGAGTTCAGTGACAGCCATCTCGCTGATGTATGGCTCACTAGGAGAAGGCATGTCCCCGCGTTCAGCTAAACGATTCGGCGAGTTTCACGACCCGGTAAATTTTGTTTATCACTATCCCGGCTACGCGCCTGTGAAGGTGACTTCCCACGATCCCCTGCTAGAAAATTTCGTCATATTGCTGGCGGATCGCGCGTGGGAAGTTAAATTGAAGGTCGACGCTTCTACATTCAAGCTCGTGCTTGCTGACATGGTGGCCCAACAGAATGATCATCTTGGGTATCGGCAGAAAGCCATGCATCTTGCTCGCGAGCATGGTGACGCGATCGTTCGGGCTTGTAGTGAGTTCTGCGAGATGAATCTCCTAACCTCGCTGCCCACCCTCAGCCATTAACCGAACCCCAGTTTAGATCATCTCAGCCGCGCAGATTCCGCGGCCTCTCACGCTCTGAGAGGAGGCTGGAAGTCCCGCATTGATCTTAAATTGACGCTTGTCGAGCCTGTTCTCAAGTCCCGGACGCGTGGATGAGATATGGCTACCTCTCGAGCCGACCTGCAACGAAAGATCGCCACACTCGCGGCGAAAACGCCCGCGTTGGTGCGCAACCATCCCGGAGACGTGACGTCGGCCGCTCTTTCGACACCACTGAAAAGTAGAGTTACGGTCGCTTCATTCCAGGCCCGGAAGGGTCAAAGGAGGAGCGATGAAGAAGTCGCGATTTACCGAAGAACAGGTCACCTACTGCTTGCGGCTAGCCGAGTCCGGCACCCGGTAGCCGACGTCTGTCGGCAGACGGGTATTAGCGAAGCGACGTTCTACGCGTGGAAGAAGAAGTACGCGAGCGTGGCAGAGCTGCGGCAGCTACGTCAGCTACAAGAGGAGAACAGTCGCCTCAAACGCTGGGTGGCCGATCTGACGCTGGACAAGCAGATCCTGACCGAGGTCATTCGAAAAAAAATCTGAGGCCAGTTCGCCGCCTGGAGATCGCTCACTGGATCCATGAGCGGTTCCAGGTGAGCGCCCGACGCGCGTGCGGACTGGCCAAGATGCAGCGATCGACGTGGTACTACCGCAGCCAGGCAAGAGATCAGTCGGCCTTGCGCATGCGCATCCGCGACATCGCCCACGCGCAACCACGGTTCCATATACGTTGCCTCAAGGCATAAGACCTTCACTTCCTAGCTCACAGTCTGATGACCATCGTAAATAGTGGTCATGTACGGTCGCATAAAGTGGCTATTTCAGAGAGCCACCGTGAAGTCTATAAATTGTCATGAACGTGGTTAGCATCGTTGAGTAAGTGAGTTTCGAGAGAGCCTTTAAAACGGGCGCCCAAAAAAATGCATCGAATTGATGGCGGGGTGGAGATGACCGCAAAATAGAACGTTTTTATCCAAGTAAACAACTTCAAGCTTCTCTCTTTGGCTCGCAATCTTTTCTGTGAGTACGACGGAGCCACCAGCTCAAGCTTTGAGGGCGTGAATGTAAGCGAATAGTCTATCCGGCCGAAATTAATCGCGCTGTACCGGGCCGGTCAAAGTGAACTCCGCCTGGACACACAGAGCACGGCATCATCCCCGATTCCCTTCACAAGCTCGGATATGTAGAGGTTCCGCCTGGCCAAAATACACGTAACTTCCGGGGAACTTTTTTAAGCTCTCAAACGGAGATAATCGCCCAACAATTTATTCCAAGCCAGATCACTTCGGCGGCTCGGCATAACCCAATCGCTATTGAGCGAGCACTTGATATCGCTGAGCACCCTGAGAAATGACGAAGAATGCGAGAGAGGTTTCAAATGACGTACGGATTGATCGGAATGGTTGTATTGACTGCTGGCCTGGCATTGGGTGGTGTGGAAGCCTCTTCGAACGTTGATCGACAGACTGTCGCCAATCTGGACAGCACATTTCAGGCCGCCGTCAAGGTCAACGATGCGCATACTATGGACCGCATTCTTGGTAAAGACATGGTCTTGGTACTGGGCAACGGCACAAGCAGTACCCGTGAAGAGCTGCTGAGCGAATCGCGCAACAAGGAGATCATCTACGAGCGCCAGGACGAAGATCCTAATACTCAGACGGTGCGAATTTGGGGCGATACCGCGGCAGTCACAGCGCGGTTATGGGTGAAAGGCGTTACCAAAGGCGTTGCTTTTGATCGCCATCTTTGGTTCAGCGATATTTATGTTCGAACACCACAGGGTTGGCGCTATGTCTTCGGACAGGCGTCGCTGCACCTGAACGACAAGACCTGATCACCTTGATTTTTTCCTGAATATTAAAGGAAGTCACGCAAAGCGAATTACAAAGGCTTCTGCATTCACGTTCTTTACTCGTAGGGCTGCCGAAATTATGACTACCCTATAATTAAATTTGCTCTTTTAAACAAACCAAATTTTTTTTGTCGACCTCTAACAGCGGCTCACGAGTTGGGTCCGACGAAGCGAAAGTTGAAATAAGTACTTAAGGGAAATAGTGATGAACACGGCTAAAGAGTTTCGCTCCTGCTTCGCACTGCTTTGCCTTGTGATCGGTCTGTACCCAATTCCGAGTTTCGCGCAGAAGAGTTCCGACGCATTAAAGACTAGTCCTCAATCCACTACCGGAGAGACGGATGGTGCGCATGATTTCGACTTCTCATTCGGTACGTGGAAAATGCACTTATCGCGTCTTTTGCATCCCTTGACCGGATCAACCAAGTGGATCCAATTGGACGGAGTTTCCGTTGTCAGCAAGGTCTGGAATGGTCGCGCCAATCTTGTGGAATTTGAAGTCAGTGGTTCATTGGCACACATCCAAGGCCTTTCCTTAAATCTATACAATCCTTCATCTCATCAATGGAGTCTCAATTTTGCTAGCGCCAGCGACGGTACGCTTGACGAACCGACGATCGGCGAGTTCAGGAATGGACGCGGTGACTTTTACAATCAGGAGTCGTTTGGCGGTAGGACAATTTTGATTCGAAAATCTTACTTGGATGTCACGCCGAATTCTAATCGTTTTGAAGAGGCATTCTCTGATGATGGCGGGAAAACTTGGGAGGTGAACTGGGTTGCGAATTTCACGCGATCGGATTCACATGCTCCTGAAATCAAACCACATCAAACTCTGACTTCGTACGCCGGTCAATACGATTTCGACTTCGAGATAGGTAATTGGAATACCAACATACACAGGCTTTTGCACCCTTTGACTGGGTCCACAACCTGGACCGACTATGAAGGAACCATCGCCGTCAGAAAGGTCTGGGACGGACGCGCTAATTTGGGGGAGTTAGAGGCCGTAGGCGCCGCTGGCCGACTCGAAGGGTTATCCCTGCGTTTATACAATCCGCAATCCCACCAGTGGGGCTTAAATTTTGCCAGCAGTACCGATTGCACCCTGGGCCAACCCATGATCGGCGAG
>Ga0302225_10002368_pt1 | contig 11192 bp, 5 predicted proteins | sample II_Palsa_E3_2_FD_193515 | JGI IMG/M metagenome (GOLD analysis project Ga0302225, IMG submission 193515) | Peat permafrost microbial communities from Stordalen Mire near Abisko, Sweden - II_Palsa_E3_2 | ecosystem: Environmental > Terrestrial > Soil > Palsa > Peat permafrost | place: Sweden...
TCCGGACGGTCCACGGTAATTTTGATCTCGTGGTAGCCGGTGAGCTCGTCTCCGGGTGGGCGATACCCCAGCGTGTACTGCGCATGCAGCTCGCCGCCCACCGCATCCATCGCTTTCTGAATCGAGCCATCCTTCTTCGGACTTGCGTGCAGCCCGCCCGTAGCTTTGCTCGCTATCTCCAGTGAGTTCGGCACCACCGCGTTCTTCCCCGTTTTCACCAGCCACACCGCGAGCGCCAGCACGTCGACGCTTCCGCCTCCGCTTCCGCCTCCGCCTTGCGCGATGGTTTCGTTGTCCGGCGTCTCGATGGTGCCCGGAGGCAGCGGCACAGGGTACGTCCCCGGCGGGCCCATCCGCGGTCCCTGGTACGGATTGGGCTTCTTGCGCAGGTCCGCCATCGCGGTGCTCAGCCCAATCGAGTAGATGGTCACGTTGGCGAGTTGCGCGTGCCGCAGAACTTCGCCGAGCTTGGCTTCGCTCCCGGCGTCCTGCGCCTCGCTTACAACCACCAGAACGCGCCGCCGCACCGCCGGGCGTTCTTCGAGTAGGGAAATTCCGCGTTCCATCGCGTCATACAGCCGCACGCCCGAAGTCCCCGTGCGAATGCGCCGAATCACACTTTCGACCGCATCGGGATCGGTGGTGAATTTCTGCAGCAGGTCAACATCGTCGTCGAAACCAATGACGGCGGCTTCGGAGGTCATGCCCATCACGGTTTCCGTAAAGATGATGCCGCTCTGGTGCACCGTGGGCATCATGGGCTCGATGTGCGAGCTGGTTTCGACCACCAGCACGACGGAAAGCGGATCGCCGCCCAGATCGAAGTGCTCGATTTTCTGCTCCGCGCCGTTGTCGTAAACGTGGAAATCTTTTTGCGCGAGGTCGAGGATCATTTCGCCGGCGTGGTTCGTCACCGTCACCGGCGTGATCACTTCGTTCACGCGCGCGTGAATGGCCTGCCTGCGTTGCTCCGCCGTGGGCAGCGGTTCGGGTTTAACGCCAGGCTTCTGCTGCAGCGGCCCGGGCGGAGCCTGCCCCGAGGCTGGGCCGGCAGCCGACAGAAGCGCCAGGCCCAGCGAGACGCGCGCCGCCGAACGAAATAAGGCCCGTGTCATTCGCATGATTTTCGCGCGTCGCATCAAAACTCAGTCTATCTGATTCGAACGCGGCAGAGCGCGTTGCTTGCAGTGTAATAGCGCCTCGCGCGACGTCTGGCTTTTGCCCGCGGCCTTCTCCTAGAATGAAGAGTCGATTTACAGGGAGAAAAAATGACTGTTGGGAAACTCCGGCCGCAGGCGAAGCTGGCCTACGAAGATCCGAAATTCATGGAGAGCCTGGGTGCGCGGCCGCTGCGCATCCTGGCCGAATACATCGATCCGCTGAACCGGCTTCGCCGCGCGAACGTGAGCGACACGATTGTGATCTTCGGCTCGGCGCGCATCCAATCCCGTGACCGCGCGCTGTCCCATTTGGCAGCGGTACAGCGCAGCGCGCGCGGACGCCGCAGCGGCGCCTGGCGCCAGAAAATTTCCGCGGCGCGCTCGCTCGTGGAAATGTCGCGCTACTATGAAGACGCGCGGGAACTTGCTCACCGCATCACCACCTGGTCCATGACGCTGGGAACGCAGCCGCGGCGCTTCGTCATCTGCTCCGGAGGCGGCCCGGGAATCATGGAAGCCGCGAACCGCGGCGCGGCGGAAGCAGGCGGCGCTTCGGTGGGGCTCAGCATCCAGCTTCCGCACGAGCAGGAATCCAACCCTTACATCACCCCGCAGCTGAATTTTCTCTTTCACTATTTTTTCATGCGCAAGCTGTGGTTCGCGCAGATGGCCAAAGCGCTGATCGTTTTTCCCGGCGGCTTCGGCACCATGGACGAGCTGTGGGAAATGCTTACGCTGCTGCAAACCAACAAGCTCTCCGCGCATCACTTGATCCTGATCTACGGCCGGAAATACTGGAACAAGGTCATTGACTGGCGGCACATGGTTCGCACCGGCACGATCCACGAGCGCGAATTCAAACTGCTGCAGTTTGCCGACACGGTGGACGAAGCCTTCGCCCACGTCCGAAAGGACCTCGAAGCTCACCACCTCGAGTTGGAAGATTTGGAGTCCTTCACCAAGCCCACCCGCCGCATGTAGGCGGATGACTTCGGAATTGCGGGGCAAAGAGAAGAGGCCGGAACGATCCAGCGGATACGCGACGGCACACCCGCACTTTAGGAAGGCGCGAAATTCCGCGCGAGTGTGCCGCCGCAATCGTTTAGTTGTTGGCGAAAGGCTCGAGCGCGAAGACGGCCTGGAAGCGCCGCTTCTCGTCCTGATCGTGCAGCATTACCACCGGCACCACGCGCAGCGACTGCTTGCAACCGCGGCAGGTGGTGGCTTCGCCCTGCAGGTCCTGAACGAACCCGTCGGTGAAGTGGTACGCTGCGCGCGGACGCCGCGCGGCCTTGGTGCCCTGGGCGCCGCACTGCGGGCAGGTGAACTCGACGCGATCCTCCAGCGGGTCGCGGTCAAGCGCGGCCCAGCCGGTGTAGCGAACCCCGATTGTTTCCACTGAGTTTCTGTTCATCATGGCTGTCCCTCACAGTCCGATAATTACTCACGGCAAATTAAATACGACAAGGGATTAGACGCACATGCGGCGAAAACCGATGCATAGACTTCCGGATTTTGGTAACTCGATGAAACTCAATTATTTATAGTGCCGGCCCCGCGCCGGTTTCACTTTCGTTCGCGAAGCAGGGAACAAGCGCGCCCGGCGGTGTCTCGGGCTGCAAAAACGGCGCAGGCCGCCTCCGGTATCGCAATCCGCCGCGAGGTCGGTACCGTCCATGAGGTTCACGCCGCCCGAGTTCAGAACTTGATCACGATGCCGGTCGAAATGCGGGCATTGTTTTGACCGGTGCCGAAGACGCTCGAATGAATCCAATCGCCCTGAATAATACGCCAGTGCAACGGTCCCGTAATCTTCGCGTCAATCCCGCCGCCGATAGCCGCTGCAAACGAACTGTCCGAAGGGCCCCCGTTCGTGAAGCCGACGTCGGCTCCGCCGATCAGCACGTGCCCAAAAGGCGAAACGCGCGCCGGCCACGACACTTGGGGACCGAACAAGTAATAGTACGTGTGCGTGCTCGAGCCGTAGTCGCCCGAAAAATCCGCCACCGCGCCCAGCCAATCCTTAAATTTATACTGCCCGGAAAGTTCCCAGCCGTTCTGATTGAATGACGGAGAATTATCGAAGCGCAAAAAAGAATAGCCGCCGAACAATTCCACCTTGTTTTCAAGACCTTGGGCGTACGCCGAAATTGAAACCAGGAAAAACAAACCCAGCAATAATGACAGCTTCCGTACCATTGAAATCCCCTCCGTTTTTATCGTGCCTCGTCCGAATGCTCGGGCCGGGGCGCGAGACGCCGTTTTTCAGCTACCGGAAAAGTGAGATGCCTGCGGTTGACGCGGGGTTTCCAGTAATTTTGGCGCGGATTTCCATCGAGAGGCCGGGGAATTAGAGCAGAGGTTCGCCCGAATGCTGCGCGATAAGTTCGCGGGTGGTGTCGCGCAAGCGGACGATTTCGTGCCAATCGTTTCCAGCGGCAGGATCAGGGACCACCAGCGGGCTGAACGTGAGCGTGATGCGTCCGGGACGCGGCAGCTTCGTCTGGTCGCGCAAAATCTGCCGCGCCCCGCGCACGGATACCGGGCAGATGGGCCGCTGCGTGTCCACTGCCGATTTGAACGCGCCCAGCTGGAACGGGCGGATGCCGGTATTGGCGGTGAAAGTTCCTTCGGGATAGATGACCACGGACTCGCCGCGTCCGAGCGCGGCATTCACTTCCTCGGCCTGGCGTATTCGCGCCTGCGGATCGCTGCGGTCAAAGGAGAATTGGCCGCTGCGGCGCGCGAGCGTGCGGAAGAGCGGCATGTCGCGGATCTCGCCCTTCACCACGAAACGCACATCCGGCGGAAGAAACGCCAGCGAGACGAGAATATCCACGTAACTTGAATGATTCGGCGCGAAAATCCACGGCCCGGTCTTTTCGCGCTGCGCCAGAATCTCGCATCCTTCGATTTGGATGGGAACTCCCGCCAGCCGCAGAATCAAACGCGCGCCGTTGTGCGTGAAGCGGGCGGCGCGCTTCTGGTCCGAGGTGAGCCGGACGATAACCCATAGCGGAATGAGGACGCCCATGCAAGCCGTGAGCGCGTACACCCCGTAGAGAGAATCGAGCAAGGTTTTCGTGCTGCGCTTGGTCCAGGCCCATGCGCGAGGCAGCGCGCCGCGCGCGGCCAGCACTCCAATCTGCATCCACGGCGGACGCTGCGCCTTGCCGAGTTTCCCTTCGAGAAAAAGCCGGCGCGTTTCGCTGCGCCGCAATTTTCCGCTCGAAGTTTTGGGTATGGCTTGCGGGTGCAGCAGCACGACCAGGTCCGGCGGAATCCCCAGAGCTTCGTCTACCGCCCGCGCGATTTCGGATTCAATCCGCTTCCTGCCGGCCATGTCGCGGACTTCCGCGGTCACCACCAGTCGTTCCGTGCCGCTGCGTTCGTCGGGCGCGCCGAAGGCCACCACGCAACCGGACCGCACGCCGGCCACGCGTCCGGCGATCTCCTCCAGTTCATGCGGGTAGATATTGCGCCCGGCCTTGATGATGATGTCCTTGGCGCGGCCGGTGATAAAAAGTTCGGCGTCCGCCCAATACGCCAGATCGCCCGAATCGAGCCAATCGCCATCGTGCCGCAGCGCGGCGGTGGCCGCGGGATTTCGGTAGTAGCCGCTCGTCGCCGAAGGGCCGCGAAACCACAGGCTCCCCTGCCGGCGCTCGCCGAGATCGTGGCCTTGGGCGTCCACGATGCGAACTTGAACGCCGGGCACGGGCTTGCCGGCGTTCACGAACTCGAGCGGAGCGGGGTCATCCGCTGGTGCAGGAATTGCGTGCCCTTCGGATTCAAACGCTTTGCGCTCGATGCGGTCCACTCGGAAACCGGCGCCGAGCTTCGGCACGGAAACCGCCAGCGTGGCCTCGGCAAGTCCATAAACCGGAACGAGCGCCTCGCGCTTGAAACCGTAGGGCGCGAAGCGCGCCGCAAATCGCTCGAGCGTTTCCGAACGCACCGGCTCCGCGCCGTTGGTGGCCGCGCGCCACGAACTCAGATCGAGCCCCTGCAAATCTTTGTCCGCGATTTTCCGCACGCAAAGCTCGTATGCAAAATTGGGCGCCGGGCTGATGGTGGCGCGGTGCCGGTGAATGGCCCGCAGCCAGCGCTCCGGGCGGCTCAGAAACGCCAGCGGCGACATCACTACCAGGGGTATCCCGGTGAAGAGCGGCACGAACCACGCGCCGATCAATCCCATATCGTGATAGAGCGGCAGCCAGCTCACGCAGCAATCGTGCGGCTCGACCTGCACGCCGGAAACGATCGAATGAATATTCGCCAGCAAGTTCGCGTGCGTCAGGACCACGCCCTTGGGATCGCCCGTCGAGCCGGAAGTGTATTGCAGGAAGGCGATGTCTTCGCCGCGCGCACTGTGCGCCAGATTTTCCACTGGGCGCCACTGCGTTGCCGCGGGCTCGGCCGGCACCGGGGCGCTCGCCAGGCGCTCCGCGTTCAGCACTTCGCGCAACGTGGGCACGCGCGGCTGCAGCAGCCGGGCCAGCCCTTCGGCCTGCCGCCAGGTAATCAGGAAGCGCGCCTCGGCGTTGCGCAAAATGTTCGATTGGCGCGCCGCATACTCCGCGATGCGGTCCGCGCGGAAGGGCGGGTAGATCGGAACGGGAATGCCGCCCGCCAGCAGCACTCCCGCAAAGGACCAAAAGAATTCAGCGCAGGTCGGCAGCATGATCGAAACCGTCTGCCCCGGCTCGAGTCCCCGGCGCAGGAGTTCGGCCGCGACGGTGGAGGCCCGCTCGTAGAGCTCGCCAAAAGTAATGGTGCGCAGCTGATCGTTTTCTTCGTACAGCTGGATGTGCGAGCGCGAGGGTTCGCCGCGTCCGCGCAGGCGAATGATTTCCGTCAGTGTTTCGGCGCTGCGGATCTCCTGTTCGAGCGCCGGGCGCATCGCGGGCGAAGGGGAAACGGGAATGGGCGCCGGAGCGGAGATCGCCGCAATCGAACCCGCGCCGCGCGGGCTGCCGTTCGTGCATTCGCGCAAAATCGCGTCGATCAGGTCCTGCACGGTATCGGCTTCGGCCACCACGCGGTCCGGCAAACGTACGCCGCAGGCGTCGCCCAGGCGCAGCATCAACTCCACGCGCTCGAGGCTGCCCAGTCCAAGTTCGCGTTCCAGATGGGCCGCCGGGCCGCGCGCGGCCAGTTCTTCGAGCCCGCGCGAGCCTCCCAGTTCGACCAGGAGCTGGCGCACCGTGGCCAGCGCCTGCGCGCCCACTACCGCCCGACTTTCGAGTTTCGTTCCCGTAGCGCCCATCGCGTGCGAACCCGCAGACGGCCAGATTCCCCTAGGTTTTCACCAAGTAGTTCAGCGTGCCGGATTTGCCCCGATGAGAATGTGGTGCAGAGGCCGAGAGTATCACCTGCCGCGGGCCGGTTCAATGGCCGCGAAATCACAGCGAAGCTCTTCCAGGTACGAAGGTACCGGGACTAATTGAACCCTTCGGCCCATCGACCTCCGCGCGCTCCGCAGGCAAACTGTCTACGAGTTCGGGGCCCCCGCAAGGGCGCCTCGAATGTCTGCACCTCCATCACCCCATGCCCCGAGCGGCCGGCACCCCCACCGGCCGCTCCCCCTTTTCGCTGACTACAAGTCACTCACTTCCATCGCTTTGGCCCGCGGCCCGCGACAAAGTTTCTTGACTTCCGCTCCGCACAGTTCTATAGAGGTGCGCACAGGGGTTGTGTGGGCTGGGATTTCACAGGGTCCGTGTCTCTATTCGTCGAACCGCATCTGTTGTTCCTCGACCCGCGTAGGACCAGCCAATCGTGGCCCGCACTCCCCGACTGTTTTTTCTCGCTTCCGGGAGGTGGGGTGTGAGGCTACTTCGCAGTGTTCTTCTTGGCGTCACATTCTGGAGCGTGTTTTTCCTATTGGGCGGCGCGGCCTGGGGCCAGTCAACTGCCTCGCTGCGCGGCACGGTTACCGACCAAACCGGCGGCGTGGTGATGGGCGCCAAAGTGACCCTGACGAACGTCGGCACGGACGTTTCGCGGAAGGCCGTCACCGGCAGCGACGGAAGCTATCTTTTTGATCTTCTGCAGGTAGGGAAATATAAAGTCACGGTGGAAAAGTCCGGCTTCGAAACGTTCATCCAGGCCGGAATCATCCTGGAGCTAAACCAAAACGGGCGCGTGGATGTGGCCCTGAAAGTCGGCCAGGAATCCCAAACGGTGGAAGTGGTCGCCAACGCCGTGCAGGTGGACACCACGAGCGCGGTGCTGGGCAAGGTCGAAAACCAACGCATGATCAACGATCTTCCTCTGGTAGACCGCGATACATTGCAGCTTGGCTTGCTGCAAGCGGGCGTTTTTAATCCGGATCAGGACGACTCCTCCGGCAATCCGTTCTCGGTTAGCGGCCAGCGCTCGGAATCGCTTACGTTTTTGCTCGACGGCGCGAACAATACTGATTTTCTGGGCAACAATATCGTGGTCAGCCCCAACCCCGATGCCGTCGAGGAATTCAAGATCCTCACCAACAACTACGACGCGCAATACGGACGCACGTCCGGCGGCATCGTCAACCAGGTGACCAAATCGGGAACCAACGACTTCCACGGCGACGCCTTCGAATTCATCCGCAATGATGTCTTAAACGCGCGCGATTATTTCCTTCCGCCCTCGCAGCCCAAAGCCGCCTTCAAACGCAACGTTTTTGGAGCTACCACCGGCGGACCCATCAAGAAGGACAAGACGTTTTTCTTCCTGGCCTATCAAGGCGCTCGCCGCCGCGAAGGCGACACTTCCCAGGAACTCACCGTCCTCGATCAACCCGAGCGCGGAGGAAATTTCGGCGAGCTTTGCTCCGCTTACGATGGCTCCGGCAACTGCACCGGGGGAGCCCTGGCCGCGGGAGGCACGCAACTCATCAATCCGTACAATGGCAACAACATTCCGTACAACAATCTCTCCACTCCCGGGCAAGGCGGCCCTGGCACAGGTGGCTCGCTCGTCGATCCCGTGATCCAAAACTACATCACCAAGTATTTGCCGCTCCCCAACCTCCCGGGCAACGGGTTCATCTCCTCCCCTTCGGAATCCATTGACGAAGATCAGGGAATTCTCCACGTGGACCACAACATCGGCACCCACGACACGCTTTCCTTCGTGTATCTGGTGGACGACCAGCGTCAGATTTATCCCCTTCCAAGCCAGACCTCTTCTCCGCTGGGTGGAACCAATAGTATTGATTTTCGAAATCAAATTGGCACCTTCTCCTGGAACCACACTTTTTCTTCCGGCAAGATCAATGAATTCCGCTTCGCGGCGAATCGCACCGCCACGGCCCAAAACATACCATTCGACACCACTTCCCCTTCGGCCCTCGGCTTTACCAACTTGAACCCCGACGACCCCAAGGGCGTTTCTCCTCCGGTCATGTTCACTCTCAACTTCAACCTCGGTTCTTCCGTGCAAGGCCCCACCACCATTCACGACGCCACCTTTCAATGGGCCGATAATTTCACCTGGACGCGTGGGAAGCACGAATGGAAGTTTGGGACCGACGTCACCCGCATCCGCCAGAACTATCACTACGATTATTACAACAACGGCGGGTTCGATTTCGGCAGCTATGCGTCCTCTTATACCGGCAGCGATCTGGCCGATTTCGTCGGCGGATTCTGGGACAACTATTACCAGAACTCCAAATCCGTTTACGGAATTCGCACGGGTTCGGTTGGGTTTTACGGCCAAGATACCTGGAAGGTTTTGCCGCGGCTGACGCTCGACTTGGGGGCTCGCTGGGACTACTACATCCCCCAGTATGACGTTCACAACGAGATTTTGGGATTCTTTCCCGGCCGACAATCTACCGTGTTCCCCAACGCTCCTCCCGACATTCTGTATCCCGGCGATCCCGGCACGCCCAACCGCGCTCTGGTTTATCCCGATTGGAAGAACGTCGCTCCCAGGTTCGGATTTGCCTGGGATGTGTTTGGCGATGCCAAGCTGGTCATGCGCGGCGGCATCGGCGTGTTCTTCGATATTGAAGACGGCGCCCTGAACCTTCAGTTCGGCGGTCTGCCGCCCTACGCCGGCGTGACCAACATTTTGCCCAGCTCTTACACCGGCATCACCGGCGATCCCGTGGCCGATCCGTTCACTCCGTTCGGCCAGGTAAACCCCTTCCCGTTTTCAGCTGTGGGTACCTTTGGCGTTCCCAAAATTTCCTATGGGTACACCACCTATCCGCACTTCCGCACTCCCTACTCCGAGAATTTCAACTACGGTTTCCAATATCAAGCGACCAAGGACACCATGGTCGAGGCCGTGATGGTCGGAAGCTTGGGCCGCAGATTAATCTCCACCGCCGAACTAAATTATCCGCAGCCGTCTCTGGAGATGCTGCAACTCAAGAATTTTGGATTCGTCAACGAGGATTGCGCTCGTCTCTTGGCTCAATGCACCGGCGGGTCCACTGCCTTTCCCTGGGATCCCAACGGCTCGCCCACCGGAATTACGCAGATTTACACGGACTTCAGCAACGGGCTTTCGGACGCTTACGAGTTTCAGTTCACCGTGGACAAGCGCTTCGGCCACGGCTTCGCCCTGCGCGGCGCGTACACTCTGGGAAAGACCATCGACTTGACTTCCGGCTTCCGCTCTCGTTCTTCCACCTACACCGATCCTCTGGACCCGCGTCTGGACCGCGCCGTGGCCGATTTTGACGTGCACCAGCGCGTGGTCATCAGCGGAATTTGGGAGCTCCCGCTCGGCCATTATGAAAACACGGTCCTCAAAAAGGTCACGCAGGGCTGGCAATTTAACGGCATTGCCACATTCCAGGGAGGCCAGCCCTTCACCTTGTACTCGAATAACGATTCGAGCCAGCAGGAGAACGGCCTGGATCGCCCCGACATCATCGCGCCCATTCAATATCTGGATCCCAGGTCCCCCAATCAGCCGGTTTTCAATCCCACAAGCGCCACCTGTTTGGGCACCCAGGCGCAGGGGTTTTTCTGGTTCAATCCCAATTCCTTCAATTGCACCTCCCCTTACAACAATGACGGAAGCCTGAACCCCGCGGGCGTTCCGATCTTCACTTTCGGATCCCTGCCTCGCAACTCGCTGCGCGGCCCGGGCATCAACAATTTCGATTTGTCTTTCAACAAAAAAACGCCCATCGGAGAGCACAAGTCGCTCGAGTTCCGCTCCGAGTTCTTCAACGCTTTCAACCACGGGCAGTTTTACAATCCGGACAACCAGGGCGGCAGCAGCACCTTCGGCCAGATCACCACGGCCCGGGCCCCGCGCATCATTCAGTTTGCTCTGAAGTTTTATTTCTAGAGCGGAGGCGCAGTCCGCGCAAAAGAAAAAGCCCGAGCCGCCCAAATCATCTTGGACGGCTCGGGCTTTCCTTTGTCAGCTCGGCCCCAACGGAAGCAGCGGGGGACTAAGCCGCTCCCGTCACACAACTAAAATCGCCCAACACTGCGGCGCTCACGCCGCCGCAATTCTAATCCGCGCTCAGCGCCGGCGTCCCATGGGACGATAACTCGCCAGCGGCCTCGTGCGCATGCGGAAGCGCGGTCGCAGAGGTGGCGCCACTTTCTGCAGCGGCGCGCCGCAATGCCCGCAACATTCCTGCGGCGCATCCTCCACGCGCATCCAGCGCCCTCGCGCGGCGCATTGCGGATTCAAACATTGCACGGTCCAGCCGGGAAGAGGCTGCATCGCACCTCACGATTCGCGAAAGTTTTTGTCCGGCGATTGGGAAGAGCAGCGCGCACGCTCGCGCGCTGGAAAAAGCAACCCCGTGAAACCCAGCGGAATTGTGCTCCGTGGCTTCTAGTGTGTCAAGAAAAATGTACGCAATTAGTTGTGTCCCGCTTGCAAACGGAGGAAAATTTCTTCTAGTCGCTCGTACGCGCGGGAGGGTTCGCGGGCGCCGGAGCATTCGCCGGAGCCGGTGCATTTGCCGGAGCGGGCGCGTTTGCCGCAGCAGGTGCGTTCGCCGGCGCGGGTTCGCTCGGCGCCGCGGCCACCTTGGCCAGCTTGGCCTGCAATTCATCCACC
>Ga0302225_10002381_pt1 | contig 11164 bp, 10 predicted proteins | sample II_Palsa_E3_2_FD_193515 | JGI IMG/M metagenome (GOLD analysis project Ga0302225, IMG submission 193515) | Peat permafrost microbial communities from Stordalen Mire near Abisko, Sweden - II_Palsa_E3_2 | ecosystem: Environmental > Terrestrial > Soil > Palsa > Peat permafrost | place: Sweden...
CTCTTCACCGAAGACTTTCTGAAATTGAGCGAACGCTCCGATGGCATATTGAAAAAAAACGGCTGCCTCAGCAGCCGTTCCTAACATATCCCAAACCTCCTACTAAAACCAACTGCTCGCCAACCGATTCGCCTTCACCTTTCGAATAGCTTTGATGCACGTTTTCTCAGTCTTCCATTCACTACTATTCGCGTGCCAAATCGCAACGAATTGAATTTAAACAAAATGCAAGAAAAGACCAAACCGCCATGACGAAATATCGCCAGCTTTAGGAATTTTGTCGAAATATCAGAAGGGATGACCAGCCATCAACTTTTTAAAATCGTCAAAGGGCGTATTAGTCCGAAAAAAAATTACTGTAACTTGTAACGTAATAGGTTGCATTTGTATATGATTGCCAGCATACAGCATAAGGGCCTTAAACTCCTATGGACGAAGAACGACGCATCGAGGCTGCCGGCTGAGCAGGTCAAAAAAATCAGGAATATCCTTATATTGTTGCATGGCTCAGAAAAAGTAGAGGACTTAAACTATCCCGGTGCTGGCCTGCATCCTTTACAAGGCGACTTGAAGGGATATTGGTCACCGGATGAAGGAAGAGTGTTCTAAATTGCCGCCTCCGCCACATTGACCAGGATTATGCCTTTCCGCCATTCAGCTTTTTGATTGTAATATCCATAAGGGGCTTTGTTGACAAAACGACCTCCTCTGGCTTACCGGATAAGGGTGCCGGGCCGGATCTCTTCGCTGCCTTTGCGAACAAAACGATCGTTGACATGCAGATCACCAAATACCTCACTTAGGCTATCGGTCTCTAATCCCTTCATAACGGGCAATCGCTCCGCTTTTCCGTCGGCCGACCGGATCAGGTAGACTCCATCGGTGGAATTGACCACCGCGGACTTTGGCACGACAAAAGCGCTGTCGCTGCCCGCGAGAATAACCTTTGCCTCCGCTACCATTCCCGGGGACAACAGATTATCGGGATTGTAAACATCGAGCTCTATCCTTTCGGCGCGCAATTGGGTATCCATGGCGTCCGCCCTCCGGGCGATCCGGGCGGTAAAAACCTTGCCGGGGAACGCCGTTACGGTGAATGACACCACATCCCCCAGGTTAACATATGATTTATCCGCCTCGGGGATGGAGATGACCAGCCGCAAATGTTTTAGTTCCTGTAATGTGAAAATCGGCAAGTCCGAACCTTTTCCTGAAGGCCCGACGTAGGCGCCTAAATTTATGTTGCGGGAGCTGATAACCCCGTCGAAAGGTGCCGAGATGGTGAGGTATTGAAGGTAGGTCGATGCTTCGGTGTGGGAGGCTTTTGCCGCGTCCCATTCGGCCTGGTCTGATTGCATTTTTGCCGCCGCGATCTCGACATCGTTTTTGGCGATGGTACCTGGTCTGTAACTGGTTTTGAGCATGCGGTTGTACGTAGCGTTGCTGGAAATGAAGGTGGCTTCCTGCGCTTTCATCTTCGATTCAGCAGCCGCCAGTTCGGCGGTCAACTCGGGAGCCTCGAGCGTGACCAACAGTTGGCCCGACTTCACCTGTGACCCAATATCCACCCGCAAGTCTTTTACATAGCTGTTTATTTTTGCATACAGGTCAACCTGCCGGTAAGCGATCAACTCTCCGGGGATCTCCAGGCGGGAGGTTATTTTCCCTTTTTGGAGGACGAAGGTCTCGATGGGCTGCGGGCCAGGGCTGGAGGAAAGTTGATTCCCACCTTCGGAGGAATTGCAGCCGTTTAAAATGGCGAGGGTCAATACACCTATTAAAAGTATAGGCTTGGCAGTAAGGCTATGGCTCATGATGTTCATTTAAAGCTGAAAGGTATTGTTTGCTTTCTTCATCGTCGGCTTCCAATGACACGGATTTGACGCCGGCTTTTCCTTGTCCCCAGGCGAAGACCAGCGGCAGGATAAAGAGTACGGCAATCGTGGAGGCGGCCAGGCCGCCGACTACGGCACGACCAAGCGGCGACGTCTGATCACCCGCTTCACCCAAGCCGCTTGCCATGGGCAACATGCCTGCGACCATGGCCATCGCCGTCATTAGGATCGGGCGCATCCGGATCGAGGCGGCTTCCTTTGCACCAGAAAGGGCGTCCCCGTGATGTTCAAGTCTCAGGTGTTCCGCATTGGTGATCATGAGTACCGCGTTGGAGACGGAAACACCCACCGACATAATGATCCCCATATAGGACTGCAGGTTGAGCGTAGAGCCGGTCAGGAACAACAGCAAGAGAGAGCCGAGGATGACCGCCGGGACAGTCGCCAGCACGATGGCGGATACCCTGAAGGATTGGAAATTGGCGGCGAGCATGAGAAAGATGACTACGATGGCGACCCCCAGGCCGCTTTTCAAGCTGCTCAGCGTGTCCGTCATGGTCTGGCTAAGGCCGATCAGTTCAATGGTATCGTTCCCACGGAAGCTATGGCAAGCTGTACATCTTTTGCGGCGGTGCCCAGATCCTTATTATTCAGGTTAGCGGTAACCGATAGGACGGGAAGGACCCCCAGGTCGTCATCCTCCCCGTAGGCGGTATCGGGTGTGATGGCGGCAACGTCCCTGAGTACGGGTCGAACGGCATTCTTTTTCAGGGGTATCTCGCCAAGCTCGCCGATGCTGTTCATCTGTTCGACGGGTACTTCGACCTGCACGTTGTAGCTGTTGCTGGTTTTCTCGTCTATCCAAATATTCTTTTCCGTGTAGCGGGATGAAGAGGTGGAGGTGACCACGGATCTCGCTATATCATCCATATCGACACCCAACTCGGCTGCCCGCACCCGGTCCACTTCGAGATTGATCGCGGGATATTTATTGGACTGGCCGAGTTGCACATCCCGCAGATAAGGGATCTGGTTCAGCTTGTCGATTAATTTCTGCGCGTACAGTTCATTTAGCTTCTTGTCCCTTCCGGAAAAGCGGACTTCGATCGGAGTGGGGGAGCCCTGGCTCAGAATTTTATCGGTCAGCTCGATCGGTTCAAAAGAAAGCCTAACATCGGGGATAGAATCGCTGACCCGGCGCCGTATTTTTTCTTTCAGGGCATCCAGGTCGGTCTTAAACCCCGGTCTGAGGCCAACTTCCAGAACGGCTTCCTGCGGGCCGGCCATCCACAAATAAATCGGATTCAGCGAGAACAGGGACGGATGTTGCCCGATATAGGCGGAGGTGATGGCCACATTTTCATTGCCCAGGATGGATGTGATGGCCTGGGTAACCGCGATGGTCTTTTCCTCGGTGCGTTCCACGCGGGTACCTTCAGGCGCCCGGATCCGGACCTGGAACTGGCTGCCATTCACTTTTGGCAGCACGTCGGTGCCGATGGTGGACAGCAGTAACAGGCACACTGAGGAGGTGATGAGGAGATAGCCCACGACGATCGGTTTCCTGTACGGGATCATTCTGTTCATGAAACGTAAGTAACGGTTCCGCAATTTCTCGAAGCGGCCGATCTTTGGAGCGAACTGGACGCCATCCGTGGCAGTGGGATGCACCTTCAAGATCCAGTTGGCCATTACCGGGACAAAGGTCTGAGCCAGGAAATAAGATACGATCATGCTGAAACCGATGGCGAGGGTCAGCGGCAGGAACAGGGAGCCGGGGATGCCGCTCATCGTAAGGGCGGGTGCGAAAACGGCAAGGATACAGAGCAGAATAAGCAGTTTTGGATAAGCGATCTCCCGGCAGGCATCCCAGATGGCGAGCCGCTTGGGCTTGCCCATATCGAGGTGCCGGTGGATGTTCTCGATCGTCACCGTACTCTCGTCCACCAGGATGCCGATGGCAAGAGACAGTCCGCTGAGGGTCATGATATTAACGGTCTGACCGAAAAGGCTCAGCAACAAAACGCCGGAAATAATGGCCGTGGGGATGGTCATGATCACGATCGACGCGCCGCGCAGGTCGCCGAGGAACAGGAGCACCATCAAACCCGTTAGAAATGCGCCGATGGCGCCTTCCGATACGAGGCTTTTTACCGCGTTGATCACGTACACCGATTGGTCGAAGGCGTAGGTGAGATGGACATCCTGCGGTAACCGGGCCTGCATCGCCGGGAGGGCGGCTTTTAATTTTTGCACGACGTCCCAGGTAGAGGCGTCCGCGCTCTTGGCAATAGGCAAATAAATTGAGCGCTTGCCGTTGACCAGAGCGTACCCGACGGAAATATCCGCTCCGTCTTCGACAGTGGCCACATCCCGCATAAAAAGGCTTTGAACGCCGCCCTTGACCAGGGCAATGTTCTCGAAATCTTTCACGGTATGCATATTGGTATTGATGGGGGTCAGGTAATTCTTATTTCCGATGCGGGCGTTACCTGAAGGCGAAGCCTGGTTGTTCACGCGGATAGCTGCCACCAACTGGTCGGGGGTCATGTTGTGGGCTCTCAGCAGGGTAGGATCGGCTCTTATCACGACCGTGCGGATATTCCCCCCAAACGGAGCGGCCGACACCAATCCCGGAATAGAAGTAAAGGAGGCCCGGACATAGACATTCGCGAGGTCCGCCAATTCGTTATTATTCCTGATATTGCTGGTCAATACCAGCTGACCTACGGGCAGGGCGGAAGCATCGAATCGAATAATGAAGGGAGGGTTGGAACCCGGGGGAAAGAGGACCTGGGCGCGATTACTGGAGGCTACGACTTCTGCCGCGGCCTGTGCCATATTAGTGCCCGGATAGAACGTGATTTTCATCAGAGTCAAGCCCTGCACATTCTTGGTCTCGATGGATTTGATACCCTCGACATAGAGCAGGACGTTGATATATTGTTTGGCAAAAAAAGTTTCCATCTGGGTTGGGGTAAATCCCCCGTAGGGGTTGGCTATATACAGCACTGGCAAATCGAGTACGGGGAAGATGTCTATCCGGATGGTCCGAAGGGCGTTGATGCCAAAGAAAAAAAGCCCGGCTACAAATACCAGGATGCTGATGGGCTTGCGTAAGGCGAACAGAATTAGTTTCATGTGAGCAACTTAGAAGTTCTGTAAAAAAATATTCATATCTCCCGTGGCGGCAGCCTTTAGCAGCAAGGCTTGCCAGACATTGCTAAAAGTGATGTCCCTGTTGGTTTCGGCCCGGATCAGCTCATACCGCGCCTGGGTCACATCGACAAGGGTTGTCAGCCCGTTGGCGTATAGGTCAGCTTTTTGCGCATAGGCTTCTGCTGCGGAGTTTACCTCTATGGGCGCTTCCCGGTAATTTTCCAGGGCGTTTGCATCCTGGTCTCTGACAGCAGCAACTGGGCGGCGAGCTGTTGGGTTGCCAGGTCAATTTCATCCTGCAATCCCTTGCTGATCGAACGTTGGGACCAGACCAGGTGGGAGATGCGGGAGACGTTGGTAAAGTTCCAGGTGATGCCCAATCCAAAGAGATAGTTTGTTTGGTCGGGCCGGATGCCGTCGTATATGCTGTGCGTGTAATCACCGGGACTTTGGGACCCATAAGCGCTGCCGAAACCCGAACCGTGCAGCTGGTAAATCCCGACCAGCGTAAATGTCGGATAGGCAAGCGTCTGATCATATTTTGCCAGCTGGTCGCTGAGGAGGATCCGGCTATTATAATATTGAAGGGCAGGGTGGGCGGCTGTCACCTTGACGCCGCCGGAGTCGGGAATGGAAGCGGGAAGCCTGGTGACAAAGAATGTGTCCACCACGAGATGCTGCGGCGGAATACCGAGCAATTGGAGCAGTTGATTCTCCTGCGCCTGCTGAAAATCGATGGCGTTGGTCAAGGCTATTTTGGCATCGGCCACTTCCGCGTTGGCCTGGGAACTGTCCACGCCAGGGTTCAGGTCATTGAGGACGCGTTGCACGACGGTAGACCGGAAAGTATCGGCGAGGTACAGGTTTTCCCGGTAGGAGGCCGTCAGCCGCTGCGCCGCCAGCAGGTTCAGGTAGGTACCGGCTACTCTTACTTGCTGCTGGAAGATCTCCTGCTGCCAGTCCTTATTGTCCCTTTCGGCGGTAGCCATCGCCGTGCGAATATTCGCCTTACTTCTTCCGAAGGCAAAAAAGTCCCAGTTGACATTGGTCAGGTAAAGAGAACCGAATGCGGCGCTCCAGTTTTGCGTCCCTGTGGGGGGACCAACGGAGGACGCCGTCAATCCGCCAAAGCCATATAAGGGGCCATATTGAAGATTGACGGTACCATAATCGACCTGAGCCTGGAAATTCAGATTGGGCAGGTAATCCCGTTTAGCCCGGATGACTTCATCTTTAGAGGCTGCCGCATACTGTTGTTTCGCTTTAACCGTGCCGTAGTTGTCGATACCCATCCTAATGGCCGCCTTCATCGAAAGCTGCGTCTGTGCAAATGCGGCCGGATTCGGACCGGCGGCGATTAGGGAAAAGATGAAAAAGGCGAGGCGCCTATTTTTGATTGGCATATTCCGAGGTTTATCGAGGTCAGTTATGCGGGTATCTCTTCGCCGATATACAAAAGAATTCCGTTCCAGGGGCGGTCGAAGGGTTCAATCGCGCAAACATTAATCGTTTTATTTTTTCGTCCGCGAATTTCAAATGAATATGTCTCCAGGACCTCGAACTCTTCAGCGGACAAATAACATTTTTCCTGCGCACAAAGCAGCTTGTCACCGGCTACGGTATAGTCCCAACAGAAACCCCTTAACTGCAAATCCGAAATGACGTCGACAACACGCTGATAGTTGTTTGCATGCATAATCGCTGATTGAACCGCCGAGTTTGCGCCGATCTTTGAAAAAAACGGCTGCCTAAGCAGCCGTACCCAACCTAACCTAAACCTACTACTAAAACCAACTGCCCGCCTGCCGATAGCCTTTACCTTTCTGTTGTTTCGAAATGGGAGATATTCCGCAACGCCGAGTGTAAACTCAAAAAATCATCGAATCCATCGTACCGCACGCCGTTGATAAAAAAGGTCGGGCTAAAGTTTACGCCGCTTTTTACCCCGCTTTCAAAGTCGTCGATGACCTTTTGAAACAAGATATGACGCACTCCGCAGTCTTCGAATACTTTGGTGTCTAATTCAATTTCCCTGGCAAATTCGCTAAAAGAGGCCCGGGTCAGATATTTCTGATTTTCATAGATTATATCGTGCATGCGCCAAAACTTCCCTTGCAGCCCGGCAGCTTCGGTAGCCACAGCCGCCTCAAATGCAAGCGGATGGCGGGGAAGTATCGGATAGTGCCGGTAAACAAATCTCAATAGATCGCCAAAACTAATCTGCAGCCACTTGATTACTGGATAAGCCTCGGCGCAATGCTCACATTGAAAGTCGCCATATTCGACCAGTTCGATCCGGGCGAACGGACAACCCCTGTGGTGGTCATAATCCACGCTAAACTCTGGATGTAACATGTTATGCCTGGTTTGAATTGCCGAATAGTTTTGACGCATGTTTTTTCAACCCTCCATTCAATACTATTCGCGTGCCAAATTGCAACGAATTGAACTCAAACAAGATGCAAGAAAAGGCTAAACTAACGTAGACGAAATATCGCCTGCTTTAGGAATTTTGGCGAAATATCGGAAGGGATGGCCAGCCATACGATCATACCCACCCGCATGCCCCCTCGTGACGTCCTATCGGTTTCTTCCTCGTCACCTTCCGAAATGCAGATAGATAATGCAGGTTAAAAATGTCACAATGGATTGAATCCAAAAGATTTAACATATGGCATCAATTTCGTAAAACGCAGTAGCATGGATCAACTTTTTAAAATCGTCAAAGGGTGTCGCAAAAACGACCGCCGTAGTCAGCAGCTATTGTATGAACGATACTACGGGTACGTTCTCAAAATTTCATTTCGCTACCTTGACACTTATGAAGAAGCCACGGAATTGACTAATGATACATTTCTTATCATTTTCCGCACATTAAATGACTTTGATTGCTATCATAAAAGAAAATTGGATTCCCGTCTGGTCGGGTGGATCAAAACAAAAATGATCGATGCATTAATCCATAATCTCAAGGCAACCATCGACCGGTATCGGCCTGAAATGATTCCGGCGATCTCTCCTACGGACCGGTACATGATGTCTCCCGACTCGCCATGCCTGTATTGCGATATAATCTCAGCCGTCAGGGAACTGCCATGCATACTTCGCGCAGTGTTCAACCTACACGTGATCGACGGGTATCCTCAAACGGAAATTGCAAAAATGTTCGGGACGAGCTTGCAAGCGATAGGGTGTTATGTTCGGATAGCGCGGCTGATCTGCATAAGAACCCTCCTGGCCTCCGGTGACGACAGTTGGTGAACAGATTTTCACCGCAAAAGCAAAGTTTCCAGGAAGTGCCACACCCACCATTGCGCGCTTCTTTTCAATCATCCCCTTTAATCAAGAATTTGCTGATAATTGTAAATATGCATTATGAGGCTTTTTAGTAATAAACAGGGTTTTCAATTTTAATGCCAGTAAACTAACAGGATCAATATCAACCATTTATTCAATGTCAAAAACAATATACTCGATATATCGGCTTAAAAACAGCGATAGGCCGGGATTTCCGGACAATCGCGATATTTCGCTGAAATAGCAGCACGATATCTTCCTGCCTTTATTTCGGAATGCCACTCGTCAATTTCCGATATACCGGCTCAAAATTTATTCCGAAGACCTGCTACTGAATGATTTACAAGGTATTGATCATTGGCATGAAAATGAATACACTTCGGATGAAATGGAGCAACTTCTTCACATTATCAATGGATGTTACAAGAATGATCGCCAAAGCCAACGGTCATTGTACGAACAATACTATGGAGATTTTCTCCGGGTCGTCTTTCGCTACATCGATACCTATGAAGAGGCCAGACGGCTGACCGACCATGCATTTATTGTCATTTTCCGCAACTTCACGCATTTTAGACATGCTCGCAAAAACGGTCCAGGTTTTCATCTTACGGCATGGATGAAAAGAACGGTGATTGCTGCGATTATCGGGGAGCTAAAGCCAAAAATAAATCTGCCACTGCACGGCAAACTCCCGAATCCCCTCCAGGGAGCCCTGCACTTGCCGCCTTTGGAAACCCCTACATTTTACACTGAAGTAATTGAAACGATCAAACGACTGCCCCCCGGGCATCGTACGGTTTTCAACCTTCACGTGATCGACCGCTATCCCCCTATGGAAATTGCCAAAATGCTCGGCATGAGCGAACAAACCATTACATCCTGTATTCAGATATCCTGGGAATACTGTACAAAATCCTTATTTACCGACGCCCATTTTTAAAAATATGCTTTTTACCATTTGTTAAATAGGACTGGCAGCAAACCTTTGAACTTTGAAACAACCATCTTAAAACAAAGAAATGCTATGGCAAAAATATTCATAACCGGCTCCGCGGATGGGCTCGGCCAGATGGCAGCCCGGATATTAATCAAAGAAGGGCACGAAGTGACGCTGCACGCCCGCAATACGCGTCGTGCGGGCGAAGCAAAAAAGGCCGCTCCGGGTGCGAAAGGAGCGCTGGCCGGAGACTTGTCGAGTATCGCTGAAACCATCAATCTCGCCAGTGAAATAAATAAGCTGGGCCGTTTTGATGCCATCATCCACAATGCCGGCATAGGTTACCGGGAAGCAGTCAGGGGCAATACAGTGGATGGCCTTCCGCTGGTTTTTGCTGTCAACAGCCTCGCGCCATATATCCTTACCTGTCTCGTTGAGGTCCCCAAACGATTGGTCTATGTGAGTTCGGGACTGCACCGGGAAGGTAATCCCAGCTTAAATGACCTGACGTGGGACAAACGCGACTGGAATGGGTATCAGGCGTACTCCGATTCTAAGCTGCACGACGTTATCCTCGCTTTTGCCACGGCCAGATTACGGCCGGACGTCTACAGCAATGCGCTAGAACCGGGTTGGGTAGCCACCAAAATGGGCGGCCCGGGCGCACCGGATGACCTTGATTTAGCACCGGTCACACAAGCATGGCTGGCCGGAAGTGATGACCCGAAGGTTCTCGTGACCGGAAAATATTTCTACCATCAAAAGCCCAGGCAATATCATCCGGCCGCAAGTGATATTTTGATACAAGACAGCTTCCTAACGGCCTGTCAAAAGATTTCAAAAATCAGCTTTGCGAAACAAAAAGATTTCTTCTAAATCTTCAATAAATGGACTATGTCAATCATTCGGGTAATGGCCGCCGGGCATTTTTTAAAATGACGGCCGGCGCCGTGGTACTGCTGGCTATCGACGGGTTCCCGGGTCTGGGCGCCGATCTTTCACCCATAGCTCAACCCGGTCAGGCATCGCCCATGGAAAAGGTACAACATCCAATAAATCTTCAAAAAATGAAAAAAGTACAACATCCAACAGAAATCCTGCTAAAAGGCGGCCTCGTTGTTACCGTCGATGAATCACTCAGAGACCTACCCGATTCCGATGTCCTGATCCGGGATGGTGTGATCGTTGCCGTCGGCCCCGGACTGTCGGCTTCAGGCAAGGACACAGAAGTGATCGACTGCAAAGGGCGACTGGTCATTCCAGGGCTCGTCGATACTCATCGCCATGTGTGGCAGGGCGCCATCGGCGCTTTCACGCCTCAGATGACCGGAGCGGGGTACGATCCGGCGGTGCTCAACGGCATATCCACCGTCTACGACCCGGAGGACATTTATGCCGGCGCTCTCTGGGGTGCGCTCCAGGCGCTTGATGCCGGTATCACAACGATCGCCGATTGGGCACACAATCTCCGTTCGGCCGAGCATGCCAACGCAAATCTTCGTGGCTTGCAGGAATCTCAGATCCGCGGTTATTTCCTGTATGGAGGGCCAGGCCCGACAACCGATGTGCCCAATCCGCCGCATCCTTTAGACGCGCGCCGGATGCGTGACGAGCATTTTTCCAAAGGCGTGAACGGACGCCTCCGCATGGGTATGGCGCTTCGCGGACCCTGCTTCACTTCAGCGGATCGTAACGTCCAAGACTTCAAATTCGCGCGGGAGCTGGGCCTCCCCATTTCCACGCACGTGGGCATGGCAGGAACCAAGGATGCGATCAATGTGCTCGACCGGTTCGGGCTGCTTGGCTCCGATGTCAATTACGCGCACGGCAATATGCTCACCGATCATGAACTCGATTTGATCGCTAAGAGCAAAGGCACGATGTCACTCACTCCGTCCACGGATATGCTCATGCAATTCGGGACATTCCCGGG
>Ga0302225_10002388_pt1 | contig 11149 bp, 7 predicted proteins | sample II_Palsa_E3_2_FD_193515 | JGI IMG/M metagenome (GOLD analysis project Ga0302225, IMG submission 193515) | Peat permafrost microbial communities from Stordalen Mire near Abisko, Sweden - II_Palsa_E3_2 | ecosystem: Environmental > Terrestrial > Soil > Palsa > Peat permafrost | place: Sweden...
CTTGCGGCGCATGTAGACGACGCCGAGATTCGCGTACGCTCCGCCGGCCCGCGGATTCGCCGCCAGCACTTGCCGGAAGTCGCGCTCCGCTTCGTCCAGCCGGCCCTGATTCAGGGCGTCCTGCCCCGCCTGAAAAAGTTGAGCGGGATCTGTGGCGCCTCCAGATGAGGCTACTGGCGCGCCATTTCGAGGCTTGACCGGTGTTCCCTGCGAAGAAGTTTGCGGCGACATTGCCGCCGCCACGCCGGCCACTAGCAGGCAGCTCACCACTCCCGACCGGATGTGCGCGCTTGACACTCGTCTCACTCTCTGCTGTAGTGTCCGCCAACCTCCGCATTGAATTCAAGCGGGAGGGATCAGCAGTTCAGGATTCGATTGCGGTACTCCAGATTTTCGCCATAGGTTTTCGCAAACTGGATTCCGCAATTCAGGGGCAAGCCTTCGATGGTCACGATCCGAGATGTAGCGAAGGAGAGCGGATTCTCATCCACGACGGTGTCGATCGTGCTCAACGACGCTCCGCTGGCGCGCTACATTCCACCGGTGACCAAGAAGCGGATCGAGCGCGCGGCGGAAAAGCTGGGCTATCGTCCCAACCAGTTCGCCCGCTCACTGCGCAGTAAACGCAGCCACACCGTTGGCGTCATGGTCTTCGACATGACCGATCCCTACTGCACGCTGGTGCTGCGCGGCATCGAAAACACGCTCTACCAGGCTTCCTATCTGCCGATTCTCACCGATGTACACAACGAGCGCAGCCGCTTTGAGCGTTATCTCGAGATGCTGCTCGACCGCCGCATCGAGGGTTTGGTGGTGCTCGCCAACTGGCTTTTTCTCGATCTCAATTTGCTTGCCGATCTGGAAAAGAGCAGCATCCCGACCGCGCTTATCGCGCACGAACTCAAGGGGGACTCAATGAGTTCAGTGATTGTCGACAATGAAGTTGGCGGCTACTTGGCGCTCGAACATCTGCATGCTCTGGGCCATCGCAAGATCGCGTTTATCCGTGGGCCGAAGACTTTGGCGGACAGTTCTCCGCGCTGGCGGGGAATTCGTAAATGCGCCAAGGCGTGTGGTCTTGAACTGGATGAACGTTTGGTGGTGGACTTGCCCGAGTCGCGCGATCCGCTTTCGAGTTTTGAGATGGGGCAGAGGCTCACTGAGAATTTGATCAAGCAGAGGCGCCAGTTCACGGCCTTGCTGGCTTTCGACGATGTCAGTGCATACGGCGCGATCCGCGGCTTAGCCAAGGCTGGCCTGCGAGTTTCGGACGATTGCTCGGTGATCGGCTTCGATGATGTGGCCGCTTCGTCGCTCTGCACTCCAGCGCTGACCACGGTGCGACAGCCGATGGAAGCGATGGGCGCGGATGCTGTGGGTATCGTTCTCGAGGGGATTAACTGCGTGCTCGAGAAACGCGAGGTCACGGCTCATCATCGCAAGGTCGCGCCGGAATTAGTGGTTCGGGAGTCTACGCGAAGGCTTGGTTAGGTTGCTCGGCGCGCGGCGGGAATCAAATTTTTGCATATCTGGAATTTGATCCGCGCCGCGCGCCGCGTTTTTTACTTGACACAAGATAGCCAATAAAAGCACTATTCATACGTTTTAATAAACCAAAAGTGGGCGTTGGGTTCGTTCCGAAATCTGGGCTGTTAAATAAATTGTTCGTCGTCGCGGATGTCTTGGCCGGGCATATGCTTCTGTGGGGATGCGCGAGCCGTCAGCGCATCGGGAGAAAACTTAGTCATGAAATTTCATCGTAAGCTCGTGCGAATCGCACTGTTGCTGCTGACTTGTTGCACGGCGGCGTGGGCGCAAGATACCGCCTCGATCACAGGAACTGTCACTGACTCCAGTGGAGCGGCTATCGCTAAGGCTCAGGTGACGATCAGCAACACGGAGCATGGCGTTACGCGTACCGCGCCCACGAATGAGAGTGGCGAATATTTGTTTGCGGCGCTGCCGATTGGTTCTTACGATTTGACGGTTGCGGCCGAGGGATTCAAGAAGTATCAAGCTAAAAATGTCGTTCTGCAGGTGGCAGAAAAAGCGCGAGTGAACGTGGCGCTGCAAGTGGGCACGATCAGCACCGAGGTCGTTGTGGAAGGCGCGGAAGTGGCTCAGGTTGAAACCCAATCCTCGGACCTGGGTAGCGTAGTGACTGGGAGGGAGATCACTCAACTGGAACTGAACGGACGCGATTTTACATCACTGGTGGGTCTGTCGCCGGGCGTCACCAACCAATCTGGCCAGGACGAAGGGGGAGAGGGTGCGACCACGGTGGCCTTCAGCGTTAACGGTGGGCGCACCGAGTACAACAACTTTGAACTGGATGGCGGCGACATGCTGGATAACGGGAGCAACACCACGCTCAACGTCTACCCCAGCATCGATGCGATTGCGGAGTTCAAGGTGCTGACCTCTGACTACGGCGCACAATATGGCAAGAATGGCTCGGGGACGGTCGAGATCGAGGTCAAGTCTGGCACGAATCACTTCCATGGCGACCTGTACGAGTTTGTGCGCAACGACGATTTCAACGCAACTCAATTTGGCTTGAGTTCTCCGCCGGAGTACAAGAAGAACGACTTTGGCGGAACGATCGGAGGGCCGGTTTATATTCCGGGCCACTACAACGCGAACCGGCAGAAAACGTTCTTTTTTTATTCGGAGGAATTTCGCCGCGACTTGATTCCGGCGAATTTCTTTTCGACAACTCCGGTTCCGACGATGGCAGACCGCATGGGAAACTTTTCGGATCAGTGTTCGGTTCCGGGCAACGCAGAGTGTCCGCTGGTTCCTCAGTTTATCAACGGCATTGCGCAACCCTCGGGAACGAACCCAGGGGACGTGGGACAACCATTCGTCGGCGATCAGGTGCCCATCTCGGACTCTGCGATTGCCTCCGCTCTTACCGCGATGATCCCACAGCCAAATTCCTCATCCGGAAATCTGGGCAACACCTTTGACCAATGGTATGCGTCTCCGACGCTTCCGACGCACTGGCGTCAGGAACTTTTCAAGATCGATCACAACATCACCGACAAGGTTCGCGCCAGCTTCCACTACATTCACGACTCGTGGCAACAGCAGTACCCGGTTCCGTTGTGGACCGACGGCACCAGTTTCCCCAGCATTCAGACAGGTTTCAAGAATCCCGGCGTCAGCATGGTGGCGCGGCTTACGGCTACAGTTACTCCTACGTTGCTTAACGAATTTGTCGCCAGCTATACCACCGATCACATCTCGACGACCCTGACTGGTCCATGGCAGCGGGGCACCGCGTTTGGCAATCTCGGCCTGTATGACAATGGCTTTGGTTTTAGCGCCCCTGAAGTGCCCGGCGTCGGCCTTGTCGACAGCCTGTACGATTTCGCCGAGGACCCCGGTTACGTGCCAGAAGGCCCGATCAATTCGAATCCAACGCTAGGTTTTCGCGACAATGTCACCAAGGTTGTCGGCACTCATAACCTGCAGTTCGGTTTCTCGTTTGTGGATGCCCACAAGAACGAACTGCCCCAACCGCCAACGGGGGCGAATGGCATATTGGGCTTTGCCAATGACAGTAACGGCTCGCAAAATTCCACGGGCAACGCTTACGCCGATTTGCTTCTGGGGAATATAACCAGCTTCACGCAGCAGCAACTGCAGCTGAAGATGCATAATTTCTACAAAATCTACGAGCCGTATTTTCAGGATGACTGGCATGCTACGCGTCGTCTGACGCTGAATTTGGGAATACGTTTCAGTTTCTATGGAACGTACCGCGAGCTGAACAATCTGGCTTTTAATTTCGACCCGGAGCGTTTCGTTACGGGGAACAGCGGTGTCGATACCAATGGCAATGTAACTGGATCGGCTCCAGGCAATCCACTTTTCAACGCGACCTCCACCGATCCATATAATGGCTGGGTGCAGTGCGGAGTTACGGTTGGATCGCCCAAGGGTTGCATGAACAACCACTGGCTAAACCCTGCGCCGCGCGTGGGATTTGCATTCGATCCGTTCGGCGATGGGAAGTGGGCCTTCCGCGGCGGATACGGCATCTTCTACGAACACATGAACGGCAACGAGTCGAATACCGACTTGCTGGAACCCTACGACAACAAGACTCAGACTACGACCGTCACCAATAACTCGGCGGGCAATCTATCTGGTTATCCCAGCCTAAATCCCAGCCTTCTGGGTGCGGGTGCGCCGCCGATTATTGTTGGGTCGATTCCGACCAAGGCCAAGTGGCCCTACATGCAAGAGTGGCACTTGGATGTTCAGCACGAGATCGCGAAGGGCACAGTGGCCACGCTTTCTTATGTTGGAACGGTTGGGGTTCATCTGACTCGCGCTTATGAGTTGAATCAGATTCTTCCGGCATCGCTACAACCTGGGGGAAATCCTTATAGTCCTGGGCAGGCGATTGGCGCTGGTCCGCTGGGAGTGAATCCCATTGTGCCGGGTACAACTTACGATTGCAGTTGGGGCGCGGGCAACGACCAGCCAGGCGTAAATGTTGACGCCTATGGCGTTCCGATGAACGCGACGACTTCCTACGGCACCACCGTTCCCTACACGCCCGGTGTGGCTGGCGGACCGCCGTCGGGCGCGGCCGTTAATTTGTCGGTGGCTTGCGGCAACAGCCCGAATGCATTCCGGCCGTATCTGGGATACGGCAGCATCGGGCGCAAGGACCAGACGGGTTCCTCCAATTACAACGCGCTGGAAGCTTCAGTGCGGCGCAGCATTGGCGGGCTGCAACTTAACTTCGCCTATACCTATAGCCACTCGATCGACGATACATCCTCGGCCAATGACGTTGGGTTGATCAACAGCTACGCGCTCAACACCTTTCGCGCCAGCTCCAACTTTGATCAACGGCACACCCTCACTTTTGCCTACGTTTACGATTTGCCACTGTTTAAGAATCCAGGCCTGGCGCATAGGTTGCTGGGAGGCTGGCAGTGGACGGGCATCACGCTGCTTCAGAGCGGCACCCCGTTCAGTGTGTACAACAGAGGCAACGGCGTGATTGCGCCTGCCGATAACGCGGGCGTGGGCAATCTCGATTCTCAAATCGACAATCTAGGCAGCCTGAGCGCTGGGTCCTATCCAGATCTTGTCGGCAATCCCAGAGCAGGCGTCCAGGGCGGTCCCGACTATGGTTATGGTCCTCTGCTCTACAATCCCGCGGTGTTTGTGGCGCCCACCGGCCTGACTTTCGGCGATGCCGGGAGAAACATTTTGAACAATCCCTGGCGAACGAATTTCGATATGGCATTGATCAAACACTTTGCCATCACGGAGAGCAAATACTTTGAATTCCGTGCTGAAGCGTTCAATGTGTTCAATCACACCGAATTCAGTTGGTTGGGCGGCGATGGAGGATCGGCTGGCGATAACTCCGGACAAGGAAATGCCGATAGCGTTATAGGCTGCTATGGAGGCGCCAACAACTCGGCGGGAGACCCTTCCTGCTTGCCGAGCACGACGGGCTTTCTTCGTCCAGGGGCTGCGCACGCGGCACGCATTCTTCAGTTAGCAGGAAAGTTTATTTTCTAGGGCACCGTCACCTGCTGCCTCGCCGCCACGGCTTGGAGCGCGACTTCCAAGTCGGCGATCAGATCGTCGGCGTTCTCAATTCCCACCGAGAGCCTAATCATCTGTTCGGTGACGCCCATCTTGGCGCGCTCTTCAGCTGGAACCATGGCATGCGAGGTCAGCACGGGAATCGACACCAGGGAGTCAACGCTGCCCAGGCTCGGCGCTAGCGTGAACAGGCGCATGGCCTCGGTTGCGCGCCGCGCGTCTTCGCCTGTGCCTTCGACCTCAAAGGTGACGATTCCGCCGCCGCCGCTCATCTGCTGGCGCGCCACAGTGTACTGCGGATGGCTTTTTAGAAACGGATAATGCACGCTGCGGACCTTCGCATGTTCAGACAAGAACTCCGCTACCCGCAGCGCGTTTTCATTCTGCCGCGCTACGCGCACTGCCAGCGTCTTCAGTCCGCGTATGAGCGTCCACGACGCGTGAGGATCCATGCAATTGCCCAGCGTTGTACGCGTCTGCCAGATTTTTTCTATCAACTCATGCCGTCCTGCAACCACGCCGCAAATCAGATCGGAATGCCCGGCAAGGTATTTCGTTCCTGAATGCATGACGAGATCGATGCCGAACTCCGCTGGATGCTGATTGATGGGCGTGCCAAATGTGGCGTCAATCATGCTGAGCAGATTGTGTTCCATTGCGATCGCTGCCACTTTCTTGAAATCTACTACGCGCAGAGTTGGATTGGTCGGCGACTCCAGATAGAGCAGCTTCGTGCTGGGACGAATCGCCCGCGCATGTTGCTCGTATTCTGTAGTGTCGACAAATGTGGTCTCGATTCCCAGCTTCGGCAGCCACTGCGATAGAAACTTGTTCGCGCCGCCGTAAATATCGCGCTGCGCCACAATGTGGTCTCCACTCTTGAGAAGCGCCATGATCGTTGTCGTGATCGCGCCCATGCCCGAGGCAAATGTGAGCGCAGATTCCATGCCTTCCAACACTGCAATCGTTTTCTCGGCAACCGTGTTCGTCGGATTGCCGTAGCGCGTGTAAAAGTGGTCGGTGTGGGTAGCGCGCAACTGCTCGTCATTGTCGGCGACTTCGAACGTGGAAGTCTGATAGATGGGCGTGGACATCGGACCGTTTTTCTTTTCCAGATCCGCCGCGCCGCGCACCGTCTTGGTTTCGGAGTGATGGGTGTGCCTTTTCATGAACGCCTCGTTCCTACAGACTAATTGCGCAAGCGCACTGCAGCAAGCGAAGCACTGCACACCGTTTATAATTCCGCATCCATGGATCTCGGTTTGAAAAATCGTGTCGCGCTGGTGGCCGCGTCGAGTCAAGGGATTGGCCGCGCCACCGCGGAGGCGCTTGCCGCCGAGGGCTGCCGCGTAGCCATGTGCGCGCGTAACGAAAAGACTCTGCAATCCGCCGCGGAGAAGATCAGAAAGCAATATAGCGCTGAGGTTCTTGCTCAGGCATTCGACGTCACAGACGCCAAGGCTGTCAAACAGTTTGTTGCGGAGGTGGCAGAGAAGTTCGGTGGCGTTGACATTTGTGTGACCAACGCCGGAGGCCCGCCGGCTAAGGGTTTTCTTGTCGCCACTCTCGAGGAATGGCAACGCGCGCTGGAGACGAACTTCCTCAGCACAGTCTACTTCGCGCGCGAGGTCATCCCTCATATGCAGCGGAAAAAATGGGGCCGCATCATCACGCTTACGTCGATTACAACCAAGCAACCGGTGGATGATCTTGTCTTGTCGAATGCGGTGCGGGCCGCGGTGGTCGGCTTGGTTAAGAGTTTGGCCAATGAGTTCGGAAAAGATGGAATCCTGGTGAACAATGTTGGCCCTGGTTTCACAGCCACGGACCGGCTCAAGGAACTAGCGAAGGCCAGCGCTTCTTCTTCAGGGAAAGGTGAGCAGGAGATTTTCGACGCATGGGCTGCGGACGCTCCGCTCAAGCGCCTGGGTGAGCCACGCGAAGTTGCCGAGACCATCGTCTGGCTTGCGTCGGAGCGCGCTTCCTATATAACGGGCCAGACCGTACTTGTCGACGGCGGCATGTATAAAGGCTTATAGATTTTCAGAGACAGAATGCGATTATGAAACGGCTTGTTCCATTATTGTTCTGTGTCGTGGCCGGTTTGTCATCTCTTGCCGTCGCGCAGGCACGTCCGTTTGCCGGACCGGACGTTCAGCAGATCTGCCAGCGCCTGCTTCCGCAAATTGAAAAAATCCCGGCTTTCGATCACCACGCGCATCCGGGCTTTTCCGACGATCCGGATGTCGACGCGATGGCCTCTGCTCCTGACACCAATCTTCCTGTGCGCACGCGCGACGACAATCCTGAACTGATTGCCGCAGCTAAGGCTCTCTTTGGGTATCCGTACGATGATCTCTCAGCCGAACACGCTAAGTGGCTCGTCGCGAAAAAGGCGGAACTGAAAAAGCAGTACCCCGGCACCGCCTACTTCAACATGATTCTCGATAAGATCAATACTGAGAGTTCGGTCGCGAACCGCGCGATCATGGCCGATTACCTTGACCCCAAGCGGTTCCCGTGGGTGTTCTTCGCTGATTCTTTTATGTGGCCCTTTAACAACGAGCGCGAGAGCGCGCGCAATCCTGACGAGCAAGTGTACATCCCGCTGCAGGAGAAGATGCTGCACCGCTGGATGCAGCAGGAGAACGCAACTAAGCTTCCTGCCAAGTTGAGCGAGTACTTGGATTTCATCGTCCGCGTGTTGGAAGACAATCAGAAAAAAGGTGGGATCGCCATGAAGTTTGAAGTGGCGTATTTCCGTCCTACAACGTTCTCGGATCCAACGCGTGAGCAAGCCGAAGCCATTTATAAGCAATACGCCCGTGGCGGCGTTCCCAGCGAAAAAGAATACCGAACTTTTCAGGATTACGTCTTTCGTTTTCTGGTGATTCAGGGCGGACGGCTGAACCTCCCCGTGCACATTCACACCGCGGCGGGCATCGGGAATTACTTCAACTTCAGTGAAAGCAATGTCATGAATCTGGAGAGCGTGGTGCGCGACCCGCGCTACAGGGGCACCACGTTCGTCATGATCCACGGTGGCTACCCGCTGGAGCGGGAAGCTATCTGGCTCGCGTCGATGAAGAATGTTTATCTTGATTCCTCGCTTGGCGAACTTGTGCAATATCCTTCTGCCTTTAGGGACACGCTGAAGATGTGGCTGGAAACTTTCCCCGACAAGATCACTTTCGGCACGGACGCTTTCCCGTACAATGAAGTTCTGGGCGCGGAAGAAAGCTATTGGCTGGGAGCGAAATCATCGCGAATGGCGCTGGCCGCGGCGCTGGCCGAGATGATCTCGGAGAACGAAATCAGCGAAGCTCGCGCCCTGAAACTTGCCCATGGCTACCTGCATGACAATGCCGTGAAGCTCTATGGAGGCAAGGTCCACTGAAACCAGGGGCTTCTTATAAGAAGCCGGGATCGACTTTCATGGCGAAGAAATTGAAAACTAAAGCCGCAGTTGCTGGAAAAGCAAGAGACGCGAAATCTCATTCCCGTGCTCAACGCGCCGTTACCAAACATGCGGCCAGTGAGCACGCGCCACAGCACATTCCTTGGCACACCATTCCTCTTGAAGAGCTGAACCCGCTCTTGCGGCGGCAGTTCGTTGTGGGTCAGGAAATTATGGTGGCGCGCGTGCTGCTGAAAAAAGGATGTATCGTCCCCGAGCACAGCCACCACAATGAACAACTCACTTACATTCTCGACGGGGCGCTGAAGTTCTGGATCGACGGCCGGGAAATCGTCGTCCACGCCGGCGAAGTGCTGTGCATTCCCGCGCACATGCCGCACAAAGCTGAAGCGCTCGAAGATACAGTTGACTTGGATGTGTTCAATCCTCCGCGCGCCGATTGGATCAACAAGACCGACCAATATCTGCGAGGCCAGAAATAGCAGTTCACCTCATCCATGTCTTCTTCCACTACTTCTGAGAAAAGTTCACAACCCAGCCAGACTACGTTTCGTTTTCGTTGCATCGGCTGCGGCGCGATGACCGGTTCGGCCTCGGAAGACTTTCGGTGTTCGGACTGCGGCAACCTGCTTGAGATGACTAATTCATCCTGGAATTCCAATGACCCAGTCGCGCTGAAATCGCTGTGGCGGGAACGGCGTACGTTGAATGAAGCTCTCGACTTGAGCGGAGTCTGGCGATTCCGTGAACTTTTGCCTATGCCTGAGTCCGAGGAGAACGTAGTCACTCTGCGCGAAGGCAACACTCCGCTCTACGAACTTCCGCAATCCTCGCGTGCGACCGGGATTTTACGCTTGTATGCCAAGCACCAAGGCATGAATCCCACCGGCTCCTTCAAGGACGCCGGCATGACTGTCGCCGCAACTTTTGCGCGCCAGGCCGGATACCGCTGGGTAGCCTGCGCCTCCACCGGCAATACATCCGCATCGATGGCTGCTTACGCCGCGCGCGGCGGCATGCGTAGTTTGGTTCTCGTGCCCGAAGGCAAGATTTCCTGGAGCAAATTATCACAGGCGCTCGACTACGGCGCTCTCGCCTGCCAACTCCGCACTGATTTCGACGGATGCCTCCGCCTGCTGCAAGAGTTGGTTAAGCGCGCGCCGGTCTATCAGCTGAACTCGATCAACCCGTTTCGGCTGGAAGGGCAGAAGACTCTCGCAATCGAATTGCTGGAACAACTCGATTGGCAACCTCCCGACCACATCATCGTGCCCGGCGGTAATCTCGGCAATAGTTCCGCGATTGGCAAAGCATTGCTCGAGATGCTCGAGATCGGACTAATCTCGCATTTGCCGCAGTTGTCCGTTATTCAAGCCGAGGGGGCCAACGCTCTGGTTCGCACTCTGCGAGAAGGTGGCGGCAAACGTCTGGTCAGCGTGCAGGCCGAAACTCGGGCCACGGCGATCCGCATCGGCAACCCAGCGTCGTGGGAAAAAGCTGTCAAGGTTCTTCAGGCCACGGGCGGCGCTTGTGAGCAGGTGAGCGAACTCGAAATCGTTCAAGCCAAAGCCGAAATCGGAGCCGAAGGAATTGGCTGTGAGCCGGCCTCTGCCGTCACCCTCGCCGGCTTGAAAAAATTGCTGCAGGCGGGCTTCGTAAAGCCAGAGGAGACTGTGGTCCTGGTTCTCACCGGAAACCTGCTCAAGGATCCCGACTTCACCATGGCATTTCACCGCAGCGATCTTTTTCGGGGCACCGCGGATGAGCGAGAGAGCGCCAAACTGGATCAGTTTCGCCATCCTCCGGTCGTGATTGATGCGACCTTGGAGGCCGTGGTCAAGACTTTGGAACAAGCGGAGAAATCCGACCCAACGGACTCGAATGCCTAAGAAGAAGACCAGTCGCCGCCCGGCCGCGCTGCACCTAGCTCTCCCGGCCACCTCTGCGAATCTGGGCCCGGCATTCGATGCCGCCGCGCTGGCGATGGATCTCTACATTACCGTGGATGCCCGGCCTGCTCCCAGCTTTTCCATCGCGGTGACAGGACGCGACCAGGAAATCTGCCAGCGCCTCGAAAATCATCTCATCCTTACTACTTACAGTGAGATTCTCGAAGCGCAGGGTGCGGAAGTCACTCCGCTATCACTTCGG